>Ga0209804_1002515_pt1 | contig 11024 bp, 10 predicted proteins | sample GraSoiAngelo_139_FD_185896 | JGI IMG/M metagenome (GOLD analysis project Ga0209804, IMG submission 185896) | Grasslands soil microbial communities from the Angelo Coastal Reserve, California, USA - 14_0929_12_20cm (SPAdes) (version 2) | ecosystem: Environmental > Terrestrial > Soil > Grasslands ... | reverse complement strand
GCAAAGGTGTCGATGTGCGTCTTGCCGTAGGCGAGGTCGAGGGCATCCACGACCATCCGGATGTCCGCCGAGTTCTTGCCGCTGTAGCGCGACTGCGGGACGTCGATCAGCTCGATGGCCCACTCGTGGAACGGCCGCTTGTACTCGGTGAACCGGTTCCAGTCGGCATAGGCTCGCCGGACGATGATCTTGCCCTTCTCCAGCAACCGCTCGAGGACCAGCTTGATCTCGAAGGCCTTGTACTGAGCTTCCTTGACGCCGCGGGCGATGTTCTCGAAGTCGATGAACAGCGCCAGCTTTCGTTCCCCGTTCATCCCTACGATCCTTTCATCCGGCGCTCCGCCCCGCCGGGCGCCGACTGGAGTCGATTATACGGCGCGACTCCATACGCCAGGAAGCTTCTGGACGCGTTGTATAGTGAGCGGGATGACGACGCGATCGATGCGCGCCGCCGGACCGGGCCCGGCATGAAGCAGGAACTCGATCCGGCGCTCGCCGCGCGCGTCCCGCCGGGCCAGATCCTGACGGCCAAGTGGCCGGTCCTCACCTACGGCCGCACCCCGCGGTTCGATCCCGCCCGCTGGACGTTCCGCTGCTACGGCCTGGTCGAGCACGAGACGACGTGGACGTGGCCGGAGTTCCTGGCGCTGCCGCGGAACACGATCACCTCCGACATCCACTGCGTGACGCGCTGGTCGAAGCTCGACAACGTCTGGGAGGGTGTGCCCATCCGCGAGATCGTGAAGCGGGTGAAGCCGCGGCCCGAAGCCACGTTCGTCATGCAGCGCGCCGACCCGGACTACACGACCAACACCGCGCTCGTCGATCTCGTGCAGGACGATGTGATCCTTGCGCTCAAGCACAACGGTCGCGACCTCGAGCCCGACCACGGCGGTCCGATGCGCCTGGTCCTGCCCAAGCTCTACTTCTGGAAAAGCTCGAAGTGGCTCCGCGCCTTCGAGTTCCTCGACGTCAATCCGCCCGGGTTCTGGGAGCAGAACGGCTACCACATGCACGCCGACCCGTGGACCGAGGAGCGCTACTCCGACCAGGAGACGCGCGCCATGCAGCAGATGCGTGCCGACGCTGCACGCAAGCTGCGCGAACGCTAGCCTCTTCGTGCCCACTGACCCGCCGTCGCGCCGCCGGCGTCTGTCAGGTCGCGAGGAACTCGTTGAGGAGGGTGCGGAAGGCCAGGGGTTGGTCGCCGGGGACCGTGTGGCCGGCGCCAGCGATCTCGGCGAGGCGAGTGTTAGGATTCTCCTCGACCATGCGCTTGGCGATCTCGGGCGACAGCACGTCGGAGTCGCCCCCACGCACCAACAGAATCGGGCAGGCGATGCCCCGCCAGAGGGGCCAGAGATCGATCGGATCGCGCCAGGTGCCCGAGCGCACGGCCTCGCGCAGGCCGCGGTCGTATTTCCAGGTGAACCCGCCCTCCACAGGCTTCGTGCCGTGCTGGACCCGATGGAGCAGCATCGCCTCGGTGTAGAGCGGGTTGGTCACGCGGTGGAAGGCCAGCGCGTGGTCGACGCTCGTGAACAGCTCCGGGGATTTCGCCATGAGGGTGCCGACCCGGACCAGTCCGGCCTCGGAGATGTCGGGCCCGATGTCGACGACGACCAGCCGCTCGACACGCTGCGGCGCCTGGCCCGCAAAGGCGATCGCCACGCGCCCGCCCATCGACAGCCCGACGATCGAGGCCCGCGTGATCCGCAGGGAGTCGGCGAACGCGGTCAGGTCGGCCGACAGCGCCGCCACCGTGTAGTCCGCGTGGGGCGCTGGGTCGGAATCGCCGTGGCCGCGCTGATCGAGGGCGAGCACACGATAGCGAGAGGCGAGCGCGGCCGCTTCCTCGTCCCAGGTCCGCGCGTGGCCGGTCACCCCGTGCAGCATGATCAGCGCGGGCGCCGTCGGCGCGCCCCATTCCGTATAGTGAAACCGCCGGCCTTGCAGTACGATCGTTCGATCCTGGTGCATAATCGATTCTAGCAGGCGGTCGTAGACTTCTAGATATCGGCGATGGTCGACCTCGAGCGACTCCGGTCCGTCATGACTCGCGCTCGGCGCCTGCTCACTGTCGCCCGTGCCGCCCCCGACGCTGCCCTCCGGTGTCACCCAGCAGCTGCTGATCCGCTCCCTCGAGCGCGCGCTGAGCCAACTGGACATCGCGCGGTTGAAGAGCCAGACCGTCACGGTGGAGGTCTTTCATCACGCCGGACCCGAAGCCCTGATCAAGGAGTTCGTCGTCACGTGGCTCAGGGCCCAGGGGGTGCGCACCGTGTCGGAGTCGCCCGACCTCAAGGTCAAGGCCTTCGCGAGCGTCCTCGGCACCGACAACGACCAGACCCTGTTGGGAATTCCCGCGTTCCAGGCGCCGGTGGTGAACGTGCCGGTTCCGGAGATCGCGATCTTCAAGTGGCAGCGCAATCGGGGCGTCGCCGAGCTTCGGCTCTACGAGTTCGACGGCAAGACCGACGCGATCGTTCATGCGCCGCCGATCGCCACCGGCCGCGCGAAGCTGGACAAGTACACGGTGCTGCTCTTCATCGGGTTCACCTGGAGCGACGTCGACGACCACGACTGAAGGAGCGATTCGGCGCCGGAACCTGCTACGATCCGCACGATGGATGCGCGCGCACACCGCCAGACCGCCGCGGCGCGCTCGCGAGGGCGGCTGACCGCGACCCTGGCGCTGACGTGCGGATTCCTCGTCATCGAAGTCGCCGGCGCCCTCTGGTCGGGCAGCCTCGCGCTCCTGGCCGATGCCGGCCACATGCTCGCCGACGCCGGTGGTCTCGGACTCGCGCTTTTCGCCATCTGGATCGCCGGACGCCCACCGACGCCAGCCAAGACCTACGGCTACTACCGAGCCGAGATCCTCGCGGCGTTCGTCAATGCGGTGGTGCTGCTCGTGGTCGCGGGCGCGATCCTGCTCGAGACCTACCGCCGTCTCCTGGTGCCGCCGGCAATCCTCGGCGGGCCCATGCTGGGCATTGCGGCCGTGGGCCTCGTGGTGAACCTGGTGTGCGCCGCCCTGCTCCACGGCGCCGCCGCAACGAGCCTCAACGTCCGCGCGGCATACCTCGAGGTGCTCGGCGACGCGCTGAGCTCCATCGGGGTGGTGATCGCCGCGGCCCTGGTGGTGGTGACCGGCTGGACGCTCGCCGATCCGCTCGTCAGCGGCGCCATCGCCCTGGTCATCGTCCCCCGGACGTGGCGGCTGCTCACGCAGGCGGTCAACGTGCTCCTGGAGGGCACGCCGGCCCATCTGAACCTGCGCGAGATCGAGGACGCGTTGTGCTCCGTCGCGGGCGTGCGCAGAGTCCACGACCTGCACGTGTGGACGCTCACCTCCGAGCGCGAAGCGATGAGCGCCCACGTCGTCGTCGACGACGTCCGCGACAGCGAACGCCTGCTCGAGACGCTCCACGCCGTCATGCACGCCCGCTTCGGCATCGACCACACGACGCTCCAGCTCGAGACGGAGCCCCCGGTCGTGCTCCGCATCCAGGGGCCGAGCTCCGCGTAGACCTCAGGCGACCTCGGCGCGAGCACCGTCGCTCGCCCCGCGCGCTCCGGCCTCAGGGCGACGGCGAACTGGAGACGGGGCTCGGCGTGACCGGTGAACGAATCGACGAGACCGGAGCGGCGGGTCGCGTCTTCTGCAGAAGAGCCTTCGCTGGCGGCGCGAGCAAGAACAGGGCGAAGATCGCGTTCAGCAGGGCGGAGAGCATCAGCCACCGCTTGAGGCGGACGGTCCGGCGGTGCTTGAAGCGAAGCAGCCGCTCGAGCCGGTGCTCGTAGGCCTGCTCGACGCGAAGGCGCTCGCTCGGCGCACCGAGATCTCCGGGAGCCCGAGCGGGTGGCACCGGGACGACCGCGAACCCGTCGCGCTCCAGCGCCCGAACGACGTTCGATCGCTGGCGGCGTTCGACCGACGGCTGATCGCTCGCCGGATCGTTGCGGCGCCGGTCCACGACGATCTCCAGCTCATCGCGCGAGCCCACCAGGGACGTGAGGCCCGCGATGAACACTCCGGACACGAGCGGATTGCGAGAGACGACGCACAGGCGTCTGGCCACGACGCCTGATCCCGCCGACGATGCTGCGTTGGCGAGCCCCCGCGACTCTCCGCTGCTCAAATCGCCCCATTCATAGCGTGACGACCGCCGATCTCACGAAGTTTTTCTGCATACCCAACCGCGGGACATGGCGGCTTATCCACTTGCCCACCGATATCCACAAACGGTGAAACGCCCCATCTGATGCGGGCTCGGAGGGCGGCGTCACCGAAATGTCGCCGTTTTCCTGGGTTCCGCGCCCTGCTCCGCCGGATTCCCTGATTCCAGGGGAGATTGTCGCGTGATCCCTCGCGAAGGCCGCATTTCTCACAGAGAAACGAGACCTTGACTGTGATGTCAGGCAGCACGAACGTGGGTGCGTGGTGCCGGTGTCATGTATCTGAGTTTCTTCGGGCTCAACGAGAACCCGTTCAACATGACACCGGACCCGAGATTTCTCTACATAGGCTCGGGACACCGCGAGGTCCTCGATCAGTTTCAGCACGGCCCTCGCGAACGCGGAGGCTTCATCGTCCTGACCGGCAAGGCCGGCACGGGCAAGACCACGCTGTTGCGGGCCCTTCACCAGCGCCTCGACGAGGACACCGCGGTGTCGTATGTCTTCAACACGGCCTTGTCGTTCGACGGCATCGTCGAATGGCTGCTCGAGGACCTGGGAATCGCCAAGCCCGAGGAATCGCCGGAGCGGCGGCTCGCCGCGCTCAGGCGCTTCCTGCTCGAGCGTGAGCGCGCCGGTCAGAAGACCATCATCATCATTGACGAGGCGCAGAACCTCGACGCGGCGAGACTCGAGCGAATCAGCCTGCTTGCGACCGCCGAGGGCGCGCCCAGCAAACTGCTCGAGGTCCTGCTGGTCGGGCAGCCGGAGCTCGCGGCCAAAATCGATCATCCCGCTCTTCGTCACATCAGGCGGCGGATCAGCCTTCGCTGCCACGTCCCGCCGCTCGGCACCGGCGACACTCACGAGTACATCCGCACCCGGCTGCAGGTGGCGGGCGCGCCCGACATGGCTCTGTTCACCGACCGCGCGATCAGGCGGATCGCGCGGTATTCCGGCGGGATTCCGCGACTCATCAACGTCCTCGCCGACCACTGCCTTCTGTTCGCGTACGCGGACCATAAACGCCGCGTCGATCGGTCGATCGTCAGCCAGGCGATTGCCTACCTGGACGAGACCATGAGCGCGCCGCGCAAGGTCCTCGTCGCGGGCGACCTCGGCTTCTGGGACCGATTCGGCTGGCTCTTCGCCGCCGCCGGGGTCGCGCTCGCGAGCGCCGCGGTGGGATTCTTCCTCAGGTCGTGCTGATCGATCAGGAGCCTTGAGCGGCTCGGCCGATCCGGTATAGTGACCGCCGGAGGATTCCCATGGCGACATACGCGCTCACGGAGAAAGCGGTCGTCCTGAGGTCCGAGGACGACGTCGCGGTCGCGAAGGCCGGTTTGGCGGCCGGCACCGTCCTCGAGGACGGCGCCACCCACATCGAGATCCGTCAGGAGATCAAGCCGGGCCACAAGGTGGCCCGCCGAGCCGTGGCGACAGGCGCCCCGGTCCGCCGGTACGGGCAGGTGATCGGGTTCGCCACGTGCGACATCGCCGTGGGCGACCACGTCCACACGCAGAACCTCGGCATCGGCGACCTGAGCGCGGACCGCTACGAGATCGGCGTGGACGTGCGTCCAGTCGACTTCTATCCGCCGGCGCAGATGCGCACGTTCGACGGCTACAAGCGCGACGACGGACGCGTGGGCACGCGCAACTACGTCGCGATCATCTCCGGCGTCAACTGCTCGGCGAGCGTCAGCCAGTTCGTCAAGGACCGCTTCCGCGACGTGCAGAAGGATTATCCGAACATCGACGGTGTCCTCGCGATCACGCACAAGTCCGGATGCGGCACCAAGCTCTTCGGCGAGGATCACATGGCGCTGCAGCGCGTGCTGGCCGGCTACGCCAAGCATCCCAACGTGGCCGCGTACATCCTGATCGGCCTGGGCTGCGAGACCAACCAGGCCGCGGTGATGGTCGAGCGTCAGCGGATGGCGGCGCCGGGTCATCCCGAGCGCAAGCCGACCGTCATCAACATCCAGGAGGCCGGCGGCATCCGGAAGACGGTCGATCGCGCCGCGCAGGAGGTCGCCAGGCTCCTGCCCCTCGCCAACGGCGCCCGGCGCACACCGCAACCGATCTCGGAGCTGGTGCTCGCGACCAATTGCGGCGGATCCGACGCGAACTCGGGCATGACCGCCAACCCCGCGCTCGGGTGGGCGGTCGACGAGCTCGTGCGTTACGGCGGCACCGGCGTGCTGGCCGAGACGCCTGAGATCTACGGCGCCGAGCATCTACTGATCCGGCGCGCCGTCAACGAAGGCGTCGCCAAGAAGCTCATCGACCGCTACAAGTGGTGGGAGTGGTACTGCCGCGGGATCGAGGCGATGGACAACAATCCCGCTCCGGGCAACAAGGCGGGCGGGATCACCACGGTGTTCGAGAAGTCCCTGGGCGGTGTCACCAAAGGCGGGACGACGCCGATGATGGACGTCTTTCAGTACGGCGAGCCGATCACCACGCGCGGCTTCGTCTTCATGGACACCCCGGGCCACGATCCGGTGTCGATCACCGGACTGGTCGCCGGCGGCTGCAACCTCATCTGCTTCACGACGGGCCGCGGCTCGGTGTTCGGGTGCAAGCCCGTGCCCTCGATCAAGCTCGCGACCAACTCGCTGATGTATCGCCACATGGCCGAGGACATGGACATCAACTGCGGCGTGGTCCTCGAGGGCACGCCGATCGCGGCGGTCGGCCGTCAGATCTTCGAAGAAGTGATCGCGGTGGCCTCGGGCAAGCGCTCGAAGAGCGAGCTCTCCGGCGTGGGCGAGGAAGAGTTCGCGCCCTGGATCATCGGCCCGGTGATGTAGCGCCGGCCACCGGCCTCTCGAGGGTCGCGCCTGCCCGGCGCGGGCCGCCGATCAGCCGGTCCGAGAGCCAGCGCGCGACGTGACCGCCTGCGGCACCGTACGCGACGGTGAGCGCGAGCGCCGCCGCGGTCTCGAAGGCCGACGGCGTGAGCGGCCCGTAGGCCGGCAGGGTGGACAGAAACCAGGTGTACGCGGCGAACACGGCCGCGCCGTAGGCGATCGCCGCCGCGCTGGGCCGCCGGCGCGGATCGGCCAGCGCCATCACGGCCGCGGGGACCAGCGGCAGCGCCAGCCGTAGCGCCCACGGCGGCGGTGGCACAGCCTGGTTCTTCTCCACGATCTCGCGCCCCACCGCGATCGCTGAGCCCGAGTCCCTGGCGACCTCCTCGCCGACGAACGGCACGGGCTGAAGGATCTCGAAGCCGGCGCGCGCGACCTGCTGGCCGACGATCCCCACCGCGAAGGAAAGGATCACCACGAAGACCGGCGCCCAGCGCAAGGCCGAGAGTCGCGCCGCCGTCACGAGCGCCAGCGGCAGGATCAGCGCCGCGAGCATCGCGAAGGTGTGGAACAGGACACCCCCGTACGTGTAGGCGAGGAGCCAGGACGGGTCCAGGGTGACGCGGATACCGCCGTAGAGCAGCGCGCCGGCCAGCAGGAGCGCGGCGCGCCCCGCCCAGCTGCGCACCGGGTACACCTCGATCGCAATCAGAAGACAGCCGAGCGTGCTGACGGCCGAGCCGAACAAAGCCAGGAGGTGTGGTGGGCTCCAGAGCGTGACATCGAGGCCGAAGAGCCGATGCCAGAGATCATCGATCGGCGCCGCCAGCACGACGAGCACGAGGCCGAGCGCGGCTAGACGAAAGCCGCGTGTGGGCGTGATGCCCTCGAGGCACTCGTAGACGAGAACACCCCAGGTGAGCACGAGGCCCGCGACCACGCCCGAGTAGATCATCAAATGAGGCGCGATCCAGAACGAGTCGCGCCCGATCGTCATGTGCCACTGGATGTCCCAGCCGAGCCCCCAGGCGCCGATGAGCTCGGCCGCCAGCGAACCCCAGAGCGCGACCCGGCGGTGGGTCAAGGGCGCGCGTTCGTCACGGTCGTGCCGTCGCTCACGACTGCACGACCGTGACGATCAACCCGATCGAGGCGAGGATGTTGCCGACGCGCACGCACTCCGACTCGGCGCCCACCCTGACCACCGCCTTGCCGGTGTTGTGCACCTGCCAGGCGAGCTCCCAGCCCTTCGCCTCGCTGCAGCCGATCGCCTTCTGGAGCTGTTTCACGACTTGCTCGAAGGTGTGGCAGTCGCAGTTGTGGAGGATCGTCATCCACGGTGGCGCGACGGCCTCCTGGTCGACCTCTGCAACGTCCGACTCGGGTGAGGCCTTCTCGACCATCCCTTAGACTACCCTCGACCTCCAGAATGCGCCCACGCGCGAGCGGAATCGTCGGTCATCGTTTGGGAAGCCCCGGGATCGGCGGGACGAACGCCGGGATGCGCGAGATCGTGTGGACCTTCACGTCGGCGGTCCAGCAGGAGCGTGCTCGATCCGGCGACGTTCACCTACCGCAGGAGCCGTCCGTGCTTGTTGAACACGAAGAGCTGACCGTTGCCGGTCGGCGTGCCCTCGACCGCGAACGTCGTGACGTAGACGTTGCCGATGTCGTCGACGGTGATGCCCTCAGGATGTGCCGCGCCCGGGGGCAGGGTCGCGAACCGCGTCGCGGGAGTACGGAACCATGCCTCGGCGGACGGAGCCAGGACGGCGATGAGCAGCAGGCTGGCGAGCAGGACACGGTTCACGAGCATCATTGGCGTGGCCTCCTGGAGCGATGGGGTGAACGTTCGAGCCGGGACACTATCACGACACCATCGCCTCCGGACCGACGTCACCGAGGACGCGGGCCGCGGCGAAGCGCGGCGATTTGCTCAGGAGGATAGTCGTCGAGCGCCTGGCGGCTCATCTCGTGAGCCCGGATCCATCGTCCACCCGCCCACGCGCGGTCAGCCGGCGGGCCACCTCGGCGCGGTCGGCGGCGTTGGTGGTCGGGGTCGAGGCCAGGCGCGCGGCGTCGCGATAGTAGCGCTCGACCGGGAACTCGCTCGTGTAGCCGTAGCCGCCGTGGACCCGCATCGAGTCGAGCGTGACCTCGTACGCGGTCTCCGACGCCGAGATCTTGGCGATGAGGCGCTGCGCGTCGTCCCCGCCCGCCGCGGCGGCGGCGTAGGCGAGGAGCCGCGCCGCCGTGATCTTGGTCGCCATTCCCGCGAGCGTGAGCTGGATCGCCTGGTGGTGGGCGATCGGCTTGCCGAAGGTCGTGCGCTGCTGCGAATAGCGAAGCGCGGCCTCGAACGCGGCCTGCGCCAGGCCGACGCCCGTCGCCGCGGCGCCGAGCCTCGCGACCTCGAGGACCGCCGCTCTCTGCTCGAGAGCACGACCGGCCGCACCGTCCAGTCGATTCTGCGCCGCAACGCGGCAGCCCTCGAAGCGGAGCCGGCCCGACTCGAGCCCGCGCAGCCCGAGGGTCGCCTCGGGCCGATCGGCGCTGAAGCCGGGCATCCCGGGGCCGACGACGAATAGCGCGACATCGTCGGCCGAGACCGCCGGCACCAGCACCGCGGCCGCGTGCGCGGCGTGATCCACCGGCGGTGTCTCCCCGTCGAGAATCCAGCCGTCGCTGGTGCGAGTGGCTCTGATCCCATCGGTGAACGCCACGGTGCCGAGGATCTCGCCTCGTGCCATTGCCGGGAGGAGCCGCTCCCGCTGCTCGGCCGTCCCGAAGCGGGCGATGGCGTGAGTCGCGGTCAGGTGAGCCACGAGGATGGCGGCAAGGGTGGCCGAGCCCCGCACCAGCTCCTCGACGATCATCACGGTCGTTCGCAAGTCGAGCCCAAGACCCCCATGTCCGGGATCGACGAGGGCCCCGAGAATGCCGAGCTCGGCGAGCGCCGCGACGAGCCGGGCCGGATGGGCGTGGGCGATGTCGAGATCGTGAGCGGCCGGAACGACGAGCTTGTCGACGAGCTGTCGGACCGCGAGGACCATCTGCCGCACGTCCTCGCTCTCCGCCTCGCGTGAGGTCAGGGCTCCGAGCCGCTCACCGTATCGCTCGAGCAGGCCCCGCGCGATGATGGTCCGCTGGATCTCGTTCGTGCCCTCGCCGATGATCATCAGCGGGGTGTCGCGGTAGTAGCGCTCGACGTTCAGCGCGGCGAGCGCGCCGACGCCGCCGTGGAGGCGCAGCGCCTCGACGGCGACCTCCTGGGCCGATTCGGACGCGAAGAGCTTCGCCATCCCCGCTTCGAGATCGCACCGCTCGCCGCGGTCCTTCATCGCGGCCGCCCACGAGGTGAGGAGTCGAGCGGCGCGAAGCTTCGTGGCCATGTCGGCGAGCGCGGGTGGGGCGTCGGCGCTGGTGGCGGCGAGATGGGCGACCGTGTCGTCGTAGGCCGCCTGCGCGACGCCGACGGCCCGCGCGGCGATGTTGATCCGTCCGGCCTCGAGCCCTCCCATCACGTGCTTGAAGCCACGGCCCTCGATGCCGCCCACCAGATTGGCCGCCGGCACCGCGCACTCCTCGAAGACCAGCTCCGCGGTGTCGACGCCCTTGTAGCCGAGCTTCGCGATCGATTTGACCACCCGAAAGCCTGGGTGACCCTTCTCGACGATGAAGCAGGACATCCCGCGGTGACGCGGCTCGGCCCTGGGGTCCGTGAGCGCCAGGAGCGCCAGGGTGTTGCCCTCGCGGCCGTTGGTGATGAAGAGCTTCGTGCCGGTGATGAGGTACTCGTCCCCGCGTCGCGTCGCAACCGTGCGGATCGCCTGCACATCGGTCCCGGCGTGCGGCTCGGTCAGCGCGAGGCCGCCGCGCGCCTGGCCGCGCGCGAAGCGGGGGAGGAAGCGCGCGCGCTGCGGCTCGGTCCCGTGGTCGAGCACGATCAGCGCGGCCATCGTGTGGCTGTTGATGACGCCCGCCAGCGACATCCAGCCGCGGCAGAGCTCCTCGATGAGCTGCGCG
>Ga0209804_1002510_pt1 | contig 11032 bp, 13 predicted proteins | sample GraSoiAngelo_139_FD_185896 | JGI IMG/M metagenome (GOLD analysis project Ga0209804, IMG submission 185896) | Grasslands soil microbial communities from the Angelo Coastal Reserve, California, USA - 14_0929_12_20cm (SPAdes) (version 2) | ecosystem: Environmental > Terrestrial > Soil > Grasslands ... | reverse complement strand
CGGCCAAACCGGCAGCGCAAAAGCGGCGGAGGAGCACGCTTGCTCCATGAATTCCTAACCTTAGCACTAAAAAACAGGGGTTTTGCAACAACCTTTAGCTAGGATCGTGAAACACCGGACTGAAGCGGAGGATGGGCTTTGCGATCCCTACCTGGTGGCACGGCTCGTGGCGTTCCTGGAAAGGAACGCGGAGTGGATCGTGTCCGAGGACGCCTGGGTCAACCTCCATGCGAACGTTGCCGAACCCGCCGTCGAGGTCACGCACGAGGATAGCTCCGAGCTTCCCGTAGTGCACGCGGAGCTCAACCGGCGCCTGGTCGCCGAGGGCTTCGAGACGGCCTTTATCATGGACGCTGAGCCCGAACGCTGGACGCTGATCACAATCTTGGCGCCGAAGCCTGGTACCTCCGACCTTTGGACCAATTAACGACAACTGCAAATATCGTTGGAAAGGGGCCCGGATCCTAGCGCCCGCCTCGTGTGTTTTCGGGCCGGTAGGTGCTGGCCAGTTGCGTTATCCAAAATGTGTCCTTCGACGCTGCTCCTAGGCACGGAAACTTTCCGCTGGTGTCTAATTGGATTGTGGACCCGAAAAAAACCCAGGTTCGGTGGGCCCCACGAATTCTGTGGTGTGCGTTTGGATTGATGGTTGTGGCCGCTGGCATTTACTCAGGTCCCCAAACGATCGAGTATTTGAGGCTGCGTCCCTTTCTATTGCGTCCTTCCGATGCTCCGCCACGCGGCTGGGACTCTCATTGCACACTGCTTCCCAATACCGCGGCATCGACTGAGAACGGCACCGTTATCTCTTATTATGGATATAGATTCGAGGTTCCCTGGAGAGACCGAGATAGGGAATGGGACGAAGGACGGCGGGCCAAGGTCAACTTCAAAAACGGGAAGACCGTATTTTTCGTCAATCCAGCCTTCTTCCAAGATAACCCAATCGGCGGCATCCTTCTCAGTGACGATTCTGCTCATTTCAGCGAGGCTTTTGGGTCAGGCATCCGCGAATCGAACTATCAACAATTTAAAGACGTCATTTCGGCGACACCGTCTCAGTTGTCGCCATTCCGCTCTCGTAAGGAATTCGCAAGTGTCCTGATTCTCTTGGAAGTCAAGGGAATTTGGTTCGAACACAATTCGGCAGCGTCCGATATCTTTTCATTCGAGACTAAGGGGTACCGAGGCTTTGAAATCAGTGGGCTGTCACATGATTGGCAAGATGTTCGGCTGAATCTATTCGATTCGAATGACCGCTGGTTACGACTCAACGTTTCCGGCGACGCTCGCTCTGGCGTGAGACTTACTCAGTCTGAAATCAATCGCATAATTCAGTCCTTTGGGCCCGCACCCGCTAGATAGCCGACGATCTGCCCGGCAAAACTAGCGGACGTTCAGGCTAACTCAAAAAACGGGATTTTCGCTAACTGCGATTCGCGGTGCCTAGTTTCCGAAATCGCGACTTAGCAGGACTTGGCACCCGGTACGTTTACGGCATCGGTCCCTTCGAGCAATAATCACGTCCTGGCTTGATTGATAAACTTAATCTCCCGCACTGTCTCGTCCACAAGGGGTGAATGCGATGGGGCAACTTAGGGTTCCGGCAGGGAGGAAAGGCGTGGGCATGCGATGGACCGTTTATCTTGCAACTGCCATGCTGGCTGGGGCTTCGGGAGCTGCCTTGCTAGGAACGCCACCCGTGGCAGCAGTGGACAGCGAAATGGTGGAACTGCAGGAGAGCGTTAAACGGATCATCCAAGGCCAAAAAGATACTGAAGCGACGCTGTTGCAGACTGCCGCCGTATCCAAGGCGCACATGGAAGAATCCATGAACACGGTCAATAAAATGACCGGCAACGTAATGCCCCTGCAGAAGACCGTGCAGGATATGCAGGCCAATTCGGACACGCGCCTGGATGCTATGTCCACGCAAATCCACGGCATCTCTGATAATTTGCAGGAGACGCGCGCGCACACGGGCAAACTTAACCAACAGCTTGTTGCCCTCCAAAATGCCCTACGGGGAATCGACGCCAAACTGGCCCATAGCGCTCCAGCGTCCGCGGCTACCCCGGCCCCTACGCCGCCGCGAGTTCCCCCAAAACGTTAGGCACGCTTTGCGAATGCCCCTAGAGAGCGTGGCGTCCTGTACGACCAGTTTCCAATCAAAAACCCGACTTATCGGGATATATCCCGCCAGATCGAATTTTTCTGGAGCATCACCAGCCACTACGAACGCGCTTACGTGCCAACGCCACTACGTCCGCCGCATCTTCCAAGTCATCTGTCGCAGCATGCCGATCCACGCCTCGGCATCCACGGAGGTGAGCGCCAGTCGCCGCACCTGCCGGCGTATTTTCGCTTCCGTATAGGCGGAGGTCTTTGTTTTTAGATATCCGCTGGCGCGTAGCGCCTCGAGCAGCACCGTCGTGAGTTGCTCGATTAATTCGCCGGGCGGAGCCGATTGTGCTTCCGGCTGCAGCGCGGCTGCGGCGTCACGAGCGATTTCGTAGAGGCAGACCGCCACCGCCTGTCCCAGGTTCATCGAGATGTGCACTTCGCACGTGGGAATACGAATCAACCAGTGGCAATGGCTGAAGTCCTTGTTACTGAGGCCGGTCCTTTCCGAGCCGAAGAGCAGCGAGACATTCCCCGCGGCGAGCCCTTTTCGAAGCTGCTCCGCGCCGTGCTCAAGCCGCGCGATAGCGTGCTTTATGCTGCGCTTGCCCACCGCCGTCGTGCCCACAACGAGCGCGCAGTCGCCCACGGCTTCGGCCACGCTGCCGTATTCTTCGGCGGTCGCGAGCACCTCCGCCGCGCCGACGGCTGAGCGCGCTTCCCGAAACGCCGGCCCATATGGATTTACCACGCGGAGATGCGCGAACCCAAAGTTGCTCATGGCCCGCGCTGCGGCCCCGATGTTCAGCGGATTTCGCGTCCGTACTAGCACGACACGCAAGCGGTCGAATTCTGGGCGAATCGCCGGGCTGAATTCTTCACGCATCGCCGATACGTTACAAAATCCCGTCTACCGGCGTCTACGTCGATACCTTTCCTCTGATCTTACTCGTGCCGGGAGGCCAGATTTACGGAGGTGATATTTGGATTCAGGGGATTCTGGGCTCGTATCGTCGGAAACACAGTGCACCGCCGACGCCGTTTCGTGGCGGGCCGATCATGGAATTATTTTCCGGGCGGCACGCGGCGGCGGAGTTCGTCAAAGAAGTTTTCGAGGAAGATCACGTGGCTTTGCGCCTGCTGCCCCTGCGGCATCTCCACTGCCATCAAGGCGACAATACGCCTGCCATCGGGCGCGGGCTCGGAATGTCGCTATTTATCGCAATGCGACCAGGGACCAGCGGGTCAAGTCTTTATGCCGTTTCCATTCCACCCGCGCTTCCCGCAACTAAATAACAAACGGCTCACGAAGCGGCTTCCCAAGATTCGCCATTGGGCTACACATGTATCGTGCCGATTTGCTGAAGGCGAGTAACTCCGCGTCGGTGATCTTGCGAAGGCGTGCTCGCAGATCGTCCAGGTCAACCGCGTCTTGGGTGAAACGGTACATGGGCTTAGATTTTAGCTTAGGGCCTCCTTGCGTTCGCAGTCTTTTCAAATCGCGCGGAAACGGGCAAAATCCATGCGTGCAAGTGAACAGCAACTAGGGTCAGAAAATTCGGCATGAGGATCAACCCGCAGAGGTTCTTCAATTTTTGCGCTGATCATGCGGCACTGTTGCGCGCACTCGGGACGCACGGCGCAGAATTTTCTGAGGCCGAAGCTACGCACTTGATCCGTGCCAATCCCGGCCTTGGCGAGGAGTTGCCCGAAACAACGTGGCGACGATTGCGTGAAATGCAGATTCTCGTTCCCACGGAACCGGGAAGTGAACTCTTCGTCACGGCCGAACCAGTAGCCAGGCTGTTGAACTACTTGTTCAATGAGGCGAATCCAGCTACGCCAGAAATAATACGCGGTTACGTGGCATCACTAGAAACCGCCGCCAGGCAACTCGCCCGCGCATTGGATGATGAAGATGTTCAGCGCGTCCATTTAGCTTTCGAGGAAATAAGCCAGACATTGCACCGAATATATGGCGACCTAAACGAAACGCAGACCGCGATCCTGGCGGAGGTAACGCGTTATAAGACCGAACGTTCACGTGTGTCGGTGCGGGACAAATATCGGCGCATCGTCCATTGGATGGAACGTTACGTAGAGCCGATGATTGAAATCGTCCGCGCTGATGGGCCGCTGCGCGCTGCATTTGACGAAATCGAAGGTCTACTCCGTCGCACCCGCGATGAAGCATTATTCAATGACCACCCTGCACTGGCGCGCAATGTGCGCTTCCTCCGGTTGGTGGGCGCACACGCTCTCCGCGTCTTCACCCAATGCCGTAAAGAGATTCAGCCGCTATACGAATCCTTACGCCGTTCGAGCTTCATCGCCGAAGGCGCTGCCCGGGCGTTAGAGCAGTTACAAGTGGAAGGCCTGTCGAAATGGGACAAGTACCTCATGGGAATCGCGGCATGGCGGTATCAAAACGTGCCGAGTGATGCCGCGATTCTGGCGACCCTGCGGCGTATCATCGAATTTCCGCCCGAGCCACCACCTATCTTGGAATTGAAGATAGAAGAGGAAGCCCCAGGTGCTCTCGCTCGCCTGAGGTGGTTGGAGTCATTGCCAGACCTCGTGGGTGAAAAACTACCTGTGTCGGATTTACTGGAATGGCTTGTACGGAATTTTCCAGAGCGGGACACTTCTGATGTGCTCGCGGGTTTCAGCATTCTAGTGTTCCACAGGAACTTCAACGCAATCTTCACTGATCGAGACCCGCGCACCTATAACATGGCGGATGGCGAAATCAAGGCTTCGCCGCTGACTCTGATTTCCGTATGAGTACGCTTCCACATTTGACTAGCATTTTCGAGCGCCTAAGGCGGGGCTATCATCTTGCCCCGGACGACGAGCCGGAATTCTCGAAATTGCGCGAGCGGTTTGACGAATATGCCGCCTATTTTGCTGCGCTCGGTTTGATATTAGTCCGCCACGAACGCGAGTTCTTCTATTTCGAGCCTGAGAACCCGGAAACTGTGCCTGATACACTGCCTCGGATAGCCGTGTTTTCTTACATCATGATTGACTACGCTGCTAATCAAGGTAGGCCCATCGAGGATTTCATCTTCGGCCAGAATTTTCTAGTGACGGCCCTGCCGCATTTCACTCTCGACCGCTACACGGCATTGCTAAGGCAGGTAGAGGTGCATAACATGAGCGATCTCGAAACCCTGGTGCTTAATCACATGCAGCGAATCGGTTGGATCAAATGGCTAGGCGACGAAGAATTCAAGTTTCTTCGACCGTTTCATCGTGTGTTCAGTAAATGCATCGAACTCGCATCTCAAACACCCCTGCCCGGAGAACCAGTCTCGGCAAACGGCCAAAATCCCATAAATGGTCAATCGTAACTCCCGATGCGTACTGGCCCACAACGACTTATCCTCATCCGCTCCGGTTGTTACGAATACGCGGAGGTCGAACTCACGGGTTCGCTGCAAATTGTTGGCCCGAACAATACCGGAAAAACAACGCTGATCAATACCCTTCAATTTCTTTATCTTGACGACCGTCGTCACATGGATTTCGGCTCTTATACGTCAGAACAGACACGCGGCTTTTACTTCCCGAATCAATACAGCTACATCCTATTTGAATGTCTTGGAGCGCCTGGGAAATGCGTCATTGGTTGGCGCGGACAGAGCAAAGCCAGCGGCGGCGACCCGGAACGATTCCTCCACGCTGGACCTTTCGATGCCTCCGATTTTATTGACGCAAAGAGTCAAGTCCGCGAACCGCGTGACGTAAACGCCCGGCTCGCACTGAAACAGTTTCGCTCGGTCAAGAGCGCGCAGGAACACAGAGAATTGCTGTTACCAGCCGCTAACGGGTACGGTCTCGGCATCGTAGCCTTGCGTGAGAGCGACAGATACCATCACTTTCGTGAGACGTTGAAAAACCTACTCACATTGAGCGCCATCTCGCAGGAACAGATGCGTGATCGGCTTTTGATGCTCGCCGATATCCCGCCCGACCGCCCTGCATTTGACGCACGCGTATTGTTTGGTGACGACTATGACCGCATCTGTAATCGACGCGAGCAGTTGCTCAAGTTTAAGAAGAATCAAGCGGTAGTAGAACGGCTTGTAAGTAAGTTCTCTGAGCGCGAGAGTATTCGCGGCGAACTGGCTTGGCGTTGGGACGATCTTCGAACGAAGCGGCAGATATATGAGAGAGAATATGACGAAAAGCTGACGATACTTAGGAAAAGGAGGACCGAGCAGGAACAGAGGGTAAAACAGCTTGAAGCAAAACGGGCTGAAACGTATAGGGAGATGACAACGTTTTCGGAACTAAAGGGTCAGTTGCTTGCGCCACTCAAAAGTATCGAGGCACAAGACATTGATTTCGCTGGATTTCTGGAGGAATTGGAACGCGCTGCACTTAGTAATCTCAAGCAGGACCTTCGCGAACTCCAATTACGGCTTGATAGCGCGGAACGCGAAACGCGCGAGAGAGCCAAACGGAATTTCGATGGCTTTGCGAAACGCGTAAAACAGAAAGAAGAAACCATCGCTCGTTTTGACCATCTGGCGGTCACGGCGCTGCGGAAGCATTTCAGCGATGAAGAGCTAAACACGATTTTTGGGTTACTGAATCGAGATTTATTGGAAATTCCGGTGGGAAAGGGTGGTATCACGACTTCGCAGGATGATGAATTGCTTAACAGACTTCGTGACCTCCTGAGCCGGGTGCAAAACGGGGTCTATCGAGACGCTGTCGTCCGTTTTCCCTTACCCAAGACCAGAGAGCCGCTGGCAGGACTGGAAAATGCGGATACCGCCCGTGAAGAACTTGCTGAATTCCAAACGGAACTCAAGCGATGGAAAGAAATTCTCGCCGCGATTGAAGGGCGCGAGAACTTGAAAACGGAATGCAGTGCTAAGGTCGCTGAAGTTGAGGCAAGAGACAAGAGATTGTTTCAATTTGGCGAATATCAGAAAGCCAAAGCAGGCGAAGCACTTTTGCGCGCAGACCTAAAGAGGATTGAAGCCGATATCAAGGCAACGAATGAACGGATTGACAAGCTCACGTTAGAAGTGAAAATAACTGAGAAAAGTAAGTCCGAAGCGGAAGCAATGATTAGGAAACATGAGGGCGAGTTTGCCACACTCATGAGCAATTTAAGCCAATGTAGCTCTCCTGAATTCTCGACTGACCCGCACGTGCCCAAAGAAGTCGCTGACAATTTTGCGGCAGGTATCGATTTGTTCCTGAAGCAACAGCACATGCAATTCAGGTTGAGTGAAGAGCTTGCGACCTTATTTATGCAGATTGAGCAATGCTTTGGCGACAGTTTTAGCAGTTCGGACGAATCTGAAACTGTTGAGGACCTACGAGCGGAGTTGGATGCTCTAGCCGAGAAAGAGGAGGCCCTGGCGCGCGACTGGAACGCCCATATCCACGAACTGAAGGCGACGTTTGATCTTGTGTTAAGAAATCTTGAGCACGTCCGCAGCGCAGCGACGAACATCAATCGAGAGTTCGCCAAGATTCAGGTCTCAAACCTCAAAGCTGTGAGGGTGGAGGTCATTGATCAGAGTGATTTGGTAGGCTGGATCAAACGCCTCGCCGCGTTCGAGCCGGGCGGATTGTTTGAAGCCGACCCGCAGCAGGCGTCTGCCATTGCCAATTTTCGTCGCAAGCTTCAGGACAATCCGCTAATTCGTTTTACTGACCTGTTCACACTTGGCTTCACCGTGGTGGGTGCAGATGACGAGCGGCACACGTACCACGATTTCCGGCAGATCGAGTCACATGGCACGACTATAACGGTCAAAGTGCTTTTTAATTTGCTTTTACTAAAGAATCAACTGCGCCGCGATGATTGCGCTGTGCCCTTCTTCCTGGATGAGATTCAGACGCTCGATCCGGCCAACCGAAACGCAATTCTCCGCACAGCACGACAGTTGGGCTTTATTGCAATCACTGCTGCGCCCGAAGCCGTCAGCGAGGTGGACGCTCTCTATTTCCTTCAGCCGCACAACGGCCGAATCGTCTTGCGCAACAAACATCGCGTGACCGTAAAGCGGGCCTTTGCCACTGCCAGCAAATGAAGCTTCATGCTCAAGCTCAAATCAAGCTGTCCACGTTGGTAACAAAAGGATCGCTACCCGCGAGTCATTGCGGCCAGGCATTTCTGAAACTTCTAGGGCCTCTACTCGACAGCGGAGTCGTGAGTTGGCAACGATCCGGCGTTGGCCGCCGACTGGTCGTGAATGATGCCGATACCTTGAGGAGTTTTTCTCGACAGGGCTTTCCTAATTCAACCTTGCCGGGCAATGCCAGCAGCCGCGTAGTTGGCGTAGGTCGCTTCCGCGATACGAAGGCCGTACCAAACCGCGAACACGAAATTATCTCTGTTCGTGTGTGGCGGAACGACGCTTTATTGAAAAATGGCGAACCGTTTGGGGCAGCGGCAGCGACATCCGCGCACGGAGTCTTTTCATTTCGATTCGCCCCGAACTGCCCCTACGCATTGCGCGGCTCGTGCGCAGTCATAGAGAATCCAGCAGTGTTTGCGGCTGTCGAGCGACTCAATCTGGGTGTCGACGCAGCGATTTACGGAAGCGGGCGGATTTCCAACCGGGCGCTGGACTGGCTTGTTCGGACAGATTCCAACCTGAATTTGCTGCATCTGCCGGATTACGACCCAGTGGGTCTGGCCGAATTTCAGCGGCTGCACGCAAGGTTGGGAAAGCGAGTGACGCTCTATTTGCCGACGGACATAGAAGCGCGTTTCTCCCGGTTCTCAAACTCAAAATTGCTGCTAAGAGCCAATAGTCAAACTATGCTTGCGCGACTACGTCGTTCGGAAGTGAGTACGGTTCGCCGCGTCATCGAATTGCTTGATCGCTACAACGGCGGACTCGAACAGGAGGCCCTATTGGTTCAATTCTGATTGACCATACTTTCCACACGCCAAAGAGGATGCGTGTCAGCCGCCATGCCAATTATTAACGGCTAGTTGGATAAACCACCTAAGGGACCCGAGGAATCTAGTTCCTCTTTGCAGTAACTGTCACTTCCATCATTCACATGAATTCACTGAGCATATCTGGCCGGATCTGGAGCGGATTTTTGTCGAGAGTGAATTACCGATCATCGACCAAAGAGGTGAAAATATCGAACCGGACCCCACAGAGCAACAACGGCTCCAACAATCGTCCCTATAATTGCCATTATCCTGTAGGCCGTGTTCCTCTGAGATTCCTTCAGCCACCAAAGGGAAAAGTCAGGCCAGCCTTCCTTATCCATTGAGGCATCCTATGATAGCATCCGGGCGGTTGGCATCGCCTTTCAGGGACCGCTCATGAAAAAGTCCGAAGTGCTTCACGCGCTGCAATCAGAAATTCGCCGACACAGCTTCGACACATTCGTGGATGAGCCGCCGAGCGTAGCCCAAGGGGGTAATGGCGTAGTGGTGCCAGGATGCCCGACATGCCGGAAGCGGTTTCAGACGATGGCGCAGTTCGTGGATCATCTCGCGGACGACATTTTGCCGGGCGTACTGAATAGGTTATCTACCGGAAGCGAATGACGGCCCTGGACGAGCTGTGCCGCACCTTTCGTCATGAAGCAGAAACTTGCTTGTTGAGGGGCGTCCAAGACTCTATACCAGTCACCATTTGCTCAAGTTCTCTTGCTGAGTAAATACGTACCAGGCCATTCGGCTTAGGTAGACTTTCGATCCGACGTTTCCAGGGCTTATCGAACGCCGCGCAATGAGCGAAGGCACTGCCCATCACTGAGTGGCAGAAGTCCATACCATCGTTCCTCTTCGCCCGGTACTCCTTATAGTCTCGGCGGACTTGCCTTTTGGCCCAGCCAACTCCGCAACATTTGCAAGTGAAAAGAGAAGATCGCCCTTGGCAGAAATTGCCTCAACGAATCGCCTTCGACGAGCCAGGTCACGCTTGGCTAAATCGATAATCGCCCAGGTGTCGAGATAAACCAGCATCTCGTCGGCGAAAGCATCGAGTTCCACACGGTCAGCATCAGCAAATGCAACACGAATCATATAACCCTACTTCACATACTGGTACGCGGGCGGCGGTTCACGCATGAATGCAGTTCTGCCCGGAATACTCTTGCATCCTATTCTGTTGAATACCGCTTCCATCGCATTGTTCTTCTCGGCCGCATCAAGAAACCGCCGCGACCCAATGATCATGAGTTTGTTGATCGCTCGCACATGTTCTCCGAACACGTGTCGGCCGCTGCGTCTCACCCGTTCTCTGAGAACTAAACATTGCCGCTTGGTAAGAGGGAAATACACCTCGACTTCGCACCTCTATTTTGGCCGTGCACATACCAATGGCGACGTCCCTGGAGGCACTGTGGTCCATATGGGGGACGTTTTCACAAATTTCGATCTGCCGCACTTTCCGGCACCCCACTCAGACAATGACGGCACGGGAGGTCCAGAGGGCGAGGTCGCTGCGATTGAGTACGTCCTGGCCCATGCGCCCGACGATGCGAAGATCATTCCGGGGCACGGCGCGTAGCGTCCAAGGCTGAATTGAGGAAATATCTCGACGTGGTCAGCGGAGAATAAAGCAGGTAGGTTGGGTTTATTAAGGTTGCGGCCTTATAATCGCTCCAGTCTTTGGCTAAGGCAAACGTTCTGGAGTCAAGCGAATCGGAAAATCTCACGGAAGGAGCACCAACGTGCGCAAATTCCGCGCAGCACCCGCTCTTCTTGGTTTGCTCGTCGCAGCGATACCCGTCTTGGCGCATCACGGGATCACCTCGGAATTCGACCCCACAAAGGACATCACGGTCACCGGAGTGCTCACGCGTGTCGAGTGGACCAACCCACACATTTACTGGTATGTGGAAGTTAAGGATGAGAGCGGGAACGTGCAGACATGGCGTTTCCAGGGCGGGCCTCCTAGCATGTTGCACC
>Ga0209804_1002507_pt1 | contig 11037 bp, 8 predicted proteins | sample GraSoiAngelo_139_FD_185896 | JGI IMG/M metagenome (GOLD analysis project Ga0209804, IMG submission 185896) | Grasslands soil microbial communities from the Angelo Coastal Reserve, California, USA - 14_0929_12_20cm (SPAdes) (version 2) | ecosystem: Environmental > Terrestrial > Soil > Grasslands ... | reverse complement strand
CGGTGGTTGATCTCGCGGGCCAGCTCGCCCACCTCTTCGGCGAGCCGGGCCAGGTTGGTGAGCGGCGGGAAGTAGCCCTCCTTATATTGACCGATCCAGCGGTCGACCGCCTGCTGGGCTTCGCGTAAGGACACGAGAGACTCCGGGGAATCGTGAACGCCGAACTGCCGCCGCTCGTCGCGCCGTTTCGCGGTGAGCGGTATGCCTCCCGCGAGCGCCTGAGCGCGCTGGTCGCGCCCCCCTACGACGTCATCTCCAAAGAGGAACGCGCGCGCTACGCGGCGCGGGACCCCCACAATATCGTCCACCTGATCCTGCCGGAAGCGCCCGCCGGTGGCGACCGCTATGCGCACGCCGCGACGCAGCTCGCCGCGTGGCGTGACGCCGCCGTGCTGCGCCCCGACGACGCCGCGGACTCGGTCTACGTCGTCGCGCAGGACTACACGCTCCCCTCGGGGGAGCGGCGCACCCGCACCGGCATGTTCGCCGCGGTGCGCGCCGAGCCGTTTTCCACGCGTCGCGTGCGTCCGCACGAGCAGACACACTCGGCGCCCAAGGCGGACCGGCTCGCGTTGCTCCGGGCCACACGGACCAGCCTCGAGTCCATCTTTCTGCTCGCCCCCGATCCGGATCGCGCCCTGACGCGCGCGCTCGCGCGGGCGGCGTCCGGCCCGCCCGCGGCCCGGGCGGAGCTCGATGGCGTGGCGATGCGCCTGTGGGTGGTCTCCGGACACGGCGCCGCGGAGCTGTCCCGCCTGGCCGGGCGCGCGCAGCTGTACATCGCGGACGGCCACCACCGCTACGAGACGGCGGTCGCCTACGCGCAGGAAGCGCCCGGGGCCGACCGTGCACTGGCGTTCGTCGCGTCGGCGGCCGATCCCGGTCTCACGATCCTCCCCACGCACCGAATCATTTTCGGCTCCGGGCGGGACGCACCCAAGCTGCTTGACGGTTGGCGCCGCTGGTTCGACGTGGGACGCGTCGCACCCTGCATGGATCGGGTCGAGCGGCTGGCCGAGCTGGGACGGGAGGGGACGGCGTGCATCGTCGCGTTCCCCGGCGAGTACGACGTGACCCTGGTCTTGAAACGTGGAGTGTCGCTCGATGGCGCGTCGGGTCTCGGGAATTCTCCGGCGATCCGCGCGCTCGGCGTCGCCCGCATCGAGGCGCTCGTCGTCCAGCACATTCTCGGCGCAGACCCGGCGACGCCGTCGCTCGCCTACACGCCTGATCCACGCGCGGCGTTCGACGCGGTGCGCGCCGGCAAGGCCGCGGCGGCCGTGCTCCTCAATCCCACCACGGTGGACGAGGTGTTCGCGGTCGCCGACGCCGGCGACGTCATGCCGCCCAAATCGACGTACTTCGTGCCGAAGGTGCCGAGCGGGCTGGTGCTGCGCCCTTTGGCGTAGGCGTGCCATGACCCCGTAGTCCTCCCGCGAGGCCGCGGGCGCTGTATTTTCCCCGGCATGCCGCGACCCCGCGACCGCATCCTGCAGAACCTCGAAGCGATCTACCGCGACGCCTACGATCGCGCCAAGGCCGCCGGCGACCAGGCCCGAATGGCGGATCTCGACGCCGCCTACCAACGCGAGCAGCTGCTGCTCGAGGTGCTGCTGGACATCCGCGACGCCTTCACGACCGGAGCCGCGCCCCGCGGCGAAGGTCGCGGTGACCAGGCAGCGGCGTCGGACCCGATCGCCGCGCTCGAAACCATTCATCGCATCACCAAACTCCGTTGAGGACATGCCCTTGATCCGACAGATCCGGAAGATCCGGAACGTCCGGAAGATCCGGAGCCTGGCCGCGGGCGCGCTGTGCCTTTCCCTCGCCGCCTGCGGCGGCAAGGCCGACGTGGTGGTCACGGGCGGGGTCCTGTGGACCGGGCTCTCGCGCGGGGCGCCTCGACCGGGCGCGGTCGCGATCGCGCGGGGGCGGATCGTAGCGGTGGGCGAATCCGCCGCGGTGTCGCGGTATGTGGGTTCCCGTACGGCGATCGTGCACGCCCACGGCGGGCTCGTCACGCCCGGCTTCACCGACGGTCACACGCACTTCATCGACGGGGGTTTCCAGCTTGCGTCCGTGGACCTCCGCGACGCGGCGACTCCCGCGGAGTTCACCCGTCGCATCCAGGCGTACGCCAAGACGCTCAAACCAGGCGAGTGGATCCTGGGCGGCGACTGGGATCACACCCGCTGGCCGGGACAGCGGCTGCCGCAGCATCAGTGGATCGATTCGGTGACGCCGGACAATCCCGTGTTCGTGAATCGCGTGGACGGGCACGAAGCGCTCGCTAACGCGGCCGCGATGCGCGCGGCGCGCGTCACCAAGCAGACCCCTACACCCCCGGGCGGCGAGATCTTGCGCGACGCGCGGACGGGGGAGCCGACGGGCATCTTCAAGGACGCAGCACTCGACGTCATCGGGCGGGCCGTCCCCGAGCCGTCGCCCGAGCGGCGCGACTCGGCGCTCGTGCGCGCGCTGGCCCATGCCGCCCGGCTGGGGGTGACCGCCACCGCGCACATGTCCGCTTCGTGGGCGGACCTCGCCAGCTACCGCCGCCTCGAGCGGGCCGGCCGGCTCACGCTGCGGGTGGCGCTCTACCTGCCTCTCGACGCGTGGCGTACCGTGGCCGATAGCGCGCGGGGCGCGCGGGGCGCCGGCGACGAATGGGTGAAGATCGGCGGGGTCAAGGGCTTCATGGACGGCTCGGCCGGCTCCCGGACCGCGTATTTCTTCGAGCCCTACAGCGATTCGGCGGGATACCGCGGGCTGCTGCAGCACCCCGAGGCGGACATGCGGACCTGGATCGGCAACGCGGACTCCGCCGGGCTCCAGATCGCGGTGCACGCCATCGGGGATCGCGCCAACGCGATCCTCCTGTCGATCTACGACAGCGTCGCACGCGCGCACGGTCGGCGCGACCGCCGCTTCCGCGTCGAGCACGCCCAACACCTGCGTCCCCAGGACATTCCCCAGTTCGGGAACCAGGGCGTGATCGCGTCGATGCAGCCCTACCACGCCATCGACGACGGCCGCTGGGTGGAGCAGCGCATCGGGCCGGTGCGGATCCGGACGACGTACGCGTTCCGCACGCTGCTCGCCACCGGCGCCACCCTGGCCTTCGGCTCCGACTGGACCGTCGCGCCGCTCGACCCCGTACTCGGCGTGTACGCGGCCGTATCGCGCCGCACGCTCGATGGGAAGAACCCCGATGGCTGGATCCCGGAGCAGAAGATCGGCGTGGACGAGGCATTGCGCGCCTACACGTGGGGCAACGCCTTCGCGACCTTCGACGAGCGCACCCGCGGCGTCCTCGCCCCCGGTTACGACGCCGATCTCGTGGTGCTCGACCGCAATCTCTTCACGCTGCCGGCCGATTCGCTCGATCAGGCGCGGGTGCGCTGCACGATCGTGGGTGGGAAAGTCGTCTACGAGAGATCTGGAAGCCCCTAAACCCCGCGCCCCGATTCCCGAGTCCCTATTCCCCCTCTTCCACCCCTGCTTCGAGCACCTCTCCCAGCAGCAGCGTGTGGTCCCCGCTCGGGAGCGTGGCCACGACGCGGCACTCGACCCACCCGAGCGCGTCGGTCAGCACCGGGACGCCCGACGTGGGCGCGGGTTTGGTCTTGATTCCCTTGAGCTTGTGGGGAGCGTCGGCCGAAGCCCGACCCAGCTTCTCGGCCACGTCACGCTGACCGGCGCGCAGCACGCTGATCGCGAAGTGATGCGCGTCGCGGATCATGCCGACCGTCTTGGAGCGGTTCTCCACCGCGACGACGACCATCGGCGGATGGAACGAGGCCTGGCTGACCCAAGTGGCCGTCATCCCGTGCTCCTCGCCGGCGTGCTTCACGGTCAAAGCGTGCAGGCCGCAGGCAAAGCGCTCGAGGACGCGGTGCGTCGCCGCTTCGTTCATGTCGGCAAATATTGCACGCCCGGCTATCTTTGGGCCATGGCGACGCGCACGCAACTCGGGCCTCGGGCCGCCAAGGCGCTGACCAAGGCCGACCTGCTCGACATGTACCGGGTGATGCTCCTGTCGCGACGCATCGACGACAAGGAGATCCAGCTCAAGCGCCAGAACAAGATCTACTTCCAGATTTCCGGGGCCGGGCACGAAGCCGTGCTCGTCCCGCCTACGATTGGTTCTATCCGTATTATCGCGACCGCGCCCTCTGCCTGGCGCTGGGCATGACCCCCACCGAGATGCTGCTTTCTGCGGTCGGCGCCGCCGACGACCCCAACTCCGGCGGCAGGCAGATGCCGTCCCACTGGGGTCACAAAGCGCTGAATATCGTCAGCCAATCGAGCCCCACCGGTACGCAGTTCCTGCAGGCCGTGGGCTGCGCCGAAGCGTGGCTCCGCTATGCGCGCAACGACGCCATCCCCGACAAGCCTACCCGGACCGACGACCTCGTATACGTGTCGGCGGGCGACGGCACGACGAGCGAAGGAGAGTTCTGGGAGGCCCTGAACAGCGCCACCAACTTGAAGCTGCCGATCCTGTTCCTCATCGAGGACAACGGCTACGCGATTTCGGTGCCCGTCGAAGTTCAGACGGCCGGTGGCTCCGTGTCGAAGCTCGTGAAGACGTTCCCCGGCCTGCTGGTCGAGGAAGTCGACGGCTGCGATCCCGTTGCGTCGTACGACGTGCTGCTGCGCGCCTCGGAGTACGTGCGCCAGCGCAAGGGCCCCGCCCTCGTGCACGCCCACGTCATCCGCCCATACTCGCACTCCCTCTCGGACGACGAAGTGCTGTACCGCCCGCCCAAGGAGCGCGACGAAGACGCGCGTCGCGACGGCGTGCAGGCGTTCCCGAGGCGCCTGATCGCCGACGGTGTCGCCACTGAGGCGGAGATCGAGGGCATCAAGCGGAGCGTCGAGGAAGAGATCGCCGTCGCCGCGGACATGGCGTTGGCGTCGCCCCAGCCCAAGCCCGAGAGCGCGCTGCTGTACGTCTACTCGCCCGACGTGGATCCGACCTCGAAGCAGTTCGACACCGAGGACGATCCCCAGTTCGGCGGCGATCCGACGACCATGGTGGATCTCCTCAACACCTGTCTCAAAGACGAGATGGCGCGCGATCCCCGCATCCTCGTGTTTGGCGAAGACGTTGCCGACGCCAGCCGCGAGCAGCACCTCGCGCAGGTGAAGGGCAAGGGTGGCGTCTTCAAGGTCACCTGGGGGCTGCAGCGCCAGTTCGGGAGCGACCGCGTGTACAACTCACCGCTCGCCGAGGCGAATATCGTGGGCCGGGCGATCGGGCTCGCGACGCGGGGCTTGAAGCCCGTCGTGGAGATCCAGTTCTTCGATTACATCTGGCCCGCCTACCATCAGCTCCGCAACGAGCTGGCCACGCTGCGCTGGCGCTCGAACAACGCCTTCAGCTGTCCTGCCGTCGTCCGCGTGACCTACGGCGGATACCTGAAGGGTGGGTCGATTTATCACTCGCAGACGGGCGCCGTGGTCTTCACCGCCGTGCCGGGACTGCGCGTCGTCTGCCCCAGCTCCGCGCTCGACGCCAATGGCCTGCTGCGGACCGCGATCCGCTGCGACGATCCCGTGCTGTTCCTCGAGCACAAGCACCTCTACCGCCAGACGTACAACAAGGCGCCCAACCCCGGCCCCAATTTCATGATCCCGTTCGGCAAGGCGAAGCGGGTGCGCGAGGGACGGCACCTGACCGTGGTGACGTACGGCGCCGTGGTGCAGCGCTCGCTGGTCGCGGCCAAGCAGCTCGACGAGCAGGACGGCGTGAGCGTCGAAGTGATCGACTTGCGGACCCTCTCTCCGGTGGATTGGGAGACGATCGCGACGTCGGTCCGCAAGACCAACAAGGTGCTGGTGGCGTACGAAGACTCGCTCTCGTGGGGCTACGGCGCCGAGATCGCCGCCCGTCTCGCCGACGAGTGCTTCTCCTGGCTCGACGCGCCCGTGAAACGCGTGGCGTCGACCGACACGTTCGTGGGCTACGCCCCCGATCTCGAGGATTTCATCCTGCCGCAGGTAGACGATCTCGCTCAAGCGATGCGCCTGCTGCATGCGTTCTAACGCGGCGCGCGCGTACAGCCTGCTATTTTTCTTCTCCGGCGCCACGGGGCTCGTGTACGAGCTCCTGTGGGTCCGCATCCTGTACCAGGCCTTCGGGTCTACCATCCAGTCCATCACCACCGTTGTGGCCGCCTACATGGGCGGCCTCGGCCTCGGCGCCTGGCTGCTCGGGCGGAAAGCGGACCGCCACGCGAGGCCCGCCGCGCTCTATGGCTGGCTCGAGATCGCGATCGGCGCGTTCGGGCTCGCGTCTCCCTTCGTGCTGTCGCTGGCGCATCGAGTCTATATCGGCGCCGCGGGAGCGCTCGCCCTGGGGGGCGCCGCGAGCGTCGCCCTGCGCTTCGGCCTCGCGGCGCTCGTGCTGCTCGTGCCGACGACGCTCATGGGGGGGACGCTCCCGGCCCTGACGAAGGGATTCATGGGGGTGGAGCGCGATCGGCTCCAGACCTCCCTGGGGCGCCTGTACGCGCTCAATACGCTGGGCGCGGTCGTCGGCACCGCGCTCGCCGGGTTCTTCCTGATCGAACGGGTCGGGATTCGCCCCTCGCTGTACGCGACGGCCGCGCTCAACCTGACCCTCGGGGCCGCGGCCCTCGCGCTGGCGCGGCCGCTCGACCCGAGCCCCGCCGCGCCGGCACCAACCGCCCGGCCGTCGGATCGCACTCGGCGCGTGGCCCTCGCCCTCCTCGCCGTGACCGCGTTTGCGTCGTTGCTCGACGAGATCGCCTGGACGCGCGTCCTCGTGATGGTGGTCGGAGGCTCGACCTATGCCTTCACGCTCGTGCTGCTCGCCTTCCTGCTTGGCATCGGCTTGGGCAGCGCGATCGTCGCGCGGCGGAGCCCCGCCCGGCCGCCTCCGGTGGCCGATGCGGCGCTCGCCCAGGGCATTACCGGAGCGGGAGCGGCGCTGTTGCTCGCGTTCTTCGGGGCGCTGCCCCTCTACGTCATCAGGGTGTTCGGGCATCCGGGCTTCGGTGCGACCGAGCGCCTGGGGCTGCTGGGCCTCGCGGTCGGCGCCGTGGTGCTGATTCCCGCGGTGGGGATGGGATTGAGCTTTCCGCTCCTGGCGGACCTCGCCGCGCCGCGGGACGCGGCACGAGGCGCCGACGTTGGCGTCGCCTACGCGCTCAACACACTCGGCAGCATCGTGGGTGCCGTGCTCACCGGTTTCGTGCTCGTCGTCACTTTCGGCACCGAGACCACCCTGCGGCTCGGTCTCGTCATCAACGGCGTGGCCGCCCTGGTGCTCGCGGCGCTCGCGGCTCGCGGGGTGGCAGAGGGCTCGGCGGAGCACCGCGCCTTGCGGCTGCGCGTGCTCTTGGCGGGTGGGCTCGGGAGCATTGCGCTGGGCGCCGCCTTCGGCGCCCCGGGCTGGAGCTCTCGCTTGATCGATCTCGGCCCCACCATCTACGCGCGCGACGCGATGGGCCCCGCCGCGCGCCAGGCCTTCCTCGCCCACCGCGGAGCGCGCCAGCTCGCATTCCGCGAAGGCTGGAACGCGACCGTCAGCGTCTGGGAGGGCGTCACCGGCCGCACGCTCCGCGTCAACGGCAAGGTCGACGCCTCGGACCAGGGTGACATGGACACCCAGATCATGCTCGGGCTGGCTCCGGTGGCGGCGCGGCCGGAGGCGACGTCGGCGCTCGTGATCGGCTTCGGGAGCGGGGTCACGACGCGCGTGCTGGCGGATGTCCCCGGCATGCGGCGCGTACGCGTGGTGGAGATCGAGCCTGCCGTCCTGTCGGTGAGCGGGCTGTTCGCTCGCGTGAACGACTCGGTGTTGGCGCGGCCGATCGTTTCAGCCGTGGTGGACGACGCGCGCAGCGCGCTGCAATTGCGCCGCGATCTGTTCGACGTCATCGTCTCCGAGCCGTCCAATCCGTGGGTCGCCGGCGTCGCGACACTCTATACGCCGGAGTTCTTCCGAATCGTGCGCTCGCGCCTCGCCGACGGCGGTGTGTTCAGCCAGTGGGTGCAGCTCTACCAGCTGCCCCTGCCCGTCGTCGCCGGGATCGTGCGAAACGTACGCGCCGTGTTCCCCCACGTGGAGGTGTGGTTTTCCTCGAGCCTCGACCTCATGATCCTGGGTTCCGACCGCCCGCTCCGGTACGATCGGGCCTGGATCGGACGGCTGTTGGCCCCCGGTACGGCGTTGGAGGGGCTCTCCCGCGAATGGCTGGGGATCGACTCGGTGGGCGATCACTTCGGTCGCCGCCTGTTGGACGAGGCCGGTGTCGCGCAGCTCGCCGAGCGAGGGACGCTCACCCACCGGGACGACCGTCCCGAGCTCGAGTTCGTGGCGGCCCGCCGGTTCCTCGACCCCGTGTGGGACTCGCACGTCTTCGACTCCCTCATGGCCCTGGAGGTCCGCGTCGGCGGCCACCCGGGCACCACCCCGGTGCTGCTGGCGCGCGCCATGACCTCGCCGCGCGTCCCGTCCACGCAGGGCCCGATCCTCGAGGCCGCGCACCGCGCCCAACCCGACAATCCGGTCTGGTTGGTGCGCGTCGCGCGCATGCGCTTCGCAGCGGGCGACAGCGCGTTCGCGGACAGCGTCCTGCCGGGCCTGGTCCGCACGCGCAACCCTGAAGCATTGCTGTTCGCTGCCGCTCTCGCGGCGCGCCGGGGGGACCAGCGGCGGCGCGTTGCCCTGCTGCGGGAGGCCCTGGCCCGCGGCGGCGATACGGCGGAGGCCGAAGCAGGCCTGGCCGCGGTCGCCGCGCGCGACGCGGATTGGCCGGGCACCGCCGCGGCGCTGCGCCGCTCGCTCGCGATCGGTCGGGCCACTTATCGCCACCCGTTCCCCGCGGGCATGCTGCACGATCCGCTCGCGGCCCTCGCTCTCACGGGACCAGTCCGACTCGCCGACAGTGTACTGGCCGCTGCGGGGCTCGCACATCCCGGGTGGACCACGCCGTACGAGCTCCGCGCCGCGGTCGCCCTGCGGGACGGCCGCTGCGAGGACGCCGCCTCTCAGTTCCTGGCGTTGGCGGAGTTTGGTATCGAGGTGGCGGATGCGCCGGACCGCCTCATGCGCTGCCGGGTACGCGAGACGCCCTAAGCCCCCGGCTGCTCGCCCAGCGCCTGCTTGATCTCTCCGGCGGCGGCGATCACATGGTCCACATCGCGCGACAGCGCACGCGCTTGTTGCGTGGCGCGCGTGAGGTCGTCCAGCGCCACCGCCACGCCGGCCGAGCGCAGGCGCAGCAAGTCGAATCGCACGTTCTGCATCGCCAGCACGCACGACTCCAGCTGATCCGCCACCAGCTGACGCCGGGTAAGCAGGTCGGTCAGCGCCTGGCGCTGGCGGTTGAGCAGGCTCACCTGCCGGTCGCGCTCGACTCCGTCCGGCTGACGCTTGGTCGCGTCGATTTTCTCCTCCAGCCGCCTCAGGGCTCCCTGGTCCACGCTGCCGCTCATCGCTTGCAGCGTGCGCGCGAGCTCCTCGGCCCGATTGAGCAGCGAGTCGGCCGTCGCCACGATGTCGGGCAGCAGCTTCCGCTCCGATTTGGGCAGCCGATCCACGATCCGGAGGATCGCCTTGCGGTCGCTGCGTGCCTGCTGGATCGACTCGGCCTCGTGGCCGAATTCGTCGGTCGTGGCGCGCGGCAGCTCGACCGGGCGGCGGCCTCCGGCGGCGAGGCGCGCCTCGATTGCGTCGGGGGCGGGCGGCCGGGCAAGCACGTCACGCCAGGAGTATCCGGCGTGCCACAGCCGGACGACGCGGGGGACCAGGACCGTGCCCGCCCAGACACCCGCGACGAACAGCGACCAGCTCGGCCGGTGCTGCCCTGTCGCGACGTTGATCATGAAGAGCGAGCCACACACCGACGCCCACGTGACGAACCGGCTCCGCAGCTCGCGTACGATCACAGGCTCTCCGCTCGGCGCGAGCTGCGGGCGCTCCTGCATCAGCTCGACCCGCCCCGGACTGGGGCGACGCGGCTGGTACATCGTGGCGCTGCGCGCCTCGAGCGCGCGCCGCAGCGCGTCCGCCGTGGGCCAACGGTCCTCCGGATCCTTCTCGAGCGACCGCATCACGCACGCGGTGAGGTCCTCCGGAACGTCCGGCCGCTTGTCGCTGACGAGGGGCGCCCGCTCGGTGATCTGCTTCATCAGGATCCCGGGCACGGTGGGGGCCTGGAACGGCAGCTCCCCCGCCAGCGTCTGATACGCCACCACTCCCAAGCTGTAGATGTCCGAGCGCCCGTCGATCTCTCGGTCGCCCGCGGCCTGCTCCGGGCTCATGTAATGCGGCGTCCCGATCGCGACCCCCGTCGCCGTGAGCGTCGCGGACCCCGAAGACGATGACAGCGCCTTCGCGATTCCAAAGTCGGTGACCACGACGCGCCCGCGACTGCCCTCCAGCAGGATGTTGTCCGGCTTCACGTCGCGGTGTATGATGCCCAGCGCGTGGGCGGCGCCGAGCGCGTCCGCCGTCTCCAGCATGATGCGACGCGCCTCGTCCGGCGGCAGCCGGCCGCGTCGCTTGAGCTTCGCCCCGAGCGACTCGCCGTCCACATACGCCATCACGAAATACACCAGTCCGTCGGCGCCCTCGCCCACTGAGTGGATCGGCACGATGTGGGGATGTGACAGGCGCGCCGCGGTCTCCGCCTCGCGCAGAAAGCGCAGCCGGACTTCTTCGCGGAATGCGAGCTCGGGTGGGAGCACCTTGACGGCGACGCGGCGCTTCAGTCGCTCGTCGCGAGCGTTGAAGACGACGCCCATCCCGCCCCGGCCGATTTCCCCTTCGAGCGTATAGGCGCTGCCGAGCGCCTGGGCCAGGCGGGCCGCGAGTGCCTTGTCTGCTGCGTTCATCCCCGCTCGCGTGAAGTGCGCGCCGATAGATTAGCCGCCGCAGACCGGGCATGCAACCGCCAAGCGGCTCTTGACTTACGGCGGACGCCAGCGCCAAAGCGACGGTACGACGTGCTCGCTTCAATGGCTATTCGGCAGCGTCTGCCTAATTGACCGCCAAGCGAT
>Ga0209804_1002501_pt1 | contig 11059 bp, 8 predicted proteins | sample GraSoiAngelo_139_FD_185896 | JGI IMG/M metagenome (GOLD analysis project Ga0209804, IMG submission 185896) | Grasslands soil microbial communities from the Angelo Coastal Reserve, California, USA - 14_0929_12_20cm (SPAdes) (version 2) | ecosystem: Environmental > Terrestrial > Soil > Grasslands ... | reverse complement strand
CCCGACACGGCGAAGTACAGTGGCACGGCGGCCATCACGATCTTGACCTGCGCGGCATCGATGGCCTTGACCGTTGACGCCGCGCTAGATGAGCGGCAGACTGGCGTTGCGTTCAGGTGCTCGTAGACCTCATGGTCGCACGAGTGAAACGGGAAGCCGGTGAAGCCGACGAAGGCCAATCCGGCGCTGCCCCCGCAACGGTAAGTGAGTAAAAGCCGAGTCACGATGCCACTGCGCTTCGGCGTGGGAAGGCGACCCGGCAGGATAGTTCCACTCACGAGCCCGTAGACCGACCTGCGGCGCAGAGGCACGTGTTGCGGTGGGCAGCATCGGTGTGGAGCGGCCGGTGTCCCTGCACTGCGCACACTCTGCATCGCTTCCCATCCTCCACGTCGATCGGTCCGACACATGCACGGCGGGTGCATGGAGGGTGGGATGGCATTCTTGCGTACGCTCCGCGGTGCCGTGCGGGTCTGCGTTCTTGACGGTCTTGCGACATTCCCACTAGCCAGCGCCGCTGTACAGGCGCAGAGCGACGCGGCCACCGTCGTCGTCACGGCCACACGCACAAATCAGTCGATCGACGATGCGCTCAGCGCGGTGACGATCATCACCCGAGCAGACATCGAGGCGCGCCAGGCGACGTCGGTACAGGAGCTGCTGACCGGCGAGGCAGGCGTGCAAATTTCAAACAATGGGGGCCTCGGCAAGGCGACCGCGCTCTTCCTGCGCGGCACCGACGCGGACCAGGTTCTGGTTCTGGTCGACGGCGTCAAACTCACGTCGGCTACGCTCGGCACGACGGCCTTCGAATACCTGCCGGTCGAGGAGATTGAACGGATCGAAATTGTCCGGGGTCCACGCTCAAGCCTGTATGGGTCGGAAGCGGTCGGTGGGGTTATCCAGATCTTCACTCGCCGCGGACACGGCGAGCCACAGCTGACGGCCAGCGCAGGCGGCGGCAGTCATAACACGGAAAATGCCAGCGCCGGTTTCTCCGGGAGCACGAGTGGCCTTTCCTACAGCGCCTCGAGTTCCTACCTCGGCAGCGATGGCTATGTGTCGTGCCGCGGCACACCCGTTCCGCCGGGTGGGGGTTGCTTTACATTCGATTTCACGCCTGACGGCTTTCACAACGCCTCGCAGTCCGCTCGGATCGGATACGACTTCAGCGACACTTCGAACGTCGAGGTCACAGCACTGCGTGCCCAGGGAGGGACCCGCTTCGCCGGGACGTTCGTCAATCACGAGAGCTTCGTCCAGCAGACTGCGGGCGTGACGGGGCGATGGTCGCCCCTGTCCTCACTGCACCTGACGATACGTGCCGGCCAGTCGCGGGACGAGGCGAGGGATGACCTCAATTCCGTCCCGCAGACCAGGTTCGACACCCTTCATTCCCAAGGCACCCTGCAGGCCGACTGGCAGCTGGCACCGCAGCACCTGCTGACACTCGGTACCGATGCGCAGCGCGACAGCGTGGCGAGCTCGGTCGGCTATGCCGTCAGTTCACGTCGCGACATCGGCGGCTTCCTCGAGTATCAAGGAGGGTTCGCCTCTGAACGATTCAGCATCAGCGCCCGACACGATGACAACGAGCAGTTCGGAGGTCAGGCGACCGGAAGCGCAGCATGGTCGCACCGGTTCGCTGGCGGGCGGCGGCTCACCGCTTCGTTCGGCTCTGCGTTCCGAGCGCCCACCTTCAACGAACTCTATTATCCTTTCTTCGGCAATCCAGCACTTCGGCCGGAGCACTCCCGCTCAGCGGAGCTCGGTCTCGATGGTTCGCGCGGCGAGGCGCAGTGGTCGCTACATACGTTTGAGACCCGCGTTAAGGACCTGATCGCCTTCGATTCCAGCTTCCTGCCGGCGAATATCGGCACCGCGGTAATTCGCGGCGCCGAAGGCCAGCTGACCGCTCGGCGGGCGGGATCGACGCTGTCATTTGTCATCACGTGGCTCGACCCCCGCAATCGCACACCCGGATCGGCTGAGGCCGGCAACCTGTTACCGCGCAGGGCCAGGCTGAGTAGCCGGCTCGAACTCGGCCACCAATGGGCGAGCGTGCACTTCAGTGCGCGCTTGAACGCGGTCGGGCGACGCTTCGAGGATCTTGCCAACACTCAGCGGCTCGGCGGCTACATCACACTCGACCTGCTCGGCAGCTTCGCGCCGGCGCAGCAGTGGTCAGTGGAAGCGAAGCTCGCCAATGTCAGTGGGCGCCGCTACGAGACGGCCGAGTTTTACCCGCAGGACGGTCGCACAGGATGGATCACCCTGCGCTACCACCCATCCCACTAGCTCACCGGAGGAGTCCTCGATGAACCTTCCTAAATTGTCGCGCGACCTCATCACCGGCATCGCCTTGATTGCGCTGCTCGCCGTGACCCGTATCGGCCACTTCGGCGACATCGCCACACCACCGGACGCCTCGCTCGCCGTATTCTTCCTGCTCGGCCTGTGGGTCGCCTCTCCACGATGGCTCGTGATCGGCCTGCTTGCCGCCGCCGCTGCCGATGCACTCGCGATCGCGCAAGGTGCCAGCAGTTACTGCATCACCCCGGCCTACCCATTCCTGATTCCGACCTACGGCGTCATCTGGGGGGCGGGCCGAGCGACTTGTGTCTACGCCGCACGGTGGCACGGATGGCTGCGCGCGCTCGTCCTCGGCGTTGCGCTCCTGACGAGCACGGCGATCGCCTTTTTGGTCTCGAATGCAAGCTTTTATGCGTTTTCGGGCTACTTCGAAGCGATGCCGGTCGGAGATTTCGTTCGAGGCGTGAGCCCGTACTTCCGACCGTACCTAACCGGAGCCGCGGCCTACGTCGCAGTCGCGATCGTCTGTCGGCGACTCCTCCTCGGACCGGAACGAGAGTCAGCCGGCTCGGTGCCGGCGAAGCCATAAAGGACCCGTCACAGAACGCAGTTGGTCGTGGCGGAGACGCCGCTTATGAAAACGCTCGTACTGGGTGGCGTGCGGTCAGGCAAGAGCCGGTATGCAGAGACGCTCGCACGCGCCCATGGTGGCCCGGTCACCGTGATCGCTACCGCCACTGCCGATGACGAGGAGATGCGCGCGCGCATTGCCGCACACCGGGCGCAACGCCCAGCCGAGTGGACCGTCGTTGAGGAACCCATTCGCCTGGGCGATGCGCTTCGCGCAGCGGCGAGCCCGGGCGGGATTGTCATCATCGAATGCCTGACATTGTGGCTGACGAATCTGCTCTTGTCCCCACACCGCGCAGAGCTCGAGCCGGAGCAAGACGCGCTCCTGGACAGCTTGGTGGACCTCGCGGGCGATCAGGTGTTTGTCAGTAACGAGGTCGGTCAGGGCATCATCCCCGCCAACGCTCTCGCGCGCACGTTCGTGGACGGCGCCGGTCGGCTGCACCAGGCGCTGGCGGTGCGCTGTGAGCGTGTCGTGTTACTGGCGGCAGGACTGCCGCTCATCCTCAAGGAACTCCCATGAGCTCAAAGCCTTTGTCTGCGCCCGTTCAACAGCGCCGCGCAGCTGCAGCCAGGGACAATTCCGGCCGCAGTCCCGTTGCTGCAGTGGATGAGGCAAGCAGGCTCGCTGCCTACCATCGCCTGGATATCCTCACCAAGCCGCAAGGCGCTCTGGGGCGACTCGAGCCGCTGGCCGCTCAGGTCTGCGCCGTATTCCACACGCTCCATCCCGCGATCGAGCAGCCTGTAGCTCTGGTATTCGCCGGCGATCACGGAGTCGCCGACCATGGGGTCAGCGCCTACCCGCGCGTGGTTACGACGCAGATGGTGATGAACTTTCTGTCCGGCGGCGCGGCGATCAACGTGCTTGCGAAGGCGCAGGGGATCGACCTGTGGATCGTCGACGCGGGAATTGACGGCGATCTCCCGTCTCATCCCCGACTCATCGACGCCAAGGTGCGGCGTGGCACGCGAGACATGGTTGTCGAGGCGGCCATGACCACCGGGGAATGCGAGCGCGCATTGCAACTTGGCGCCAAGGTCGTTGCCGAAGTCATCTCTCCGGCTTCCAACACGGTCCTGCTGGGCGAGATGGGCATCGGCAATACCGCCTCCGCCGCACTCCTCATGCACGGGCTCACCGGCATTCCCCTTGACGATTGCACAGGCCGAGGGACTGGTCTCGACGATCGGGGCCTTGCACACAAGAAAGCCGTGCTCGCCTCCGCGTGGGCACGGCGCGCACCGCCCCAGAGTCCGTTGGAGCTGCTGAGCGAGTTCGGTGGCTGCGAGATCGCGATGCTGACCGGGGCGGCGCTGGCCGCTGCGTCACGCGGCCTGCTGATGCTGGTCGACGGCTTCACGGTGACGGTCGCAGTCGCCTTGGCCGCGCAACTTGACCGACATGTGCTCGATTACTGCGTCTTCTCCCACTGCTCCGCCGAGCACGCCCACCGGGCGCTGCTTGCGCATCTCGGGGTCGCGGCGCTGCTGAATCTGGACATGCGCCTGGGAGAAGGGACCGGAGCCGCGATGGCGCTGCCTCTCGTGCGCTCGGCGATCGCCCTGCTGACTGAAATGGCGACCTTTGAGGGCGCGGGCGTGAGCGGGAGAGCGGCGTGAGCGCCGTTCGCCGGGCGCTCTGTTCCTGGAGCGGCGGAAAGGACTCGTGCCTCGCATTGCACCTCGCGATAGAGCAAGGGTTCACCGTCACTACGCTCATCGCCATGTTCGAGGAAGCGGCCGACCGCAGTCGATCCCACGCCCTTCCCGAGTCCCTGGTCCGCGCACAGGCGGAATCACTTGGGGTGGAGCTCCTGACACCTCGAGCCGATTGGGCTCGGTACGAGGCGGTGCTCGTCGAGACGCTGGTTCACGCCCGGGGTCAGGGGATCGAGCACGCCATATTTGGCGACATTGACCTCATCCCCCATCGGGAGTGGGAAGAGAAGGTCTGTGCCCGCGCGGACATGACCGCGCACTTGCCGTTGTGGGGACGGCCAAGACCGCTCGTAGTGGATGAAGTGCTGTGCAGGGACATCAAGGCCCTCTGTGTGTGCGTCAACACACGCTGGCTCCCACAGTCATTCTGCGGCAGGCCATACGATCGGCAGTTCATCGCCGATCTTCCGGAGGGCGTCGATGCCTGCGGTGAGAATGGCGAGTTTCATACGTTCGTGACGCACGCACCCCGGTTTCGGTGGCCCATTCGTACATTCGTCAGCGGATTGCGTAGCTATACCGGTCCGCAGGAGTACGGCGGCGAGCAGTTCTGGTTCGCGGACCTCGCCAGTGCCTGAGGGAATTCCCGCCGCCAGGCGCGAGCTGATCCGGCTCTTCGCGGCGATCCAGTTCTTTACCTGCCTACCCGTGCCGGCGTGGGTCGGCCACTCCGAGGAGCACCTGCGCGGCGCGATCCACTACCTGCCCGTGATCGGCCTCCTGGTCGGCTGCACGGGCGCTGCTGCGTTGCTACTGGGGTCGCTGCTGTGGCCACCTCTCGTCGCAGTCGTTGCGAGCACCGTTGCTACGATCCTCTTGACCGGTGCGCTGCACGAGGACGGGTTGGCCGATGCCATGGATGGATTCGGCGGCGGGCGGACCCGCGATCAGGTACTCGCGATCATGAAGGATCCGCGGATTGGAGTCTTTGGTGCATTGGCCTTAGGTCTCGCGCTCCTCCTCAAAGTGGCTTGCTTGCAAGCGGTGGTGCCCGCCCGCGCGGCACTGCTCCTGGTGTGCGGCCACGCGTTAACCCGCTTCGGCGTCGTCGTGTTGATGAGCTGTCTCCCGTACGCCCGCGAAACCGGCCCTTCGCGCGCACGTCCGTTCGCGCAGGATGTCTCCAGCTTATCAATTGCAGTCGCAGCCCTCGCTGCGATCGCCCCTCTCACTCTGCTGGGAACGCCGGCGCTCGGAGGCGCGGGTGCCGCTGCAGTGGTAGGCGGCATCTGGGGCCTGTACCTCCGGCGGCGCCTCGGCGGCTATACCGGTGACAGCATGGGCGCCGGTCAGCAGCTGATGGAGCTTGGGTTCTATCTCGGCGCAATCGCGCGAGGCCCGTGGCCCACCTGATAGATCAGGCTCGCGGCGTGAAAGGGCCGTACGGGTCGAAGTGAAACTCCCGTCCCTTGGCAGTGTGTACGAGACACCGTGTCGGCCGAATCAGCCGACTCCCTGGCAACCTAAGCAACCACCGCGGGATTTCAGGCTTGCGCTGTCACGCGGTGGTCCACGAGGCGAGCGAGCGGTACCGCGATGCTGAGCGCTAGAAGGTATGCGCCGAGGCCGAACCAGGCGAGGTTGTCGTAGTGCGCGTGGGCGGCCAGAATGCCGGCGATCGCCGGTCCTCCCGCCAGACCCACGCTTTGCATGACGATGGCAAGCGTCGCTGCGCGTCCTTCTGGATCGAGTGCCGCAATGATCCCCATGAGATATGGCAGACCGAACACCCATGCGAGGTAGAAAGCCATGGCCGCAGTGACGAACACGACAGGGCCGCCATTTATGACGAGAAGCAGCAGGCTGCCCGACGAGAGGGCGAGAGCCAATGTATTGGGCAGTACACGCCCGCGGCGCGTCCCGAGGAGGGTCACGAGAATTCCACCCAAAAAACCCACGAAAGCCGCTGAGCCCAAAGCCCGTCCTACGAGCCTTGGGCCAGCGCCGGCGGCGGTTCCGAATCGCTCGACATATGCCCAGATGCCTCCATGGGCGAGATGTGCCACCAGGATGGCGGCCAGACAGAACAGCACGGGGGTGCTGGAGATGCTCATGGGTCTCGCAGCCTGGAGTGGCTCGGCTCGATGTCGCGGATACCATGCGACCAGAAGAAAGCCCGGGATGGTCAGGCACAGATACGCGGTGAAGACGCCGCTGATACCGCCCAGATCCATCACTCCAGGCATGATTAGGAAGAACAGCAGAGTCGCCGCGGCCATATTGACGATTGTCCAAATGCCGAAGTTTCGCTCGGGCCAACGCGTGCTTGCCATTGAAGAGATGACTGCGGCAGTTACTGCGCCTTCGCCGATGCCAGTTACCGCCCGACTGACCAGCAGGACTTCAAACTGATTTGCCCACACCGACACGGCCGAGCCGAGCGCGATCAGCAGGAGTCCCCAGAGCGTAAGCAGCCGACGGTCGTATCGATGCACGATGAAGGAGGCAAGGAATGTCGCGACACCGCCGCCGGCCATCTCGGCTGCCGCCAGGAAACCTGCGAATCGCGCGTCGAGGCCGAGATCTGCAATGGCTCGGCTGACGACGAGGGGTAGAAACGACCAGGTGCCGAGCGTCCCGATCACCCCCAGTCCAACCAACGCGGAAAGTGCGCGCGCTTCCTCCACACGCGTCACTGGCCACACGATTTTAAGCGCCATCGGCACGCCAAGGATCACGTGGTTCCCGCGTCAAAACCATAAATCTCTTCCGCCACCGCCCGCGTGATATATCCATCCTCAAGATCAGCGAGCACACGCTCGCGTAGTCGCTTCCTCGGGTCACCGTACCCGCCGCCGTTGGCGGTCACGATACGGACTACGTCGCCGCGCTTCAGGGGCAGCTTCGCGCAGCTCGAATACTTTTCCTCGCGCCCGTCACTGCGGAGGACGTGAACGTAGTTCACTGAGCCGTCGCGACCCCCGCTCAGACCCCACGGTGGAACCTTGCTGCGCGAATACATGGCGGTAATCCAGAAATCGTCGCTGCGAATGCGATAGTCGAGCCGGATTCCCTTGCCGCCGCGAAACTCGCCTTCACCGCCCGGCTCGTCGCTGAGCTCCAGGCGGTCGATGCGCACGCCGTTGCGGGCTTCGTTCACCTCCACGGCGCAATTGAAGGTCTCGCCGTGACTCGCGGTGTATTGGGCGCTGTCTCCGTCTTGCCCTTGCGCACCGCCCCAACCACCGAGCTGCGGCTCGATGGACACATGGAACTTGCCGCTGTCGGGATGCGTACCACCGATGAAGGTGCCGCAGATCGAGGCATAATGGCCGGCAGTCAAGCGATCGGGCAGATGCGGCGCCAGTGCCTTCCAGATGATATCGAGCGCCCGGATGCCGACTTCATAATAGAGCCCCATCGCCGCTGGATACTCGGCATTGAACATCGAGCGCTCGTCACAGAGCAGCTTCAGAGGTCGGAAGGAGCCGGCATTGGCTGGCGTCTGCGGACTGGTGATCGCCTTGAATAAAACCTTGGCGTCAACCTCCGTGGAAGCAAAGGAGCAATTGAAAGGACCTGGATCCTGTGCCGGATTGCCCCTCATATCGACGATGAATTCCTCTTCGCTGATCGTCACTGTGGCCCTGAGCAGCCGGCCGTCGTCGAGCTGGTCTTGCGCCTCGAACGTTCCCTTCGGCAGTGTTTTGAGCGCCTGACGAGAGATGGTTTCGCCGTAATCGAGGAAGCGCTCGATGGCGTGGGTAACCGTGCTCGCGCCGTACTTGCGAGCGAGCTCCTGGATACGCCTCTCGCCCGCCTTCATCGAGGCAACGCCGGCCCAGAGATCGCCACGTGCCGTCTCCGGCATGCGGATGTTGGCCATGATGATGTCCATCACCGAGGGAATGGGCTTACCCCTCTCGAACAGCTTGATCTCGGGCAGCTGCAGGCCCTCCTGGAAGACTTCCGTCGCATTGGGGCTGATGCTGCTCGGTGCCATGCCGCCGACGTCCGCCCAATGCGCCTTGTTCGCAACCCAGGCGATGAGCTCCTCCGCGGCGAAGACCGGGAGGATCAGGGCCACATCGTTCATGTGGCTGACCCCTCCGCGATGGGGGATGTTGGCCGCGAAGATGTCACCTGGATGGATGTCTCCCGCAGAAAATTTTTCGATGATGGCACGCACGCCGTAATCGAGCATGCCGACGAAGGCTGGAATGCCGGCGCCAGAGCTCGCGAGCCGCCCCTCACGGTCGGTGATCGCCACGCCGAAGTCGAGCACTTCGTAGATGATCGAGCTCATCGCCGTCTTGCGCATCGTCGCGAACATCTCGCTCGAAATGGCATCGAGCGAGCTCTGGATGATCTCGATGGTCACGGGATCAAAGCTGGCTTTCCGTTTCATCGTTCAACCTCGTCCGGCGCGCTCAACGGTCAGCGTTGGATCTCGATATGGAGATTGCCGTATTCGTCCACGCGCAGTCCGTGGCCCGGGGGCAGCACCGTGACGCTGTCGGCCCCTTCGACGATCGCAGGCCCCCGAATTTCAGCCATGGCACCCAACAGCGGCTGACCATAGACGGCGGCCATGTGTATACCCTCCTCATCGAAATCCACGCGACGCCGCCCTTTCAGAGCAGTGCTTTCCTGGCCGTCCCCCTGCTCGAGTCGGGGCGGTTGCGGCTGCTTGACAGCGGCGAAGGCAGCAAGATGGTAGCTGACGAGCTCGACGGCATTGCCGAGCCGATAGGTATACTCCCGCTCGTAGTTCGTCTGGAAGGATTCGGCGATTTCCGCACGCGTTTCGGTGGTCAAGCGTCCCGCTGGCAGGGGGACAGCTACCGTGTGCTCCTGGCCCTCATAGCGCATGTCCGCCATGCACTCGAAGCGCACGTCCGGCGGCCCGTATCCGTCCGCCTCGAAGGCGGCGATCGCGCTTCGTTTCAGATCCTGGACGTTGCGATCGATTTCGACCATCGCCTCCGCGGTCAACGGGGTGGGACGGGTCAGTACCCAGTCCCGCCGCAGATCGGACATCAGCATACCCCAGGCCGAAAACACCGCGGCGTGCGCGGGAATCACCACCTTGGGGATATTGAGCTCGCGCGCGAGCGCGGCGGCGTGCAGTCCTCCACCGCCCCCAAAGGCGACCAATGTAAAGTCGCGTGGGTCGTAGCCTCGGTTGATAGAAACCAGCTTCAAGGCATTGACCATGTTATTGTTGGCGATCCGGATGACACCACGCGCCGCCTCTTGCGCGGAAAGACCGAGACTGCGGCCCAGATGCGAGAACGCCGCCTCTATGGCCGGCATATCCGCATCGATCTCTCCGCCACAGAAATAGGTGGAACTGATCCGGCCTGCGAACAGATTGGCGTCGGTCGTCGTCGGCTCCGTACCGCCTCGTCCGTAGGCGACCGGACCCGGCACCGCGCCGGCACTTCTCGGTCCGACATGGAGCTTTCCCTGTGGATCGATCCAGGCAATGCTGCCACCACCATTGCCGATCTCGACGATATCGATGACGGGCACCATGAGCGGATAGCCGCTCGATGACTTGCTGCGCCCGATGGTGTAGGTGTTGATCACCTGCACCCGGCCGTCATCGATCAGAGAGCACTTGGCAGTGGTGCCCCCGATGTCGAGCGTGATGATGTTCCGCTCCCCAATGAGCTGCCCGAGTACCGCAGCCCCCAATACGCCGCTGGCGGGACCCGATTCGACCATGGTGATCGGCGTCGCGCGGCTTACCTCGACGGTGTCGATGCCTCCGTTGGACTTGGTGACGTACAGGCGACCCCTGAACCCATGACCCTGCAGCTTCGCCTCGAGCCCGTTCAGATAATTCCTGGTGATCGGCTGAACGTAAGCGCACAGCACGGCCGTGTTCGTTCGCTCGTACTCGCGCCACATGCGGGTGAGCTGATGCGAAGCAACGACAGTGGCTTGCGGCCAAGCGTCCTCCAACGCGGCCTTCAGAGTCTGCTCGTGGCTCGGGTTGGCGTACGCGTTCAGCAGGCAGATGGCGACTGCCTCGACCCCCTCTCGCTTGAAGGTGTCGACGATCCCCGGCAACTCGTCGAGCGCGATCGCGGTCAGAATCTCGCCATGGTGACCCACCCGCTCAGTGATCTCGAGTCGCAGGCGGCGCGGAACAAACGGCTCGGGTTTCTTATAACGGATGTTGAAAAAATCCGGGCGGTCGCCGCGAGCGATCTCCAGAATGTCCCGGAAGCCGCGGGTCGTAATGAGCCCGGTCTTGACTCCGCGTCGCTCGGTGATCGCGTTGATGACGACAGTCGTCCCATGGGCGAAGAAATCGGCGTTGGCGACCTCAAGCCCGGCCTTGCCCAGCGCATTCATTACGCCTTCCTCAAACCTCGGTGGTGTGGTGTGCGCCTTTTCGGTCTTCACCGCGCACAGCTCGCCGGTTTTGGCATCAACGTCGTAG
>Ga0209804_1002494_pt1 | contig 11075 bp, 5 predicted proteins | sample GraSoiAngelo_139_FD_185896 | JGI IMG/M metagenome (GOLD analysis project Ga0209804, IMG submission 185896) | Grasslands soil microbial communities from the Angelo Coastal Reserve, California, USA - 14_0929_12_20cm (SPAdes) (version 2) | ecosystem: Environmental > Terrestrial > Soil > Grasslands ... | reverse complement strand
TATGTCATGGATCGCGGCTGCGTCGATTTTGCACGCCTCTACCGCTTCACGCTCTGTTCCGCATTCTTTGTCGTACGCATCAAAGAGAATGTCTTACTCCAGCGGCGCTACTCCCACTCGGTGGACAAGTCCACCGGTGTACGTTCCGATCACACCGTCATCCTTACCGCGATCGAGTCGGCCAATGTATATCCAGAGACACTCCGACGTGTGCCCTACTTCGACGTCGAGAACCAAAGGCGCTTGAAATTTCTGACCAATAACTTCTTTCTTCCCGCACTTACCATTGCAAGAATCTACAAGTCCCGTTGGATGGTGGAAATCCTTTTTCGATTTATCAAGCAGAACCTCCGCACGAGATTCCTATTGTCCTCAGCTATCGGTTCTGGCAAGCCGAGTTCTGCCTTACCCTCTTGCTGCCGGGGCGGTTTACTGCTAAGGAGATGCCGTAATGAAGCCCATGTCTGCAGCCGTCCCCGGAGGGCATCGCCGAAGATGGCATCGCGGTCGCGCAGCAGGTAGCGCGGAAGCCGATCAAAGGAGAACGTTGATACATCTCCCGCGTGGACTTTCCTTCTCCCACGAGTTGCAAAACCTGGCAAGACCATAGGTGGGTGCAGAGTGGCCCCGTCCGCCCGTGATTCAGGAAAAGCGCTGGCATGAGGTCTCATCTTTTTTATGTTTTATGTGGTAATGCTGGTCACGAGCTTCCAGGAACAGTACAGACTGGGGACGCAGCTTCGGCGCATCCCGCGCGCACTTGAGCTACCCATGGCTTGGTGATGAATGGGTCGCACATTTCACAATATGTTTTGCGATAGAAAACGGCGCTAGATCGGCCCGAGAGAAAGCAAAGGAGAGTAAAATTTCGTGTGCCCGAGGACTGAAAATAGAGATTCCGGCTTAGGGCGTTCATTGCACACAAACTCGCAACGCAGGAGTGAAGTCCATGACATGTCCCGTAGGCAAGCCTGTGATATCCCCGCCCGAAAATCGAGCGCTGATCTTCGGGATTCGTTTTTTCCTCCTCACACTTTTGCTTTTAGTTCTGGGGATGGCTCCGGTTGCGGTGTGGGCCCAGTCACAGGCTATTAACGCCACGATCCGGGGACGAGTGACTGACCCCACGGGTGCGGGCGTTCCGGACGCGACCGTCACCATCAGCCAGCCGGCCCGCGGCATCTCGCGTTCCCTCAATACCGGGCCCGAGGGCTACTATATCTTCCCCAACCTGCCTCTGGGGACTTACTGGGTGAGCGTGAAGAAAGAGGGCTTCGCGGCCTTGCAGCACCCGGATATCGTGCTGGCGGCGGGCACAGAAGCCGTGATCGACGCCCCGTTGAAGCTGGGCGCGGTTACCGAATCCGTCGAGGTGAGGGGCGGGGCACCGATGGTCGATCCGGCGCGTGTCAACCTGGGACGTACGATTGACGAGCGCGAAATTCTTAACCTGCCGCTGACCTCGCGCAATCCCTATAACTTCATCCTCTTCCAGCCGGGAGTGAGCGGCCACCCCAACCCGGAGCTGGGCATTCCGCGCACCATCAACACCAATGGCTTGATGGACCGCATCAACTACCAGATGGACGGCATGGTGGACACGCAGACCGACCGCTACGGCCTCCGCCTCTTTCCCATCTCGGATACCTACGTGAAGGAAGTCGAGACCGTAGCCAACAGCTTCGCCCCGGAGTTCGGCGGCACTTCGGGCAACATTTACAACGTGATCACAAATTCCGGCACCAATATCTTTCACGGCATGTTCACCTGGATCCGGCGTTCCGTGGACGCCACCGCGCGCCCGATCCTGCTGTCGCCCACCGCCAAGAAGCCGGGGCTGAAGCTACAGGACTTTGCCACGAATGCCGGAGCTCCCATCATCAAGGATAAGCTGTTCGTCTTCGGTGCCTATGAGCACCTGACCCGGGGCGTGCCTACGCCCATCACCATCCTCCCGACCAACGCGGCCGGACTGGGCATTCCCAGCAGCCTGGCGGGAGGCAGCAGCCCAGGGGTCCTGCACGGGCAGTTTCTCAATGCACGAGTGGACTGGAACGTCACCCCCCGCAACCAGGTCTTCCTGCGCTACAACTACTTCCGTAACCAGTTCCCGGCAAACACCAGTAGTAGCGGGATCAGCGCCGGCCTCAGCGCCTTGGACGCCTGGAGCGACTTCCGCGACCGCGCCCACGTGATCGGCACGCAGTGGATCAGCAGCATCTCCCCTAACTTGCTGAACGAGTTTCGCATGTCCTGGCCCTATCGGCAGAACACGCACTTTCCCGGCGCCTTGACCGGTCCCGGGCCGGTGATCCTGGTTTCCGGTGTCGCCGCCTTCAACGGCACCAACGCCGCCGGTGACCGCTTCGCGGAGAAGATTCCCAACGCCAACGAGAACCTCACCTGGATTCGCGGCAGGCACAGCTTCAAAGGCGGTTTCAGCCTCTCCGACATCATTGATCTGCAGCGCTTCGTCAGCTTCAACCAGTACACCTTCCCCAGCGTCGCCGCTTACCAGTCAGCCAAATCAGGTGCGGACCCCTATGCCTACACCACCTTCAGCACCCAGTCTGACCCCAGCGGGCTGCACTACCGCTCGCTATTCTGGGGCTTCTATCTGCAGGACAGTTGGCAGGCAACGCCTAACCTGCTGTTGATCTACGGCCTGCGCTATGACCGCTACCAGCCGCCCGAGGCCAATCCCAACGCACCCTTCATCTTCTCGCGCAAGTTCGATACGCCTAACGGCAACCTGGCGCCGCGAGTCGGATTCTCCTACCGCATCAGCGACAAGACTGTGCTGCGGGCCTCTACCGGCATCTTCTTCGATGCGCCCCCCACCAACATCTGGTTCAATACCTTGAACGCAGACGGGTCGAACCGCATCGGTAACGCTTCCATCAGCGGGTGCAAAGGCGTGGCGGGCTGCCCTGCTTTTCCCGCAATCGTGAGCCTCACCCCGCCGGCGCAAGACGTGACCACGGTCGTCCCGAACTACAAGAACGCCTCCACGGTAAACGCCAGCCTGCAGATTTCCCGCGAGCTGAGCGTCAATGACGTTGTCTCGGTGGGGTACGTATTCACCGGAGGACGCCACCTGGTCTTCCTGCGCAACATGAACCTCATCAACCCCACCGGCTTGCTGGCCGATGGGCGGCCCATCTTCTCTTCCACCGTCAGTGCTGCTACCCGGCTCTATCCGCAGTTCAACAACATCACCTTGCAGGACGCGGGCGCCAACTCCAGCTATAACGGCCTGCTGTTGACCTGGCAGCACCGCCTCTCGCGCGGCCTCGAGGTCAGCGCCTCCTACACCTTCTCCCATACCGTCAGCGACGCGCCGGAAGCCAACAGCTTCGAGCAGAACCTGCCCATCGAGGACACCACGAACCGGCTGCGCGACCGGGGCAATAGCAGCGTGGACCGGCCGCAGGCGGTGACCCTCAGCGCCGTGCTCGAACCACAGGTGAAGCTAAAGAATCGCGTCTTCAACAAGCTGCTCAGCGACAATATGTTCGCCATCCTGGGCAACTTCTCCTCGGGCGACGCCCAGAATATCGTGGCCAATCATCGGCTAAACGGCGATTCCACGACCGACCCGGTGACGCGGCCGCTGTTCGTGGGGCGCAATACGGCGCGCACACCCAACATCTATCAAGTGGATTTGCGCTACACCCGCGCCATCGCCCGGCTGTGGGAGCGAGTGACGCCGCAGTTCAGCGTGGAGGCCAACAACCTCTTTAATCATCCCAACGTCACTTCCATCAACGCCACGGCAACGGTGAATACTGACCCAACCAAAGGCCTGGTAGGATCCATCACTAAGCCGGCCACTTTGGTACCCACCAGTACCGTGCTGGAAGGCAGGATCGTGCAGTTCGGCGTGGGGCTGCGATGGTAAGGCTTTCCCTTGAGCCCGAAGGTCCGGCGGGAAGCTATCCGGCGGCCTTTCTTTTTGTGTAACGGATAATTTGAGGTGAAGCCGGGCCCGGCGGTACGCTTCGACCGGCATCCCTATGAGCCAGACGAGCAAGCCCAAGAGCGAGACCAAGCCTGTCAGCAAGAGCTTCCCTGCCCCGGTGTATGCCGAGACCGTGTTGATGGTGAACTTCGAGGACGCCAAGAAATATTTCCTGGAGGCTTTGTTGGAGATCCACTACGCGCACACCCTGATGCTGGCCCGCCAGAGGATCATCGCCGCCGCCGATGCCAAGAAGTGTCTGCAGGCACTGGACGCGCTGGACCGCAGGGGTATCACTGCGGCCGTCTATGACGGCCGTTGCGAAGACCTCTTCTTCTATATCGAAGAGCAATTGGCCAAGCAGATCGACGCCGAGACCGCCGGCAGGATGCACACGGCGCGCAGCCGCAATGACATCGGCCTCACTCTCTACCGCATGGGCCTGCGGCGCGAGGTATTGAAAATGGTCGAAGCCGTGTGCAACCTGCGCGGGCAATTGCTGGCTCTGGCCGAGGCCAATCTGGAAACCGTGATGCCCGCCTACACCCACACCCAGCCGGCCCAGCCTACCACCTTGGCGCACTACCTGATGGCGGCAGTGGAAATCTTGCAGCGCGACACCCAGCGCCTGCGCGCCGCCTTCGCCACGGTGAATCGCAATCCCCTGGGCGCCTGCGCCATCACCACCACCGGCTTCCCCATTGACCGTGAATGCACTGCGCGCCTGCTTGGCTTCGAGGGCCTGCAGATCAATTCCTACGGCGCCATCGCCGCCATCGACTACCTGGCGGAAGCAGCTTCCGCGGCGGCCGTGGCCATGGTCAACCTGGGCAAGCTCGTGCAAGACCTGCTGCAATGGTGCACCAAGGAGTTCGGATTCCTGCGCCTGGGCGATCCCTTCGTGCAGGTCAGCAGCATCATGCCGCAGAAGCGCAACCCAGTTTCCTTGGAGCACACCCGCATTCTGGCCAGTAAGGCGCTGGGCCAGGCGCAGGCCATCCTCACCTGCGCCCACAACACCCCCTTCGGCGACATCGTGGACAGCGAAGACGACTTGCAGCCCCTGGCTTTCTCCATGTTCACCGACGCCGAACGAGCTCTGCGCCTATTCGCCGGACTCATGGGGCAGTGTGATGTGAGGGTGGAACGCCTGCGCCAGGCCGCCAATGACAGCTTCCTGACCGTCACCGAGTTGGCCGATACCCTGGTCCGCCAGGAGGGTCTGAGCTTCCGCACTGCCCACAAACTGGTTTCCGAGGCGGTCAAGGCCGTCGGCCCGACGTACCAGGCGCAGCGAGTGGTGGACGAGGTGCAACGGCTGGCGCCCAAGGCCATCGGACACTCCCTGCGCACGGCCCCGGGAGAGCTGCTGCGCGCCCTGGACGCGGAGAACTTTGTGCGGGTGCGCAGCGTGGTGGGCGGGCCCGCGCCGGATACGGTCAAGGCCGAGATCACGCACGCACACCACGAGTTGGCGGAGATACAAGCCTGGCTGAAGGGAAAATGGGAGCTGCTGGAACGCTATCCGCAGCTCATTCGCAAAGAGTTGGCCGCCATCCTCAAGGCATGACCTGTTTCGCTGTTCCCTCCTGCCTAGCGGGTGGTGGGCTTCGGGTTCGTGGTTTACGGCATGAATCGAATCTTGGGCATGCGAATTCTGCGGCTTTGAAGACGCCTTACCTGGCTGGCGCGTTCGGTGCTCTATCTGAGTTAATCGGCGTGACGTTTGTGGTGGTCTATCGGTCCAGATTGACCGAAGCGAAACGTGCTCCTGCCCCAAAAGTCGCATCCGCGCTGAATCTTGTTCGATGACCTCGGTCCGAGGGGCTGGGTTGGTCGGCAGCCCACAAGGGACCGCCAGTTACATTTCGCAGTTGTCGCATCGGGCGAGCTTAATTAACCCAAGGTAAGGTAAGGTAAGGTAAGGTAAGGTAAGAAGCTTAATCGGGTAGGCGCGCTCTGCGGACGGAGCAGGCAAAGCTGGACGAACTACACGATCTGCTGGACCGGGTCAATAACGGCTTAGACCTCATCGGCCGACAGTCGATGAGCAGCCCGCATCAGAGAAAAGTGCCCCAGTAGCGCTAATGCTTTCGATCTCCTGATGCCGCCAGGGGCGGCGAATAGGCATACACTGTACCCTCCCGCGCTCCCAGATAAATTTGTTCGCTATCGCCATCCGCGCCAATGCTGCGGAGACACCCCTTCAGCGAATTCCGGGCCGTTCCCATCACGAATGCCAAGACGGGGAAATCCGCGATCGAGAAGTTCCGTGAGAAGTACGGCGTGAAGGACTTGAGGAAGTAAAGTATCATTCGAAATTCGATGTGGCCGTGGTGGCGGACGTCGTCTGGCTCTTGTACTGGACGTCTTACACGGCTGCGCGGCTGTGCTACGGCCACTTGTTGCGATGTTGCGGGGGGCGTGGAAACGATGAGGTGATGCGGAACAAATTACACATCCAGCCCAATCGACCTCATCAGCGCCAACCCGTTGCTCTTCGTGACCACGCCTTCCCGCAGTTTGTAATCGAAGGACATGCGTCCATTGTCAAAATCTTCTTGAAAATGGACGTTGTGTAGTTGACCATTCAGGGGGCCGCCGATGTCAACGAGCGCCAGATCGTGCGTGCTCACCAATCCGATAGCCCCACGATTCAGCAGAGCGCAAAGCACACCCTCCGCACCGATACGGCGATCATTTGAGTTTGTACCTTGCAACAGTTCATCCAGCAGGAATAGCAACGGCGGGTCACCGCCTGCAAGGTCGAAGAGCTTGCGCAACCGGGTGATCTCGGCGTAAAAGCGCGAGCTTCCCTCCCGTAAAGAATCATTGATACGGATGCTAGCGCCCACTTGCACCGGCGTCAGTCGGAGACTGCGCGCCCGTACCGGCGCACCAGCCATCGCCAGTACAGCGTTGATTCCTACTGTGCGCAGCAGCGTACTTTTTCCCGACATATTCGACCCGCTTACCAGTAGGACACGGGCACCATCGAATAGGCGCACATTGTTACGAATGCAGGCTCCTGCGGGGATAAGCGGATGTCCGATCTCCGCGGCGTTGAAACATGTTGCACCTTGGACAAACTCGGGAAACGGATCGCCTGGATGCTCATAGCTGTACGTGCCCAAACATATCAGTGCCTCAATCTCGGCAATAGCGCTCAACCATGAAGCCACCGCATGGCCATGGGCACGTCGCCAGCGTTCTGCCGCAAACGCCACCTGTATCGAATACATCAGAGGAAGATCAAGCATGCCCACGATCAGGTTTCTGCGCGAATCGCTCAAATCAACGATGGTTTTCAGACGGGCAATAGCAAAGGAACTCGTATGTCCGTGAGACGAGAGGTCATGTTGGAGCGACTTCAGCCGGGGTGAAGAGAATGCGTGCCGTTCGACTCGCGCCAACACGCCTGAGAGCAAGCCCAAATCACGGAACGCGTGCTCGGAGCCATGCAAGACGTTTTCCAAAGAGTTCCCTATGCGATATCTAATGATCGCCTCGACCGCAAGAATCACGATCAGTGGCGCAGCGATCCCGAAATATCCCCAGACGACGGCGCCCGCAATTGCTGAGATGCTGAGGATGACGCCAAACCAGCGAACCCACTCCGGCTTCATTTGGTTCGGCGCTTCCGCCCAGTGCAACAATGCTTCGGGACTCACCCCAACACCTGCGTCCTCGCCAAGTACTGCGAGGTCTTCCTTCAGATCGAGTTGATCGCGCAGCTCACGAACCGCAGCATGCCTCTCCACAATCTCATCGACAGCCGAAGGCGAGAGCAGCCATTTCGCGAGGGTATCCTCGCCCATGCGCGTACGCGCAGTTGAGAGGAGTTCGAACAAACCGCCTCGGCCAAATAAATCCAGATCGGCTGCGTACACATGGTGAGAGTCGCTGAAGCGTTCGCCTGTCTGTCCAGCACCTGCGCAACGGTCTTCGATCCGAGCCAGGCCGCCACGATACCAGGCGACCGCGCGCTGAGCGAGGTCTCGGGCTCGCAAAGTGCGTGAATGATAAGCTGCAATACCCACGAAGACGCTCAGGGGAAGCACCATCCACCAAGGCGAAAATGCATGCTCTTTGAGAGATTCCCAAGCTGTCGCTGCTGCCATCAAGGCCAATACCAGGCGAATGTTTCCAAGGCGGATATGAATTGCCTCGCGCTGAGCGACACGGGATTCGCGATCGTTGAGACGTTGTCTATATTCATCAGCCGCTTGCACAGGTTGAGAATACATCAGGTACTTTGAGGGCGAGGTGGGGAGCGTTTTTAGCCAGCCTTGCGCTCCGAAACGATGGACTGCCTCCGGTCAGCCTCTTTGGGGCGACCCCGGCAGCCAATTCGCCAATCCGCGCGCTTCCGTCGACGCCAGCGCACGCTGACGGACGCGTTCGTGATTGGGTTTGTGACGTAGTAACAGTTCAGGCATCCCTGCCTCCTAACCGCTGACAAATTGAGACGAATACGTCAACTTAGACTGGATGATTGCGAGAACCGCTCGCAAAATTGCCGGCGAACTATGTTTCACCGCACACCTCCTCCTCCTGACGGACTGATTCATATGTGGCCGCAATCGATGGCCTTATAATCGCCAATTGCCTACACTGCATTCCAGCAGGGGTGACTACCTGGTCTGTACGACTCCAAGGTTGCTCAGCCGTAGCGCACACGGAAGAGGTTCGCACATAACGCGGATGGATACCAGGGTTTATACGGCCGCCTTTGCGATTGTCGTGTTCGCCTCTACAGGATCAGGCACGGCACAGAGTGCGGCGAGAGGTATGGCACCGGAGGCCGTCCGGGCCTGGCAAGATGACCTCCGCTTCATGGCCAGAGAGATGGAACGCATACACAAAAACCTGTACCACAGCATCTCGCGCAATGAGTTCGCAGCATCGGTGGCGGCGCTCAACTCCAAGATTCCCGTGCTCGAGCGTCATGGGGTGATCGTTGAGATGGCGAAGATTGTCGCTTCTGTCGGAGACGGACACACGAATATCTATCCCACGCGCGATGACAAAATCGGCTTCCACACGCTGCCAGTTGCTTTTACTTTCTTCGGTGAAGACCTTTACGTCCGTGCCGCTCACCAGTTGCAACGGCCACTCGTTGGTGCACGGGTACTGAAATTTGGCGATTTCGACGTCCACGATGCATACGCGGCGGTGAGGACCATGGTAGGACACGACAACGAGCAGGGAGTACGTTACTGGGCACAGTACCTTCTAGCGATGCCTGAGGTGCTGCACGCCCTGCACATCACGAAAAGCATTGACGAGGTACTGCTGACGGTGGCGACCAGTCGCGGCGAACAGAGGGTAGTACTGCATCCATTCGCGCCAGTTGAAGTCATGAGCGGCGACACAGTAACGCTGTTCAACCGCAGAGACGGGTGGATCGACGTCCGCGATCTCTCGGGTCATCCGGACCCAATATGGCTCCGCCACACGGGTGAGGTATTCCACTTCGAGCACCTCGGCAATCTCCTCTATGTGCAGATCAACCAAGTAGGTGATTCAGCAGACGAAACGCTCGCTCATTTCGCTCAACGTCTGCATGATGAGATCGCTGCTTCGAAGCCGGAGAAGGTTGCGATCGATCTTCGCCTGAATCGTGGGGGCGATGGAACACTGATTGTTCCGCTTGTACGCGCTCTCATTCAGTCGGAGAACATTGATCGCACAGGTCACCTGTTCGCCATCATCGGCCCCGCGACGTTTTCCGCAGCCCAGATGCTTGCTGACGCTCTTGAGAAGTACACCAATGCGACATTCGTCGGCGGACCAAGCGGATCGAAGGGGAACACTTATGGCGATTCACGGAAAATCATTCTTCCCAACAGCCGCATTACAGTTCGCGCCGCGATCTATTACTGGCAGGATTGGTATCCTGCGTCCAAACGAGACACCATAGCGCCGCAGATTCCAGCATCGTTGACGTTTGATGCCTATCGGAACAACACCGATCCCGCGCTCACTGTGATTGAAAATGCATGGGGGGCTGAATCTATGCCTTATTGAGCTACGTATAAAGAATGTAATAGCTTTCCTCTAAGAAGAATCCAATAATGTAGGTGCTCTGCTTCTCCGCCTGAACACCTATGCCCAGACCAAGAGGAAGTGCCGATCTGCTGGAAGACCGGCGGCGGCGAGCTTTGGCCTTAGTGGATTCCGGTTGTTCACTCAATGAAGCGGCGCGGCGCATTGGCTGCGGGGCCAGTTCAGTTATGCGCTGGTACCATGCCCGGCGGCGGGGCGGAGAGAAGGCATTGCGGGTTCGCTTCTCCCCGGGGCGACCGCTCAAGTTGCGGCCGAAACAGCTCAAGCGCCTGATCCAGCTGCTGCTCAAAGGCCCGATGACTCGCGGCTACCGCACGAACCTGTGGACGACGGCGCGCATCGCCCGGCTCATCGCGGAGGAGTTCGGCGTCGACTACCACCCCAATCACATTGGTCGGTTGATGCATCGCCTGCAATGGAGTCATCAGAAACCGGAACGGCGTGCCATCGAGAGAAACGAGAAACAGATCGAGCAATGGAAACGCCAACAATGGCCGCGGATAAAAAAAAAGCCGCTCGGTTGGGCGCCCATCTAGTGTTTGCCGATGAGTCCGGGTTCCTGCTGATTCCCAACGTGGCCAAAACCTGGGCGCCGGTAGGTCAAACTCCTATTCATCGCCATGTCTATCGACGGGACAAAATTTCGGTGATCTCCGGCATTTCGGTAAGTCCGAAACGGCAGCGGCTGAACCTCTACTACTACCTCTTCTATGACAATATCGGGCAGGAAGAAGTATGCCTGTTCCTACGCCACTTATTGCGGCATCTCCGGGGTCAGGTGATGGTCGTACTGGATAACTCCAGTACACACAAGGGCGAGCCTTTCCAAGAGCTACGCCACCAGCATCCTCGTCTGCATATGGAGAACTTCCCCTCCTATGCGCCGGAACTCAACCCGGACGAAGCCGTCTGGTCGCAAGCGAAACGGAAACTGGCGAATAGCTGCCCCAAGGACATCGATGAGCTCATGGACGACATCATCGGATCGATCAACGGAATCAGAAGATCGCCGAGGAAGTTGCGGGCATGCATCGAGCAGTCCGAG
>Ga0209804_1002488_pt1 | contig 11085 bp, 8 predicted proteins | sample GraSoiAngelo_139_FD_185896 | JGI IMG/M metagenome (GOLD analysis project Ga0209804, IMG submission 185896) | Grasslands soil microbial communities from the Angelo Coastal Reserve, California, USA - 14_0929_12_20cm (SPAdes) (version 2) | ecosystem: Environmental > Terrestrial > Soil > Grasslands ... | reverse complement strand
ATAAGATCGTAGAATTCAGGAGAGGATGGCATTGCCCTATATTCTTGCGCTCGACCAAGGCACGACCAGTTCGCGCGCGATCCTGTTTGACCACGACGGTGGGATCCACGCGGTTGCGCGAAAGGAATTTGGCCAAATCTTCCCCAAACCCGGCTGGGTAGAGCATGATCCAAACGAACTCTGGGCTTCCCAGATGAGTGTCGCCGCTGAGGCTCTTGGCCGGGCAAACCTCGGGCCGCGCGATATAGCTGCCGTAGGCATCACGAATCAGCGCGAGACAGCCATCGTCTGGGACCGTACAACGGGTCAGGCCATCTACAACGCGATCGTCTGGCAGGACCGCCGCACCGCATCGTTTTGTGACGGGCTCAAGGCCAATGGCTGCGAGCAGATGATCCAGCACCGCACCGGCTTGTTGATTGACGCCTATTTCTCCAGCAGCAAGATCGCTTGGATCCTGGACAACGTGCCCGGGGCGCGGGAGCGCGCGCGAGCAGGGAAGCTGGCTTTCGGGACCGTGGACAGTTGGCTGGTCTGGAAGCTCACCGGCGGGCGAAAACACGTCACGGACGCCAGCAACGCTTCACGCACCATGCTCTTCAACATTCACACGGGCGAGTGGGATGAGGAAATCCTTCGTCTGTTTGACATTCCTCGGAGCCTTTTGCCTGAAGTGCGCTCCTCGAGCGAGGTGTACGGGGAAATCACGACCCCGCGGGAGCTGGAAGGTGTGCCCGTAGCGGGGATTGCGGGCGATCAGCAGGCGGCGCTCTTCGGCCAAATGTGCCTTTCCCCGGGGCTGACCAAGAATACCTATGGGACGGGCTGCTTCATGCTGCAGAACACCGGCGAGAAAGCGGTGGCCTCCCGGAACCGTTTGCTGGCCACGATTGCTTGGAAGATAGGAGAGCGCACGGAATACGCGCTCGAGGGAAGTGTCTTTAGCGGAGGATCGGTGGTGCAGTGGGTGCGGGACTGCTTAGGTCTCATCCGCTCGGCCCCGGAGATTGAGCAACTCGCGGGTTCTGTTCCGGATAATGGCGGGATTTACCTGGTCCCGGCGTTCACTGGTCTCGGGGCTCCGCATTGGGATCAGTATGCGCGCGGCCTGCTCATTGGACTGACGCGCGGTACCACCGCAGCGCATATCGCCCGGGCGGCACTGGAATGCATCGCTTACCAAGTAGCGGACCTGCTGGACGCGATGCACGCCGACGCCGGCATTAAGCTCAAGGAGCTGCGCGTAGATGGCGGCGCCTCAGCCAACAACCTTCTGATGCAGTTCCAGGCGGACCTTCTCGGAGTCCCGGTGGTCCGGCCGGCAGTGACCGAAACGACTGCGCTGGGTGCGGCCTACCTAGCTGGTCTAGCAGCGAGCTATTGGCGGAACTCACAGGAGATCTCGGCGCAATGGCGCGCCGAACGGCGGTTCGAGCCTCAGATGACTCGGGCGGGGGCGGAAGCGCTTCGGGAACGGTGGAGCACAGCGCTTGACCGCGCAAAAGTGTGGGAACCGAGGTAGATCTACCACCTCCGGAAATGCTCAGCCGCAGCGTGCAGCGACACAAAGCCCTGGGGCACGACCTTCTCGGCCACTGATGCGGGATGTAAGGGCACGCGTTTGTGTATTTCTCAGGACAAATTAGGAGCATGAAAGCAGTGGTGAAAGATACTCCGTACTCGGGGATCGCGCACGCCGGAGTTTTTAGCAACTCGTCAAATTCGGCGCAAGGAGCCTAGATGGGATAAAATCAGCCGCTAGACTGCGCGGGCCTGTAGCTCAGATGGATAGAGCAGCGGTTTCCTAAACCACAAGAGCTATCTTGTGCTCGTTTGTTTTCAATGGTTTAGGCTGTGGTCAGTAGTGTTATTTTGTGGTATTTTTGGGGTACTGTGGACAGAAAATGTGGACAGAGTTGACAAGCGGTTCCGAACCGCGTGTCAACGATTCTCGTCGTGTGGGGGCGTAGCTCAACAGGATAGAGCAAGCGGTTCCTAACCGCTAGGTTGGCGGTTCAAGTCCGCCCGCTCCCGCCATTACCTCTACCCTAGAAAATCGCTCATATTGACTGGCAGTCCCTACTTTTTCGGCGTCCCGCCGAAAGGAAAAGCGGGCGCGAACGTCTTGCAAGGGAGTGAAATGCAGTGTATTTGTCTCCGTTAGGGCACGGTTCGGGGCAAGGTTTGTATTGCGTTGCCGTTCCGTGGCGAGTTTAGGCTGTTGCGGTTTGCGATCCCTCAAAATCTTGTGAACGGGGCTTATCTTTGCCAGACCAACCAAAGGCAAATACTCGCGCTCGTTCCTCCAAGTGTTGCTGAGGTGTCCATTTCTTTGGAAATCCGTCTCCCGGAAAGCCCAAGTTCGGCGGAACCGCTGAAACCACAATCGCATTCAATGCCGGATAGTGCTTTCGTTCGCAGTAGGCATCTATCAGAAAAAATCGGCAGTCTTCTTACCGATTAGCAGGTCGGAGTCAAGAAGGGCGCGCTTGATTAGAACGTTGCAAGCGCAGCACTCACAGCGCACATTGCTGTAGACGTGTCCGGGGCTGCCGGGGGTTGAAAGCGGCACGATATGCCCCAGCGTGGGCTTGTTGGGGTTGCGGGTGCCCGTGTTTGCAGTGTGTTTTCATTTTACTTTGCGCCGGTAGGGGCGGGCGGCTTCCAAATGAGCAAATACCGGAGGCCGCCTACCAACCTTTTCTCTTCTTGCGCCCCGGCTGCCCGCAGCAACCGCCTTACTACTTGCGATTCACGCAGTTTGCAGGCATCTGAGAGTTGCGCGGTGGTCAATCCCTTCGGGTTTTGCTCCAAGGCCGCGAGCAGTTGTTGCGTCGCTTCCTTCTCTTGTTCTTTAGTAAGTCTCACAGCGTTTCACCTTCTGCGCCTATCGGCGCGGGTTTGGGTTTTTTTGTCTTGCGGCGCGGTGGCGGGGCAAGGGTGACTAAGAAAGCGTCAACGGCTTTGGCGGCGACGCGGCTGGCGTTAAATGCGGTGTCGTAGTGGGCGGCCTTGTCTATGGCGTCGTGCGCGGCTTTGAATGCGGCTTGGAATGCGACTTTTACGGTTCGGGGTGCGCGCAGGAAAGCTGCGTTTCTATCGGCTTGTTTCAAGTGGTTCTACCTTTCTGCGCCTATCGGCGCGGGCTAGGGGTTAGTGTCTTTGCGGCGGGTCCGCGCGTGTTCGTAAACTGACTACTTCGCCCGGCGCGCTGCCTTGCGGTCGGCTTCGGCGGCGGAAGCGGCTTTGTCAACGGCGTGGCAATCATCTTCCATATCCGGGCTGGCATCTTCAACGGCGCGTATCGCAGCGGCAGGGTCATTGCCTTGCGTGGCTAAGTAGGCGGAAAGGTAGGCGGCTTTCCAAGCATTTTCCATGGCGGGCAGAAGCGTTTCGCGGTACTCGCGGTTTGACGGGATGTCGGATTTACACTTGGCAATGGCGGCTTGATAGGCGGCGCGGGCAGCGGCTTGTGCGGCTTCGCGGGGCGCGGGGGTTGCGGCTTTGGCGGCTGCGGCAGCTATGACGGCGGCAGACGCGGCGGCTTTGGCGGCTTCCAGTTTTGCTTTCTCTTCTTTCAAGTATGTTTACCTTCTATTTGAGATACCCGGCGAACAGGTCGCCGGGGTTGTGCGCGCGCGGGGGCGTCCGCGTGCTTCTTGTAGTGCTTATGGACAGCGTAGCAAACGACGGGGACCCCGGCAATGGCAGCGGCGACGATTGCAAGCCGCTTCGCGGTCGGGCGCGGCTGCCGGTCGCAAACGATTTGCCCGCCCACGCGTTCACAAACAATCGGGGTTTGCTGCGCCCCTACCGGTGCCGTAGCTTGCCGCAGCGGAAAACGAAATCGTTTCCGTACTGCCTTCAGACAATTGTGGTGCTGCCGGGCTGCGCTGGTCTACTGGGTTGGCGTTGCCGCACAGGTAGGCGCGGGCTGGGGGTTAGGGTCGGGCGGCGCGGGGGCTTCTACGGCTTTCTCGGCGGCTTTGGCGGCTTCGCGGACGACTGCGGCGGCTGCGTATACTGTTTCTGGCAGCGGCTTCTTGCACGGGGTCTATGGCGGCTTCTGCGGCTTTCTCGACGGCTTTGACGGCTTTGCGGGCGGCTGCGGCGGCTTTGAGAAGGGCTTTGAAGGCGGCTTGTGCGGCTTTCTCGGCGTAGTTCATCTTGCGTTTCATTGCTTCCTTCCTTTCTCGCGCCGGGGCGCGGCGTTGTTCTCTACTTTAAGTCTCTCAGACCTGATAGGTCGGGCAGCAGGATAATCACGTCAGGGTTGCGCAAGTCAGAAACAAACTACGGGCGGAGGTCGCGGCGACGTGGCTTCGAAGTCACCCCTCGTTGAAAGCGCTGGGCGGCGCGTCTGAGCTGCACGTGCAGTTGCCGGGAAGGCTACTTTTCGTTCCCAATTTGTCTTGCGCTGTTACGCGAGATGCCCGGTAGGTGATAGAATAGGAGTGCGTTCATTGCTCTTGTAAAGCAGTTCGATTTATGACTTTTGCAGAGGGGCTGCAAGGTCGCGCTTGCAGCCCCTTTCGTTTGCAAGGACTTTGCTTTGCGGCGGAGCGGCTGGCCCTTCGGCCATATATAGGATGAACTCAGGGAAGCCCACGGCCGCGTCTCGCGGCCGCTCCGAGCCCGCACGAGCGAATCCGGCGCGCGAAGGATAAGGACCAAAGCATGGCGCAGGCAATCCGCAACATCGCGATCATCGCCCACGTGGACCACGGCAAGACGACGCTGGTGGACGCCATGCTGCGCCAGAGCGGGATTTTCCGCGAGAATCAGGCCCTTGTCGAACGGGTGATGGACTCGAACGACCTCGAGCGCGAGCGCGGCATCACGATTCTGGCGAAAAACACCGCGTTGTTGTACCACGGCACGAAAATCAATATTGTCGATACGCCGGGCCACAGCGACTTCGGCGGTGAGGTCGAGCGCGCGCTGCGCATGGTTGACGGCGTGCTCCTTCTCGTTGACGCTAGCGAAGGCCCGCTTCCGCAGACCCGCTACGTGCTCCAAAAGGCATTGCAGGCCCATCTGCCGCCCATCGTGGTGCTCAATAAGATCGACCGAGCCGATGCGCGCACGAATGCGGTTCTCGATGAAATCTACGACCTTTTTATCGATCTCGACGCCACGGAAGATCAGCTCGATTTTCCCGTCCTCTATACGAATGCGAAAACCGGCGTGGCCCATCGCGCATTGAACGACGCTTCGACGAATCTCCAGCCGCTCTTTGAGGCGATCGTTACAGCGATTCCTGCCCCGTCCGGTGACGCTGCGAATCCTTTGCAGATTCAGGTGACCAACCTGGACTACAGCGATTTTCTAGGACGCATCGCGATTGGTCGCGTCTTCAACGGCGCGCTTCGTCGCGGCGCGCAGGTAGGGATTGCCAAACCCTCCGGCCAGTTCGTCCCCACGGTCATTACAAAGCTGTTTACGTTCCGCGGGCTGCAGCGCGATGAGGCCGAGGAAGTGACCTGCGGGGATATCGTGGCGATTGCCGGCGTCGAAGGCATTCAAATCGGTGAAACCATCACAGACCTCGACCGTCCCGCGCCGTGCGAGCCGTTGACCATCGATGAGCCTACGCTGGCAATGATCTTCACGGTGAACACGTCCCCGCTTGCCGGCCGCGAGGGGAATCGGGTCACGTCGCGCGACATTCGCGACCGTTTGCAAAAAGAGCTGCTGACCAACGTTTCGATCCGCGTGGAAGACTTGGACACAACCGACGCATTTCGCGTGCTGGGGCGCGGCGAGCTCCAACTCGCTATCCTGATTGAAACGATGCGCCGCGAAGGCTACGAACTGATGGTCGGCAAGCCGGAAATCGTCGTGCGCACCGAAAATAGTCGTCGGCTCGAGCCGGTGGAGCAGCTCATTGTGGATTGCCCCGAGATGTTTATCGGCATCGTGATGGAAACGCTGGGCAGCCGCCGCGGCGAGGTCGGGAAAATCGTGAATCACGGCTCCGGACGCGTGCGCCTGGAGTTCCGCATCCCCTCGCGGGGCTTGATCGGCTTGCGCGGCCAGCTCATGACCGATACCCGCGGCACGGCGCTGCTGCATTCTTTGTTTGACGGCTGGATTGAGTACGGGGGCGAGCTCGCTTCGCGCGCCACCGGCGCGCTGGTGGCGGACCGTGTCGGGGAAACGACCGCTTTCGCTCTGTGGAACCTGCAGGAGCGCGGCGTGCTGTTTGTTGGCCCGGGCACCGAGGTCTATGAGGGCATGATTGTAGGCGAAAACGCCCGCGAAGCCGATATGGACGTCAACGTCACCAAGGAAAAAAAGCAGACCAACATGCGGGCCTCAAGTGCTGACGAAGCCATTCGTCTTGTACCGCACCGAGTGCTGACTCTGGAATCGGCGATCGAGTTCATCGCCGATGACGAATATGTTGAGGTCACACCGAAATCCATTCGTCTTCGCAAAAAGGTCCTCGATGGGAAACGCCGGCCGCGCCGCTGGCAGCAGGTCCGCCCCAGTCCAGGCGTCAGCGCTGCCGGATAGCCGGCGATAACGGCCCTCCTCGCGAAGATTGTCTCTCTCCGGCAGCGGAGTATGCCTTCAATTGCAGAGAAACCTAACGGAAGCAGGGTCTTTGACAATTCGGCCCGTCCAGTTGATGCGCTGACTGTTCAAATACTTGCGTCTAACCTAACGGCTGGCGTGCTTCTTTGCTGCCCGGCCCTCCTCGATCTCCTTCAACGTGCGGCCGGTCAAGACTGAGCGGTCGAGTGCGGGGTCCTCAATCTGCCATGAGGGATCGGCATATTCGTCTCGCCGCTTGATCAACAGCCAACGCGTCTTCTCCCCCGGTTCGGCAAGGCGCCTGCCCGGGTAGACCAATACGAATCCACCACGCAATTTCTGGCCGTGAAGGACCACTTTGACCTCACCGCGGGCGAGTTGCTGCTCGGGAGAAAGTTTGTCCTCAGGGTCATATGTCCCTTTGTCCCACACCATCACGGTGCCCGCGCCGTACTGTCCTTCCGGAATGAGGCCCTCAAAATCCGCGTACTCGATCGGATGATCCTCGGTCGGTCCCTTATCAGAGCGGAGCTCCAGGAACCGCGGATGTCAAACACTATTATATTCGCCTGGGCTACGCTTGGGATTCTCTCATTGTTCGCCTAGTCGTCCAACACTCCCTGAATCTACGTCGAAATGGGGTGAGGAGCTTTACAGCACGGGGCAGCCGACCTAGTAGTCTGGTAGCAGGCTGATAGTACTCGCAGTACCTCCCACCCAGATTCTCTGACCTAAGGCGGAAGGGACCTTCCACCCATCGACGCCACCCCTGCCTCAAGCAATAATCCACTCTCTCAAGATGCAAGAGAGCGGTGAAACTACCGCAGGTTTAAGACTTGATAGTCGAGGTGGAATGTATGCACAGACAAAAAGGGTTTTCACTCATCGAGTTACTGGTTGTCATGGCCATTATCCTCGTGATTGCGACGATCGCTATCTCCAGCATGCTTCACGCCAGGATGACCGCGAACGAGGCGTCGGCGGTGCATTCTCTGCGGTCCCTCAATACCGCCTGCGCCACGTACGCATCGACGTATGGCATCGGCTACCCGGCCTCCCTGGCGGACTTGGGGCCAGCTCTGACTCCCACTCTTAAGGCCGCTGATCTGATTGATCCTGTGCTCGCGTCTGGCATCAAGAGTGGCTACATATTCACCTACACGGCTGGCTCGCCGGACGCAAGCGGTGTGATCCACACCTACACAATAGTCGCCGACACCGTCAACCGTGGCGTAACGGGGCAGCGCGGATTCTTCACCGACAATTCTTTTGTGGTGCGCTTCAACCTGAGCAAGGCAGGTTCGGTAAGCGACCCTCCGATAAACTAGCCAAGAGACACGAGTCCGACGAGCGGGGGCCAAGAACTTCGTCTTTTTTCCGGCCGCAGGCGGGAAGCCGATCAGTCACAGTTGCAGCATCTACCGAGCAACGCAAGAGAACCTATCGTCGGTTCCATCAGCAACAGGACAGGAACGAAATTCAGCAAGGTATGGTTTCGGAGGGCAGGAATTGCCGCGCGGAGGCGGTCTACCCATTGAGACAGTTTTGTGATAGCAAAAACGATAGAACAGACTCGCGACGGAAGCGGCTGGGAGAAATCCTGCGGGAACGCGGGCAGATTTCCGGGCACAACCTGTTGAGTGCGGTCCACGAACAGACTGGGAAGTCTGTCTTACTCGGTGAACTTCTCCTGGAGCGCAACATGGTTTCCAAGAGTGACCTGGTCGCTGCCTTGGAAGAGGTCACCCGCGTCCGTTACGTGGATCCCCGGTCGGCAGCGATTGACAGCGAGGCGCTTAAACTCATTCCTCACGGTTTCGCGGAGCGATTTTGCGCCCTCCCAGTTCTCGTAGAAGCCAATAAGCTTGTCACGGTCATGGCGGAACCACAGAACCTCCACACTTTGAACGAGCTGCGTTTCGTCTCCGGACTCGACATCATCCCCTGTCTTGGTTTTCGGTCTGAGATTTACGCCGCTATCGAGCAGCAATACGCGCTTGCGAGGCATGCAGAGACAGATCGCGCCGAGGAAGAAACGCTTCCTATCGTGAACAATGAGGAGCTCTCTGACATTGAGTTTTTCACTGCGAGCGCGCGGCAAAGGCACCAAGAGGCGATAAAAGAGTTTCAAGCCGAGCTGCGCAATCAGCCCACACCTGCGGTTCGGCTGGTTTCTGCAATCATTTCAGCGGCTACCCGCAATAGGGCCAGTGATATCCACGTGGATCCACAAGCGATGGGCACGGTCGTGCGCATCCGCGTCGATGGCATCATTCGCGATTTCATGGAAGTGCCGCCCCGCTTGCAAGATTCATTGATTTCGCGAATCAAAATCCTTGCCGATATGGATATCGCAGAGCGCAGGCTGCCTCAGGACGGCCGATTTTTAGTCCGGATGGGGCAGGAAAAACGCGACCTTCGCGTATCCACTCTGCCGACAACCTACGGCGAAAAAATCGTGATCCGTCTGCTGCATACGCGTGCCGCACAGGTAGGGTTTCTGGAGCTGGGTCTTGGGAAGGAACATTCCGATCTGTTGACCGAAATGCTCACTCAGCCGCAAGGGACGCTGTTGGTTACCGGGCCCACTGGATCGGGCAAGACGACGACGCTCTACTCCACTCTTAATATGCTCCGCTCGCGCGCTTTGAACATCATTACCGTTGAGAATCCGGTTGAGTACATGCTCGAAGGAATCAACCAGGTACAAGTGAATGAAAAAGTGGGGCTCACGTTCGCCGGTTGCTTGCGGTCTATTCTGCGCCAGGACCCAAACGTGATTATGGTCGGCGAGATCCGCGATCCCGAAACGGCGGAAATCGCCCTCACCGCCGCCCAGACGGGGCATTTGGTTCTTTCTACGTTGCACACCCGGGATAGCATCTCCGCGGTCACTCGCTTAATTGATTTGAACATTCCACCCTTCTTGGTTGCCTCGACAGTGACCGCCATTTTAGCTCAGCGACTGGTCCGCCGGCTGTGTACCTGCCGCGATGAAGTGGCCGTGTCGCCGGAATATCAGGCGCGGCTGCTAGCCGCAGGGGTTGAGGATACTCAAGACAGGATGTACATTCCGGTTGGCTGCGCGGCCTGTCAATATACCGGCTATCATGACCGGGTAGGTGTTTACGAGATGCTGGTCCTCAACGAGGGTATCGGTGATGCAATCCGCGCCGGTGCCGGACCTGAGGAAATTCGAGGTTTGGCAACCAGCAAGGGCATGAGGCTGTTACATGAGGATGCAATTCGCAAAGCGAATATGGGTGTGACCAGCCTTGAAGAGGTGCTGCGGGTTGTTCCCTTGAAGAACTCTTCCGACGGGGTGTGTAAAAACTGCAGGCGGCTTCTGGCGCCTTCGTTCTGCCTCTGTCCTTATTGCGGTTGCAAGAGGCGTGAGAGCCTTCCAGAAGGGAGCAGTCTACAAACTCCCTATGTATTGCCAAAGGTCAAGGAACGGACCGCGAAGGTGGGCGCTGCAGTTCGTTCTGGCGCGTAGGAGTGACGCTCCCTTCGTCTTCGCCGGAAATCCCGGGCAACATCTGCGAAGCCCGGCTGGTGAACCGGGACGGAGAATGTAATCGCGAAGACTCCGTTTAGATCAACTAGCTCGCCCTTTGCTGGGGCGTTTCCTCGAATGAGCGAGCTTGCCCTGCGATCTTACTGAATATGGAAAGCCGCGACAATCCGCGCTACCCATTCACCGCTGAAGCAGAGGTCATCGAGCTTCAGTCGGGAACACGCATCATCGGACGCATGAGTGACTTGGCCCGAGAGGGTTGCTATGTGGACACGATCAACCCTTTCCCTCCAGGGGCAATTGTGAAAGTGCGGCTTACGCAGGAGAAAAAATTCTTCGAAGGGCAGGCGAAAGTGGTTTATGCGCAAGTCGGCATGGGCATGGGCCTTTTCTTCACCTCCGCAAAGCCGGAGCAACTGTGGGTTCTTGAGAAGTGGCTAGGCGAGCTTAGCGGTCAGTTGCCCCGTCACCGCGACGCGCCTGAGCCAGAGGAGCAGGCAGGTGCCGAGGGGAGTTTGAAGCAGGAGCAGCTCTATGTCTTGAACGAACTCATTATCACGCTTATGCGAAAAGACATGCTGACCGAAGCGGAGGGCACGGCAATGCTACGGCAGCTTCTTGGCCAAGACGCTGCGAACGCCCCCGCTGCGAGGTAGAAGTTTCGGCCCGGTCGTGACGCCCTTGCGCGCGGCCTGCCGCTTCATAGCTTGATTCCCGGCGCAAAATCCCGCTCACACGCAGAGATAACGTCAAATTCCGTTCGCAATTCTGGCAGGGGATGTTGGCAATTTTCTTAAGGGAACGACCCGCAGCACCTCGTCGAGGCTGGTCAGACCCATCCTCACTTTTGTGAGCGCCTGTTCTTGCATCAATTTCATGCCGTTGCTGCGGGCCAGGCTGCGGATTTCATGATGCTCAGCACCTGCGCGGATCGCGGAACAGATCCCCTCGTCTGCAACCAGCACCTCGTAAATGCCAATCCGACCCTGATACCCGGTATCGTCGCAGAGTGAGCAGCCAACCGGAAT
>Ga0209804_1002487_pt1 | contig 11089 bp, 13 predicted proteins | sample GraSoiAngelo_139_FD_185896 | JGI IMG/M metagenome (GOLD analysis project Ga0209804, IMG submission 185896) | Grasslands soil microbial communities from the Angelo Coastal Reserve, California, USA - 14_0929_12_20cm (SPAdes) (version 2) | ecosystem: Environmental > Terrestrial > Soil > Grasslands ... | reverse complement strand
GGACAAGCTGTCAAGGGTCGAGATGAACGCCCAAAAAACGGGCGCCCTTGACAGCCTGCCCAACCCAAAGGGAGAAGTGTGTCTAATTTTTCGCTTGACACGGCCGACGACTTCATAGATGGGTTATGAGCCGCACTGGAGTGCACCCCAAAAGTGAGACACGAAATTAAGGGGCATATTACATTGAATGGAGGAGAACAATGCTTGTGCCCCGACAAGAGTATTCCCGGGAATTGAAGATCACCGCAATGCGGGAGATCGACTCCGGAAAGAGTATGGCCGAGGTGGCTCGCATGTATCAGCTCAGTCCCAGACGGCTGGAGGTCTGGAAAGGCGAGTGGCGAGCCAAAGGTGAGCTGGCATTTCCGGGCAAGGGAACTCGCCCGCACCCGAGACTGGATGCCGAGCACATCGCCCTGCTGGAACGTAAGGTAGGACAGCAGGCGATAGAGATCGATTTTTTAAAAAAAGCCTTGCGGCGTTTCAGGGAACAACCCCTACCCGTCGTCAGCAATGGCGCCAGCGGCTCTACGAGCAGATCGGCGAAGCCGCGAAAGCGGAGGCAGCGGTGAATCGTCTCTGCCAGACCGCGGGTGTGTGCCGTGCGGGATATTACCGTTTCCTGCTACGACCACGACGCCCAGAAGCCGACATGGAATTGCGCAGCCAAATCCAACGCATCGCGCTGCGGTGGCCAGCTTACGGCTATCGGCGGGTACAGGCTGAACTGCAACGGCAAGGCTGGGCAGTAAACCACAAGCGCGTGCTACGGCTGATGCGAGCCGATAATTTGCTGTGTTTGCGTCGGCGAAAATTTATTCTAACCACCGACTCCAAGCACGGATTGCGGATCTACCCCAACCTGGCCCAGGACATGGTGCTGACGAGCATCAATCAACTTTGGGTGGCCGACATTACCTACATCCGCTTAGCCATGGAGTTCGTATACTTGGCGGTCCTGCTGGATGCCTTTTCCCGAAGCTGCATCGGCTGGGCCCTGGGGCGCAGTTTAGAAGCCGCGCTGGTGCTGGAGGCCTTGCGTAAGGGCCTGCGGCGGCGCTGCCCACAGCCGGGCTTGGTGCACCACTCCGATCGTGGTGTGCAGTACGCGTCGCGCGATTACATACAGGTGCTCGAGCAGCACGGCATCCGGATCAGTATGAGCCGGCGTGGGAATGTCTATGACAATGCCACGGCCGAGAGTTTTATCAAAACTCTCAAATATGAGGAGGTCTATCGTACGGAATACCGCAATCTGGAGGAAGCTAAGGCGTCCATGAAAGTGTTCTTAGAAAAAATCTACAACCAGAAACGTTTGCATTCGGCCTTAGGCTATCGTCCTCCACGAGAGTTCGAACAGTCCCTCGCGCTTTCCTCGCGCGGGAAAAAAGGAGCGGCGGCATGAACCCCCGGGGTGCTGCAGGTCGACCGAGTGAGCGATCGTCGTTCCTAGGCCATCCTGGTGCAACATTTTTGGCTAAAAACGAGCGAGAGTTGAGAACGCGAGAAAAACCGAGGCCAGGGGGGACGTACGCCCTGTCAATCGGTAGGTTCACTGGGCGTGGGAGCGGCGGTGGTATGAATCGAACACACAGGGCGGGGAGCCAGAAGAGCGGCTCGCGCCAAAGTGCGTCGCACATAGTCCTCGGGATCGCCATGATGGCGAGGGAAACCTGGACTTCCCAGACGGAGGATAGCTTCCACCTGAGTCGGGGGTATGTGCAGGGCAAGCAGTTTTCTCACGAGCCACAGATCGACGATGCTCCAGTCAACCTGTGGAAAGCGTTTCTGAATATGCCAACGTTTCATCCAGCTTCGATAAATCCGCGCGGCTCCTTGCGGTGTCATCGTCGTTTGATGGTTGACGTGCAAAGCAGGATGGAGTCTGCGTGGCGCAGCTGTGGAATGCTGTGCTATGACCTGCATGGCCGAATGCAGCAAATCCTGGGCGGCACTGGCCAGGACGGGACGAGCTTCGACGACTTTGACCCAAGGAGCAGAACCGGAAGCTGTACGTCGTTCCAGCTTTTGATTGGTGAAGCCCGCCAATCTTCCCACGTGGCGCCAGTCGGTACTGGCCAAGTCACCTCCGTAGGCGCGGGCCAACCGTTGACTGATGACCGTGGCTACGGCAGGCTCCAAGGGGGTGGTGCTGACATGAATCCAAGCCTGGAGGTGGCCCGGGCTGGTCTCGAGCACCACGCAAGGCTCATGGCCATGGGCTCGCATTCGGGGCAGCACATCGGCCCTGAAATGATCCAAGTCGAGGAGAATATAGCCGGCGTTGCGATACTCGGCATAGGGGAGAAGATAGACGTCAAAACCCTGAAGGTTGCGTGCGCGCAGGAAGCGCAACACCGATCCCCGCACCAAATGAGCCATATCCCAAACTCGTTCACCCGGACAAGGCCTTCGTGTGGAGCCATGGATCAAGCGAATGCAATAGAACTCATTCGGCATCGCCGACAGCTGGCGGCGGACTGCATGCGAGGTGATGAAGAATCCGCGATCGGACACGGACACGAGAATGCAGCGGAAGCACCTCGCGGTTACAACGGTTTTTCACTAAACGGTAACAACCCCCTTAACACTGTGTCTCACCTAAGGGGTGCACCCCACACAAAACAACCTCCCGTCTTTACTCCTCATTGATTTACATGCACCTTGTTCCACCGTTTTCTATGCTGTTTTGGGGCATTCTGTTCCCAACTTGTTCCTCGATCTGTTCCCAAAATTCTGCTCGACGCTGCCACCTGTTTATCGACCTGCTCTTTCATCGCAACGATAGAAGTTGGGCCGGGCATTAACGCCGTCACCGGAACTCGGCTTGAGGCTCTCCTGCTTTCGGTTGCATGGTTCTACAAAGCCACTTCGTCTCGAAGAGGGTTTTCTCACGCGGCAGCCGGCGCGCCCGAGCCTTTTTGGTGAACGCGGAAGGAAAGGAAATTACAAGCACGCATCCAACGCGCCGATTTCCCCGAGCTCTGGACTCTGGAGTCGTTCCCGTTCAAAAACCAACCCGGAGTTTCGCGTCGTCAGATCCTCGAACTGGCAGAACTGGAGTTCATCCCTAAAGCCACTAATATCGTCTTTATCGGTCCAACCGCTGTCGGCAAGACTGGACTCGCGTCTGGTCTGTTGCTCAAGGCACTCCAGAATGGTTATCGCGGTCTGTTCATCCAAGCTCAGGATCTCTTCGAGGAGATGTATGCCTCGCTGGCCGATCGTGCCTCGCGGAAGCTCATCCGCCGTCTGGCTGGCATCGATGTGTTGCTTGTCGACGAGCTCTCGTATCTTAACCTTCGCCCCGAACAGACCAACATCTTCTTTAAGCTGATGGAAGAACGCTACCGTCGCAAACCCACGATTCTGACAACGAATTTGGAGTACGACCAATGGCATCAGCTACTCGGCAACAAAGATCTGACCGAGGCCCTGCTCAGCCGCTTGCGACATCAGTGCCAAACCATCCGCATCAACGGACCTTCCTTGCGTGAACCTCAGGGCTGATCACCTCATTCGAACCCTTCTCACTAACCTTCCCATTCCAAACAATAACGGGCTCTCGACTTGCTTGTTGTTTGCAACCTGCGTTCCGATCACGAATTCCATTCCCAAGTCACGAGTCAAGACAGGGTCATCTTAGGCGAGTACAAGTGGGTCATTCTTTGCGAGCGGCCGGGGCTGGCCTGGATGCCACCTGAGATTCCAGTTTTGCAGAAGTTTTAACTTCCGCCAGGGGGTGCCCCCTTTCCCCGAGATGGGACCCTTATCCGTGACAGACAGTCTGAAATTTAGGATTTCATTTCCACCACAAAGCCCCTTTGTCAGATGCCCAATGTCGCCGCCCAGTCAAGGGGATCATCCCGGTTCAACTTGATTGGCACGGAGGTGGAGCGCAGGGCACAGGAGATGCGTCAATGCACATGGGTAGGAACCTTTGTAGGGGCCGCTGGATCAGTTTCTTCGGTTGAGTCCAATACAGCCTGCGGCCGTGCCCATCGCGTGCGGAAATTCCAGGAGACCCCGACCACCTCACCTAAGCTTAGCGCGTGGCCATTCCGTCCCCAGACGGTGTTTGTCAAAACCACAAAAGCACTCCAAGATTTTGTGATTGCAAAGTTCGCGCCTCCACCCAAGTTGAGGTAACTGATGCGGCTCGTCTGGTCATGGTGATACCACTTTATGTTGCTAGGGTTACGGACCGGGAAGTCGCCACGATCGGTAAGGGAGTGGCCCACCTGATAACCTGAGTGACCGACCTGCAGACTACCCAATGTCCTAATGGCCAGACGCCTGGTGACGAAATAGCCGAGATCCCAGTCAACCCGACTACGATACGTTCGTATGCCCATGACCTCCTCAGGAATGAGGAACGCATACAGCCCTTGTGCGTATGCGCGAGCAAGAACGGGCTCCAGGCCACGGCCAAAACTGGATCCGATGACATACTCCCGCTGGTACGTACCAGCAGCGGAGTGCGCAAAATATATGTAATCATTACTTGGCACGCCGAGAGCAACGAAGGGAGTAATCATGAACGGCCGCGTGCGCAGGTTGTACCTCAAGTTCATACGGACATCTTGCAAGTTGCCATGGTAGTTCCCGTTATCGACCGGAAGCTGATGGGGTCTCGGGCCGTAATACTTGGAAAGTACGAACGGGATACTGACATCCAGGGCTAGCTTGTCGGTTATCCCGTAGTCGATGTCATGCAGCAGAATAAAAGTCCGGATGTGACCGACGTCGAGGCGTTCACCACCCGAACCTAGGTGGTTCTTTACGAAGTTGTCTTGCAGGGTAAGGGTTGCCGTCCCTTCACCCTTTTCAGGAACCCAGGCTTGCGCAGAGGCGACAGCTGGGAGCAAGAAAAGTGCTGAAAAAAAGACCTTCGCGCACCAGTTCGGCAGAACCATGCAGTAACTCCCGCCTAGTTCTTGCTGGCCCGGCGTTGCAGTTCGTCGCGCTTAATTTTCAACTCGATTGCCTTGTCGATCGTTGACAAACAGCCACCATTCTTGCCCGTAGCCTTGCGAACGCAACGAAACCGATCTGTGGTCGCGGTTTTCGCTTCCGCTTCGTCGTACGCCACGGGCATCACGACCGTATTCGCAGCTGCAGTGGTAACTTGCTTGTTTACCAGCGCCGCATCTTGCGGGTCAACGAGGATGATGTCGTACGATCCCGATTGCACAGCCTCAGCCAGGGCATCCACTTGCCGTACCAAGCGCAGTCTGTGTCCGGCTTTTCGCACTGTTTGCTGGAACTGGGCATCGTTTATGGCCGCAGATTGAAGCACGGACTCAGGGACGTAGGCGATAATCGAACCATGATACGAGGACGAAATACTGCCAAACTTCACTCCACGGCCCAGCATCAGGAGCTTGTCGCCACAGGCACTAGCGAACGGCGGTAGATAGCACGTCAGAAATGTTGCTGCGTATAAGAGGGCAAGTAGAAGCTTGCGCATCGGGCTCCTCCTGCGGCGCAAGGAGCTGAGGTCGGTCCAGAACCACCGCGACAGGAGCTTATCACACGTCCAGGTCGCCGCTATAATAGATCAATTTAATCCTGCAACAAGGCCACAAGGTCCAAAGCTTAGACGCCATGTTTCGTCAATTCGTGGCTGTTAGCGAATAGTGTGAGGAGTTCAGGGCCGGCCACGTCCCAAGGCCGACCCCATAGTTGGTGTGAGAAAGCGCTTTCGACCGGTAAGCCGAACGCTCCTTGTGATCGCCTCAATCGCTGGCCACTGTTCTGCACGTGCCCCGGTATCAACAGTCATATCCACGCGTATCGCTCAAATGCTGAGAAGGAGTCGTGGCTATTGGAGACCAAGTGCTGCTGCGCAGGGCGGGGCGTCCGATTCGAGCCGCCGGATCGCTCCCTTCGGCATGATGTAGGTGATCATCAGACGGGTCCTGACTGGTGCCACGTTCCGAATAGTGTGAGGCGCGTTGTTTTCGATGAACGAGTCCCCCACTCCATAAACATGCAACCCGCAATTGGCGTCATACCATTCAATGGACCCCTCTGTCACAGTGGCCAGCAGCAGGCCAGGATGGTAGTGCCAGCCACTGAAGCCACCAGTCGATAAGGCGACATCCTGCACAGCGATATCAGAAGGGCCACTGGTTTTGAACTTGACTGACCAATTGTCTCCCTGATTGGTATTGGGCGTCGAGCCATCGACCGGGTCTGTTTCAATAAAGATGTCCTGGTGAACATCGGTCGGAACGGTGCCTCGAGACAGGATGATGTTGAAAAGGAATCCTGCCCCAGGGGTTGCCCATACGGTAAACGCGGTAAGGCAAATCATCGCGAAGCAGCCAATTAGCAGTTTGCTCCGTTTGCTTGTTGGAAGCAGAGTAATAGACGGAATCTTGAATATCCGCATTGTTGTTCCTTCCTTTCGCTGGTAACGTGCCGGCCAACATAAAGCTTGAGCCACAGGATCAACTTGAACCCCGCCGCTTTCAGGATGGTGGTTTTCCGCACCGGGGCCCGTGTGGAAACGATCTTCGTCGCCATCTGACGGGGTACAGTGAAATGGGTCAATGGAGCATTTCTGAACATGTGCTGAACTTTGGCTGAACGCAACGGGGCGCACAATTTTCAGAGACTTAGCGCGAAGGGTTTGAGGAGCAGCGGCGCATTACTGGTGCTAGACTGAATGGCCTGCGAGGTTATGCCTGCCTCAAGCATCCGAGTTGCGAAACGGCAAGGCCCGATTCGCCGCTTTCGACGTCGATCTACGACGGGGCGAGTTGCGGCGGGACGGGAAGCCCCTCGGTCTTCAGGAGAAACCGCTGCAGATCCTGCTGGCTCTACTTGAGAATCCGGGTGTCTTAGTCTCGCGCGAGGAACTGCATCATCGTCTGTGGCCAGATGACACATTCTTGGGCTTCGACGAGGGCCTGAATACCGCCATCCGCAAACTCCGCCAGGTGCTGAACGACTCGGCCGACGCGCCACGGTACATCGAAACCATTCCCAAACGCGGCTACCGATTCATTGCGACGGTTGATTTCGTGCCGGAGGGAACTCGGTCGACTGACCTTCGAGAACGCCGTAGCCGCCGTAAGCTCGCTGTGGTCGCCGGTGCCTTCGCGATTCTGGTCACTGCTCTCGTAGCTGGCGGGGTATTGTTGCGCACCCGGAAGGGTTCGCCTTCGTTCTCATCGATCGTTGTGCTGCCACTAGAACAGCTATCTGGCGATGCCAGCCAGGAATACTTTGCCGACGGCATGACCGACGCGATCACTACTAGCCTGGCGAAGATGAAGTCTTTACGCGTGATCTCACGGACTTCGGCGATGCAGTTCAAGGGGAGGCACGTTTCAGTAAGGCAGATCGCCGACCAACTTGGGGTGGACGCCGTGGTGGAAGGCTCAGTAGTTCGGTCGGGGGAGCGGGTGCGGATCACCGCCCAGTTGATCGATACACATCATGACCGTCACCTTTGGGCCGAGAGCTTCGAGGGTAGCTTCAGCGACATATTGATTTTGCAGAGCACTGTCGCAGCGTCGATCGCGCGGCAGATCGGAGCTAACCTGTCACCTGCCGAGCACGCGCGCATCAGTGGGTTGCGCCCGGTGAATCCGGCAGCTTATGAAGAGTACCTCCGAGGGCGCTTCTACTGGAGCAAGTACACGGATGACGGGTGGAGAAATGCGATCCCACACTTTCAGGCGGCTCTAGCACGCGATCCAGGATATGCGGCCGCTTACGTTGGTCTGGCCGATTGTTACATATTGCTGGCAGGGTACCAGGCGCTGCCACCGAATGATGCCATGCCAAGGGGAATCGCCGCAGTTCAGCAAGCGCTGGCCCTCGATGCCGAGCTGGCAGAGGCGCATTACTCCCTGGCCTTTGCGAGGACATTCTACGATTACGATTGGGCGGACGCTGAGAAGGAGTTCCGCTTGGCCTTGGCCCTAAACCCTAATTACGCTATCGGACGCATGTGGCACAGCTTATACCTAACCACTCAAGGCCGCCATGATGAAGCCATCGCGGAACAGATACATGCGCGCGAACTCGATCCCGTATCGCTTATGGTCAATACGAACTTGTGTCGGGCATACGTGTACGCGCGCAGGCCTGACGAGGCAATTCCCGAGTGCAAACAGACTTCGGAACTGGATCCACATTTTGCCCTCGCCTACAAGTGGCTCTCTGTCGCCTATGAGGAGAAGCACTTGGATGATGAGGCTTTTGAGGTCGAGCAAAAAGCGAGAATCGCTTTCGACGCCGCCGATTTCGCGGAGAAGACAGCGCAAGCGTACCGGAGGGGTGGCAGACGGGCGAAGCTGCGGCTCGTTCTTCGTGAGGCGCTGAAGGAGTATGAGATCACACACCTGGATGCAACGGGCATCGCCATGCTGTACGCCCAGCTCGGTCAGAATGACCAAGCATTCGCCTATTTGGAAGGGGCCTACAGCGCGCGAGAAGCAGCGATGGCACTCATAAATGCTGATCCGAGGCTGGATGTCTTGCATTCGGATGCACGCTTCCAGAAACTTCTGCAGCGCATGAACCTGCTGCATTAACCTAATGAAGCCCACACCACGCGCCCGCCAGGACCAAGCCCCCACCAAATCTGCCCCTCCCAGGGGGGGCCGAATTTTTCCCGAAAGGTACTACCCGTCATGCGCCTCCCGCTACGCTGGGTCGCGCGTCACGGCCTAAGAACCAGTCCGGGAGCTTGTGCCCCGACGCCAGCTATGAACCCCACGAATGGAAAGGCAAAATCCCAGGCGAGAGCCGGGTTCCCCGATGAATCGTGATAATAGATCGTGATAATAGATGCGGGTGTATGGGCGCCGAGTTTCCCACCAAGGGTTCACCTGCTCCCCAATACGAAATTTCCTACCAGCGGGATACATCCGCAAGGCATTGGAGCCGTCGCTATAACGGATGTTCACTCGAACTCCGACAGGCTGCGGCAGCGGGGTGGTGCAATTCTCATCCTGAAACAGTTTGATGTCTGTCTCTTCGATAGTAAATTTCGGCGCCGGAATCGCTCTCAAGGTGTCGACCAACGTCTCACCTTCGTCTATTGTGGTTTCCAGTTTGGACTCCGACCACTCTTTCCAGTTGGTGGAGATACTGACCCTGCCGGAAAACATTCATTTTTATAACCTGTTGCGCAACTCGAATCTAGTTGACGCCGAGGCCGGAGGAAAGTGCATCCGCCCCATTAAGGCGACGGCTGACGGCCACACCGTTTCGCTCAGGGCACTCATATTTCCGACCGATAAGGTCATACCTAAATCGATTCTGTCCACACTCCCCACAACCACCCACTTTGAAATTGACACAGAGCCTCAACGGGAGCCCGTGGTGGAAGGACAAGAGTGAGGCTCATGGAGAACTGATATGAACACTCTGATCGCAAATCAATACGGCCGAGTTCAGGGGGAGGTGGGTGGCACTGGCCGGAATGTGCTGTCGGCTCGGCGGTCGGCGCGACAGTCGAGTCGGTATTCACGTCGGCAGTCGACTCGGTCTGCTTGGCAGTAGGCTCGGCGGTTCGCTCGGTCGGCGAGTCGGCATTCATGTCCGCGGTCTACTCGAATGCGGTCGGCTCCACGCACCACTCGATGTGCGACTTGGTAGTCCGCCCGGCTGCCTACTCGAATGCGGTCGACTCGGCCGTCCGCCTCGGCCGTCGAATCAGCATTTAATTGGGCGGCGAGCTCGGCAGTCTACTCGAATGTGATCAACGATGCGGTGCGCTTGGCGGTTGGCTCCCTTTACGGAGGGTCCCGATGGCTTGGATGCTCGGCTTGGGCCGATTACTTCAGTGAGGTATTCTCCATTTCGATTGATCGCAACTACCTCGAACTGGTCCAGAGCTGCGGTTGCATCTGGACGCTCGATGGCATCTGCTTTGCCAGCGAGCGACCATCGCGACTCAACTTGGATGATCGCGGGCGATTGCATTCAGAGACCGGCCCCTCGATCGTCTATCCAAGCGGCTGGGGATTATGGCACTGGCACGGCGTTCCCGTTTCACAGTTCGTCATCGAACAGCCGGAGAGGATCACACTCGGCCGCATTCAGGTAGAGGTGAACGTAGAAGTGCGCCGCGTCATGATCGAACGCTACGGGCAGGCCCGCTATCTGGTCGATTCAGGCGCCAAGCTAATTCACTCGGACGAGATGGGCGAGCTGTATTTTAAGGATGTAGCTGGAGATGAGCCGTTGGTCATCGTGAAGGTCATGAACTCGACTCTGGAGCCGGATGGTTCGCGCAAGCCTTACTTCTTGAGAGTTCATCCGGAATGCAGGCTGTTGCTCGCGAACGGCGAGCTCGGAGCGCCTCAGCCAATGACAGCGCGATCCGCGGTGGCGTCAACGTTTGGCATGACGGCAGACGAGTACGCGAAACACGTGATCGCCCAAACATAGAGTCTCCGACGGCGCTAAAGCCCTTGGAATTGCAGTCACGTGGACGCGGTGTTGCGGAGAATGCGAAAGCTTGGCTAAGCAGAGCACTCAGTGTGAGATATGGAGAAGCCCTTCAATAGTAGTACGCGTCTACAAGTTGCTCCATTATTCGTCTCCGGTTCTCCCTTTTGTGGCGTGTTCATCAGAGAAAGGCGCTTTCCCGTAAAACCGCACCGTTCCATCCACGACGACCGCAACGTACCGGCCCGAGCTCAAGAACTCAGTCGCAAGTCCGACAGAGCGATCTAAAATGGCAGAGCACGATAATCCATCAATTCGAGAGTTGCTTTCGCAGATTGTGGGACATGCGAAACCAGTGCGGCTTCCGGCGAGTGCCTATCTCGAACCCGAGAACTCCCCTTTCTCCGGGCCACCGCGGGCGTTATTGGAGTACGAGCTAGAGCTGGCTACGACTCTGCTGGCTCCCCTGGACAGCCTTGTCGAAGATGGGCGTGCGACATAGAAATGAGGTTCTGGTGGGTTTCTTTTTTTTGGTCCATTGTCTTGAAGTATGTATTACTGTAAGACAGTTGCCTATATCATTATCCGGAGCTCCTCATGCCCGACTCGCTGCCTGGACTGCTCGACAGCCGTAACCATATCCTGCAGGAACTCTCGCAACTCGGCGACTTCC
>Ga0209804_1002483_pt1 | contig 11103 bp, 11 predicted proteins | sample GraSoiAngelo_139_FD_185896 | JGI IMG/M metagenome (GOLD analysis project Ga0209804, IMG submission 185896) | Grasslands soil microbial communities from the Angelo Coastal Reserve, California, USA - 14_0929_12_20cm (SPAdes) (version 2) | ecosystem: Environmental > Terrestrial > Soil > Grasslands ... | reverse complement strand
AAAGGAGGGCCGCCACGTCGGCCTTGACTTTTATGACCTTCTCATAGAAACGCTCGTTGACGGGTTCTGAGCGATTGGCCTGCTAACAACAGTTACGCGGGAGCATAATGCGGTTGGGCGGTTCGCATGACCCGATTCAAGGAATTGGCACGAATCCAAGCCGCGATTAAGCGACGTGAAAAGGGGAGAGGCCACCGTATGAAAAACGGTGTTCGACTCTTTGTGTTCTTAATAGTGGTGGTCGTGATTCGAACCGAGGCACAGGACGAGGTTCCCCGTATAGAAGTAGGCGTCCAATACTCAGCCATCAACATCCTTAGCAGTCGTGTCGGGTGTTCAGGATGCAAGGTATATAACCACGGAGTGGGAGGCCGCTTCATTGCGAATTTCAATCGCGCTTTATCTTTCGAGTGCGAGGTCGATTTTTTCCCAGATGAGGGCGTTGGGGCATCCGACGTAGAAGGCGGGCGCGTTACGGCGGCATTTTTCGGCCCAAAGGGTGGCTACCGTACAAGGCGTGTAGGTGTATTCGGCAAGATTAGGCCGGGGTTTCAGACGTATGGGAAAGTAATTACGTCTGTTGCCTCAATTAATCCGCTTCAGTTCACCTTCGGGCGTCGCGTCAACTTCGCCCTCGACATGGGCGGAGTGGCGGAGTATTACGCGACTAACAGGATTGCCCTGCGATTCGACATCGGAGACACTCGCATCCGTTTCGGTAGTCGCTTCACCCATTTTTGGGGGAATAATCTCCAATTCGCAACGGGCTTAGTTTTTCGATTCTGAGAAAAACTATAGGTTTGGTTCTCTGAGGGAACAGCTCAAGCTCGGCATCTACTTGGGTAACATTGACGTCGCCGTCGTGTGCGGCAGGCGCAACTGTTGTTAAATCCCCATCGCGCGTGCGCCGTGAAAAGGCGCTGGTCGACTGCGGGTGAAAGTCCCGCCCGGGAACTGGGTTCGCTCCACCCGGAAGCAATCGGAGCGGCGGTGGAGGAAACGAAGCCGTCGGAGCCTCCGGTGTAGAGGGTCGCTTAGGCGACTTGGCGAGCATGCAAGCCGTAACGTGAAGTGAACGCTGAGCAGGCCTCGAAACGATTAACGCAGGAGCCCTCCTCCCGTGTTTTGTGGGCGGGCCGCCGTTGATGGGACAGTACGAGCGAACGAGTACCATCAGACCTGCCGGGGTAATGGCGACGGCAAGCAGGCAAAGTTGACCAGTAGCAACACGGGAAGCCCCAGCGGTGATCGCGGATGCGATCAACCGGCATCTCGTGAGAGACAGGCCGGGCCGTATGGGGTGACGGAGAGGCCCGTAGTACTGAGGAAGCCGGGTAATGCCGGTGGAGGGAAGGGGCCTCAGTTGAAAGGAAACGCAAGAAGCAACGAAGGCGGAGGGATTGGTGTCGAACCTAACAACCCCAACAAGCGTTCAGAAATTGCAGACGGCGTTGCACGACAAAGCGAAGGAATCGCCCAGCTTCCGCTTTTACGCCTTGTACGACAAGGTGTACCGCAAGGACGTGTCCCGCAAGGACGTTCTGGTATTCGCCTACGCGTGCTGCAAAGCCAATGGCGGAGCGGCAGGAGTGGACAATCAGACGTTCGAGGACATCGAGACGTACGGAGAAGAGCGCTGGCTGGACGAACTGGCGCAAGAGCTGAAGAGCAGACTGCCAAGTTCGACATCGAAGGAATCCGAGGCTGAGAGAAGGGCATGGTTCATACCGATTCCTCAGAGCACCTCGCGACGTGATAACAGCTCGCGATTGATGGCGCAGATCTCGTCCAAAATCTGACGGAGTCGCTGATAGTTGGCCAGATATTCTGTGGCCTGGCGGTGAAAGTCCTGGGGAATGTAATCCATTTGCGGCCGTTGCCCGTAGCGACTGACCGAGAGGTAGTACTTGGGGCCATGACCAGGGCCGCGAGCGCATTTGCAGCCCGGCTTGCCACAGGGTTTGTAGCGCTCGATGAGGGAGCCGCGAAGGAGTCGATCGAGCGGTGGTATCTGCCGCAGTAGCTGACATCGGCGTCTGCGCAGAGCAACAGAAGTCCGTTTGCGCGGCTTGGAACGCATGATTATCAGTCCACGTATATAACTGGTCTGCTAAGTGGGTTTGTAGGGCAGATAGTTTCATTTGTCAATCCCTTGCAGTTGACACTCTTGGTGAGCGAGACTCACGTGCTCTAACAGTTCCACCAACTCGAGTAGCGAGCCAATGTTCAATCGTGGTGTTGCGAGCTCAAGCGAGGCATATGGGCTGGGATCAGCCCAGTTGGTCCATTCTCGAGCAACGCAGAAGGTGCCGTGCTCTAGACCTTGTAGAATGAGAGTGTCGATACCCGATACGCGCCGTTTCTTCAGTACCGGGAAGCTTTGGCCGCGAAGTGGGTGGAAAGGATGCCGGATCTCGGCCCACCCCAAAGGCTCATTGCGTTGATGTGCAGTTTGCGTTGACTGTCCCGCTATCCGGGATCGGACAGCGGAAATGGCAGCAGTTCTGGTTCTCGAACCAATCTTCGAGGCCGATCTACCGCTAGAGCAGTACGCCTATCGGCGAGACCGCAGCGCACTGGATGCTGTAAGACACGTCCATAAGCTGATCAACACTGGCCATGGAGAAATTGTAGACGCAGATCTCAGTTCCTACTTCGATGCTCTTCCGCATTCCGAGCTTCTAAAATCGGTAGCTCGTCGCGTCGTAGACGGAGCGATGCTTCATCTGATCAAGATGTGGCTGGAAGCTCCAGTCGAAGAAACGGACGAGCGTGGAAACAAGCGTCGAAGAATGGCGCGCCCTGAGAGACGATTTCAGAACTCTTTCGTACGTTTCTCACGCCACGGATGTACTCGACGCGAACTCCGGACTATCATTGGAGCGGGAGGCCAATAACCAATGCCGTTGGATTGGTCGAAATGCCCGGCCGTAGAAAGTGTGCCTGGAAGACTCAGCGGAGCTTGGGTTTTCCGCGGGACGCGAATTCCTGTGTCGGCCGTTTTCGAAAACTTGGAGGACGGCCTCACTGTCGACGAGCTCGTAGCCTTGTATGACGGCCTGACCCGAGAGCAAGTGAAGGCTGTCTTGGAGTTCACGGCTCAGAGTCTGGCAACCCCGTCTTTTTCCCGCTAATGCGAATTCTCTTCGACCAGGGAACTCCAGTTGCGATTCACGATGCCTTGCAGAGTCATACGGTGCGGACTGCACGGGAGGAGGGTTGGAGCACGCTCTCGAACGGAGAACTCTTGCGCGCTGCGGAAGAGGCGGGTTTCGACCTATTGCTCACCACAGACACTAACCTTCCTCACCAGCAGAGTTTGAAAGGCCGCAAGCTGGCGGTCGTGATTCTCAGCAGGAACCGGTGGGTCCTGAATCAAGCCAAGGATGTCGGAGATCGTTGCCGTCATCCACTCAGCCATGCCAGGAACCTACTCCGTAGTTGAAATTCCAATCCGCTGATTGGCAATGAACAATTCGTCTGGCGCTGGATTTCCGTGAAATGAAACAGAACTGGCGCGCCCGGAGAGATTCGAACTCCCGACCTATTGCTCCGGAGGCAATCGCTCTATCCAGCTGAGCTACGGGCGCGCTGACAATTTTTAAGTTTACATCCTGGATACGATGCCAGCAACGCCGCACGCGCACACCGCACGTACCGAACGCCCCCGGCTGGTCAGAACCCGCCGCCCCAGACAAGGCTTCCAATCAGAAAGGCCGGGGCGCAAAAGTCTCCCCCAGCCTCTTCTTCAGTAACCCGATTTCTACGTCAGCCGGACCACGCCATTACCAGCGGCCACCGCCACGGCCGCCGCGGTCACGACCGCGGCCACCGCCGCCGCTCCCAGCGCGCTCGGTCTTGGGACGAGCTTCGTTCACGTTCAGCGTGCGCCCCCCCAGTTGCGCGCCGTTCAGCGCAGCGATGGCTTTCTCGCCATCTTCGGTATTCGTCATTTCGACAAAGCCAAAGCCACGAGAACGGCCGGTGTCGCGATCGGTCATGATCGCGACGCGGTCTACTGGTCCATATTGCTCAAACAACTGTCGCAGTTCGTCTTCCCCCGTATTGAAATCCAGATTCCCAACGAAGATATTCTTCAAGCGGTTGCCTCGGTCAGGTGAGCTATTTGAATGTAGTCTGTCTTCGGCGGGTACGCGACCGATTGCGAAGCGGGTGGCGTCTCGTGGTCGGACCGGCGAACAGTTCAAACGCGGCTGAAGTATAGCAGGTTTAGCTCTCCCTGCAGCCAAAACCGTGCATCCTAATGCATCTACGCACCCTTACATTCCCAATTTGGAAATTGTCGCCTTTAACATCGGCCGAGCGGCACAGCTTCTCCACTCCTTCTTTTGTCTGGTTCAATACGCAACACCCGTTGCGATTTACAACAGTCGGCAAGCTCAGGCAGACATTGCTGATCCTCGTAATACTCTTCGATCAGGCTGGAGACCGAAAACACGGCGTTCGGTTGCGTAGAATGGCTTGCGTGATGCGCATCAGGCCGGCCGCAACCGCATGGTAGGTGGCGCCCTTCCTCTCAATGAGGCGATAAGCAGCATCGCGGGTCTGGCGAAAGTATCGTCCATGATCTCGGGATCGTGGGCTTGGCCTTGCACCGCGGCGAATTCCTTCAGATGCATGCCAGCGATATGGGCCAGCGACCACACCGGCAGTTCGCTGTCGCCATGTTCGCCGATGATGTAGGCATGCGCTGCGTGCGTCCACGCCGAACTGCTGCGTCAGCAAATAGCGGAAGAGGGCGGTGTCGAGGATCGTGCCCGAACCAATCACCTGATGGGTTAGCGGACCTGACAACCTCCAGGCTGCGTAGGTGAAAGCATCCCCGGGTTCGTCGCAATCAGGAGGATGGTGCTGCGGTTGTGTTTTCACGATCGCGGGGATGGTCTGGCACCAGATCGCCGCGTTCTCGTAGGTCAGGTCCAGCCGCGTTTCTCCTGGCTTCTGGTTGGCGGCCCTAGCAAGCACCACAAGCGATGCCTGGGCGCAGTCCGGGAAGTCGCCGGCTCAGATTTTGGCTGGATGGGAGAGGGGAACGGCATGGTTGAGGTCCATGACTTCGCCCTCGGTTTTGGCTCGCTTCACGTCGATGAGAACGATTTCCGCAGCTAGGCCACTGAGCAGAAGGGCATAGGCGAAGGTGGCGCCTGCGTTGCCGGTCCCCACGACCGCAACGCGTGCGGGAGGAGAAAAGAAGCTTGGTCAATCATTGCCATAAGCCAATGGAATGCACCGGGCATGGGCCCCGAACAAATTAGTACGCACGGGCAAGATCGACCGCGCCACACAATCTCCGCGCCAGATTAGCATTTGTCCACTCTCCAATAACCTTCGCGTTCGTAGCCAAGCTGCAGCAGCCGGTTCCGGGGATCGTGACGCTTCCCACAACTCGGACAGACGAGAAACGCGCGCAGGTGGCTGCCGTGCTCGTCATACCGCTCCGTGACCGCGAAAGTAGTTCCACAACTGCACGGGATCAGAAACATCTTGAGATTCTGCTGGGGCTTCTCCGTCATTCCGGGTCTTTTTCGCGCAGTATACATATACAATCTACTCTAGCCATGCCCCTCGACGCAGTGAGAGCGGTGCAAGTCGTTTCCTATTTAGCCGGCGCTATTGCCGCTTTGACGGCAGTATGGGTTTACAAGAGCAACTCTCGCCGGGAACGAGCCCGATGGGCCGAAAGTCTTTATGCGCGTTTTTATGAGCGAGAAGAGTTGAAGCGTGTCCGCGACCTGCTCGATTGCGACGTGGGCGACCCGCAGGTGTCACAACTGGTCACCGCCGAGTCGTCGGTTTGGACGGATTATTTGAACTTCTTCGAATTCGTCGCTTACCTGCAGTCATCTAATCAACTGCACAAAGAGGATGTGGATGCCTTGTTCAGCTATTACCTGGCATGCTTGAAAAGGCATTCGGATGCGGTAGGGTATATTAGAAACAAGGAAAAAGGTTACGAGTACCTGCGAAGGACATTATTGAATGAGTAGCTCCAAGCGCGCCACCAAGGGACGGAAGCGGTACCTGTTTTCTTATGGTACCCTGCTGCCCAGGCATGCTCCTCCCGACATCGCTCCCACCGTACGGCGTTTCCGCCGAGTCGGGCGGGGATTCGTCCGGGGTAAGCTCTATGACTTGGGCGAGTATCCGGGAGCGATTCTGAGCCGGGGCGGTCCGATGGTGGTGGGTCAGGTGTTCGAACTGCCGGATGATCCCGGCGTGCTGACCCGCCTGGACGATTACGAGGGCTTCGATCCTTCACGCCCGCAAGGCAGCCTGTTTGTAAGAAAGCGATGCCTGGTCCGGCTCCACAACGGGCACAAGCTTGCCTGCTGGATCTATACCTACAATCGTCCGCTGGGAGGGGCGCGTCCGCTAACAGGCGGCAACTATCCCCTAACGCGGAACCACAAGGCGCGTTAGGCGCCGGCTTCTTCTACTACCGCCATAGCGCTTTTCTTTCTCTTGTTGGCCTGCAGAATCTTCTTGCGCAGTCGCAGCGATTTCGGCGTGACTTCCACGAATTCGTCGTCCGCGATGAACTCGATGGCCTGCTCCAGGTTCAACTGGCGGAAAGGAACCAGGCGGATCGCCTCGTCGGCGGTCGAGGCACGCATGTTGGTGAGTTTTTTCTCCCGAACGACATTCACATCCAGATCATTGTCCTTGGCATTTTCGCCGATGACCATGCCTTCGTAGACATCTACGCCGGGTCCCACAAAGAGCTCGCCGCGTTCCTGCAAGTTCCATAAGGCATAGGAAGTTGTCACGCCGGCACGGTCGGCAATCAGCGCTCCTGTCGGGCGATGCGGAATGTCGCCTTGCCATTCGATGTAGCCGTCGAAAAGTGAGTTCATCACGATGGTGCCCCGCGTGTCGGTGAGCAATTGGCTTCGCAGGCCGATCAGTCCGCGGCTGGGCACACGAAACTCCATGCGCACCCGCCCATAGCCGTGGTTATGCATGTTGACCACCTCGGCCTTGCGTGTTCCGAGTTGCTCCATCACCACCCCGACAAATTCCTCGGGGACGTCTACGATCAGTTTCTCGACCGGCTCCATCAGTTTGCCCTCGATGCGCTTGGTCACAATTTCTGGTTTGCCTACCATCAGTTCGTAACCCTCTCGGCGCATCATTTCGATCAGGATGGAAAGCTGCAGCTCGCCACGCCCCATCACTTTGAACGAATCTGTGCTCCCGGTTCCTTCCACGCGAATGGAGACGTTGGTCAGCAATTCTTTGTCCAACCGCTCGCGCAGATTTCGCGAGGTGACGTAGCTTCCTTCCCGGCCTGAAAACGGCGAGGTATTGACGGTGAAGTGCATGGCAATCGTTGGCTCGTCGATCACGATATGCGGAAGCGGCGCCGGATTCTCGGCATTCGTAATGGTTTCGCCGATGGTAATTCCTTCCACACCGGCTACCGCCACGATGTCGCCTAGTTCGGTCTCGGTAATGTCGGTGCGTTTGAGTCCGCCAAAGGAGAATAGTTTCGTGATTTTGGTTTTCTGAACCGAGCCGTCCAGCTTCGCAATGCCGACTTCTTCGCCTGTGCGCAAAGCTCCGTTGAACACGCGCGCAATCGCGATGCGTCCCAGATAATCGCTATAGTCCAAGTTGGCTACCAGGACCTGCAGCGCTCCTGTTGGATCGCCTTTCGGCACCGGTATCGTGTTCACGATGGCATCGAACAGCGGCCGCAGGTCCTCGCCCGCGACCTTTTTATCGCTCGACGCAGTCCCCAGTTTGGCATTGGTGTAGAGCACAGGGAACTCTAGCTGGTTCTCATGAGCATCGAGATCAATAAACAGATCATAGATTTCGTTTAGCACTTCCTGAGGTCTAGCATCGGCGCGATCGATCTTATTAATGACGACAATGGGCGGCAGGTTAGCTTCTAGAGCCTTGCTGAGCACGTAACGAGTCTGGGGCAGGGGACCTTCACTGGCGTCGACCAGCAGCATCACACCATCCACCATCTTCAGTGCACGTTCCACTTCGCCGCCGAAATCGCTGTGGCCCGGCGTGTCCACGATGTTGATCTTCACGTCCTGATGGAAGATGGCCGTGTTCTTGGCCAGGATAGTAATGCCGCGCTCGCGCTCCAGCTCGTTGGAGTCCATCACTCGTTCAACAACTTGCTCGTTCGCACGAAACGTGCCGCTCTGGCGCAGCATAGCGTCCACCAGCGTGGTCTTGCCGTGGTCCACGTGCGCGATGATAGCGATGTTGCGAATACCCGAACTCAAAGTCACTCCGCTCTGGCAATTTGGCTCTATTACCACTTTACTATGTGTTGCGGCTTCTGCGGGATGCTCCAGGGTAGATACGGGGGTTGCCCCGGCCTTGCTGCCCCGTTTCCTAAGACGCGGCAACCCGCGTCTCTACAGTAAAGATGCGCGGCGCAATCAGTGAAAAAACGAGGATGGTCGCGATGGATTGATCAGCAAGAGCAGTTGGAGAATACCAGGGGTCGGGTCACTCGACCTTCCCGGCTGCTGCGCTTTTGGCTTCAGCCCAGTGGGGAGACTGATAGACAATCGTGCCACCTACCATGGTCAACATCACCTCGGTCTTGCCAATGTCGCTGGGTTCAATTTTGAAAAGGTCTTGGGAAATGATGATCAGATCGGCTACTCTGCCCGGTTCGATGGAGCCTTCCGTCTTCTCCCGCCTACCCGCGATTGCCGCTCCCAAAGTGTAAGCCTGGATGGCATCTTCCAGGCTGATGCGCTCCTTCGGAACGAATCCTCCCGGCGGATTGCCCTCGTCGGTCTGACGCGTGAGTGCACTCTGTACGCCCGGCCAGGGATTGAGCGTGACCACGGGCCAGTCGCTGCCGAACGCCAACACGCCACCGGCGCTCTCAATGCTGTGCCACGCCCAGGCACGCTGCGCTCGCTCCGGGCCGACATTACGCGCCCAGATGTTGAGCGTGTCGTCGTCGGGATAAGCGTGCAGCGGCTGGAAGCTGGCAATCACCCCTACCCTTCCGAACTGCGGAATGTCTTCCTCCGCAACCGTCTCGATGTGTTCCACACGGTGCCGGGCATCCTGAGTGTGATTGACCTTGGCGGCACTCTCGTAGGAATCCAGTGCCAGCCGCACGGCTCTGTCGCCGATCGCGTGCGTGAAGACCTGAAATCCGCCCCTATCCAGTCGTTCCACCGCTTGCTTGTACTCTGCCGGGTCCCAGAACAGCGCACCGATCTGTTTCGGATCGTCGCTGTAAGGGGTGAGCATAGCCGCGGTGTGCCCCTCGACCACGCCATCAAGAAAGAATTTAACCGCGCCCGCCGCGATCCAGTCGTCGTGATATTTTTGGCGCGCCGCTTCGATTTCTGCCAGTTCTTTGGGAGTCAGCGTGGGCGGGTCCAAGCGATAGGCAAGATACATCCGCACCGTCAGCTCACTGCTTTTCCGCAGTTCATCGAAAAGAGCAGCGTTCTCGAGGTCGCTGCTGCCGATGTTGACCCCGCCCGCGCTGTGAACTCGTACCAGCCCCACCCGATTTGCTTCCCGCAGCCCGGCGCGGAGTGCGCGCAGTTTTTCGTCACGCGTAGGCAGAGGAATGGCGCGACGTATCACCGCGTCCGCCGCATCTTCCTGAATGGCGCCGGTGGGTTCTCCAGTGGCCGGATCGCGAACAATCTTGCCGTTCGGCGGATCAGGCGTTTTGGCCGTTACTCCTGCGATTTGCAGCGCCTTGCTGTTGGCCCACCAGGTGTGACCGTCGAAAGCTTCCAGATAAACCGGACGGTCGGGCAGAATCTTGTCGAGATACTTTTTGTCCGGCAGGCCGGAGGGCGCAAAAACCGGATACTGCCAGCCGCGGCCGAGAACCCAGGGCTCAGCAGAATTCTTGTCGGCGTATTCCTTCACCAGCTTCTGAACCTCGGGGATGGTTTTGGCCTGGCTCAAGTTCACGCGCAGCAGACTTAGCGCTCCATCAAGAAAATGGATATGCGAATCGGTGAAGCCGGGGAGCACGAGGTGGCCCTTGGCATCGAGAACCTTGGTCGTAGCTCCGCGATACTTTTGCAGGTCTTTGGCAGCCCCGACCGCAAGAATCATCCCCTTCTGAATCGCCAGCCCTTCCGCCCAAGGCTGCTTCGAGTTGACCGTATAAATTCGGGCGTTGATTACCAGCGTGTCGGCGGACGGATTCTGCGCGAAAGCAACGGAGGCGAGAAAGGCCGCAATCAGAGCCAGGAGACAGCCTCTGCGCATGGCGTGGTTCAAGTCTCTTCCTCCCCTCGTGCGGGCTAAAACGTTGGTGGAGTGTTGACCCACAGCACCCAGGTTTCCGCCCGCCCCGGGTTTTTCCAATGATGGGGCGTGGCGCTCTCGAAATAAAAACTGTCGCCCTGTTTCAGATGATATTCTTCGCCGTTCAGCCCGATTTGCAATTCGCCCTTGAGCACGAAAAGAAATTCTTCACCCTCGTGGGTATAAGACTCGCCGCTGCCCGCCTCAGGAGCAATTCGGAAAAGATGCGGCTCCATCACGGTATTACCCCACGCCAGCAGTTCCATGCGCACGCCGGGTCCAGCTTGCAGTACTTTGCGCTTCTCCGGGCTGACCAGGGGAGAATTCGACTCCGAAGCATCAAAGAAATCGAGAATGTTGGTCTTGTAGTAGCGGGTCAGTTTGCGCAGCGTTCCGATCGAGGCGGCCATCCGTGAGCGCTCCAGCGCGCTCAGAAAACCCACGGAGATGCCGACCGCATTGGCGACTTCGGCGAGAGAGAGTCCACGCTGGTTGCGAAGTTGCCGGAGATGCACACCGACGGCGCTGGCGGTGCCATTCTGTGCGCCGCGCAGCACCCCTTCACGCTTCAGTAACTGCACGATGGCAGGCGCGTTCAGTCCGCGCACCCGCCGCAAATAGCGGGCGCGCTTGAGCAGCTTCACGTCCTCCAAGGAATAAAGCCGGTACTTGCTTGCCGTACGCCGCGGCCGGGTCAACCCCAGACTCTCCCATGACCGAATGACCGACGGGGACACGCCCACTTTGCGGGCCACGTCTCCGATCTTCAAGTAAGCTTTTGATTCTGCCAGGTTGTTCGCCAAAAAAGCCCTCGCA
>Ga0209804_1002477_pt1 | contig 11115 bp, 13 predicted proteins | sample GraSoiAngelo_139_FD_185896 | JGI IMG/M metagenome (GOLD analysis project Ga0209804, IMG submission 185896) | Grasslands soil microbial communities from the Angelo Coastal Reserve, California, USA - 14_0929_12_20cm (SPAdes) (version 2) | ecosystem: Environmental > Terrestrial > Soil > Grasslands ... | reverse complement strand
AATCTCCGTTGACGAGAACTTAGCGCTCGCCTATCTGCCGGTGGAGTTGCCCACCGGCGATTACTACGGAGGCGATCGCCCAGGTAAGGGACTCTTCGGCGAGAGCCTCGTCGCCGTTGATCTGCAAACGGGCAAGCGCAAGTGGCACTACCAACTGGTCCATCATGGAATATGGGACATGGATATTCCCTGTGCGCCGATCCTGACGGATATCACCATCGGTGGGCGAACGGTGAAAGCAGTCGCGCAGCCGACCAAACAGGGCTTCCTTTACGTCTTCAACCGCGAAACCGGCGAGCCCATCTGGCCCATCGAGGAGCGTCCTGTGCCGAAGGGCGACGTGCCAGGAGAGTGGTATTCGCCTACGCAGCCATTTCCGACGAAGCCCCCAGCTTACGATAATCAAGGAGTTTCTATCGACAACTTGATTGACTTCACCCCGGAGCTGCGGGCCGAGGCCGAAAAGCTGGCCTCGAAATATCGCATTGGGCCTCTATTCACGCCGCCATCGGTTAGCAAGGCCGACGGGCCGCTGGCCTCGATTACTTCGCCCGGGTCAACCGGCGGAGCGAACTGGCCGGGCGGGTCCTACGATCCCGAGACGCACAAGCTATACGTTTACTCACAAACCGCCATTGCACTGCTGGGATTGGTGCCCACGCCGGGGCCTCAATTCTCCGATATGGAATATGTGCAGGGCACAGCAGGCAAAGATCCGCGGCCCAGCGCGCCGATGGGCGCCCCGCCCCGGCCGGCTCCTCCTGCTGCGGCGACCCAGGGCGAAGGCGGCGAGGGCGGCCCCACCCTGACCGTCCGTGGCTTGCCCTTGCTGAAACCTCCCTATGGGCGCATTACGGCGTACGACATGGACAAAGGCGAAATTGCCTGGCAGGTGCCGCACGGCGAAACGCCAGATAACGTCCGCAATCATGCGGCGCTCAAAGGCCTGACGATTCCCCGCACCGGCCAGTCAGGGCTGGTAGGAGTGCTGGCTACCAAGTCGCTGGTGATCGCCGGCGAGCCTACGTTTACGACCACTGCATCTGGCGCGCGCGGTGCCATGCTGCGTGCCTACGATAAAGCGACCGGGAAAGAAGTGGGCGCCGTTTACATGCCCGCGCCGCAGAGCGGTTCACCAATGACGTACATGTTGAATGGGCAGCAGTACATCATCGTTTCGATCAGTGGACGGGACTTTCCTGGCGAACTGGTAGCCTTCCGGCTCCCGGCTGTAACCGAATCGAGAGCTAATTGAGACGTGCCGAACCTCTGACGCTCGGCCAGATGCTCTTCGACCTCTGGCGCGGTCTTGTGTGAACAGGGATGATGAGCGCGGCTGTGGTCTCGCAGCCGCGAAGGAATCGGTTTCTCATTCCTTGGGATCGCCAAATGTTTGCTGCACTTTCACAGTGAAGAACTTGAGATCCATAAAACTGTGTCGGCGCTAAAATCGATGGCCGAGAAAATCCAGATAAAGTTCACTGCTTGATCTACGACCGTGTCTCGACTCATCTGCCATCACTTTTTCCCAATGGGGTTGTGATCAGGAGGCGGGCCAGCGCGGGAGGGAAAAGAAACAGCATCACATCGCATATCTGCGTGACCATCCCGAAGAGCTGCACCCAGCCTCCCTCCCTATAAGTGCCGTGCCGGCTTGTCATACCACCCGCGTTTTTGACTCCGTGTACGGTCGGCGCGCGTGTGCTCCAAATCCGCCATCGGTTGAACTTTGCTGGGCCGCGCGCGCTAATTAACAGAGCACCGCTACCCTGATGCATTTTGCATTTGAGTCGGATTTGATTTTGCAGCATCCGGCCAATGGGTCCTCGCTCGATTGATTCGGCAGCAAAGTAATACGTCTTTCGGGCAACCCTCCGCATCTAACGAACCAGCAAGAAACATCGCCAAAGGACCCAGACCCGTGCTGTCATTCAGGCAGTTGTCACAAAAGAGGTCAGCGACACGCAGGATGAAGTGGATTTGGATCGGTTTAGGCGCGACGCTGGCAGTGCACTTCTATTACGTCCGGGAGATGATCGCCGCCCTGATCCTCTTCTCGATTCTGTTCTTGGCCGTAGCCGCTGTGGCCGTGATTGTTTTCCTTCTGAGTCGCGCAAGCGAGCGCATTACAACTTGGGCCGAGGCGGGCGTCGTTCGTGCGCTGCAGTGGGTCGTTCACGCAGTCGAAAGCATGATTGCGAAGCCGGTCTGGGCCCCGGCCGCGCCGCATCGCTTCCGAAAGGAACTGAAGGGAAGCGAAAAGAACTAAGGCAATATATCCGTGGTCCGCTTCGCTTCGGTGAAAGTGGGTATCAAGCCGATTTGGAAAGTGCTCGAGAGACGGAATTATCCATACTCGAGTCAAGTTGCTTACCGCTCTCTACAATTTCGATACTGCCCTTAAAACCGGCACCGTCCTCGATCACGATTCGCCGCGTGGTCACGTTGCCGACCACCGAAGCCTCCTTCTTGATCTCGATGCTTTCACTTACCACACTGTGATTGCCTTCAACCTTGCCGTAGATGACGATTTCGCGCGCCGCAAGGCCACCGCTAACCTGGCCGTTGCGGCCCACAGTGAGCTTGTGTTCCCCCACCGAGATCGACCCTTCGACCTTACCATCGACGACCAGGTCTTCGTTGCCTGAGATTTCCCCCTTCACTCTCATGCTCGGGGTCAACCAGGAACTGGCAGACGCTGCCGCGCCGCTTATGCTGCCTAGAACCTTCGGGGTGCTCGGATTCTCCGCGACGCGTCCCGAAGATGCGCTCGGCGCGGTTGATTGCGACTCCTTATTCCGCCACACTGTTCTCCTCCATCCAACCTAGCGAGCAGGGCGGGATGCTCTCTAGGGATTCATTATGCAATGCAAGAAAAGGCCTTGCTATCATCCTGCTTCGGCAGGGCTTCTGTAAAGAGGAAATGGTCGCCACCATCAAAATGCGCGCGGGCTCAACGCAAGAGGCGTTGCGCGGTCAACCCGGCGATGTCACCGGAGCGATGAACCCGCTCGTCTGTCCCTACAATATGGAACACCTCGTGCCCCCTGGGGGGCCGATGCAGACCATTAGGAGGCGCCAACGTGGCCTTGCTAGTGTCCGGGGTTTTTGACTCCGTGTGGCGCCGGAGCTATACTGACGTGCTTTTTGGAGGCATCCGCCACCGTGGGCGTTCTCGATCAGCGCTTTGAAAAGAATTTCATGATTTCGTCGGTGGACTACGTCTTCAACTGGGCGCGCAAGTCCGCCATCTGGCCGCTCACCTTTGGACTGGCCTGCTGCGCCATTGAAATGATCGCCTCCACGACGGCGCGGTTCGACATTGCCCGCTTCGGCGCGGAGGTCTTTCGGCCTTCGCCGCGGCAGGCCGATTTAATGATCGTCGCGGGCACCGTAACCCTGAAGATGGGCCCGGTGCTCAAGCGCGTCTGGGAGCAGATGGCCGACCCGAAGTGGTGCATTTCCATGGGCGCGTGCTCGAGCGTTGGCGGTCCTTTTAATGCCTATTCGGTCTTGCAGGGTGTGGATCGCATCGTGCCCGTGGACGTTTACGTGGTCGGCTGCCCGCCCCGGCCCGAGGGCCTCTTTTACGCATTGCTCAAGCTGCAGGATAAAATCGAACAGATGTCCCTGGCAAAGCGGCCCACCGAAGTACGCTTGCAACCCGAAATGGTCGAGCAATTCAAGCGCGGCGTCATGGTTGCGCAGACCCCCTCGCCGCGTTAGCCGCCGTGTTTCCCGGTTTTTCGAGCGCTACATCGATTCGAATGCTCGAGCGGCTACAGTCATGCGAATAAATGGATGGAAAGAGGAGGCTCCTGGAAATGGCATTTCTGCGTGCGGCGCGAAAAGATGAGATCCCCGCGGGAACCATCCGCGAATTTCAGGTCGACGGCCAGACCTTGGCCATTTCCAACGTAGATGGAAGTTTCTATGCCATTCACAACACTTGCCTGCATCGTGGCGGACCGCTCGGCGAGGGCGAACTGAAAGGCAAAGTGGTCACCTGCCCCTGGCACGGCTGGCAATACGACGTGAGCACTGGCAAGGCTGCCCTTAACCCCGCCGTCGCCGTGGCCTGCTTTCCCGTAGAGGTTCGCGGCGAAGACATTTGGGTCGACTGCGGCTAGTAGCCCAGACCAGACGTTCGCTGCCAGGCGCCTCCGCCCCAATCCTATTCGAGCTAAGTTTCCCTTCATCCAGACGCTATTTAGAACAGCCTTCGGGATAATTCGGTTGAATACTATACAGTAAATGGATAATTTGGGGATCAATCAAGTGAGATATACTATGCTCGCGTATGTTCATCAGCAATCCGTCCCGTTCTCTCGCGGCTGACAGCTTCGCCAGACTGCTTGCGCCTGCGCTCTCAGCTTTTTCCACACAGCAGGGTGCCAACCCAGTTGCCCGCCGATTGCGTGCCGCCGGCTGTTTTCGATAAGCGCTGGAGAATGAACACTTGAGCAGAAGCACATCCGCAACTCCCGCAGAATCAGCACTTCCCATTCTCGATACTTAAATCTGCTTAGCATGAAACACTTAAAAAAACCCGGGGGAAGGAGGAATGGAGCAGCCCGTGATTGAGGTTGTCGAGCGCTAAAAAGACCGTGACCATCACGGCGCTTTTCGCGCATAAAGAAGTTCCGCCGTTGTCAAGGGGCAAAAGGGCGTGGGCATCACGCCCCTTTTGCCGTATAACAAAGAATAAAATGATCGGATATCTCCGCGGACAACTCGTAGACAAGCGGCCCAACCAGGTCCTGGTGGACGTGAATGGCGTTGGCTACCTGGTCTCCATTCCGCTGTCCAGCTTTTATGCGCTCGGCGAGCTGCACGAAGACGTCACGCTGCTGATCCACACGCACCTGCGCGAAGACTCCATCGCCCTTTACGGTTTTTTCACCGCTCGCGAAAAGCAATTTTTCGAGCTGCTGATCTCCGCTTCGGGAGTCGGGCCTGCGCTGGCGCTGAAGATTCTCTCGGGCATGAGTGTGGACGAATTGCTGCCCGCGATTCGCGCCGGTGATCTCGTGCGCCTCACGCGCATCCCCGGCGTCGGACGAAAGACGGCTGAGCGCATCGTGGTCGAACTGCGCGATAAGCTAGCAGCCATGGAACCGCCGCAGCCGGAGCGCGTCCCGGCCGCCGGCCGCACGCAGCTGGAATCCGACGTCGCTTCCGCGCTGCTCAATCTCGGCTATGATCGCCGCGCGGCGGAGAAAGCTATCGAAGAGGTCTTCGATAATGGCCGCGGCATCCGCACCGGCGAAAGTGTCATGCAGAGTTTTGAAGCCCTGCTTCGCGCGACCCTGCAGCACTTGAGCCATCCGGTCAAACAGGGCGCGAAGTAAAATAGACCTCGTGACGCAAACGTCCAAACGCATCGTTTCCGGGCGCGCCTTCGATGAAGATGCGCGGGTCGATGCCAGCGTCCGTCCTACGCGCATCGCAGATTTCATCGGCCAGGCGCGCGTCAAAGAAAATATCCTGATCGCCATCGAAGCGGCGCGCAGCCGCGGCGATTCGCTCGATCACGTGCTGCTTTACGGCCCTCCCGGCCTCGGGAAGACTTCACTAGCGCAGATTATCGCCAATGAATTGGGTGTCTCGATCAAAACGAGTTCCGGCCCGCTGCTCGAGCGCAAGGGCGACCTGACTGCGATTCTCACTTCGCTCGAACTACGCGAAGTTTTGTTCCTCGACGAGATTCATCGCCTGCTTCCCGCGATCGAAGAGATTCTTTACCCGGCTATGGAAGATTATCGAATCGACCTGGTCATTGGGCAGGGCCCCGGCGCGCGCATTCATCCCTTTCAGTTGAACCGCTTCACGCTAGTGGGAGCGACGACTCGCGCCGGCCTGATCACGGCGCCACTACGCTCGCGCTTCGGCATCGTGCATCGGCTGGAATACTACCAACCCGAGGACCTGCTGGAGATTTTGCGCCGCTCGGCACAAATTTTGTCTATCCCTCTCGACGCAGGCGGAGCCGAAGAAGTGGCGCGCCGCAGCCGCGGCACTCCGCGCGTTGCCAATCGCCTGCTACGCCGTGTGCGCGACTTCGCCGAAGTCCGCGCTCAGGGCCGCGTCACCGCCGAGGTTGCCCGCGAAGCGCTCGACCGGCTCGGCGTGGATGAACACGGATTAGATGAAGTGGACCGCAATTTGATGCTCACGATCATTCAGAAATTTTCGGGAGGTCCCGTTGGGCTCAATACCATCGCCGCTTCGCTCAGTGAAGAAGAAGATGCCATTGAGGAGATCTACGAGCCGTACCTGATGCAGATGGGGCTCCTCGACCGCACCCAGCGCGGCCGGGTGGCCACGCCGCTGGCTTACAAACACTTCGGTTTGGAACCGCCGCGCGCGCAGCACGCTCTTTTCTGAGTAGCCGAATCCCGATCGTGATCAAGGGCTGTCGTGAATTCCAGAACGGTTTACATTTCGCTCGGTTCGAATCTCGGAGATCGTGCCGCGATGCTCGAGCGCGCCATCGCCGCCATGAATTCCACCGGCATTCACTTGGCGCGGCAATCTTCGTTGTACGTCACCGAACCCCTCGATGCACCCGGCCAGGCCTGGTTCTTGAATGCGGTGGTGGAAGCGGAAACGTCGCTGCTGCCGGTGCAATTGCTGCACGCAGTACTGCAGATCGAACGGCAGTTGGGCCGGCGGCGCATCACGCCGCATGGTCCGCGCACCATTGACCTGGACATCCTGTTTTATGGCTCGAGTGTGATTCGCAGCAGAGAACTGGAAGTGCCCCATCCGCGGCTGACCGAACGCCGATTTGTTCTGGTACCTCTGGCGCAGATCGCGCCGGAATTTCGCCACCCCACACTATGCCTGACCGTGACTCAGCTTCTCGCGGCGACGGTTGACCGCAGCGAAGTGCGGCTTTGGCACGCGGCCGCACAGACATAAACGCGATCGCAAATAGTGAAGAGAGAATTGGGCTGGGGCAAGGAAGCGGATCGAATTTCTGCGAGCGAATTTCTGCGAGCGAATTCTCGGCTTCGATCAGCCCAACGTGAGCGGATTCTTCTTCTTTTTTTTCTGTGCTTCCGTCTCTTGCCGTTCGTATTCGGCTAGTTCCTCTTCGCTCCACTGATAATCTTCATGGTTGGAAAACATGCCGGTATTTCGACCGCCGTCGCGACTGGCATCACGGCCGTGGCGACGAGACCTGCGGCCGGAGGTCATCCCTTCCTGCTTCACCTTGCGAAGCGGAGCGCCAATCGCTTCGGTCTCCATCAGCAGGTCGCTTACGCGTTCGAGGAGATCGTGAAAGGTAACCGGCTTCAGCACGTAGGGCAGGTGCTCCTCTTCGAGCCGAGGTGTGGCCTCAGCCGCGGTCGCTTCGGGCACCAGGAACAAGACGCGTACGTGCGCCTTGGCGGCTTCGCCTTCAATAGGCAGCGCTAGTTCCCTGAGCGTGACGAAGAGTGCGCTCCTCAGGCCGATCGTCGCGATGTTCGCGAGCACCAGAGCCCATTTGCCTGTGGCAAGTTGTTGGAACGCTTGGCTACTCGAGACCGCCCCTTCAACGACCCAACCCTCGGCTCCGAGTACCTGAAGCAACGCCGCTTGGCTAGCAGCGTCGTCTTCGATAATGAGTACGCCGACGTTCTCCACTGTCTCCCGCTTTCTGGCTGAAGGTGCCAGTATATCGCCCGATTTTGGGGGAAGAATGGAAGTGGTTTGCCCTGAGCGACGGATTCGACAATAGCGGCCCAAAGCCCCGCAAGCGATGGCAGCGATGGCGAATTACCTTGACAAGCGAATAAAAAGCGAATATAACTGGCCCATCAGGCGGGCGTGCAATGGCCACTCTTCCCAAGCTTCGTGCTTTCGCGGGCTCCGATGAACCCGCATTGAGCACGAACCAATCCCTGCCTCTATTCCCCTCATTCCCGGGCCACCGGGACGTCGAGGGCCAGGCTCCGCCGCCACCGGAGCCGGCCGTCGACCGAATTGGCATTGCACGCCTCGCTGCCACTTCTCCGCTGGCTGACAGCAAGCGGGGCGCGGAATATTTCCTGTTGCCCGCCCGCTCGATCCTGAACCGCTGCGACTCCGACCGGGTCCCCTTCACCTGGACAGTGAATCCTTACCGGGGCTGTGAATTCGGCTGCAAATACTGCTATGCGCGTTACACGCACGAATATATGGAGCTCGACGGAGGTGAATTCGAGCGCAAGATTTTTGTCAAGCAAGATGCCCGCGAGATAGCCTTTCGGGAGCTGCGTTCGAGCGCCGTCCGCGGCGAACATATCGCCATTGGCACGGCGACCGATCCCTATCAGCCGGCCGAACGAGATTTCGGCGTTACACGCGCCATACTCGAGGAGATGGCCGAACTCGAGGGACTCAGCGTCTCGATTACGACAAAATCGGATCAGGTTCTTCGAGACCTGGATCTTTTGAAACGCGTCCATGAGCGCTCGAGGCTGAGCGTGAACCTGTCGGTCACGACGCCGCGGCGCGGTCTTGCCAGGCTGCTGGAGCCGAGAGCGCCTCGGCCCGATCTGCGCATTGGGGCAGTTCGCACACTGCGCCAGGCTGGTATCGCCGCGGGGATTCTGGTTATGCCGGTGCTGCCGGGTCTAACGGATCGCACGGCGGACCTGGAGAATTTGGCGCGCGCGGCGCGCGACAGCGGGGCATGCTGGTTTGCCGCCAATGTCCTCTTCTTAATGCCGGCTTCGCGCACGCAATTCTTCCCATTTTTGGCGGCAAAATTTCCGCAACTGGCCCGCCAGTATCAGGATTGGTATACGCGATCAGGTTACGCGCCGGAATCCTACCGTGCTGAGATCGCCGAGCGGTTCGCATCCCTGCGTCGGAAGTATGGCCTGGACACCAGACCGGAAGAGCCCGAGCGGAAATCCGCGCATGCGGAACAACAGCTCGCACTCGCACTTTAGGACTCGCGGCTTTCACGCGGTCTGGGATCTTTTTATGAAGCGTTGAACCGAAATGATCCTAAGGGGCAATGATGCGCGAGGTCTCAGGCCGCAAATCCTGTTGGGGAAATTGGCCGCGCAGAAATTGCAAATAGATTCGGGCGCGAGGACGTCCGTTCGTCCAATTGCGTATGAGCCGGGCCAGGAAAACAAGCGCATAAAATATCTCGGAATCCTTAAGCGCCGAGAATCCCACGAGCTCGCTTTCCTTTTTCTTGTAGTCGTGGATGAAACTTCCCAACGCGCTGTACATTCCAGCGGCCGGCTGCATACTGGGCGGCCTCTCGTAATAAATGCCGGAGATGAGCGTGCGATATGTCTCGGCAAGCGCTTTGATTGCGGTAAGAACGTGTTCGTCAGTCAGGCCACGCTGGTTCGCGGCGAACTGTGAAATGCTGAAAGCCAATCCGGAGAGGAAGCGTTCACGCTCGTAGATCAGGCCAGAAGAGAATTCCACACCGGGAAAGGGAATGTGGCTACCAGGTAAGCGCAATCGGGCGGGCAATCGAGTGTTACCTCGCGGTCTCTGCCGCAACAGGGCGCGCAGATTTTCTCGCCCTTCGCCGGGCACAACCGTTCCGGCCGCCGTTTGGCGCAAATCGCACATGTGCGTCGCTCTGACATGTCTACAGGGACTCGCCGCGAGTCAACGAAAGTTTCAGTATATCTGATGGAAGCGGTTTGAGCCCCACGTGGATGCATGGATAGGTCGGCTTCGGGTGACGAGGTTTTGCCACGCAGGGATGGCGGGCGCGGATTACGGCGGTCGCGGCGCAGGAAGAGACGGTTCCAATGGCTACTTCAGGGATTTTGGATCCGACGTGTTTTTCGGAGAATGTTGATCGAGCAAGGAGATCATCTTTTGCGCCGCGGGAGGTATTGGTACGCCCCCCTTGCGAACGATATCTATGGCGTCCATCTTTTTGTGATAAACGTTCTCGTTGGCCTTATTGTCCGGGCGCAGCGTGGAGCCTTCGAGCGATACGCCCGCGAAAAGACCGCGCGCGCGAGAATAAGTCAGCATCTCAGCCCGTAGCGTCACATCGGTCGCTGCCTCCGCATTGCGGCCTTTCGGCCCTGCCGCCGCAGAGGCGTCCGCGCCAAGCTTGACCTTGCTGGACAAGATGGCATTCGCGCCGCGCGGATTCATTACCAGAATGACGAAATCGGTGGCTTGGCCGCCGAGTTGAAACCCGACGCTGCCGCCCTCGAGGGCAATCATCGTTGGAGCTCCCCACTTGCCCGTGAAGTGTTCGCCCGACCGGCAGGTCATAGCCCCGCGCCCGTAATCGCCTCCGAATACAAATGCGGCTTTGAGCACCGAAGGAATGACGATGACGCATTCGGCCTTATCCAGCAAATCTTGAGGAATATTGTCGGGGATACGGAGAATCTCATCAAGGACCATGCCGCAATTCTCCAGACGATCTGTTTCTTTGTTGGCGGCCAGGGAAGCGAGCGGCAAGGCGCTGAGAACAATGGCCAGAAACGCCGAAAATGCCTTATTCATTTACGATCCTCCTGGGCTTGGCAACCCCATCATAAGCGATTTTCCATGCGCCGGGGCAATTACATGGCGTTCGGAAATTAACGCCAGTAGTCGAAGTTAAGTTAGCGGTAGAGCTAAACGTTAGAGACCGGTTCTGGCCGGATGGGAGAGCAGGCTCTATAATCGCGGACAGCCCAGCCGAGCTTCACGGACGAGGCAACGCAGCGCAATGACCGCTTTACTAACCAGCCGAGAGCCCTTTGTCAAGGCCGGACTCCCTTATTTGCTTCTCAGCTGTTTGCTTTCCCTCAGCGCGGCAATCGCAGGTTCGCGGTCAGGATCGGCACGTGCGCAGGCTCCCGCAACCGTGGGCAGAGCGCACAGAGCAGGGAGATCGAAAGAAGGGCGCAGCGATATCGCGCGATTCGGCGAGCGAGTGCAGGCCACGCTGGAATCGATGGGTAATGACAAAGCCTACTGGGGATTGATCATCAATGACGCCGACACCGGCGAGGTGCTTTATTCGCTCAATGCCAGCCGCTATTTCATGCCGGCGTCAAACGCCAAACTGTTTACCACGGCGATGGCCCTGGCCACGCTTGGGCCCGACTTTCATATCCGCACGACCGTGGAGAGCGCTGCGGAACCCGATTCGTCCGG
>Ga0209804_1002476_pt1 | contig 11116 bp, 8 predicted proteins | sample GraSoiAngelo_139_FD_185896 | JGI IMG/M metagenome (GOLD analysis project Ga0209804, IMG submission 185896) | Grasslands soil microbial communities from the Angelo Coastal Reserve, California, USA - 14_0929_12_20cm (SPAdes) (version 2) | ecosystem: Environmental > Terrestrial > Soil > Grasslands ... | reverse complement strand
TCATGTTCATCACCACGGCCAACATCCTGGACACCGTCCCGCCGGCGCTCCGCGACCGGCTGGAGGTCATCCGGTTCTCGGGCTATATCGAGGACGAGAAGTACCACATCGCCACCCAGTTCCTGATGCCCAAGCAGCAGAAAGAAAACGGATTGAAGGGAGAACAGATCACCTTCACCGATGAGAGCCTCCGGCACGTCATCCGGCAGTATACGCGGGAGGCGGGGGTCCGGAACCTCGAGCGGGAGATCGCGACGATCTGCCGCAAGGTGGCCCGGGAGGTCGCCGAGGAGGAGTCCACCGCGGTGAAGGTGACGATCCAAAACGTCCACAAGTTCCTGGGACCGCCCAGGTACCACTACGGGACCGCGGGGAAGATCGACGAGGTGGGGGCGGCCACGGGGCTTGTCTACACCGAGCAGGGCGGAGACATCATGACCGTGGAGGCCACCCTGGTCCGCGGGGACGGGAAGCTGATCCTGACCGGCCAGCTGGGGGATGTGATGAAGGAGTCCGCCCAGGCGGCGCTGAGCTACATCCGCGCCCGAGCGCTGTCGCTGGGGGCCGACGATACCTTCACCTCGCGCTACGACGTCCACATTCACGTGCCCGCGGGGGCGGTGCCGAAGGACGGGCCGTCCGGGGGGATCACGATGGCGTGCGCGCTCGCCTCGGCCCTCACCGGCCGCCAGGTGCACAAGGATGTCGCGATGACGGGAGAGATCACGCTGCGGGGCAACGTGCTGCCCATCGGCGGGCTCAAGGAGAAGGTCATCGCCGCCCACCGGGCCGGGATCAAAACGGTGGTCGTCCCCAAGGAGAACGAAAAGGACCTGGTCGAGATCCCCAACAACGTCAAGAAGAAGATCCGGTTCGTCTTCGTCGAGCACATGGACGAGGTGCTGAAGGAAGCGCTCGGGCCGGCCATGGGGCTGCCGGCCCTGACCCGCGCCCCCGGCGAAGTGCGGCGCCAGCAGCCGTCGATCCAGGCCTAGGCTGTGCTATAATACGCGCAACACATCCGCCCCTCGGCCGCGGGGCGGCGCGAGGACGGGGAGGAGTAGATCCGTCGTCCGGAAGCGAGGGGAGGGTCTGGTGCGAGCTCCCCGGGATGCGCGGATCGAATGTTGCCCCTGAGCGGCGGGCCCGGAGATCGGTGGCGGGGCCCGCGGGAGCGCCCGTGACAGCGTAACGAGTCGGTCGGTCTGATCCGGACCGGCCGGAACAAAGGTGGTACCGCGGAGCGCCGCTCCGCCCTTTGGGGCGGGGCGGCGTCGTATTTTGAGGCGGCACGAGAGAGGAGGGCGCGGCTGTGACCGAGATCTCGAGCGCCTACGAGCCGAAGCTGGTGGAGGAGCGCTGGTACGCCGAGTGGCTGGCCGGGGGGGAGTTCCACGCGGTCCCCGATCCGGCACGGCGGCCCTACGTCATCATGATGCCGCTCCCCAACGTCACCGGCGAGCTGCACATGGGCCACGCCCTCAACAACGGCCTGCAAGACTGCCTGATCCGCTGGACCCGGATGCGCGGGCTGAACGCGCTCTGGCAGCCGGGGCTCGACCACGCCAGCATCGCGGTGCACGTGGTGATGGACCGCCGGCTGGCCCGGCAGGGCCTGACCCGGCTCGACCTGGGCCGGGAACGGTTCCTCGAGGAGACGTGGAAGTGGAAGGAGCAGATCGGCGGGACGATCCTCAACCAGCTGCGCCGGCTGGGCTGCGCGTGCGATTGGGACCGCACGACCTTTACGATGGATCCGGCCTACGCCGACGCCGTGCTGGAGTGCTTCGTGCGGCTCTACCGCAAGGGGCTGATCTACAAGGGCAAGCGGATGATCAACTGGTGCATCAAGGACCAGACGTCCCTCTCGGACCTCGAAGTGGAGTACGTCGAGATGCCGCGGACCCTGTACGGCGTCCGCTATCCGGGAGCGGACGGGGGCGACGGGATCGTGGTGGCCACGCAGCGTCCCGAGACGATCCTCGCCGACGTAGCGGTCGCCGTGCACCCGGAGGACGAGCGCTACCGCCGGCTGGTGGGCACCCGTGTGCGCGTTCCCATCGTGGACCGGGTGGTCCCCGTGATCGCGGACCGGAGGGTGGAGCGCGGGTTCGGGACCGGCGCGGTGAAGATCACGCCGGGGCACGACCCCCTGGACAACGAGATCGGGGCCGACCACCACCTGCCTGTTCTCGTCTGCCTGGACCCCCAGGGGCGGATCAACGATCTCGGCGGGGAGCGGTACCGGGGGATGGACCGGGACGAGTGCCGCAAGATCATCGTGGAGGACCTCCGCGCCGCAGGCGCCGTCGTGCGGGAGGAGGCCTACACCACCAACGTCGGCCGGTGCGAGCGGTGCAAGACCGTGATCGAGCCGTACATCTCCGATCAGTGGTTCTGCCGGATGCAGGAGCTGGCCGCGCCGGCGATCCGGGCGGTGCGCGACGGACGGGTGCGGTTCCACCCGCAGCGCTGGACCAAGGTGTACATGGACTGGATGGAGCAGATCCGCGACTGGAACATCAGCCGGCAGCTCTGGTGGGGGCACCGCATCCCGGTCTGGTACTGCGACTGCGGGGAGGTGGTGGCGAGCAAGACCCCGCCGGGGACATGCCCCCGCTGCGGGGGGTCGGCCCTGACGCAGGACCCGGATGTCCTGGACACCTGGTTCAGTTCGGCGCTGTGGCCCCTGGCCACGCTGGGCTGGCCGGAGGAGACCGACGATCTCCGGTACTTCTACCCGACCAGCACGCTGGTGACCGCCCGGGACATCATTTTCCTCTGGGTGGCGCGGATGATCATGTTCGGACTGGAGTTTCGCGGCGAGGTGCCGTTCCGGGATGTCTATATTAACCCCACTGTGCTCAATATTGAAGGGAAGAGGATGAGCAAGACGATGGGGACGGGGATGGACCCGCTCGTCCTCGTGGACCGTTACGGGGCGGACTCGCTGCGGTTTGCGCTGATCAACCGCTGCACCGGCGAGCAGGACCTGCGGTTCTCGGAGAAGATGGTTGAGGATACGCGAAACTTCGCCAATAAAATCTGGAACGCCGCCCGGTTCGTGCGCATGAACCTCGGCGACGCCCCGCGCCAGACGGCGCTGCCCGCCGCCCCATCGTTGGGGCTCGCCGACCGGTGGATCCTCAGCCGGTTTGCCCGGACGGCGGCGGCCGTGACGGACGGGCTGGAGCGATTCGAATTTCACGAGGTGTGCCACCGCCTGTACGAGTTCATCTGGAGCGAGTTCTGCGACTGGTATGTGGAGATGGCGAAGCAGGACCTGCGCGAGCCCCCGGCCCCCGCGCAGGCGGCCGTGACGCGGGGGGTGCTCTCGTGGACCCTCGCCGAGACCATGAAGCTGCTGCACCCGATCATGCCTTCCCTCACGGAGGAGATCTGGCAGGCGCTCCCCCACGATGGGAGGACGATCATGCGCGCCCCCTGGCCGGGGGGCCTCCAGCAGTTGATCGACCCGGATGCCGAAGCCCACGTGGCGGCGGCGATGGACCTCGTCCGGGCGATCCGCAGCATGCGGGCCGATCTCGGGCAGGCCCCGAGCGAGCCGCTCCCCCTCACGCTGTTCGCGCCCGCCGGCTCCCTGCCGCGTCTTGAGGCCGCGGCGCGCTATATCGCGCCCTTGGTGCGGGCCAGCCGCCTGACGATCCTGCCGGCCGGCGCCCCCCGGCCGCCCGGAGGGATCTCCGTGTTGAGCGGCGAGGTAGAGGCGAGCCTCACCATTGACTCCGGGGAGGCGGCGCAGGCGGTGCGGACGCGGCTCGGGAAGCAGCACGCCGCGGTCGTCCGCGATCTGGCCGGCCTGGAAGAGCGGCTGCGCAGCCCCGCGTTCCTGGACCGGGCGCCCGCCGAGGTCGTCCAGGCAGACCGGGTGCGCCAGCAGGAGTTGTCGGCGCGGCGGGCGGTCCTGGAGCGGTATCTCGCCCGGCTGGGAGAGGAATCCCCGCAGACATGGGGGACGTGAGCCCGGGCGCGCTGCCGGCCGGACGGGAGGCGCCGTCCGGGCGGTGGGTGAGCCTGCTGCTGCTGGCGTTTGGGCTCGCGATCCTGGCGGGGTTCGCCGCCACGGCGAATTTCCGCCAGATCGGCGAGGCGCTGCGCCGGATCCAGGTCTTCCTGCTCGGGAGCGCCATCGCCGCGTTGATGCTGCAGCTCCTCGTCAAGGCGGTGCGCTGGCGGTTCATGGTGCACCGGCTCACGGGCACGCGGATCTCCGTGCGGTTCGGCGCGATCTCGGTGGTGGCCGGCGTGGCCGCCGGGAGCATCACGCCCGGCCGGAGTTTCGAGATGGCGAAGGCAATTTTATTGAGGGGGTCGTACGAGATTCCCCTGGGCCTCAGCACGTCCGCGATGATTGTCGAACGGATGCTGGACATCGTCTTTGTCGTCATCGCGTTCCTCATGGCCGCGGCCTTCGTCCCGACCCGAATGGTGCTGGCGAGCCGCCTCGTGGTGCTCGTGATCGCCGCGCTGGTGGCGGGGGTGGCGCTGGTGGCCGCCGCCCCTGGTCTCTGCTCCCGGTGGGCGGGAGCCGCGGTCCGTTGGGCCCCGCTCCCCGGACGGCTGCGCGGGCGGGCGCTGGGCCTCGCCGAGACGTTTTTCACGACCTGCCTGGTGCTGCGGGAGCGGCGGACGCTGTGGCTCCTCCTGCTCCTGACGTCGGCGGTCGCGGCGCTGGATGTTGCCCGCGTCGCCGTCGTCTTTCGGGCCATGGGCATCGGCCTGGGGCTCCCGTTCGTGGCGTTCGCCTACCTTGGGGCGGCGATGCTCGGCATGGCGCTCTTGATCCCCGGCGGCGTGGGGGTGACAGAAGTCTCGATGGCCGGATTGATCGCCTTTCTTGCGCCCGGCGCGATCCCGGCCAACGTCGCCCGCAGCGCCGTCCTCATCGATCGCTTCCTTTCGTATTATTTGATCGTGCTCCTCGGCGCCGGCTTCCTCATCGCGTACCACAGGTACCGCCGGGTCTTCGAATGATGGGGGCGGAGGGAGCGAGCGCAGAGCCCGCGGGCGGCGGCGCCGCGGGGCAGAAGGCAACCCGGGATCAGCCTCGAAGAGAAACGAAAAGAGGGCTGCGGCATGAAGTATGACGGGATGGCGGTCGGGATCAAAGGCGTGCGGCTGTCCCTCGGGCTCATCGCGCTGGGGCTCGGCGGCATTTTTGTCATCGCCGTCGCGGCGGGGTACCTGATGGGGCAGACCTCGTTCCGGACGACTCCGCCGCCGCCGGTGTTGACGATGCCGGTGGGGCCGTCGGTCAGCCCGCCGGGGACGCCCGGGGCTGCGCCGTCTCCCGCGCCTGATGCCGGAGCGGCTCCATCCGTCTCCCTGCCCGGTCTCGACGCCCAGCCGGGTCCGTCCCCGGCCGTCCCGGTGGCGCCCGGGGCGTCGCCCGAACCCGGGGTGCCGGCCGGCATCGTTCCAAACCAGCCGGGTGGTGGTCAGACGGGGCCGAGCGTGACGCCCCCCATCCCGGAGCCCCCGTCCCGCTTTCACGTGCAGGCCGGGGTGTTCGATGATCGAGTGCTGGCCGAGGTCCTGGTTCGGCAGCTGCGGAACCGCGGTTACGCGGTCACTATTATTGAAGGGCCGCCGTATCGCGTCTGGGTCGGGGGGTATTTCGATCGCGCGACCGCGGAGCGCCTCGTCGGCAACCTCCGGTCCGCCGGATTCGACGCGACGCTGACCGCCCGGTAGCCGCCCGGGGGGTGGAGGACGCACGCATGGCGTACGAGCACATCCGTGTCGCCGCCGAGGACGCGGTCGGGATGGTCACCCTCAACCGGCCGCAGGTGCTCAACGCGCTCAACCAGGCGCTGATGACCGAGCTCGCCGCGGCGTTGGAGGAGTTCGACCGCGCCGAGGGGGTCCGCTGTATCGTGCTCACCGGCAGCGATCGGGCGTTCGCGGCCGGCGCGGATGTGCGCGAATTTGCCGAAGCCACCTCGGTGGACATGGTGCGGTCCTACCGGTTCCAGCAGTGGGACCGCATCAGACGAATCGGCACGCCCATCATCGCGGCCGTGAGCGGATTTGCGCTGGGGGGCGGGTGCGAGCTGGCGATGGCCTGCGATATCATCATTGCCTCTGAAACCGCACGCTTCGGCCAGCCCGAGATCCGGCTCGGGCTGATCCCGGGCGCCGGGGGCACCCAGCGCCTCACGCGCGCGATCGGGAAATCCCGAGCGATGGAGCTCATCCTGACCGGCCAGAGCCTCACGGCGCAGGACGCCTGCGCCCTGGGGCTGGTGGCCCGGGTGGTGCCCGTGGAAGTGTACCTCGACGAGGCCAGGCGCCTGGCCCGAGAGATCGCCGCCCAGCCGCCGGTCGCGGTGCGGTTGGCGAAAGAAGCGGTCCTGCAGGCATTTGAGTCCACGCTCAGCGGCGGCCTGGAGTTTGAGCGCAAGTGCTTCCATCTGCTCTTCGGCTCGGAAGACAAGCGCGAGGGCATCCACGCCTTCCTCGAGAAGCGTCCGCCGAATTTCACCGGACGATGAGGGGACGGGACCGTAGAGTCGCGGGTTCGCGGTCTGGGCCTCGCGGACGCCTCGAAGCGACCCCGCCGGGGGTTGGTCGCGATCGGCTCTCCGCGGTCGCGCGGGATGTCGTCGCCTGCGCGGCGTGCCCCCGCCTGCGCCGGTACTGCGCCGCCGTCGCGGCCCGGGGCAAGCGCGAATTCGCCGGCTGGAGGTACTGGGCAAAGCCGGTCCCGGGATTCGGGGATCCGCGGGCCGAGCTGCTGGTGGTGGGCCTCGCCCCGGCCGCGCACGGAGCCAACCGCACCGGCCGGATGTTCACGGGAGACGGCTCGGGGGCCTGGCTGATCCGGGCGATGCACCGCGCCGGATTCGCCAACCAGTCCACCTCCGTCCGCCGCGGCGACGGGCTCCGCCTCCGCCGGGCCTACATTACGGCCGCGGTCCGCTGCGCGCCGCCGGAGAACAAGCCGGCTCCGGTGGAGATGGCGCGCTGCAGGGCATACCTGGCGCGGGAGCTGGCCCTCCTCCCGCGGGTGCGCGTGATCCTGGCCCTGGGCCGCGTCGGGTTCGAGGCGTGCCGCAGGCTGCTGGCGGCGCAGGGCGCCGACGTTCGGGCGATGCGGTTCGCCCACGGCGCGGCCTGCGCTCCGGGGCCGGCGTTTCCGACCCTGATCGCGAGCTACCACCCCAGCCGGCAAAATACCAACACCGGGAAACTCACCGAGCCGATGCTGGACCGCGTCTTCGAGATGGCGAGGGACCTGCTCGATGAGCGGGGATCCGGGAGGAGGATCGGCGATGTATGAGACGCTGCTGGCGGATACCCAGGGAGGAGCACGGATCCTCACCCTGAACCGTCCGGACGTTCTCAATGCCATCAACGCGCAGATGGGGGAGGAGCTGAACGAGGCCCTCCGCGACGCGGAGCGGTCTCCGGAGGTCCGATGCGTGCTGCTGACGGCGGCGGGCCGCGGGTTCTGCGCCGGCGCCGACCTGCGCGAGCAGTCGCCGGGACACACCAAAGTGGGGGACCTGCTGCGGACGCGGTACAATAGGATGGTCGCGAAGATCCGCGCGATGGAGAAGCCGGTGATCGCGGCGGTCAACGGGGTGGCCGCCGGGGCCGGGTGCAACCTGGCGCTGGCCGCCGATCTCCGGATCGCGTCGGACCGCGCGACGTTCATCGAGGCATTCTCCAAAGTCGGGCTGATCCCCGACTCCGGGGGGACCTGGCTGCTCCCGCGGCTGGTCGGGGTGGGGCGGGCGCTGGAGATGATGTTCTTCGCGGATCCGATCGACGCGCCCGCGGCTGAGCGCCTGGGGCTGGTCAACCGGGTGGTGCCGCACGACGACCTGATGCCGCGCGCGCGGGAATGGGCGCTCCGGCTGGCCGCGGGTCCGACCCGGACCTTCGGGCTGATCAAGCGGGGCGTGAACCGCGCGCTTGCCGGCGATCTCGAGGGAGCGTTGGACTACGAGGCGCACCTACAGGAGATCGCCAGCCGGACGGACGACCACCGCGAAGGCGTCGCGGCGTTCCTGGCCAAGCGCCCGCCCGCCTACACCGGGCGATGAGCGCCCCGCGGCTGGCGAGGGCGCGGAGGCGCGGCGCCGTGGAAGGCTCTGTGGGATGGAGGGCTCGGCATGCGTGATGCGGTGATCCTGGATGCGATCCGCACCCCGATCGGGCGATACGCCGGTGTGCTTCGGAGCGTGCGTCCCGACGATCTGGCCGCGCAGGTGGTCCAGGCAATCGTGCGGCGGGGCGGGCTCGACCCGGCCACGATCGAGGATGTGATCCTGGGGTGCGCTAATCAGGCGGGCGAGGACAACCGCAATATCGCCCGGATGGCCGTGCTCCTGTCCGGGCTTCCCCCGGAGGTCCCCGGGCAGACGGTGAACCGGCTGTGCGGCTCCGGGATGCAGGCGGTGCAGGCCGCGGCGCACGCGATCGCCGCCGGAATTGGCGATGTCTACATCGCCGGTGGGGTCGAGAGCATGACCCGGGCTCCGTACGTCATGGGCTCCCCCGAAGACGCGTTTCCACGAGGCCCGATCGTCCTGCAGGACACGACGATCGGCTGGCGATTTCCCAACCCGAAGCTGGCGGAGACCTACCCGCTCTACAGCATGGGCGAGACCGCCGAGAACGTCGCGGAGCGGTACGGGATCTCGCGCGAAGACCAGGACGCCTACGCCTTGGAGAGCCAGCAGCGGACCGCCGCCGCGGTCGGCGCGGGGCGGTTCGCGGAGGAGATCGCGCCCGTGACGGTCCCGCGCCCGCGGGGCGCGCCCGCGGTCGTCGACACGGACGAGCACCCCCGGCCGGACACGACGCTCGAGCGGCTCGCCGCGCTGCGGCCGGCGTTTCGCCCCGGGGGCACCGTGACCGCGGGGAACTCGTCGGGGATCAACGACGGGGCCGCCGCGCTGCTCGTGGCCTCCGCGGAGTGGGCGGAGCGCGAGGGCCGCCGGCCGATCGCCCGGATCGCCGCGGCCGGCATCGCCGGCGTCGATCCGTCGTACATGGGCGTCGGGCCCGTCCCCGCGACCCGCAAGGCCCTGGCGCGGGCCGGGAAGCGGATCGACGAGATGGAGGTGATCGAACTCAACGAGGCGTTCGCCGCTCAGGTCCTCGCCTGCGTCCGGGACCTCGGCATCGACCGCTCGCGCCTCAACCCCAACGGCGGGGCGATCGCGTTGGGCCACCCGATCGGGGCGAGCGGGGCGCGCATCCTGGTCACGCTCCTCCACGAGATGCGCCGCTCGTCCGCGCGGTGGGGGCTCGCCACGATGTGCATCGGGGTCGGCCAGGGGATCGCCACGATCGTCGAAGCCGGCTAGCGACGCCCATGCAGGCCAGGTCGATGCTCTTCACGCTCTACGGCGACTACATCCGCCACTACGGGAGCACGATCTGGGTCGGCAGCCTCATCGCGTTGATGGCGGAACTGGGGTGCACCGCGCCGGCCGTCCGGGCGGCCGTGTCGCGCATGACCCGGCAGGGGTGGCTCGCCGCGAGCCGGTCCGGGCGGTCCAGTTACTACGCGCTCACGGCGCGGGGGCAGGAGCGGATCGACGAAGCGGCGCAGCGGATCTTCAAGCTGCACCCGGAGCGGTGGGACGGCCGCTGGCGGATCCTGGCCATCGCCGCCTCCGAGCGCGACCGGAAGCGCCGGGACCGGCTCCGCAGGGAACTGACGTGGATGGGGTTTGCCGCGCTCTCCCGCGGCGTCTACCTGACGCCCACCGACCTGTTCGACCGGACCGCATCGCTCGCGGAGCGCTATGGCCTGACCGGGCGGTGCGAGATGTTCACCGCCGATCACGACGGCCCGACCCCGGACGCCCGGCTCGCGGCCCGCTGCTGGGACCTGCGCGCGATCGATGCCGCCTACGCTGAGTTCGTCGCGGAGTGGCGGCCGCGGCTCGACCGCCACCGCGCCCTAGCCGCGGGTGGAGAGGCCGCGCAGGGCGGGGAGGCGCCGACCGACGCGGCGTGCTTTGTGGAAAAGACCCGGCTCGTGCACGCGTTCCGGAAGTTCCTGTTCATCGATCCGGGGCTTCCCCAAGACCTGCTGCCGGAGCGGTGGACCGGCACCGAGGCCCGCGGGGTCTTCTCCACCTATTACCATCTGCTGACGGAGGGCGCCCTGCGGTTTTTCGAGCGCCACTACCGGCCCGCGCCGGGCCACGAAGGGGATCTCCCCCGCGGCCGTCAGGCGGCCCGCCGCGATCCGTTCCGGCCGCCCCTTCCGGTGGTCTGACCCCGCCACGCGCATCCGCCGGCGGGCGCGAGCGCGCGGCCTACGGCGCGACTTCGCTCCAGAACGGTTTCACACCCGCGATTTGGCCGGACCCCTGGGCGACCTGGAAGTTACTCGTCCCGGGAAAGAAGGGGGGCGCGAAGCCGCGGCTCATCCGCGTGTCGTACGTGAAATTACGCGCGTAGCCCGACAGCACCCCGCCCTGCGAGTTCAGCTGTCCAAAGGCCCCGTAGTATTTCTCGACGATTCCGCCGAGCAGGTTCGCGGTGCCGCGAGGCTGCCCCGCATTGTAGTTCTGGACGGTCACCACGCTCTTGTAGGCGCTTCCCGAACTCCCGGCCATCAAGACCCCCTGGATGATCACGTTGTTCGGGGCGTTTTGTCCGATGACAATATCCCCGCCGGACGAGTACAGGCCGAGGATGTTCAACGGGTTCGACATCGGATCCGACGGGTTTGGCGGCGTCTGGTACTGGACGTTGCCCTGGATGGTGATCGTCCCCGAGGCCGCGACCGTCGCTTGTTCGCTTTGCTGGAGGGTTCCGCTGAACGAGTTGATCTGCCCCTGGACGTAGAGGATGGTCCCGTTATCGTTGCCGGCCCCCTGCCACCCTTTGGGCACGCTCGTGAAGACCCGAGGGTTCGGCAACTGGGGAAGGCCGGGGCAGCCGTTCTGGTTGGACGGCTGAGGCCACGCGTTGTTCCCTTTATCGTCGATCATGGTCACGGTGGTCTGGTTCAGGGCGCGGTCGACCGTCACGGTTGTGGTCACCTTTCCCTGCGTGAGCGTGTACACGGCCTGGCTGTTCATGGGCCCCGCGACGCTCATGGTGAGGCTGTCCAGGTCGCCCT
>Ga0209804_1002473_pt1 | contig 11128 bp, 11 predicted proteins | sample GraSoiAngelo_139_FD_185896 | JGI IMG/M metagenome (GOLD analysis project Ga0209804, IMG submission 185896) | Grasslands soil microbial communities from the Angelo Coastal Reserve, California, USA - 14_0929_12_20cm (SPAdes) (version 2) | ecosystem: Environmental > Terrestrial > Soil > Grasslands ... | reverse complement strand
CCGGAGGTTGTCGCTGCATCGTAAACAATCTTGTCCCTTAAGACCTCGCCGATGTGTCCCTGAGTAGTCGCTGGGCGTATGGGGTGTTGCGCTGCCAACGTGGAGACAATTTGAGTCACGCCTTGGGCATTTTCCGTCACTATTCGTGTGACATCACTTCTTGCGCGCGCGAGAATATCTTCAATTCCCGTCGGACAGCCAATCAGGACGACCGGATGGCCCGTCACACTGGCTTCACTCTGATCATCGATCTCCAGGAGTGTACTGTGAGGCAGTGCCGGTGTCTGAAGAAACAAACGACTTAGCTGAGAATTCGACGGCTTAGCTGCCATCAATTCCCATCACTCGTCATTTCCGAACTCACGGCGCAAATAGCCAGTACCTCACAAACGTCCATAAAAGTGGACCCGCCAAGCAAAATGCTACCGCTAGCCCCACGAGCGCCTGATTGCCGGAGATATTTATTTCGCGCGTCGCGCCACCATGATCGGTAAACACGCGCGCCGACTCTAAAAGGCTCCGCGGCAAAGTGTCGGCCCGTTGGTCACTCACGGTGATCTCCTTCATCGCAGCTTCGAACTCCCTGTCGTTCAATGCAACCTCTCTCAGAGCGACCTCCGAATCCACCTGGCACTGGCATCCACGCACGGCACTTCTCTCAGCCAGTCGCGAGAATGTCCGTCCGTACCGGTCGTATGATCGACCGTTACACCAGGTCTTCGACACGCTGGCAACGAAGCCTAAGCAGCGAGTCATCGTTTCTTGAATCTCTCGCGGAAAAGTCTTGAAGCCTGCGACCGCGTCATCTTTTTGATGCGGGCACCGCGGCCGTTTTCGGAGAGCAGTTTGCGAACCCCCTTCGGATACTGCGTATGGAATACGCTGTCCCAGATCCCGCTGGTGATCCCATAACCATTTTCTACGCCGCGCGGGCTGTGATGGTACAGGTGATATCGCTTGAGATGTCGGAAGTAGCGATTTCGAAACTTTCCGAAGTGCAGGAAATAGTGCAGCCACTCTTCTCCAACATAGCTTTGCACAACGCCTGCAAGCAGAGCCGGGAGGGTGTACACGGGAAACAGGAAACTGAATGGCGCGGCTACGAAAAAGAGGGGCAAGATATCTTTGAGCTCACCGCTAATATGCCAGCCGTCAAACGGTCTCTCATGGTGTTCCCAGTGAAGAGGGTCGAGCCGCTCGTGAAGAAATCGGCGAATGATGCCCTTGCCCGGAGGAAAGCGGCCGTGGAGGACATAGCGATGAAAAGCGTATTCGACCAGAGTCCACACTGGAATTCCCGCCAGGTAGAAAATCATTCCGATCCATGGATGCGCGCTGCGCAAACCTAGTAACGTGATAATGAGCGCGTATGTTGTGTAGAAAACGGTCAGCGGATAGAGGCGTCGTCGTGCAATACGCGATTGCTCGCGTTTGTAGGCTGCGAATGAACCCTCCATCGGCCGATAGCCAGTCAAGGCTGGCGCCAATCCTGCCGACACCCTTCACCTCCTAGAGGAAAATCCCTCTATCTCTACTGCGCTTCGCATGGTTGGTTTCGGCCTATTCGAAACTGCCGGTCACACCCTGGAAGCCATGCATCGCCTGCTTCCAGAGCCACTTCATGACGCGAGCAGCGCTGTAGCAGTAAGCGACGTTATAGCCGAGCGTCGAAAAACATTGCGGTTCGCAGCCTTGCTTCATCTCCGCAAGTTGCTTAACGTCAAACTTCTGGTGTCCGACCGTTCCCCAATCGTATTTCGCGTTGTACATGGGGAAGCAAGGCGCAAGCGTTCCATCTGTTCGGATGATCAGCCAGTTCTGCCCGGCGCGGCAGCCCCAGTGTTCGCCCACGCCGCGCATGAAGCCCTTCATGTTCTGCAGCCGTGGGATGGAATCGACCATCTTCCAGCCCTGCCGCTGTTTGTCGATGAGCCAGTCCAGGAGATCGTCGACGACCGGGAAGTCCTGCGGCCGAATGTAGGTGTCGTTCTCATGCAAATGTTTGAAGTGATCTTGCTCCATCATCGGCGCTTCGTTGATGTGAAAGGTGATGGAGATGCCGTTGTCGTGCGCGATGGTGGCGAGCTCTTTCACGTCATCAATGTTGGTGCGGCAGATGTTGGTATTGAAAAACAAGGTGTAGCCGTGGCGGTATTGCCGCCGCACAAGGTAGTCGAAGTTCGAACTCACGTGCTCGAAGGCTTTCGGGAGTCCCGGCTTTTCCTTGATCGTATCGACGGCGAAGTTGATGGTGGCGATCCCGGCGTCGGCCAGGCGGTCTGTTACATCCGGGCGCAGAAGTCGCGCATTCGTGGCCAGATAAACCCAGAAATCTTTCTTCGCCGCATAGTACACGACCTTGTGAACGAAATCGGGGCGCAGCAGTGGCTCGCCGCCCGTGGGAGCAAGCACCCGGCAGGGTGTCGAGTGCAACCAGTCGATTGCGCGCCGCGCCGTATCCTCGGTCATTCCTTTGACGCGATTGTCATACGACCAGCAGTAATGGCAATCGAGATTGCATTTCCATTCGGTGAAGAGGTAGGCGATGATCGGCTGGAAGTCCCCTGGAAGCGCGCGGGACTTGAAGTAAGGAAACATCCAGCCTTTCATGGTCTTCAAGATCTTGGAAGGTGGCCAGTGCCGCTTCCCTGTGCGAACCACGGTTTCGTGCGCGGCAATGTCTTGTTCATCGAGATCGTGAAACAGCTCCGGATACTGAGGAAACACGGGGGTAGGCAACGTCTCGGCCTTCCTCAACTCTGGCCGGTGCGGCGACGGATCATGCGAAGGCTGCTGCAGGAGTTCATGTAGAGGGACATCCAGCCGAAATGGCTGAGTGGGCAAAGTCGGGAACTGCTGCAATTCAGACATACTACCTCCGTAGTTTCTTAGCCCTCCGACTTCCCGTGCCGGACGGCCGGCCAATGTTTTTATCACTTCACGTACCCGAGTTTGATTCTCGATCCTGGTAAAGAGACACAAAAATAGTTGAGGGAAGACATTTGCTTTCAGTAAGAGCAGCCACAGGTTGATAAGCGGCCGAAGGATACGCATGAAAACGTGTATCTTTCCTTTTTGTTCGGATATCTAAGAGAAGTTGGGCAGGCAGTGTCTTTGAGTACGCGCCTTGAGCGCCAGGCTGTGCGAAGATGAAGGATTCAAGTTTTGCCCTCGTTACTGGCGCGTCTCAAGGGTTAGGAGAAGTCTTCGCCCGTGCGCTTGCAGCACGCGGGCAGAATGTGATTCTCGTTGCCAGATCGAGGGACAAGCTGGATAGTCTGGCAAACGAGCTTAAGCGATCCCACTCCATACTTGCCGAGGCGCTAGTATTTGACCTCGCCTCTCCATCCGCTGCCGCGCGCATCGTCCGCCAGTTGCATGACCAGAATCTCCGAGTAAACCTGCTTGTTAACAATGCCGGGTTCGGAGTTCGCGGTGAATTCCTTAAGCTCCCTATCGCACGCCAGATGGAAATGCTGCAATTGAATAACGCGACCGTCGTCGAACTCACGTATTCGCTCTTGCCCTCGTTGATGGAACATCCGCAGGCGGGGATCATCAATGTGTCTTCTACAGCAGGCATTCAGCCGATTCCTTATGCCAGCCTCTATGCGGCGACGAAATCCTTTCTGCTGAGTTTTTCTTTAGGGCTCGCGGAGGAACTACGGCCGCATCGAGTCAGCGTGGTGACACTCTGCCCTGGACGAATTCTTGCCAATGCGCACACAGGAGAAGCCAGAAACGGCCATCGAAAGTTTGGCTTCGTTTACCAATCGCCCGAAGACGTCGTGCGAGGGGCGTTGGAATCGTTGGCAAATGGCGGCGGGCTTGTGATTCCTGGCGTTCTCAATAAGGTCAGTGTGTTCGCGCAGCGTTTGATTCCACGGCGCACGGTACCAAGACTGATCGCCAAGATGTCTCGGCAATGACACGACGCACGCTTGCGTGGACACTGGGACTTATGGACGCGCACGTTGCCGGGTGACGGCGTGAACGTGAACGTGTCATCTGCAACGAAATGACCGATTTCTAGGAATCCTCTCGTACTCCTTCTTGCAAGCGATTCCATCCAGCGCTTGTTGATTAGTTGTGTCCTTCTGCATTCCTGAAGCATCAGAGGATTTTACGAGGGAACCGAGAGAACTCGTTCATGTGCCTCTTGAAATCACATCGACCATGGAAGCTCTCGAGGCGTAACTGTGCGTTCCGCGTGTTGCTGGCTTTTACCTTGAGCGTGGCCATAGGTTCGGCGCGCGCACGGTCAACGCAGGGTGAACTATCACAATCCCCGAGCGGAACGATCCAGGGTGTGGTGACAGTACTCGACCAGCAGAAGGAACCGAGACCGCTCGAAGGCATTCCCGTGGAGCTGAGAGGCAGCTCTCAGGATTTAAAGCTGCTTGCAACGCTCACGGACTCCACGGGGCATTTCGAATTCACGCAGTTGCGTGCAGGTAACTATACGCTTCGGGTGAGCCAACAGGGCTTCAAGCCGTTTGCCGAAACGATTTCGCTGAACGCGAATCAGAGTTTAGTAGTCGATATTGGGCTTGCCTTTGACACGGTAGTGGAAAAAGTGGAAGTCAAGGAGCAGGCCACAAACGTCTCGACAGAGAATTCTTCTCCGGCTTCAACCATGAACAACACTCAGCTGGAAACATTGCCGCTGGCGCAGCAAAGGTTCCGGGAGGCGCTGCCTGTGGTTCCAGGTGTGATTCGCACGCTAGACGGAAAGTTGAGTGTGAGGGGCACCTCCGAGAATCAGGGAATGCTGCAGGTGGATTCGGCAAAGACGGTTGATCCCGTAACGGGATCGTTCTCAATCCCGGTGCCGATCGACGCGATCCAGACGGTCAATGTCGAGAAGACTCCCTTTAGCGCTGAAAACGGTGGGTTTTCCGGTGGGCTGACGACGATTGAAACCACGCCGCCCCCGAGCAACTGGTTTTACAAAGTGAAGGATTTCAACGTCAGCCTGCGCGGCAAGAACGGTCATTTCGTCGGCATCTCGCAGGCCACTCCGCGGGTCTCGTTCGGAGGTCCCATCGGTGAAGGCAAAGTGAACTTTTCAGAAGTATTCGAGTACGACGTCAGGAGGGACCCGGTACGTGGCTTAGCCTGGCCCAACAACGAAATCAAATCGCAAGGTTTCAATTCGTTCACCCGCGTTCAGGCCATCCTATCCCCACAACACGTGTTCAACGCCGATGTGAATGTTTTTCCGATGCGTACGGAGTTCGCCAATATCACAGCGCTCGTGCCGCAGACGGCGTCCTCCGATTACGACCAGAAAGGTGTCTCCGCAGGAGTTTCGGACCTTCACAGTTTTCGCTCAGGAGCATTGCTCAGGATCGCATTACGCTATACGCGGTTTGAAAGCAATGCCCACGGTCAGGGACCGGCAGACATGCTGGTGAATCCCGAAGGCTGGGAGGGCAATTTCTTCAGCGCATGGACGAGAAATGCCAATCAGTTCGAACTCTATCCGACGTTTCAGTTTGCTCCCAAGAGATGGCGCGGTCGGCACGAGTTCAAGATTGGCATGGACGTGACGCACCGATCGTATGCCGGGAGTAGCCTATCGCACTCTATTCAACTGTTGAGACAAGACGGTAGCCTTGCCGAGGAGATCAGTTTCACCAGCAATGGGCCGCTGAACGCTTCGGCCACCGATGTGGAAGAGTTCATCCAGGACCGGTGGATAGTGAACGACCACCTATCGATCGACGTGGGGGGGCGGCTGACTAGTGAGACCGTTGGACGGGCGGCTGCTTTCGGGCCGCGTGTTGGCTTCGCTTATTCGCCGGGGAGAAGCCAGAAAACTATGTTTCGCGCGGGAGCAGGTCTGTTCTACGACCGAGTTTCCTTGCTGGATGAAGATTTCGTTCACAATCCGCAGCGGACCCTGAGCTTTTTCGACGAAACCGGTCAACCCATGGGATCGCCCATTCCTTATCTCAACGCCTTCGTCGGAAATGGCGCTGGCCTGCTAGCATCACGAGTGCGGCTGGAGCCCGACACCAGTCCGCGCAGCTTCGTCAGCAATATTGAAGTTGACCGCCAGTTGTGGGGCAACGCGATCATGCGTGTTAGCTATATCTACAGCCAGACGCGCAACCTGTTCATCGTGAATCCCATTCCGGACGTTTTCGGAAGCGCTGGCCTGCTGGGCCTCTTCCCCACAGGCCAAGCGAATTACCACGAGTTTGAGGCCACACTGCATTTTCAACCCGTTCATCACACTGACCTGAATGTCTCGTACATTTGGAGCCGGGCGCGCGGCGACTTGAACACGGTGTCCAATATTTTTCTCCCCCTTGAGCAGCCCATCATTCGGCCCAATGTCTCAGGCATTCTGCCTTCGGATATTCCCAATCGCGTGGTCACCTGGGGAGTGTTCCATCTCCCGTGGTCGCTGACGGTGAGCCCTGTTGTTGACGTCCACACCGGCTTTCCCTACTCCAACGTCGATGTGCTGCAGAACTACGCAGGCGTGCCAGATGGCTCACGCTTCCCGACTTTCTTTTCCGTCGATGCGCAAGTTTACCGAGATTTTCATCTGCACTTGCCCCTCCTGGAGCGCGGGAGCAAACACAAAGTTCGTGTCGGCCTCTATTCCATCAATCTCACGAACCACGGCAATTTTCACGACGTGTACAACAACGTGAGTTCGCCTTTCTTTGGCCAATTCACCGGCTTTCAGCGCCGCGTGGATGGCTTCATTTTGAGTTTCGCAGATTGAACGCACGCCAGGGATTCAGAAAGGAACATGGAGAAGGGGAGGTCGTATATGGCAATTCAGATTGGACAGCGGAAAACACGGGTCGTCATCGCTTTTGTCTTGGGAGCGGCTCCAGCGGCGTCGTTTGCACAAAGCCAGAGCTTCACCAGCCAGCCACCGGCGGAAGCAGCCCCGTCGGGCTACACGGCCCCAATGGGTCTGACGGGCGACGACATCATCGGAAAAATGCTGGAGCGCAACCGCTTGCGGAACGAGCAGTTGCAGCGGTATTCGGCCGTGCGTACCTACGAGATCAGAAACCTCGAGGGAAAGGTCGCGGCTCAGGCAGTGGTGCGTGTCGATTATGAGGCGCCCGGCAAAAAGACATTCAATAAGACCTCCGAAAAAGGATCCGGGATTGTGCGTCATCTGGTGTTCGATCGGTTGATGCAGAGCGAGGGCGAAACCTCGTCCGGTCGCGAGCATCATGACAGCGCGATCACGACCGCGAACTACGAGTTCAAGCTGGGAGCAGGAAATCAGCCCATATCATTGCTTGGTTCTCGAGGCCACTCCGAAGCGCAAAGACAAGTATCTCTTCGAAGGGACAATATGGGTCGATGCGGAGGATTTCGCGGTTGTGAAAATCGCGGGCCACCCTGCTAAAAAGCCGTCCTTCTGGATCAATCGAGCTGATTTTGTACGGCAATATCAGAAGGTTGATGGCTTTTGGGTTCCCTATCGCGACGAGACGTCCGTTGAAGTGAAGATGTACGGGCGAAGGGTATTCACCATCGACCATCAACAGTACGTAATCAATCTTGTTACACCTCTTCAAGCGGAAACCGGAGGCGATCCGGATGACCAACTTCGTTAGTTTGCACTTCTCGTCCTTGGTTCGCTGAGTCTGCCACGGAGCCAACGTTGAATTTGAGGCTCTCAACGTGACTAGCAGAGTACGACGTTGTTGTAATCGAAGCCGGAAACCCGCAGGGACGTCAATTCCTGGGAATTGCCTACCTTGATTGTGAGCACGCTCGAAGGGAGCTTGATGGTGAGCCGGTTGCTGCGAAATGACGGCCCGCGGGATGTAGCCTGTTGTCATCTCGAGGAACATCTCGAAACCAGCGTGCGGGTGAAAGAATCCAAGAAACGGGCAAACAAGCGATGCGCACTCCGGAGACTCCCTTGAAACTAGACTTTACGGGGCGGGCGAAGACGAACGAGGTAGCCGTGGCCCGCCTAATTGGCTTCGAAGCGAAAGAGATCGCTGATGGACGAGCTACGGTTGTGTTGGAAGCCGGACCACAGCACGCCAATCCGATGGGTACGCTGCACGGCGGCATTCTTTGTGACATTGCTGACGCTGCAATGGGAATGGCATTCGCGAGCACACTCGCACCGGGCGAATCCTTTACCACCGTTTGAATTGAAGATCAATTTCTTTCGGCCCGTATGGCAGGCTCTCCTGCGAGCCAATGGCAAAGTGGTGCGGCGCGGTCGCAGTCTGGGCTATGTCGAGTGCGAAATCACAGACGAACGCGGCCAGCTCGTTGCCAAGGCAGCCTCGACTTGTCTCGTGCTGCGAGGGGAGCAAGCGAAAGGACGTTAGCTCTACGTCGAAAACAGGCCCAATCCTGTTACCGAATCCACTGTGCGGAGTGAACCCATGACGGCCATACAAAACATTCTGTTCCCTGTGGATTTCTCGCCATCCTGCGTTGCTATGGCGCCCTTTGTGAAGAGAGCGGCGTCCATTTTCGGGGCGCGGGTGACGCTGGTACACGTCTTCGACCTTTACCGCCATGATGCAGTGCAACTCTACGTGCGGCCGCTTTCCGAAGTTGCCGAAGAGCAGCAGAACCTTGCGAGGGGCAAACTTGATTCGTTCCTCAAAGTTGAGTTTCCACTCACGGAGTGCCCGAGAATCCTGCTCTCAGGCGATGCGGCGACAGAAATTACTCAGCTTGCCCGGAAAAACGGATTCGACCTCATTATCATGCCTACGCACGCTGGTATCTTTCGCAGGGCACTGCTTGGCTCCACGACCGCGAAAGTGTTGAACCATGCCGACTGTCCTGTGCTGACCACGCAGCACGCCGAGACTATTTCACCAAGGCAGCTCGAACATCGGGAATGGGTCTGCGCCATTGGCTTGGACTCAGATTCGCAAAGGGTCCTTCGATACGCCATCCAGGCTGCAGAGTCTGTCCACGCGAATCTCACCCTCGTTCATGTGATTGCGACGAGCCCGCCTGAGCTTCGGGTCGGATTGGATTTGGAGGAACGCCTGCTGTCGGCGAAAAAGGAAGCTGCAAGCCGCCGCATCGAGGAGTTGCAAGCCGCCGCTGGTTCGCGCGCTCTAGTCAACATCGCCAGCGGCTCGATTAAACATGTGCTAACCGAGCAGGCGCGCCGATTGCGGGCGAATGTGCTCATGATCGGAAGAAGCCCGCAGTCCGGCGCGTTCGGCCGTCTGCGGGATCTCAGCTATGCCATAGCTCGTGAAGCCCCTTGTCCTGTGCTGAGCGTCTGATAGCGAGAGCGATGGTCTTGGTAGTCTGCGATAGCGAGTCGCGTAGGAGTCGATGATGTGCCGGAAAATGGAGCACGATCAAGTTGCGCCAAGCTGGGTTAAGGCGTAGGCCGGGTCCGAGTTCCTCGTCAGACGTTCCGGAGTGCGCCAGCTCCTAATTGTTGCACCGCGCATAAATTAAAGACCGTCCCCCCTAAATTTTTTACTTGTCGTAAACTGTTACATGTATTATGACAATATGTCGAGGATTAACAACCAATTCTCAGTCGGTGTTCACATCATGACTGCGCTTGGCGATCATCACGGTGAACAGGTCACGTCAGCACATTTGACCGCAAGCGTGCGAGCACATGATTCGCAAGTCCGCAGTGTGCTGTCCAAACTTGTGAAAGCGGGTTTAGTGGTGACATCTCGCGGCCGCAATGGTTTTTCATCGCTGTCGCGGCCAGCAAATAAGATCAGTCTGTTAGAGATTTACAAAGCGGTAGAGGCTCCCCCTGTTTTTTCGATTCACCAGTATCCAAAAGAAAAGACTTGCCGAACGAGCTGCACCCACAAACAGGCAATGGTAGAGCTGCTGGAGGATACACGGCGAGCGTTTGAGGCCTACTTGGGCCAGCGAATGCTTTCTGAGATGGTTGCAAAAGCGAGGAGCTACAAGTAGTTTTTTTGGTAGAAAATGTCCGTTTAGAAGTCACATTTATAAAAAAGGAGGGCCGATGAACGCCGATGTTCTGACGACAAGAGCAGCCGATGGAATTGCGGTGATTACGCTTGGTAGCGCAAAACGCATCTACTTCGATGCGGAGATGGGCGACGCGCTCACCGAAGCGTTGGAGGGATTCGCGGGCGACCCCAACGTTCGCGTTGTCATCGTGACTGGCGGCGCGCCCGGTTATTTCAATCGTCATTTTGATATCCCTGCGCTTATCCAAATCGCGGAATCCCTGCGCGCTTCCGGTCGCCAGTGGCCCGAGAACGCCACCTACAACGGCGGATTCTTCGATAAAGCCATGGCGCTGTGCGAGAGCATGCCAAAGCCGGTAATTGCGGCCATCTCCGGCACAGCCCTAGCCGGTGCCTTCGAGTTCGCGCTCTCTTGCGATCTTCGTATTGCCGAGGATGGCGACTACCTGATCGGGTTGCCGGAGGCAGAGCTTGGTCTCCTTCCCGGCGCCGGCGGCACGCAAAGGCTGCCGCGCACCATCGGAACACCAGCTGCACTCATGCACATCCTTATGGGTCAGCCACTGAATCCGCGTGAAGCCGAAAAGAAGGGGCTGGTGCACGAAACGGTCAGCGGCAAGGCTCTCGATCGCGCAATGGAGATTGCGCGGCGCCTGTCGTCGCATACGCCGGAATCGCTCGCCTACATTAAACGTCTCGTCCGCAACGCCATGGAGACGCCGCTGGCGCAAGGCCTTGCGCTTGAACGAAATCTCTTCTTGAAATTATGCATAAGCGAGGCTGCACTCGCGCGCATGCGTTCCTATGAAGAAAAGAAGATCACCTCGCCGTCCCGCTCATTCGAGATCTAAGGAGCGGAACCATGACTGAAACTAAATCAACGGTGCCGGTGCGGGTCATTGAGGAAACGTCTGCGTACTGGAGGATCGTGTTCGATTATCCGCCTTTCAACATTGTAGACGCCACCATTTTCGAAGAGCTCCAGGAACTGCTCGCGCGAATGAATGCCAGCCCGAGCCTACGGGTCGTCGTATTCGAAAGCGCGAACCCCGAGTTCTACCTTGCCCACTTTGATTTGACCGGCAAGATAGGGAACATCATGACTGCTGTCGGGGCTTCGGGCCTCCCGATCCTGATGGATACGTTCGTGCGTCTCACCAAGTCCCCGGTGGTCAGCATCGCGA
>Ga0209804_1002469_pt1 | contig 11134 bp, 11 predicted proteins | sample GraSoiAngelo_139_FD_185896 | JGI IMG/M metagenome (GOLD analysis project Ga0209804, IMG submission 185896) | Grasslands soil microbial communities from the Angelo Coastal Reserve, California, USA - 14_0929_12_20cm (SPAdes) (version 2) | ecosystem: Environmental > Terrestrial > Soil > Grasslands ... | reverse complement strand
GGGTCAGGTAGTTGATCGCGTCACCGGCCACCCGGAGTCGGATCAGCTCGCCGAGCGAGACGCGCCGGGCGGACTCCGGCGTGAACGCGAAGCGCCACGCGCAGCCGTTGAGCGCGTGCGCGACGACCTCCTGGCTCAGCACGAGCGCCATACCCCATCCGACATGGAGCAACGATACCTTCACCGCGTTCAGGTCGATTCGCCACAACAGCACGACCAGGCCAAGCGCCCCGAGCGACGCCAGGACCTTCGAGCGACGCGTCATCGCGCACGGGTGGCACGAGCCCAGCTCCACAGGCTGAGCCAGTAGAGGTTGGCACCCGCGGCCACCGCCCACAGGAACCATTCCAGGCGCGACACCGCGGTGAGAACCATGACGAGATAGATGTAGTCCCGGCTCGCCAGGCGCTCGTAGACCCGCTTGAATCCGAGCCGCCGCTCGGGTGGGAGGCGATTGATCAGCCACCACACCGACACCATGCTGACCATGATGCCCAAGAGGAACGAGACGGCCGGTCCGGTGAGACTCAGATCGGGCCGCCCGCGGTGCACATGGATGACGACGGCGCCGAAGGTCGCCAGATGGATGGCGTCGTCGGTGGCCATGTCGAAGCGCGCGCCGAAGGCCGACGTGAGGAGCCTGAGCCGAGCCACCTCGCCGTCGCAGCCGTCGAAAATCGCGCTGGCCCAGAGCAAGAGAGAGCCGAGCTCGGCCATCCACACCGTGGTGTTCGCGAGCAGCACCGCGCCGGCGAGCCCGACGAGAAGGCTCAGCGCCGTGATGACGTTCGGCGTGATGGCCGTTCGCACCAGAGCTCGCGACAGCGCGACGGACAGCACCCGATCGAAGCGGGCGAGATAGCCGTCGCTCGGCCTTCGGAGCGAGCCGAGGAGCCGGCGCTCCGCGACTCGCGCGCCGGCCACGTCACTGGCGTCGTTCCAGCGCTCCGCCGCCACCTCGATGCGAGGCGTTCCGGCGTCCAGGAGCTTCAGATGCGGAAATACCTCTGACTCTCGCTCCACGTGCGCGAGAAGCATCAACGGCTCGGAGTAGTACGCTGCCACGGGAACTCCGCGCCAGATCCAGGCGGTCGGGGGCTGCTCCCCGATCGGTCGGGCGAGCAGGTCTCGAAGCTCCTGTGGCTCGGGCACGGTGTCCGGCGCGACCACCAGCACCGGCGATCCGGGTTCGAGCGCCTGGGCGAGGGATCCCGATCCGCCGGCCGCCGCCACGTGCGTCCAGGGTCGGGACAGCGCTGTCAGGTACCGGCGCCAGGACTTCGGCAGCGCTCCCGCTTCGGTCCAGAAGACGATGCGCTCGACGTCCTCGAGCCCGGCAAGGTTGGTCGCCGCGCGGACCGCCGCCGGCACGGATACGATCGTGGCCGGCTCTCGCGGAACGGGAACGATGACTTGAAGGCGCGCCGGCCGCCGGGTGAGCCCATCGGCGGGACGCCGTGCCTCCTCGCCTCGATGGGCCGTCAAGAATCGCAGGAACTCCCGCCCCTCGCGCAGGCGCCGCTGCATAACGCGACGGTCCGCGACCATCTCTTTCGCGATCGCGACGATCTTCCGCGGCCGGAAATAGAAGCGCCGATAGAACTCCTCGGTGCTTCGCGAGATCTCGGTACTGAGGAGGTGGGGATACGACAGGGCGCTCACCTGCGCGCCGCGCTCGTCGACCAGCGCCTCCCCCGAGAGCCATCCGTTGGCCGTCGCCTGACGAAACAGCTCCGTCCCCGGGTACGGCGCCGCGATGGACACCTGGATCGTGTGGGGATCGATGTCACCGGCGAATCGGATGGTCTCCTGGATCGTGTCGTGGGTCTCTCCGGGCAGCCCCAGGATGAACGTCCCGTGGATCTTGATCCCGAGCTCCTTCGCGTCGCGGGTGAAGCGGCGAGCCGTATCGAGCCGGATGCCCTTGCGCACGTTGTTCAAGATCTTCTGGTTTCCCGACTCGTAGCCGACGAGCAGCAGGCGCAGTCCGTTGTCCTTCAGCACCTTCAGCGTGTCGTACGGGACGTTCGCTTTGGCATTGCACGACCAGGTCACGCCCAGCTTACCCAGGCGGCGAGCGAGCGCCTCGACCCTGGGCAAGTCGTCGGTGAGCGTGTCGTCGTCGAAGAAGTATTCGCGGACCTGCGGGAAGTAGCGGATCGCCCGGGCGATCTCCGCGGTCACGTGCTCGATACTGCGCGTGCGGTACCGATGGCCGCCCACGGTTTGCGGCCACAGGCAGAAGGTGCACTTCGAGCGGCATCCCCGTCCGGTGTAGAGGGACACGTACGGATGGAGGAGATATCCGATCGCGTAGCGCTCGATGGCGAGGTCACGCTTGTAGACGTCCACGACGAACGGCAGCGTATCCATGTCCTCGAGCACGGGACGGTCCGGCGTGTGCCGGATCCCACCCGGAGATCGGTAGCTGAGGCCGAGGACCGTCTCGAGGCGCCCGCCCCGCGCGACGTCCGCGATCGTGAAGTCGAACTCGTTTCGCGCCACGAAGTCGATCGCGTTCGACGCGGAGAGCGCGCGCTCGGGGTTGACCGCGACGTGCGCGCCGACGAATCCGATTCGCAGCTCCGGATTCTTCTCCTTCAGCGCTTCCGCCACGCGGACGTCATGGGCGAACGATGGCGTGCTGGTGTGCAGCACCGCCAGCTCGTACTCCGCCGCGAGCGGCCGGATGTCCTCGAGCGTGAGGTCGGCGGGCGGCGCGTCGACCAGGCGCGAGCCCGGCACCAGCGCGGCCGGCTGCGCGAGCCAGGTCGGATACCAGAACGACCGGATCTCGCGCCGCGCCTGATAGCGCGAGCCCGCGCCGCCGTCGAAGCCCTCGTACGAGGGCGGGTGCAAGAAGAGCGTGCGAAGGTATCGGCCGTGGGCGCTCGTCATGCCGATTCCTCCCAGTCGGACGCGAGGGACGGCACCTCGGCCGATTCTGCGAATCGGGCTCGCTCGGGGAAGTCCGGCCGGCGCTCGAGGCGACCGTCGCGATGAACGTGGAACGGCTCGTCGTTCCAGCGAACCGTGCGACCGAAGAAGCTCAGGACTCCGAGGACGAACGACATGAGGTCGCGGATCGGGACCAGCCACGTGCCGGACCACGGCGCCGGTTGTCCGAGCATGCGGTAGATCCCCAAACGCCCGACGACCCGCAGACCGAGGTGCAGAGCGGTGGCCATCCTGGCGGGACCGCTCGCCCCGCTGGCGGCAAGCCAGATGAGCGAGAGCGGAAAACCGTAGGTCAGCAGCGAGCAGAAATACGGCACCGGCCGCAAGGTCCGGAACGTCCTCGCCCACCGCAGCTCGTGCGTGAAGAGACCCCGTACGCTTCGCTCGGTCACGACGTTGTCGACGACGTACGGAACGAGAACCACACGAAGACCGAGGGCGCTCACGAGCCATCCCAGCATGTAGTCGTCGGCGAGCTGATCGGCGAGGGCTTCGAATCCACCGACGGCGCGCAGGGTGTCGCGTCGGCACGCGATGGTCGCACCAAATCCGTGGCGCAGACGTTCGAGGTGGGTGCCGACGAGCGCGGCTGGCAAGAACCACTCGTTGATGAACATCGCCCCGAGCCGCGAGGCGACGCCGCGCGGTGCGACGCCACGATACAGACACGTCACGAGCCCGACGCGCTGGTCCTCGAGCGGCCCGACCACGGCGCGGATGTAGTCGGGGCCCACGCGCATGTCGCTGTCAGCCACGATGAGTGTGTCGTGCTTGGCGTGACGGACGAGATTGGCGAGGTTGCTGACCTTCAGATTCGTGCCGATCGTGCGACTTTCGGCGGCAAGCTTCAGCTCGAGCGCGGGGAATTCGCGTTTGAGGCGCTCGACGACCGCCACCGCGGGATCGTGGAAGTGGCGGACTCCGAAGACGATCTCGAAAGTCTGATAGTCCTGGAGGCAGAAGCTGCGGAGATTCTCGTACAGCTCGCCGTCGTCGCCCCGCAACGGCTTGAGGATCGTGACGGGTGATGCGTGATGCGGGGCCGAGGGCCGAGCCCGCCGGTATCGCGCGACCGAGACAAGTGCCGCGAGCCAGTAGGCGGCCGAAAGGACTACGAGGCCGTAGAAGACGTAGTCGATCATGAGCATAGACGCGCACCGGTCATGGTGATCTCCCATGGGCGCTCAGCGTTGACCTCGGTCGTAGCCGGCCGGAAGCATGCGAGCGCGGAACACCGTCGAGGCGTTCCGAACGAGCTGCCGCCAGGCGCTAGTTGAGGATCAGGAGACGGAGAGAGGCTCTACGGGAGGGGCGCGGGGGAATGCGGCGGCGCGAGTTGAAACCTGGACCAACCGAAGCGGCAGGAGGTCGACGCCGACGACGACCGTCCACAGAGGCCCCGAATCGATGAGGAGTGGGGCTTCGACGGCGCACGTCTTGACGATGAGAATGACGACGTTGTCGAAGTCGTCGTCATCCCAGTAGCCGGCGAGCCACGTCGGATCGGGTGGGTCGGCGTACGCGGCCGGCACCAATCCAAGGAGGGCGACAACGAGAGCGAAGACGCAAATCTTGCGACACACACCGTCATGATTGCCCCGGAGCACATGATGGTCAAGCGCTTCTTCGAGTGTCGGGCCGCCCTACTTCGCCGACGCCAGCACCATCGGGCCCTCCGGCTTCTGCACACCGGCCTCGACCTCGAGGGTGACCGCGAAGATTTTCACCTGCTGGCCGCCCGCTACCGGCGCGATGCGATGCGCCCCACGGCCGGAGGCATCGACCTGGAAGAGACCGGCGGGCTGTGGAGCCGCATCGCCGATCGTCCACAGCTCGTAGGCCTTCCCCGGCGGCGCCGATGGCAGATTCGCCACGAACACGTACCCCCCGTTGGCGGGATGCCAGATGACTCGCCCCGTCGCCTCGGGGCTCGGCCCGAGACCGCGCAGGGTGACGACCTGCGCCTGGGGATCGCGCAGCAGATCGGCAGCGCTCCGGTAGACGGCGAGCTGCTCGCGAAGCGCGGCCTCCTCACGCTGAACCCGCGCGTGCAGCGCCGCCGTCTCGCGGGCCATCTGACCCAGCCGCGCCTCGTATCGCGCCGCGACGTACGCGCCGGTGAACGCCGCGACGGCGAGCGTGGCCACGATCGTCCCTACCGCCCAGACGAGCGGGCGCGGGCGCGAGGCGCCTCGCCGCGCAGGCGCCGTCCCGATGCGACGTAGCAGCTCTTCCCTCACCGCCGGCGGCGGGATCATCGGGGGCCGCGCGCGCGCCAGAGCCGCCAGGGTCTCCGCCGACTCGCGCAAGGTGGCCTCGCAGATGTCGCACCCGCCGGCCAGATGGCGCTCGAATTCTACGCGGTCCTGGCCGTCCAGCGCGCCGACCGCGTACGTCGCCGCGAGCGTGTCGTACGGTTCGTGATTCATGAGCTCGCCTTCACCACCTCGCGGAGACGCTCGAGGCCGAGTCGGATCCGGGTCTTCACGGTGCCGAGCGGCTGCTTGATGCGCTGGGCGATCTCCGTCTGGGTGAGCCCGGCGTAGTAGGCGAGCTCGATGACCTCCCGCTGTGCGTCGGGCAGGCGATCGAGCGCGGTCATGATCGTCCCGCGGTCGGCGGCGCGCTCGGCGGCGTCCGGCGCCGACTCGCGGGGAGCCGCGGCCATGGACTCGTCCAGGGGCGCCACGAACGTCTCGCTCCGCCGGCGCGTCGATCGGATGCGATCGATGGCGCGCGTGCGCGCGCGCGTGACCATCCAGGCTTCGGGGCTGCCCCGCGTCGAGTCGTAGCCCGGGGCGTCCCGCCAGGCCTCCCAGAACACCTCCTGGAGGACGTCGCTCGCGTCGGCGCGCTCGCGGACGATCCGGAGGATCAGCGGGAACACCACGGGCGCATAGCGGTCGTAGAAGACGGCGAAGGCCTCCCGGTCACCGGCAGCCATCTGCCTGACGAGATCCGCGCCGATCGTCATCCCCGCCTCTCACTATCATGACTACGGTCGACAGCCAACTCTGGATCGCCTATTCTGGGCGGCGTGAAATGGGTGCCTGAAAAGAAGGCTTTCGACGAAGCCTTCGACAAGACCGGGACCGCGCGCCAGCACTACCGGCCCCTCGTCTCGATTCTGGAATCGTTCACCCAGGGCGAGATCGAGCGGCGCGAGCGCCTGCAGAAGCTCTCGCTGATGGATCAGGGCATCACGTTCACGGTGTACGGCCAGAAGGAGGGCACGGAGCGGATCTTCCCGTTCGACTTCGTGCCCCGCGTGATTCCCTCGCGCGAGTGGGAGCGGCTGCAGGCGGGGTTGGTCCAGCGGGTCACGGCGCTGAACCTCTTCATCCTCGACGTCTATCAGGGCCAGAAGTGCCTCAAGGACCGTATCATCCCGCCGGAGATCGTCCTGTCGCGCAAGGAGTACAAGCGCGAGCTCCTGAACGTCATTCCGCCGCGCCAGATCTTCACGCACGTGGTCGGCACCGACATCATCCGGAACGGAGCCGGCGAGTACCTCGTGCTCGAGGACAACTGCCGCTGCCCGTCCGGCGTGTCCTACGTGCTCGAGAACCGCAACACCCTGAATCGCGTATTCCCGGAGTTCTTCAAGTACTACCCGGTCAGGCCGATCAAGGACTACCCCACCCTGCTGCTCGATACCCTGCTGCACGCCGCGCCGCGCTTCAGCGAGAAGCCGGTCGTGGTGATCCTCACGCCGGGCATGGCGAACTCCGCGTACTTCGAGCACTCGTTCCTGGCTCGTGAGATGGGCGTGGTGCTCGTCGAGGGCCGCGACCTGATCGTCGAGGACAACTACGTCTTCATGCGCACGACGCAGGGCAAGCAGAAGGTCGACGTGATCTATCGCCGGGTCGACGACGACTTCATCGATCCGCTGACGTTCCGGCGCGACAGCCTCCTGGGCGTCCCGGGGCTCATGAACGTCTATCGCGAGGGCAACGTGGGGCTCGCCAACGCCCCCGGCGCCGGCGTCGCCGACGACAAGTCGGTCTACGCGTTCATGCCGGAGCTGATTCGCTACTACCTCGGCGAGGACGCGCTCCTGGCCCAGGTGCCGACCTATCTCGGCGCCAACGCGCCGGACCTCGCGTACATCCAGGACCACGCGCGCGAGCTCGTGATCAAGACCACCGGCGACTCCGGCGGGTACGGCATGCTGATGGGGCCGTTCGCGGCCAAGAAGGAGATCGAGACCTATCTCGCGCAGGTGAAGAAGAATCCCGGCAACTACATCGCCCAGCCGCTCGTCGAGCTGTCGGCGCACCCGACCTACAGCGACGGAAAGTTCGAGGGCCGCCGCATCGATCTGCGGCCGTTCATCCTCTACGGCGCCTCGGTCCGGGTCCTTCCCGGCGGCCTGACGCGCGTGGCGCTGAGGCCGGGCTCGTACGTGGTCAACTCCTCCCAGGGCGGTGGCAGCAAGGACACCTGGGTCCTCGCTGATAAAAACGCCTGATGCTCTCTCGCGTTGCCGACTCGCTGTATTGGATGGGGCGGTACCTGGAGCGAGCAGAAAACATCACCCGGCTTCTGCTCGTGACTGAAGACTTCTCGACCGAGACCCAGGGGCTCGCGGAAGATCTGGCCCAGACCGCGTGGAAGGACATGCTCGAGATCTTCCCCTCGGCGCAGCTCACGCGCGAGATCACCCCGTTCGCGCCGCTGTCGGTGCCCTACCTCTCCACGTTCTTCACCGACCAGGCCAACGCCTACTCGATCAACTTCTCGATCCGGAAGGCGCGGGAGAACGCGCGGTCCGTTCGCGAAGCACTGACCCTCGAGGTCTTCCTGGCGCTCAACGAGGTGTTCCGCTCGGTGGAGGCGTACGAGCGCAAGGGCATGCCGGATCTCCCCGCGTTCCGCGACGCGCTCGGAGCGATCCACAAGGGGATCTTCACGGTCGTGGGCGCGATCGAGCACACCTCGACCCACGACGAGGGCTGGCGCTTTCTCAAGCTCGGCGAGTCGCTCGAGCGCAGCTATCGCTCGGCTCTCGTGCTGCGCACCCGGCTGCCGGCGCTGCTGGCCGCCGAGGCGCGGGGCGACGCACCGCTCTACTACACGCAGTGGCGGATGCTCCTGCGCGGCCTGTCGTCGCTGGAAAACTACCGGCGGGTCTACGGCGCCAGACTCGAGCCCAATCTGGTGATCGGCTTCCTGCTGTTCGACGCGGATTCGCCGCGCTCGCTCCGCTACGGCGCCGCGGCCGTCCGCGACTACCTGGCCGCGATCTCCGGGCCCGCCGAGCTCACCGCGCCGGCGCGCATCATCGGCCGGCTCCACGCCGACCTCCGCTACGACGACGAGGCCCAGATGCGCCGCGGCGACTTCGCCGGGCTGCTCGACCGCGTGGTCGGCGAGCTCGCCAAGACCCACGACGCGATCGCGACCCAATACTTCGTGACCTGATGCATCTCCAAGTCGAGCACCGCCTCGCGTTCGTGTACGACACGTTCATCAGCGAGTCGTTCCTCGAGCTTCGCGTACAGCCGAAGACGACTCCGCAGCAGGCGGTTGCGTCGTTCGAGCTGGCGGTCGGTCCGCCGACCAGCGTGCACCGCTATCGTGACTGGAACGACAACCTCACCCACCACTTCACGATCACGAAATTCCACGACCGGATCGAGGTGTCGGCGCGCTCGCTCGTCGAGACCCGCCTGGCGGGCGTGGCCATCGGCTCGCTCACCGAGCGTCCCGCCGCTGACGCGCCCTCGTACACGTTGCGCGATTTCCTCGAGTTCGGGGGCCCGGTGAAGCTCACGCCGACGTTACGCGCCGCGCATCGCGTGATCGGCCTGACCTCGACGGCGCCGATCGGCGAGCAGGTGCTGGCGGTCGGCGCCCACATCCACGAGCGCTTCGAGTACCGGAAGAACGTCACCGCCTATGACTCGACGACCGAGGACTTCCTCAAGATCGGCGGCGGCGTGTGCCAGGACTTCGCCCACCTGATGCTCGGCCTGCTGCGGCTGCGCGAGATTCCCTGCCGCTACGTCAGCGGCTACCTGCACGTCGAGCGCAAGAAGCGCGAGCCTTCGCAGAGCCACGCGTGGGTCGAGTTCCACTCACCGACGGCCGGCTGGGTGCCCTTCGATCCGACCCACAACCGCCCCGTGGACGAGCGCTACGTCGTCGTGGGTCACGGCCGCCACTACGACGACGTGCCGCCGAACAAGGGGATCTACCGCGGGATCGCCAAGGAGAGCTTGAAGGCCGAGGTCGTCACCGAAGTCGTGCCGGGGAACATCGTCTCGACGCTCCGCGAGGAGATCAGCCACATCGATCTCCCGGTCTTTCGCGAGATCCCGGCGCGCCCGCCCGATCGTATCGTCACCAACGTCGCCGACGTCGGCACCCAGCAACAGCAGTAGGCTGCTCAAAAAGGTCCAGCTGCGAGGCGGCGCCCGAAGGCTGCGCGCGAGGCGTACTCGCTGTACGTTGAGCGCGCAGCCGAGGACGCCAACGAAGCAGATGGGCCTTTTTCAGCAGCCTACGCGACCTGGCCCTGGATGCGGCGGCGCAGCTCGAGAGGCTCGCGCACGCGGTGGAAGATCTCCCGAACGCCGCCGGTGCCGGTGAGCGTGATCGAGCCGTAGTCCAGGAGCCGGCCGCTCAGGCTCTGGTCGACCGAGAGCGCCTCGACTTGCCGCAGGAGCAGCTCGAGCGTGCGTCGCCGGACGAAGCCGACCTTGACGATCATGCGCTTGTTGGTCACGCCGAGCTCCGTGGTCTTGTACGCGATGAATGGCGGGATCAGCATGAGCGCGCCGAGGAGCAGGACGACGAGGCCGGCGACCGGCACCGTGGGAAACGCGATGAGGACCGCGATTCCCACGATCAGCACGAAGATGGCCCGCGCGAAGATGATCCAGTGCAGCGCGGTCCGATAGACGACGCGCTCGTCGGCGAGCAGGGTCTCGTCGATGTAGCTCACTTCTCGGGTGTCGGCACGCCCACGGCCCACAGATAGCCGTCGGGGTCTTCGACCATCACCTCGCGCCAGCCGTGCGCCTTGGTCGTGGCCGGCTGAATGACGGTGACGCCGCCGTCTCGCGCCCGCCGCTCGACCGCGTCGGGATCGATGCCGAGCACGCGCAGCTCGGCGCCGAGCCCGCGGCGCTCGCCGCGCGTGAGCGGCGCGTACCAGGGATGCTTGTCGTACGTGTGATCGGCGTGGAGCATCATCTCGACGCCGCCGACGTTGATGGCCGCGAAGTCGGGATCGGCGTAATCGTCGCGGCGAAGATCTTCGTGTAGAACCCGGCGGCGCGTGGCACGTCGCGGACGAGCAGGTTCACGGTGAAGGTCGGCAGCTCCCGCCCATAGCGGGCGGCCGGCATCCAGGGATCGCCGGTCCGCTGCTTCACCGCGGCCCGCCCGGCCGCGCGAACACCGACCGGCCGGCCGTCTGCTGCCGCGGTTGCTTCACGGTCATGGTCAGCTCGTAGGTCACGACCTCGACGGGATTGGCGTTGAACACCGCGACCCAGACGCCGAAGCTGTCCCGGCCGAGGTTCGGGATCGTCACCCCCGCGGTCGGAATCAGCTTGGGATCGGAGCGTCCACTGAGGCTATCCCGCACGCTCAGATACCAGGCCCGGTCCGAGGGCACGTCGGCCGACGTGAGCCGGATGTCGACGTCGCGCGGTGTCTTCAGCTTGCCGCTCTTGGCGTAGAAGAACCGGGTGGTCATCGGCTCCAGGGTCACCAGGAAGCGCCGCTCCGCCCCGCGATCCTGAGGGTCGGTCAGCTGAACCGAGTCATCCTGCGCGTCGCCGATGGCCCTCGTCGGGTGCGACACCAGGGTGGTGGAATCGTCGTGCTCGACGATGCCGGCGTCGGCCCACATCCCGGGCGTCGGAACGGCCACCTGGATCACGTCGCGCACGAACGACGCGTAGGTCTCGCGCAACCGGCCGTCGTCCACCAGAAGCTCATAGAGCTTGCGTCCGAGCCGCTCGGGGTCCACTCCGACGTCGGCGACCGCGCGGTCGAAGACCGTGCGCATGAACCCGGGGCAAACGTTTTCGACGTGCTCGAGCAAGAGGAAGTAGCCCCCCGCCAGCTGTCCCTCGTCGTGGTCCTCGGCGGTCCGGATGTGAATGCTCAAGAGGTACGGGTACCGCCCGATCTCCGCGCGCAGCGCGTGAGCCCAGGC
>Ga0209804_1002467_pt1 | contig 11138 bp, 6 predicted proteins | sample GraSoiAngelo_139_FD_185896 | JGI IMG/M metagenome (GOLD analysis project Ga0209804, IMG submission 185896) | Grasslands soil microbial communities from the Angelo Coastal Reserve, California, USA - 14_0929_12_20cm (SPAdes) (version 2) | ecosystem: Environmental > Terrestrial > Soil > Grasslands ... | reverse complement strand
GAACTTGCACGCTGGAAGCGTGCGTTACGTGGCGCGGGCGCGTCCTGACGAGACTTTTCCTTGTTTTGGGACTGTTGGCCGCTTCGCGATGCCGTCGTGGATGACTTTCATAATCTGCTTCCGTTCCTCGCCCACCAGCGGCAAACGCGGGGCGCGAACCCACTCGGCGCCCAGGCCGCATTCCTGCACCGCCAGCTTGATGTATTGCACGAACTTCGTGTGGACGTCGAGGTGCAGCAGCGGCGTGAACCACCGGTAAATTTCGCGCGCCTTGTCCCATTCGCCGCGGCGCGTCAGATCCCAGAAGTACTGGTTCTCGGCCGGGAACGCGATGCCGCTGCCGGCCACCCAGCCGTCGATGCCGAGCACGGCGCATTCCAGCACCAGATCGTCCACGCCGGTGAAGATGGCGTACCGGTCGCCGACGGTGTTGCGCAGGTCGGTGATGCGGCGCGTGTCGCCGGAGCTTTCCTTGAGCGCGGCGAAGTTCTTCTGGTCCGCCAGCTCCGCGAACATCTCGGGTGTGATGTCATTCGCGTAGCTGATCGGGTTGTTGTAGATCATAATCGGTAAGCCGGTCGCCTTGGCTGTGGTGCGAAAGTGGACCGTCGTCTCGCGCGGGTCGCCCCTGTACAGCATGGCTGGCATCAGCATGAAACCGTCGAGACCGAGCCGTTCGCCATCGCCCACGTAACGGCAAGCCTCGGCGGTGCTGCTCTCGGCGACACCGCTGAGCACAGGCACGCGACCGTTCACGGACTTCACCATCACTTCGATGACGCGGCGTTTTTCGTGGGGCGCGAGGGCCTGGTTCTCGCCAAGCGAACCGAGGAAAATGATGCCGGCGACGCCGGACTTGATGAGCGCTTCCGCGTGGCGCGCGGTGGAATCGAGGTCGAGCGCGCCGTCTTTTTTCATTTGCGTGGTGACGGCCGGGAAAACGCCTTGCCAGTGGGGTTTCATGAATTGTTGTTGCTTCTTTTGCGGGTTTGTGGCCGGCCGCTCAAGGGCAAAATGACATGCAGTTCGGAGGTTGACGGCCACGGAGAACGATCTCGTGCCAACCGGCGACATCGCTCACTCCGTCGATGTGGCTTTGACGCAAAATTTCCTGTAACCTGGCGCTCACGATTCCTCAGGAAACTGCAGGTATGAGCAGTGAATCCAAAACCTGTCCGCGCTGCGGGTCACCCATTCCCGACAACGCGCCTGGCGGGCTGTGCCCCAAATGCCTGCTGGCGGGCGCGGCCGCGACGACCGGCGCCGGCGCCACGCTCGACAAACGACTCGCGCCGCCATCCATACATTCACTGGTCGCGGCGTTTCCACAGCTTGAAATCGTTGAACTCATCGGCCAAGGCGGGATGGGATTTGTCTATCGCGCCCGTCAACCAAAGCTCGATCGCGACGTGGCGCTAAAAATCCTGCCCCAGGCGTTCGCCGGGGACCCGGCGTTTGCCGAACGCTTCGCCCGTGAAGGCCGGTTGTTGGCGCGGCTGAATCATCCGAACATCGTCAGCGTTTACGACTTCGGCCAGGCCAACGGCTTCTTTTACCTGCTGATGGAATTTGTGGACGGCGTCAACCTCCGGCAGGCGATGCGCGCGAGCCGCTTCACGCCGGGACAGGCCCTGACGATCGTGCCCAAGGTCTGCGAGGCGCTCCAATACGCGCATGACGAAGGCGTCCTCCATCGCGACATCAAACCGGAGAACATCCTGCTCGACACGAAGGGCCGGGTGAAGATCGCCGACTTCGGCATCGCCAAAATGGTCGGCGCCGATCAGCCGGCGAGCGGCATTACCGCCAGCGGCGCGGCGCTCGGCACCCCACATTACATGGCGCCGGAACAAATCGAGAAACCAGCCGAGGTTGATCATCGCGCGGATATTTACTCGCTCGGCGTTGTGTTTTACGAACTCCTCACCGGCGAACTGCCGCTGGGACGCTTCGCTCCGCCTTCCGCTAAAACTCCGGTCAATGCGCAGGTGGATGAAGTGGTGCTGAAGGCGCTGGAAAAGGAACGCGAGCGACGGCAGCAGAGCGCGGGCGAAATGAAAACCGAGGTGGAGACGGCTTCAAAGGGAGGGAATCCTGAAACCGCTTCAACGCAAACTTCAACCACAGCCGGGCCTGACGCCGCTCCGTTAAGGATAAGCCCCGAAATGAAACCGTTGGTGTTGCTCGGACTGGCCATTGCGTTGGCGTACGGAGTCGCTCGGTCGTTAGGGAAGATTCGTGTTCTAATGTCGGAACTGTTGCTCACCTGGCAATCGCCCTACAATCTCGGCGGGAAAATGATTGTCACCCTTGTTTGTGGTCTCTTCGGTTATTTTCTCTGGCTGGTCTGGAAGTACCGGCAGCGTTTGCTTGCTCCGTTTGGAATTGCGCCGCAACCGTCCGTCACCCGACACGGCGCCGAAACCTCCCTATCGCTGGACGGCATTCTTTATTTAGCGGCCTCCGCGACGTTGCTGGTCATGACCGCCAACCTGATGAGCGTCATATTATTGCCCGTCAGTTCATTTGTCTTGGTGACAACTGGCGGGACGCGATTCGTGCTGTCGCCCACTCCGTTGCAGGCCGGACCATTCGGTTTGCCGACCAACGGCCGGATGGGGCCTGGCGGGCTGGCGCTGCTCGTCTTCATGGCTTTGAGCGGCTGGCTGGCATGGAGAGACTCCAAAAGACATGACCACATCGAAGCGCCAGTCAACCCGCCGGCCTGGTTGAAGCGAGCGGGGCTTCTGTTTTTCGGTGCCGGCGTTCTGGCACTTTTCATCAGCGCACTGGAAACGACACTGTCTCGGTCCGTCTTCCATTCCGCAACGTTTGCCATCGTCACCGGGGTCGCATTGCTTACCCGAGACCGAACGTGGCGCTCAGTGGCATTGGCCTTGAACTGGCTGGGACTGGGCACGGGATTACTCGTACTCGGATTTGGAAACTTTTGGGTACATGAACTTATCCCCGGAGGCGTGTCCCGCATCGCGCCATTTTTGCCTTTGCCGAGTGTCATCTTCCTTGCCTTGGGATTGGCCTATAACATTTTGTTCATCACCGGGCTTTGGGTGCTCAATCGACCTGACGTGTTGCCTGAATTCGGACTGGCACGGAAAGGTCCGATCAAAAATGTCTTGCCGGCGCGATAGGCGGCCGAGACTCGAACAACGGTCCGTTGCCTCCATGCTCGCCTGCGGACAATCGTCATGAGTTCGTCCAACGACACGTCGCGTCCCGCAGTATTCGCCACCACGCAATGGACGCGTGTGCTGGCCGCGCGCGGCGAGTCGCCGGATGCACGCGCAGCGCTCAGCGAGCTGTGCGAGGCGTACTACCGGCCGGTGCTCGCTTTCATCCGAAGCTGGACGGGGGACGACGACCGTGCCCGCGATCTGACGCACGATTTCTTTTCGCGGCTGTTGGGCGGAAAAGGCGTCGCGGGCGTGGACCCGCAGCGCGGCCGTTTTCGCTCCTTTTTGCTCGGCGCGGCAAAACACTTTCTCGCCGACGTGCGCGATCGCGAATTGGCTGCCCGGCGGGGCGGGCAGCACGAGCACGTTCCGCTGAAGCCGGAAACCGACACCTCGCCGGGCAACGACCCGCTCGATCCGCAAACGCCACGGTTCGAGATGGAATTTGACCGCCAGTGGGCTCTGACCATTCTGGACCGGGTGTTGAAGGCGCTCGCCTCAGAGCACGAGCAGGCTGGAAAGTCGCGGCAGTTCGAGGTCCTGAAAGGGTGGCTTACAGGAGACGTCGAGGGCCGGTCGCAGGCCGCTGCCGCCGCGCTACTCGGGATGCACGAGGGAGCGGTCAAGGTGGCGATTCACCGGCTGCGCAGACAGTTTCGCGAGGTTGTGAAACGGGAAATCGCGCAGACGCTGGACGACCCGGCGCAGGTGGCCGACGAACTGCGTTACCTCCTCTCAATCCTGGCATGACCGAGCGGTCGAAATGACCTTCATCTGTTCAAATCGCGCAGCAACCTCTGGTAATTCTCCGATTGGCGGAGCAACCTGGCGGCGACCGCGCGCAACCGGTCCACTGTTTCGGGCGGCAGTTTGAACGAGGTCGGCAGCTTCTTGAAAAATTTGCGCTCGGTTTCGTCCGAGAGCGCGTCGAAGTTCACTTCGATGGGGTAGAATTGAAGTTCGTCGAGGAGCGATTTGCCTGCACCGCTGCCGGAAGCAGCCGACGCAGGCGCATGGGTGGACTGGCGGCGTTGATTGATTTCTCGTTGCCATTTTTCAACGGTCTCCTTGAACAACTCCACCGTTTCGAATGAATAGCGGCTGATCGGGACGCGCCCCGCGGCCTCGGCCACTTCGCGCAGGCCCGGGGATTTTTCCCGGCGGTCCACGCCTTCATCGGGCGCAACACTCGCGTTCACGACCACCAGCACGACCTTGCGTATCTGATCCACTTGAAACCAAGGCATCCCGCGCCCCGCGTTCTCGCGCGTGACGATCCCCTCCAGCGGACCGCGCAAGCCAAGGTCATCCGCCAGGCCGCCGTCGAGCAGGTGAATGAACGGACGATTCGTGGAATCGAGGTAAGCGCGCGCTTCCAGGGCCTGGTTGCGTCGGCGCATCGAAGCCGAAGCGTCCGATAACGCGGATTTGATCCAGTCCGGCTCCGGCGAATCGCAGCTGCCCGCGTAGTTCCGCAGTGTAAGGGGACTCAGCAGGATCGGGAAAGCCGAAGAAGCCGCCACCGCGCGGCCCAGCGGAAAGCTGGACAGGTCCGAGCAGAGCAGATCAAACTGGTCCTGGGTAAACTCGAAGCGCGAACCGAGCGACATATCGGTGGCGTTGATCATCAGAAATGGACGCCGTCCCTGCGCGAGCAAATCGTGGAATGTGTGCCTGCCGAACAGAAGCCGGTCGTAATACTCGGCCGCCATGTCGATGCGGCTGAACTTTGGCGACGCGAGGCGCACCCAGTTGACCGGTGAGGAATAAAGCGCCAGCAGCCGCCCCTGGATGTTTCGCTTGAGGAAACTGGATTCGAAATCACAGAAGATACGGTCGCCGTAAAGCGCGTAGTACGCCGCGGTGAAACTTCCGCCCGACACAGACGAAATCAAATCCACTTCGTCCAGCAACCGGCGGCGTTCCCCCTCCCAGACGATTTCCGTTTTCGCGAGTTCCTCGAGCACGCCATAGGAGAGCGCGGCAGCGCGGGTGCCGCCGCCCGAAAAAGCCAGCACGACAAACAAACTGTCCGAGTTGTTCGCGTGGGAGAGGTTGTTGAAGCGATAACCCGCCTCGGGCGCGGCGCGCGCCAGCGGTGCATTGAGCGGATAATGCGCGCAGCCGCCCAGAAAGAGAGTCCACGCCAACAGGAACTGAACCGCCAGCCGTCGCATCGGGTGCGGGCCGTCATTGGCGGCGTCCTTCACCGACGTCACTGCCACATTCAAATCAGGTTTCATCCGGACGGCTCCAGGTTCGCAGGTCCAGACAAACCCTGCGAACCGCGGAACGGCTTCATCTTGTTTGGTCAAGTTCTCCCTTCCTCTTTCCGTCATCCCGCCGCCAAAGTCAAAAGAAGGCGCCGTCCGCGTCGTGGTGCATCTGGTGGGGCGAAACTCCGTCGAGGACTGATTTCTGTCCGTTGGAGGGCTCGACGGAGTCTCGCCCCACCGAAGATGCAAACTGCACCGCTATCCGGGTCCGGCCAAAATTCCCGGTGAAAACGCCGCTTTGCCGGCAGTCGGCGAAACGAGTAGAGTGCAGACGGTTGATGAAAGCTGAGACCCCATCTGCAACCGTCGGTCCGACCGACCGCGTTTTGTGTCTGACGCGGACCGTCGCCGAGGCGATGAAGGCCGAACCGACGTTGGAAGCGGTGAAAATCAATCGCGCGCAGCGTTCGATTTCTGTGGCCACGCTGGGCCGGCCAAAAACACCGGACCTTGAAGGCTATCTCACCGCGCAAATCCGTCAGATCGAACAGGGCAAAACCGGCCAGCGGTGTGCTTTGCTGGATGGCGCCGCCGATTGTCTGACGTGTCCGGCGCCACAGCCGCCCGCGGAGCGAGGCCGGTTGAGCATCCGACAGGAAGGCGACACGACGACCATCGCGCGCGTGACGTGCGTGACCGCGCCGAAGTTCTGGCGGTGGCGCGAAATCCCCTGGCCGCGGCTGGTCCCGCGCGAGGTCTTGCTACCGGAGGATGCCGAGCACGAGCACGAATGGAAACTCCAACTCCTCGCCGCGACGTTGTGCGGCTTGTTCGGTTTGACAGCCGGTTTCCTCGCGCAGGGTCTGGTGGCCAGGGTGTTTTATGTTCTGGCTTACGTCGCCGGAAGCTGGTTCACCGTCCATGAAATCCAGGAGTTGCTGCAAAAGCGCGCGCTGGACGTGCATTTCCTCATGCTGGTCGTGGCGCTCGGCAGCGCCAGTATCGGCGCCTGGGGCGAAGGCGCGATGCTGCTGTTCCTGTTTTCATTTTCGGGCGCGCTCGAACATTACGCGATGGGCCGCACCCATCGTGAAATCCGGTCGCTGTTCAAGACCGCGCCGAAAGTGGCGACTCTGGTGGACGGAAACGGCAATGAGCGCGCGGTGGCGGTCGAACAGTTGGAGCCCGGCATGCGGCTGCTCATCAAACCGGGGGAACAATTCCCGGCGGACGCCGAGATCAACAAAGGCAGGACCGCCGCGGATGAATCCAATCTGACCGGCGAATCGACGCCCGTGGACAAGGCGGTTGGGGACAGCGTGCTGGCCGGCACGTTGAACTTGTGGGGCGTCGTTGAAGTGAGCGTGCTGCGCCGCGCGCAGGAGAGCGCGTTGCAGAAGATCATTCATCTGATCAAGGAGGCCCAGCACCTTAAAGCGCCGTCGCAACGGTTCACCGACAAATTCGGGACCCGCTACACCTATGCAATCCTCAGTTTGTCATTGTTGATGTTCTTTGTCTGGTGGCTCGGCTTTGGATTCGGGCCGTTCGTTTCGACGCCGGCGGGCAAGAGCTCGTTTTATCGGGCGATGACGCTGCTGGTGGTGGCGTCGCCGTGCGCGCTGGTGCTCTCGATTCCATCAGCCGTGCTGGCGGCGATCGCCTGGGCGGCCAAACGCGGCATTCTCTTCCGCGGCGGCGCGGCGGTGGAAAAACTCGCCGAGATCAGCGTCGTGGCGATGGACAAGACCGGCACGCTGACGACCGGCGACTTGAAAGTCGAACGAGTGGAAAGTTTCCCGCCCGGGCGCGAGCAAGAGGTTTCTCAATTGGCTTACTCGCTGGAGCGACTCTCGACGCACCCTCTGGCCCGCGCGATTACGCGCTTCGGCAAGCAGCAGCAACTGGCGGCGTTGGAGTTGGAGCAGGTTGAATCGATCACTGGCGCCGGTCTCAGAGCCCAACACAAGGGCGGGAGTATTCTGCTCGGAAGGCGCGAATGGCTCAGCCAGGGCACGGTCGCGCAAGTCCTCGCAAAGGTGCCGCCGACCGATGCCAGCTTTTCCGAGGTCTGGCTGGCCAACGGTGATTTGCTCGGCCGCGTCCTGCTGCGTGACGACATCCGGTCGCAGGCGCGACCGGTCGTCGAGGAGCTGCGCCGTGAGGGTCTGCAAACCATCGTGCTGACCGGCGACCGCAAACCCAACGCCGAACATCTGAAAAAAGAACTCCAGCTCGACGACGTCCGTTCCGAACTGAAACCGGAGCAGAAGGTCGCGGTCATTCACTCTTTCACCGGCCAGAAACTGCGCGTGGCGATGGTTGGCGATGGTGTCAACGACGCGCCCAGTCTGGCCGCCGCGCACGTCGGCGTGGCGATGGGCGCCCGCGGATCAGACGCGGCGCTTGAACAGGCTGAAGTTGTGTTGATGCACGACCGGCTGGAAAACTTTCTCACCGCCTTTCAGCTCAGCAAACGCGCCCGCCGCGTGATCCGGCAGAACCTGTTCATTTCGCTTGGCACGGTCATTGTGCTGGTCGCGTTCGCGCTCTTCGGCGGCATCCCCCTGACGGTCGGCGTCGTCGGCCACGAAGGGAGCACGGTGCTGGTGGTTCTGAATAGCCTGCGATTGCTGTTCGGGAAAAGCGCCCGCCGGTAATTCCTGAAAGGTCGCGGCCTTTTCAAATTTTGTGTTCGACGAGTGGTGGTCGGACGATAAGCTTTTCGGTTGTGAATGGACTTCTCCGACCGGCGAATACCAAAAGGAGACATCGGCATTGGAAAACTATGCTCATTGCGTTGGCAATGGCGTTTGTTGCGAGCGCGCCCGTGTCCGGCGCTACTACCATCGCTGAGAAGGGCACGAGCCGATACCGCATCGTCGTCGCTTCCGACGCAATCCCGTCCGAACGCTACGCCGCCGAGGAGTTGCAGCGTTACCTCGAAAGCATGAACGGCGCGAGGCTGCCGATTGTGAGCGATGCTGTACCGATGGAGTCGCGCGAGATTCTGCTCGGTGACAACGCGCATTTGCAGAGGCTGAAATTGAGCATCGACTTCAACAAACTCGGCGCGGACGGTTTCGCACTGCGGACCGATGGCAAAAAAATCATCATTGCCGGTGGCAGACCTCGGGGGACCATCTACGGCGTTTACGCGTTGTTGGAGGAGAAACTCGGCGTCAGGTGGATCACGCCGGAGTTTGAAGTCGTGCCGAAGCTCGCGCGCGTCAACCTGCCTAAGCTGAACGAAACACAGATTCCCGCGCTCGAGTATCGCGAAGTGTACTGGACCGAGATGATGCGTGACGCCGACTTCGCGGCGCGGCACCGATTGAACGGGAACCATTATCGGCTCACGGAAAAGCACGGCGGCCGGGCGGCGGTTTACTATCCGTTCGTGCACAGCTTCGATATGCTCGTCCCGCGTGAGCTCTACCAGGAGCATCCCGAATACTTCCCGCTCATCGACGGCAAACGCAAAGACGGCTACGTCCAGCGCTGCCTGTCCAACCCCGACGTTTTGAAGATCGCGACCGGCCGGGTGCGCCAATGGCTCCAGGAGCATCGCGAAGCCACGATCATCAGCGTCTCGCAAAACGACACGTTCAATTATTGCCAGTGCGAAAGGTGCAAGGCACTGGACGACGCGGAGGGCAGTCCGGCGGCGTCCCTCCTTCGCTTCGTGAACGCGATTGCCGAGGACGTCGAGGGCGACCATCCGAACGTCCGCATCGACACGCTGGCTTACCAATACAGCCGCAAGCCGCCGAAAACGCTGCGTCCGCGCCACAACGTGATCGTGCGCCTGTGTTCGATTGAGTGTTGCTTTGCGCATCCGCTGGAGACGTGCTCGTCGCCGGAGAACCAACGCTTCCGCGACGACATCATCGCGTGGCAACCGGTCGCGCCGCTGCTTTATGTCTGGGACTACACGCCGAACTTTTCGCATTATCAACAGCCCTTTCCGAACTTCGACGCCCTCCAGCCCAACGTGCAGTTCTTCGTCAAGCACGGCGTGAAAGGGTTGTTCGAAGAGGGCAACTATTCGGGCGGAGGCAATGGCGAGATGGGACCGCTGCGCGCCTATGTGCTGGCGAAGCTGCTGTGGAACCCGTACACCGACGTGCAGAGGCACATCATTGAATTTCTGAACGCTTACTACGGCAAGGCCGCGAATAACATCCGCGCTTATCTGGAGCTGTTGCACCGCCAGGTTCGCGAGAAGGGTTATCACGCGCACATCTACGACCCGCCGGCTGCGCCCTATCTGAACAACGAAGCCATCAACGGCGCCGAAAAGCTCTTCGACGAGGCGGAACGATTGGCCGACGACGGCACGATCCGGTTCCGCGTGCAAGTGGCTCGCCTGCCGATCTGGTACGTGAAACTGGCGACGAACCGCGTCACCGGCGAAGCGCGTGCCGAATTGCTGCACAAGTTTCTATCCGTCGCGCGAAAAGCTGGCATCAGCAACATCAGCGAGAGCCGCAGCGTGGACGATTGGGGCAGACGGATGGGCGTTGAGTGAAGCAGCGGAGCTTTGATTGCGGCTTCGCCGCGCCGGGCGACGTTCGTCGTTTGGCCACAGTGAGGATTTCCCCAAGACTCCACTGGGACCACTCTTTCCTTGTCCTCGGCGACTCCGGGACTACATTGAAAGGCGCACGAACGAGTATTCGTACGGGAAGCGTCCACAATTCGTATAATCATTATGCATGCTGAACTTGAACAACTGCTGAACGACAGCGCGCAAAGCCTGCTCCAACATCATTGCAAGACTATTCCCAAAGAGAAGCTGCACTTGCCCGGACCGGATTTCGTTGATCGGGTGTATGCGCAAACGGACCGCCCCGCCGCGGTGCTGCGCAGCCTCGCGCAAATCTTCAATCATGGCCGGCTCGCCGGCACCGGTTATTTGTCCATCCTGCCGGTGGACCAGGGCATCGAGCACTCCGCCGGCGCGAGTTTCGCGCCTAACCCGGATTACTTCGACCCGGAGAACATCGTGCGACTTGCCATTGAAGGCGGCTGCAACGCCGTGGCTTCTACGCTCGGAGTGCTCGGCGCGGTCTCGCGCAAATACGCCCACAGGATTCCGTTTCTGGTTAAGCTGAACCATAACGAACTTCTGACGTATCCAAATTCTTTCGATCAGATTTACTTCGCGCGGGTGGAGCAGGCGCGGGACATGGGCGCGGTCGCGGTCGGCGCGACGATTTACTACGGTTCGCCCGAATCGCACCATCAAATCATCGAGACCAGCAAAGCTTTTCAACGCGCGCACGAACTTGGCATGGCGACGGTGCTTTGGTGTTATTTGCGCAATCCCGCTTTCAAAAAAGACAAAGACTACCACACCAGCGCCGACCTCACCGGCCAGGCCAATCACCTCGGCGTCACCATCGAGGCGGATATTATCAAACAAAAGCAGCCCACCAACAACGGTGGTTACCTCGCGCTCGAAAAATTCGGCAAGACGCACGACCTGGTTTACAAGCAATTGACGAGCGACCATCCGATTGATCTGACGCGCTACCAGGTTGCCAACTGTTATATGGGCCGCGCCGGTCTCATCAATTCAGGCGGTGAAGCGGGCAAGGACGATTTCGCCGACGCCGTGAAAATCGCCGTCATCAACAAGCGCGCCGGCGGGACGGGGTTGATTTCCGGCCGCAAAGCGTTTCAGCGTCCGATGAAGGAAGGGGTCCGCTTGCTCAACCTCATT
>Ga0209804_1002461_pt1 | contig 11153 bp, 12 predicted proteins | sample GraSoiAngelo_139_FD_185896 | JGI IMG/M metagenome (GOLD analysis project Ga0209804, IMG submission 185896) | Grasslands soil microbial communities from the Angelo Coastal Reserve, California, USA - 14_0929_12_20cm (SPAdes) (version 2) | ecosystem: Environmental > Terrestrial > Soil > Grasslands ... | reverse complement strand
GTCGCGCGGCGGAGATGCTCGGGCGCTCGCCGCACGAACTCAGGGTCGTGACGTGCCACCTCGGGGCCGGGGCATCCCTGGCGGCGGTGCGAGGCGGGCGGTCGATGGACACCACGATGGGCTTCACTCCGCTCGAGGGCCTTGTGATGGCGACGCGGTCGGGCACGATCGATCCTGGCGCCCTCCTCTATCTCGAGCGTCACGCCGGACTGACCGAGCCCGGCCTTACTGAAGCCCTCGACCGCAAGGGTGGGCTCGTCGCTCTCGCGGGCACAGGCGACATGCGAGAGATCTTGAAACGCATCGCGGGGGGCGACGACGCCGCCGAGCTTGCGTTCGACGTCTACGTGCACCGGCTTCGAGGCCTCATCGCCGCGATGGCCGCGGCGATGAACGGCCTCGACGTCCTGGTGTTCACAGGCGGCGTGGGCGAGAACGCACCACCGGTGCGGGCCGCGGCGGCCCAGGGGCTGAGCTTCCTCGGTGTCGATATCGGCCCCACGCACAACGCCGGCGTTGATGGCGACGGCGACATCAGCGCCCCGGATGCTCGCGTAGCGACGCTGGTGGTCAAAGCACACGAGGACATCGAGGTTGCACGCGAGGTGCGGCGCGTCCTCTCCCGACCTGAAGCTCCGGTCGGAAAACCGTCGTAGACCGCGAACATACTGCTGGCGCCAACGAGGCGTGATGCACTCCCCAGGCCCTTCTCGAGTGCTCAACTAGAGAGGTGGGGGACCGGTATGACGCCGTGGTCGTCGGCTCCGGGCCGAACGGCCTCGCCGCCGCGATCACGCTGGCAGCGGCCAGAAAGTCGGTCCTGGTGCTGGAAGGGGCCGCCAAGCCGGGTGGAGGGCTGCGGACCGAAGAGCTCCTCGAGCCCGGCTTTCGCCACGACGTCTGCTCCACGATCATGGCGCTCCCACCGCTGACTCCCTTCTTCGCGGCGCTCCAGCTGGACCTGGTCACGCCGCCCGCGCCGCTCGCGCATCCCTTCGACGACGGCACAGCGCTCCTCCTCGCGCGATCCGTGGCGCAGACGGCGGCGCGGCTGGGTGAGGACGGACGCGCTTATAGGCGGCTCGTGGAGCCGATTGCGAAGCACACGTCGGAGCTGCTCTCGATGGTCATGAGGCCTCCTCGACCGCCGCGTCATCCCTGGCTGCTCGCCCGGTTTGGGCTGCCGGGCCTCCTGTCGGCGCGAGCCCTCGCCGGCTTGTCCTTTCGTGGCCGCGAGGCTCGCGCCCTGCTCGCGGGCGCGGCCGCCCACAGCCTGCTGGCCCTCGACGAGGCGGGCACCGGCGCGATGGGCTTGTTGATGCTGGCGTCCGCCCATGCCGGCGGCTGGCCGGTCGCGAGAGGGGGATCGGAATCCGTCGCGGCGGCGATGGTGCACCGGCTGCAGGAGTTGGGCGGCCAGGTCTTAGCAGGGCAGCGCGTGGCATCGATGGCCGACCTGCCGGAGCACCGCGTGGCGTTGCTCGACCTGGTTCCCAAGGGCGTGCTCGAGCTGGCGCATCTCGATCTAACGAGCAGGTACCGCGAAAAGCTCCGCGAATTTCGCCATGGCCCAGGCGCGTTCAAGATGGACTGGACGCTCGATGGACCGATCCCGTGGCGATCGGCTGACTGCCTGCGGGCCGCAACCGTTCACCTCGGCGGCACGCTGGAGGAGATCACCGAATCCGAGTCGCAGGTCGCCGCCGGCCAGCATCCGGCGCGGCCGTTTGTCCTGCTCACGCAACCGACTCTGTTCGACCGGTCGCGCGCACCCGAGGGCAAGCACGTCGCGTGGGCCTACTGTCATGTGCCGAACGGCTCCGACGTCGACATGACGCAAGCGGTCGAGGACCAGGTCGAGCGATTCGCGCCGGGCTTTCGCGACCTGGTCCGAAAACGGAGCGCGTGGACTCCGCGACGCCTCGAGTCAGAAGAGCCAAATTGCGTCGGCGGCGATGTGATGGGCGGCCGTATGGATCTGCTGGGCCTGGTCGCCCGGCCGGTCCTGAGGCTCAATCCGTACGCGACGCCCGATCGAAGGGTGTTCATATGCTCGGCCGCCACGCCACCGGGCGGCGGCGTTCACGGGATGTGCGGGGCGAACGCGGCTCGTGCCGCGTTGAAGTCTCGGATGTAGATGGACTGGCTGCAGGCTCCTGACTACTGGCTCACGAGGCTGGTCATCGAGCGGGCGCTGGGAGTCACCTACTGCATCGCATTCCTGGTCGCCGTGAACCAGTTCAGGCCCTTGCTTGGTGAAAAGGGCCTGCTGGCCGTCCCGCTTTTCTTGAGCCGCGTCTCCTTCCTCCAGGCGCCCAGTGTCTTCCACATTCGCTATTCCGATCCCATATTGCTCGGGGTCGCCTGGACCGGCGTCGTGTTGAGTGTCGGCGTGGTCGTCGGGCTGCTCGACCTGGCACCGCCATGGATCTCGATCCTGGTGTGGTTCGCCCTGTGGGTGCTGTACCAGTCGATCGTCAACGTCGGCCAGGTGTTCTACGCCTTCGGTTGGGAGACGCTGCTCCTCGAGGCTGGATTTCTCGCCATCTTTCTCGGTGCGGGCCCGACCGTGCCGGCCTGGCCGCTGATACTTCTCTTCCGCTGGCTGGTATTTCGAGTCGAGTTTGGGGCGGGCCTGATCAAGCTGCGCGGCGACCGGTGCTGGCGAAACCTGACGTGCCTCTACTACCACCACGAGACCCAGCCCATGCCCAACCCGCTGAGCTGGTTCTTTCATCACCTGCCTAAACCACTGCACCGCATGGAGGTGCTGGGCAATTTCTTTGCGCAGCTGGTGGTGCCGTTCTTCTTGTTCACCCCGCAGCCTGTGGCATCGATTGCGGGTGCGCTGATCATCCTCACCCAGGCGTGGCTGGTGCTGAGCGGCAATTTCTCGTGGCTGAACTTTCTGACTATGACGCTCGCGATTTCCGCGTTGGACGATCGGACACTGTCGCTTTTCCTTCACGTTTCGGTCCCGACACTCTCGCCGCTCCCTCTCTGGTGGCAGGTGCTCGTGGCCGCCGTGACCCTGCTCGTGCTGCTCCTCAGCTACCGACCCGTGCGCAACCTCATCTCACGGCACCAGGTCATGAACTTCAGCTTCGACCCATTCCATCTCGTCAACACCTACGGTGCGTTCGGGTCTGTTACCAAAGAGCGCTACGAGATCATCGTCGAGGGCACTGCCAATGTGGCGCAGGGCGAGGCGGGGTGGAGGGCCTACGAGTTCAAGGGCAAGCCCGGCGACCCGCGGCGCGTGCCGCGGCAGTTCGCGCCGTATCACCTCCGGCTCGACTGGCTCATGTGGTTTGCCGCGATGGAGTCCCCATTCCGCCACCAGTGGTTCATCGCGTTCGTGGTCAGGCTCCTCGAGGGAGACCGCGCGACCCTGCAGCTGCTGAGGCTCAACCCATTTCCCGACCACCCGCCGGCTGCCATACGCGCGAACCTGTTTCGCTACCGCTTCTCTTCGGTCGACGAATGGCGTAAGGACCGCGTCTGGTGGGTGCGCACGCCCGCCGGCGAATACCTGCCCACTCTGGTGCTCGACGCGGTGGGAAATCCGCGACGGCTCAGGAGTTGAACGGCTCCTCGCGGTACTGGCGGCGACCAGTCACTGGATCTTCGTAGACGCGGGTCATCTTGCCTGACGTGGGGTCCTTGAAGACCTCGCCGGTCGGCTTGAAGGAACCCTGGTTCTGGCCGCGGTACCGGCGGTCCCAGGCGAAGTAACCCACGATGGCGAATGCCAGCACGATCACCAGGATGACCAGCTGAGTCGCGAGGTTCATGTCGAGCTGCGCTCGATAATCGCCGCTGTGCCATAGGCCACCACCTCGGTCATTGTCTGCCCGATCTCAGACGAGTCGAATCGCATCATGACCACCGCGTTGGCGCCCATGGCCCGGGCGTTCTCGACCATGCGGTCGATGGCGTGCCGGCGCGTGTCCTCCACCAATCGGGTGTACTCAACTATCTCGCCGCCACCGAGCGATCGCAGGCCCGCCATGATGTTTCCGCCCAGTCCGCGGCTCCGCACGACCACGCCGAAGACCTGACCGAGGGCCTGCTTGACCTCGTACCCCGCGGGGCGTTCGGTGGTCGTGACAAGGACGGCGGAAGGCTGCTGCCCCACGGCCTAATCATCGCGCGCTGCCAGATGTGGCGGCGCCCAGAAGACCAGAACCCGCAGGTCATCTTCGATGTCGTGAAAACGGTGTTCGACGCCGGCTGCGACAAAGACGAGGCTGCCCGGCTGCACCTCGCGTTCCTCATCAGCGACCCTGATCACTCCGCGCCCGCTGATCACGTAGTAAACCTCGTCCTCGCGGTGAGGCTGCTGGCGGTCGGTCGAACCGGCCGGCCAAACGGCGAGGCCGACGCTCAGCTTGCCGGAAGCGAGGAAGTCGATGTAGCCGTGACCGCCCGAGTCGCGCGGCTGAGGATCGAGCTCCGGGATCTCGTGCGCCTCCAAGACGGACCCAGTTTGACAGCGGACCAAATCCAGACGCAGAGTCGAGTCCGTCGAGGAATCGAACCGAGACGCTTAACGTTTAAGGGTCTGAGCTCCGAATTCCGTTTTCCAAAGGGGGATTGACCAATGGCTGCGATCAGTAGGGCCGATGCGGTCTGGGAAGGCGACCTTACCAGCGGCAAGGGCAGGGTCAAGGTTGCCAGTGGAACCTTCAGCGAGTTTCCGGTCACGTGGGCGAACCGGGCCGAGCGGACGCACGGCGGCACCAGCCCGGAAGAGCTCATCGCCGCCGCGCACGCAGCGTGCTACTCGATGGCCCTTTCGAACGGCCTGTCCAAGGCGGGCCATCATCCGGAAAGGCTGAACACGTCCGCCGAGGTCGAGTTTGTTCCAGGGAAGGGCATCGTATCGAGCACCATCACGGTCCGAGGCCACATTCACGGCCTCGACGCGAAAGAGTTTCAGAAGTTCGCCGAAGAGGCGAAGGATGGGTGCCCGGTGTCTCAGGCGCTGAAAGGAAACGTCCAGCTGAACCTGAAGGCTGAGCTAGACCACACCCACTAACGCTTCAGGCCGCCCGTGATGGATGGAAAATCGACCATGCCCTGCATGCGCAGACCGCGGAGCTGACCCGCGAGCCATTTGCGCGGGTCCTTGATCTGCTTGCCACCGTCAAGGCAGTCCCAACATCGACCGCTGACGTCGCGGGCAACAAGCAGCAGCGGTCGCGGCTGCGCGACCCGCTGCCAGGCCTTGACTATGAAAGGGAGCGAGATCGGGCGCGCCGGTGCTTTCTCGGGCAGGGTCAGCTCGCCCGCGTACAGCTCGTCGCCGCTCTGGACGATGAGGCCGCATCCGGCGAGCGTCCCCCCAAGGTTTTCGACCTGGATCTGGATCGACTGGCCTGGCGCCGTGAAGTCCGTAAAGCTCAGGTGCGGCACGGGTTTCGTGCTCGCTTCCCAGCGACTGTTGCCGACTCTGATCGATCGGCGCGCAGCAAGGTCCGCCCGGGTGGCGAAAATGGCCGCCCACAGCGCAAGCAAAGCTGTGACGACCGCGAGCACGACGACGATCTGAGCTGAGCTCACTGCTTCTCCCGCTTGACGCTGCCGGCCTCCGGATCTGGCGGGAGATGGTACTGCCGAGCGTCATAGGCGCGAAAGGCGGGCAGCGCCAGTGCGCAAAGCATGCAGCCGATCACGCACAGGACGCCGCCTGAGATGACGGAGATCCGGAGGCTGAACAGCGATGCCACGACGCCAGCCTCGAAGTTGCCGAGGGCCGGGCCGGACGTGTAGCTCAGCATCTCGATCGAGGCGAGGCGCCCGCGCAAAGAGTCTGGGATCGTCTGGTTCCAGATCACCGAGCGAAAGACGCCGCTCATCATGTCCGCGGCGCCGGCTACCACAAGGAAAAAAAGCGCGAGCACCAGCCCAGGCGCCAGGCCGAAGCCGATGATGGCAAGCCCCCAGACAGTCGCCGCGACGATCACCCCCAAGCCATGACGATGCACACGCCCAGTCCAGCCGCTGGTCGCCGAAAAGACAAAGGAACCGACCGCCGGCGCGGCGTACAGCAGGCCCAGCACCTTCGGGCCGCCGAGCCCCTGCGCGATCGCGGGAAACAGCGCCATCGGCATGCCGAAGAACATCGCAATCATGTCGACAAAGTAGGTGCCGAGCAGCTCCTGGCGACTGCGCGCATAGCGCAAGCCTTCCATGACTCGACGCAGGCTCGGGCGCTCGGCGTCGATTGGGGGAGGCACCGCGCGCATGAGCCACAGACACGCAAGACCGACGACGAAGGTAGCCACGTCGACCATGTACGTGAGCGGAAGGCCGAGCAGGGCGATCAGAACGCCGCCGAGGGCCGGCCCGAGGATCTGACCCAGAGTGCCGCGGATGCTGCCGAGATTGGCGGCTGCCGCGAGCTCGTTCTTGTCGACGAGGCGGGGGAGCATTGCGTCGAGCGAAGGCCGCTGGATCGCGTCCAGCACGCCCCACGCCGTCGCGACGACGAACAGCACCCACACCTGTGGATGGCCCAGCGCGGAGTTGCCGGCGAGCACGAGGCTGCAGGCCATCAGAGCGGCCTCGCTGAACAGGACCATGGTCCGCCGGTCGCGTGCATCCGCAAGCGCGCCGCCCACGAAAGCGAACACGAGGATTGCACCGAACTCGATTACTCCCAAAAGACCGACCAGAAGAACGCTGTGCGTCAGGATGTAAACCTGGTAGGGAAAGACGACCACGGTGATCATCGAGCCGAAGAACGACACAAATCGCCCGATGAACAGCAGGCGGAAATCGCGGTGGCGCCGGAGCGGCGTGACGTCGACCGTGGCCAGGTGCCACCAGCGGCGGCGCGGCGCCGTTAACGGATCGTCATCTTGGGGAAACATGATGTGTCCGAAGTATCTTGGAGGGTGAAATGGAGAAAGCCACTTTCGCGGGCGGGTGCTTTTGGGGGGTCGAGCATCTTTTCAACGAAATCCCCGGCGTGATCGATGCGGTATCGGGCTACGAGGGCGGGCACGTCGACCACCCGACATATGAGCAGGTCTGCATGGGACGTACAGGCCACGCCGAGGCCGTCGAGGTGACGTACGACCCGGCGAAGGTTTCCTACGAGCAGCTCCTCAACAGCTTCTGGAACATGCACGACCCTACGACGCTCAACCGCCAGGGTCCCGACATGGGCCACCAGTACCGCTCGGTGATCTTCTTCCACGACCCAGAGCAGGAAAAGGCGGCGCTGAAGTCAAAGGAAGAGGCGCAAAAGTACTTCGACCGCAAGATCGTGACCGAGATCGTCCCGCACACCGATTTCTGGCGCGCCGAGGAGTACCACCAGCGCTACTTCGACAAGCACCAGGGCCACTATTCGTGCCACTACATCCGAGGCTGGGTACCGGCCGAAACGGAGGGCGCTAAGCCGGCATAACTCCGGCCCGATAGATATCCTTACGCGCCGTGCGCTGCGACCACTGCGCCAACGACGTCCCGGACGGCGTTTTCTGCACCCGCTGTGGAGCGCATCAGGGGACGACCGCGGCTCCCGCGGAAGCGAAGGCACGGGTCAACCGCTACGCGGCCCACCCCTCCGAGCACGTCATCCAGCCCTCGATCTTCACCACGATCTTTCCTCACCTGGGGCACACCAAGATCCACGAATTTCGGTGGGGCTTCGCCGTTGGCCTGGGCGGCATCCTCGTCCTCTACATCGCGGGATTGATCACCGCGGCCATCCTGGTGGCGATCTTCCTCGTCCCCGTCCTCTACCTGGTCTACCTGTACGAGGCCCAGGTGTACCGGGACGAGCCCGCGATCGTGCTTGGGTTCACCATCGGCGGCGGAGCCGTCATCGGCATCGTGCTCACCGTGCTCGAGCGGATCGTCTACAACCCGTACCCCGCAATCGGCAACCCGCTGCACAACGCCGGAATTGGGGTGGGCGCCCTGCTTTTCCTCGGACTCCTTGTGCCTGTCGTACAGGAAGTCCTGAAACCGCTCCCGGCGCTGTTCCTGCCGAACCGCGCCGACTTTCCGGAGACGGTCGACGGCCTCGTCTTTGGCATCGCGGCGGGCCTGGGCTTCAGCGTCGCCGAGTCGCTGGTTGCCTTCTCGAGCGCGTTGACCAGCCTTCCACCGCACCTGACGCCGGGCAACTGGATTTACGACCTGACGACGCTGGCGGTGTTCCAACCCCTGCTTCAAGGCAGCGCCACCGGCATGATCGTCGCAGCCGTATGGAGGTACCGGCGCGGCCGCCTGGCCTCGCGGGAGATCGGCGGAGTCGCGATCGCCGTCATCGCGCACATCGCATTTGCGCTTGGCACGCAGATCCTCAAAGACGCTCAGGTCAGCCCACTGGTCGTGCTCGTTTGGCAGGCGGTCGTGGTCGGCGCGGTGCTCATCTACGTCCGCTACCTCCTCCATCACGCGCTCCTCGAGGAGGCGGCGCACATGGGTTTTGCGGAGACCGTGTGCCCCAACTGCCATATGCACATCGTCGCGTCAGGGTTCTGCCCGAACTGCGGTGGGGCCCTCACCGCGGCGCCGGCTTCGCTCAAGCGCGCGCGCAAGCCTCGCGCCGAAGCGCCTACCAAGGCGAGGACGTAAGTGGCCCTGACATGCGCCCGCTGCGGCGCTCAGAATCCGGAAGGAAACCTTTACTGCCAGAGCTGCGGCACGCCGTTGGCCGCCCCGGCCGCGATACCAGGACCTCCGCTTGCAGCGCCGCCCCCGGGACCTCCGCCCGGGCTTGCGCCGCCGGCCGCCGGACCGGCCGGTTACCAGAGCCCCTACTACGCGCCGACGGGCCCGGCAGTGCCGGTCCACCGCACGCCGTGGACGCTGATCATCGCCGGGGTGGTCGCGCTGACCGTCATCCTGGCGGGGTGCGGCGCGGCCCTGGCGATCATTGGCAGTCGCAATCCCTCCAACACCTCAGGTGGAGGAATCGCCGACCTGCCGAGCCCGACCCCTGCCGGTGGCACGCCTAGCCCGATCGGTTCACCGACTGCCACCCCACTCGGCGCCACGACCGACTCCAATGACGGGCTCACAGTCAAGGTTCCGGCAGGCTGGACAGTCGCCAGCAAAGACAATGAGTCGATCGTCCTGACCGATCCCAACAGCGAGGGTTCGGTGACTGTCGCCAGCGGACCATCGAGTCCGACCCAGACAGCGCAGCAGAACAAGGACACAATCGAGGGCTACTTCAAGAGCAAGTACCCAGACACACGGAGTTGCGCCGGGTCGAGCCCCGCCAACGGCACTTTCACCGGAGTGGCTGGAATCTCGTGGACGCTTTGCTTCACGCTGACGAGCGGCGCTAACTCCGTCCCGGCGGCGGCCTCGCTGTTCGCCGGCGCGAACAGCAGTGGAAACGTCTACTACCTCGTGATGGTGCTGACCAGGCAGGACAACCTGGCCAACTACCTCACCGAAACGAAGCCACTCCTGCAAAGCGTGCACTGGAAACTGTCGTAGAGCTCCAAGGGGAGGGGGTGTAGGGGCCGCTAGAGGCCGGCCCCTACGTCTTGGGGGAAAGGCCCGAGGTGGCTTCGGGCAATCTCTACGATGATGAGGAGTCCTCAAGGCGGCCTGAGACAAAGCTTGGAGATTGCTCGTAAACGTGGCGCCGTAGCCCTGGCCGCGATCCTGTTAACCGCTTGCCAACCTCCCAACAGCAGCGGGCCGTTGAACCCGCAGCCAGTGGGAGATGCCTGGAACATGTACCGCGGCGACCTCGCGCGCGACGGTCATCCGAGCTCGGCCATGCTCGATGCTGCGGCCGCGGCCCGTCTCAGGCTCGCGTGGCGGATCCATCTGGACGGTGCGGTCGACGGAACCCCGGCCGTGGCGCGGGGCCTGGCCATCGCCGCCAGCGCCGGCGGGACTCTCGCCGCAGTCAATGCATCGACCGGAGAGACGGTCTGGGTCAAGCACGGGCTTGGAGCGATCTCGAGTTCACCAACCATCGCGAACGATCTTGTCCACGTCGCCACTCTGGGCGGACGGGTATACGCGTTTGGGCTGGCGCACGGCGAGATGGTTTGGACGTGGTCGGGTGCAGGTGGCTCTGCGGCATGGGCTTCGCCTGTCGTCTACGGAGGCGAGGTGATCGTCGCCCTCGCCTCGCCCTACGGCGACAACCCGCTTGTGCCGGGCCGATTGGTCGCTCTCGACGAAGAGACAGGTTCAGAGCAATGGAACGTGTGCGTCCTCCCCGGCTGCGAATCGGGGGACGGAGTGTGGTCCACCCCGGCGATCGACGACCAGGGCACAGCTTTCGTTGGTGTGGGAAACCCCGGTGACGGGGTTCTGGCGTTCGACGCAGCGACCGGTCATCGCAAGTGGTTCGCCAATCTTTACAGCGACCGCGGCCGCGACCTCGACGTCGGGGCAACACCGGTGCTTTTCAACCTGTACGGGCGTGAGGTGGTCGCCCAGGCATCGGATGAGGGGTTGTTCGCGGTCCTCGACGCGTCGAATGGGGCCGTCGTCTGGTCAAAGGAGCTGGTCAGCGGAAGCGCGGTGCACGGCCTGATCGCCTCGCCTGCTTATGACGGGAACAGCGTCTACGTCGGTTCGGCGAGCCCACCCACAGGGGCGCTCGCGCTCGACCCTTCGAATGGAAATGTCAAGTGGCGTCACGACACAGCCCAGCCGATTTACTCCGCGCCTGCCGTAACCCGTGGCGTGGTGGTTTTCGGGACCGGGGCGGTGTTCGGCGACCTTGGCTCCGGCTCAGTCGTTGCTCTCTCCAGCACCGACGGGCACGTCCTGTGGAGCTACGACACACGCTCGGCGGTGCGAAGCGGGCCTGCGGTGGCCGGCGACCTCGTTGTGGTCGGAGACTTCGCGGGGGACGTTCTCGGGTTTCGGCCAGGAGATCTCCGCGTCGGTCTCAGCTCGGCTTAGATGGGAGTGGTAGCTCCACCTCGAACGTGGCTCCGCCGCCGCTGGTTTCCTTGACCTGGACGCGGCCGCCGTGGGCCGCGACGACGGCGCTGACGATTGACAGCCCGAGTCCGGCGCCGCCTCTGTCACGGCTGCGGCTTGGGTCGGCGCGAAAGAACGGCTCAAAGATGCGATCCAGGTCACCTGCCTTGAGTCCCGGCCCGTGATCCACCACGGATAACCGAGCCGTCCCGTTCACGGTGGTGACT
>Ga0209804_1002456_pt1 | contig 11163 bp, 8 predicted proteins | sample GraSoiAngelo_139_FD_185896 | JGI IMG/M metagenome (GOLD analysis project Ga0209804, IMG submission 185896) | Grasslands soil microbial communities from the Angelo Coastal Reserve, California, USA - 14_0929_12_20cm (SPAdes) (version 2) | ecosystem: Environmental > Terrestrial > Soil > Grasslands ... | reverse complement strand
GACGAGAAGCCGAAGAGCCTGGCGAATCACTTCGCTCGCGTTGTTGTAGAGGCCGGAGGTGACTCTGCGTCGAACGTACTTTTCGAGTTCAGGGGTAAGCGAGACATTCATCTCTGTGGGTCCGATCCCGAGGGTCGACGTGGGTGCTATGGCGTACTTTAGCAAAGATTGTTATTAACGACCGGCAATCCGCACAGCCGAGCTCGGCTGACCGACGGGGTCGCGGCGTGTCCTGTGCGACGAGAAACGTGTACGGTCGACTGAGTGCAATGCAGACAACGGCGAGCATGAACTCCCGATGTTACTTCAAGCGCGCACGTTCGCTGGCGACCTGAGCAGGGGCAACCAGGCTGCCGTGATTACCCCAGGCACCGCGCTCATAGTCGATGATCGCTGCGATGTCGGCATCGCTCAGCGTGGCCCCAAATGCAGGCATCGGATTCGTGTAGCTGACGCCTGAGACTCGCGCGCCTTGTAGCCCACCGAGCACGATATCGATGTGCTTGGTCGCATCGGCTCGGTTGACCACGGCGCTTCCTTTGAGCGGCGGGAAAACGCCGGCCATGCCCTCGCCATTCGGCTGATGACAGGCGCCGCAATAGCTCGAATACAGGGTCTGCCCCCTGCCCACGGCGTCGCCCGACGGTTGCGAGGCGCTCGCGCCGGTGAATAACCAGGCCTCGAGCACCGTTATGACGATCGCCGCGCTGAGAGTGAGCCATCGATAAGTCTTCATGACTGTCGCCTGCATCGTCGAAGAATGCACGAGGAGAAGTCTCCGCGACGCTTGTAGCTCTCGTGTGTCGAGAACGGCGAACATTGATGCAACTGAAATGATCGCGAGCCGATCGCTGATGATCAGGGAACACCGACCGGCCGCTTCGCAGGCGGTGCCATGAACGCTGGCGAGACGGGATCCGTAATGGTCTGCGCGAGGATCGCATCGATCTCGCTGCGGCGAGCGTGCCGCGCGCGACCAGGCGAGGGACATGGCGGAATACCGGAATACTACCTGACGGTACCGTTTCCCAGCCGGCTCACGCGAAGCAGACGGGTCATTTCGTCGAAGGGCACAGGTCGGCTGATGAGGTAGCCCTGAATCTGGTCGCAGTGCATCAGGAGCAGGACCTTTGCCTGCTCCTCTTCCTCGACGCCTTCGGCGATCACCTCGAGGCCCAGCGTGTGCGCGAGAGAATTGATCGTCTGAACCAGCGTCCTCGCTGTCGAATCGGTCAGGAGAGAGATGATGAAGGACCGGTCGATCTTGAGTGCCTGAACCGGCAGCTTCGCGAGATACCCGAGGGAGGAGTAACCGGTGCCGAAGTCGTCGATGGCAACCCGCAGGCCGAGGTCGCGCACATGGTTGAGTTTGCGGATGTTTTCCTCGACGTCCTCCATGACGAGGCTCTCGGTGAGCTCCAGATCGATTCCCGAGGGAGTGACACCTTTCTGGATCGCCTGTGCGACGGCCTGAACGAAATCGTGCTGCCGCAGCTGAACCGGGGAAACGTTGACTGCGACGCGCAGCGGCGTGAGGCCCTGCTCGATCCAGCTGCGGTGGTCGAGTGCGGCGCGCTGCAACGCCCACGCACCTACGTCAAGGATCATGCCGGTTTCTTCCATCAGCGGGATGAACTTCGCCGGCGGCACCACCCCGAAGTCGGCGCTCTTCCAGCGCAGCAAGGCCTCCAGGCCGACGATTCTGCGGGTCGAGGTGTCGACCTTGGGCTGGTAATACAGGACAAATTCGTCTTTCTCCAGCGCCCCCAGGAGCTTCGTTTCCAGGGGCAGCCACGCCGCGGTGCGCTCGCTCAGGTCGGGCGTGTAGAAGACCTGCCGCTCGCCGGTTTGCTTCGCCTTGCGCAGCGCCGTTTCGGCGTTGACGAGGAGCGTTTCGGTGTCGGCGCCATCGGTCGGAAACACCACCAGTCCGGTCCTGGCTCTGACTTTGAGCTCGGTTCCGTCCACGGTGTAGGGCTCGGCAAAGCAGGCGCGCGTGAGAGTAGCCATTTTTCGACCCGCGTCCGGCCTGTCCCTGACCGCCGGCAGGACGACCGCGAAGTGGTTAGACGCGACGCGGGCGGTCGCAGTCGCGCCGGCCGCCCGCGCCAGCCGTTCGCTGACCTGCCGCAGCAGCGCATCCCCCGCGCGCCGCCCGAGGGAATTGTTGACCGAGCGCAGGCGCTCGATGTCGAGGAGGGCCAGTGCCAGCCTGGCCTGGGCGTGCCGGGCCACGTGAATGAACTGCCCGAGACGCTCGGCCAGCAGCTGCCGGTTGGCAAGACCGGTGAGCTCGTCATAGAGCGCAAGGTAAGTGGCGCGCTCGCTCTTCTCCAGATGCTCCACCGCGAACGATATGTCGGCCGCCAGCCCGGAAAGGAGCCTGATTTCCGCCTCGTCGAAATGGCCCTTGAGCGGGGAGTACATGGTCATGACCCCGGTGACCCTGTCGGAGACGATCAGAGGCAGAAAGGCGACCGAATTGATCCCGAACCTGGCCAGTGCGTCCTTGAACTGCACGCGCGGGTCGTGCAACGCGTCGTTGGTGGTCGCCGGTCTGCGGGTTTTGATCAACTCGACGGGCAGGCTCTGAGCAGCCGACTTCTCGACCCCAACCGAGAACCGCCCCTGCCGCAGCCACTCCATCATTTCCTGGCGGCCGTGCCAGGCAACCGGCTCCGCGATCAACTTCTGCGGATCGATGAGGTGGATAGAGACAGCATCGAAGCCGCCCGCCTCATGCGCAATGCGGCAGCACTCGCGGAAGAGCTCATCACGATCGCGGATGTGCACGATGGCGGCATTGATGCCGCTCAACATCGCATAGACCCTGTTCAGGCGCTCGATCTTCTCCTGCTGCGCCCTGCGCTCGGTGACGTCACGGGCGATCGTGACGATCAGCACGCCGCTGTCGGTGGGCAGGGCGCGGCGGTACAGCTCGGTCCATCCTCCGCTGCCGTCGCTCCGGACGTAGCGGGTCTCGGTCCGAATCCCGCGCTCGGCCGCCGCGATGACTGCATCGTTTTCCCGGGCGAGCTGTTCGCGCGTCCTGCCGAGCAACTCCCAGGGAGGCTTCTGCAACAACTGCTCGCGGGTGTACCCGAGCGTGCGGCAGGCCGTATCGTTGACATACAACAAGCGCATGGTCTGGGGATTGCTCAGGAAGATCGCGTCCACGGTGACGTCCATCGCCGCGCGAAAACGATTCACTTCCTCCTCGGCGCGCTTGCGCTCGGAGATGTCGCTCAGGACGGTTACGAAATGCGTGGGACGGCCGTCGGTTGCGCGCACGATCGAGGTCGCGACGAGCGCCCACAGGTACGAGCCGTCCTTGCGCCGCAGTCGCACCTCTCTCTCGTAGGGCGCGCCGTCTCCCTGGATGAGCTTTCTGCGACCCTCCATAGAGGATTCGAGATCGGCGGGGTGGGTGAGATCGCGGATGTGGAGCCGCGCGAGCTCAGCGCGCGGATAACCGGTCATCAGGCAGAAGGCTCGATTGACCAGCTGCAGCTCGCCTTCGAGAGAGCTGTGGACGATACCTACCGCCGCCTGCTCGAAAGTCGCGCGGTACTGCTCGGCGCTCGCCGGCAGCACTGGCCCAGCCTGCTTCGCTTCCGTCACGTCCTGCAGCGTATTCAGCCACCGCCTGGCTCCGCTCGCGTCTTGCTCCGAGACGAGCGGCTCCATGACGTGACGGAGGCGGAGCCAATCGCGCGGCCCGCGTTGCAGGCGATATTCGAGCTCCGCACCCTTGCCGGTCCTGGCCGTCTCGATCGCCACGCGCCGCAAGCGCCTGCGGTCCTCCGGGTGCGCCAACTCGAGCCAGGACCGCGTCGTGCGCGGCATCGCCGACGTCTCGCGGCCGATCATTGCCGACAGCGTGTCCGACCACGCGAGGAACTCACCTGCCGGGCCCGTGACGACGTGAGCGACCCGTGCGGCACTCCGTGGCCTCTTCCCATCCCGCTCGGGCCCATTGGCGGCCCCTCCGCTGTCCCTTGCCAACTTCCTCCAGCCCTGGGGAGACACGCCCCGGTTTGTCGCGGTCGCGCCGATATCTTCCATGCGCAAAGCGCGCCCGTGCACCCCGGGGAAACCCGGGGGATGCGGCCGGCAAAACGCGGGGGTGGAGCGCCCGGGGGCTCTCAGCTGTCGACGGACACGAGACCGGCCCGGATGGCGTAGCGGGTGAGACTCGCGACGTCGTGGATTTCGAGCACTTTCATCAACTCGCCACGATAGCTTTCGGCCGTCTTGGCGCTGATGTCGAGCCTTGCCGCGATTTCCTTGGTCGTATGGCCTTCCGCGATCAGCTGCAGGACTTCGCGCTGGCGGGGCGTCAAGCGCTCGAGCGAGGTCTGCTCACGGTCGACCCGTTTGAGACACGCCGCCACCACGTGCTGCGATACCGCCGAGCTCAGGAATCTCTCGCCGCGCGCCGCGGCGCGGATCGCCAGCTCGAGCTCCGCCGGATCCGCAGTCTTGACAACGTAGCCCGCCGCACCGGCGCGCAGCGACTTGAGCACCGAATCCTCGTCCGCGTTCATGGATACGATCACGACGCGCGTGCGCGGGAAGGCGCGCGCGATCCGCGCAGCCGCATCGAGACCGTTCAGGTTCGGCATCATGACGTCCATGAGGACCACATCGGGGCGATGGGCGGCGACCAGGCGCAGCGCCTCGCGGCCGTCGGCCGCCTCCGCGACGATTTCGATTCCGCGCAGCGTCTGCACCAGGGCAAAAATACCGGCGCGAAAGAGCTTGTGATCGTCCGCGAGCATGATGCGGACTCTAGCCGGCGCGCTCACGCCGCGCGCTCCGCCGAGTCGCAGACCAGGGGAGCGTTGGGCAGCGAAATCCGGATCCGGGTCCCGCGCCCGGACCCCGAATCAACCTCCAGATTGCCGCCGAGTATCTCCACGCGCTCACGCATGCCCGACAGGCCGAGATTACCGCGGCTACCGGCCTGCTCGAAGGCTCTCGCAACGTCGAAGCCCACACCATCATCGCGGATCGTAAGGCCCAGCCTGCCGTCGCTCTGGTCCAGCTCAATCCACACGCGTTGCGCGCGAGCGTGGCGGGCGACGTTGGTCAGGGCTTCCTGAGCCACGCGGAAGCAGGCGATCGACCGCTCGCTGGGCACATCGTTCAGCTGACCCACCACCTCGGTGGCGATGCCCGTGCGCTGCTGGTGCTGTTCGGCAAGCCATCTCAGGGTCGCATCGAGACCCGCGGTCTCGAGCATCCTCGGGCGAAGCTCGAGCGCCAGGGTGCGCACCTGCTCGCCGGCGTGATGCAGCAGAGCCATGCACTCGTCGAGAGCCGCGTGGGCCGCTTCGCCGGCGACGCGCCGGGCTGCGTGCAGGTGCAGCGTTATGCTGGCCAGGAGCTGGCCGAATTCGTCGTGCAGCTCTCGGGAGAGGTGGCGGCGCTCTTCCTCCTGAACGGCGAGGAGGCGGCGGGAAAGGTGTTGCAGGCGATTCGCGGACTCGTGCAGGGCTTCCTCGGCGCGGGTGCGCTCGGTGACGTCCTGGTTGACGATCACGGCCCCGACGATCTGTCCCTCAACGTTGCGAATCGGCGCGGTGGAGTTCTGGATGGTCTTGCGCTCGCCGTTGTAGGTGTCGATGTCCATCAGCTCGTTCAGGCTCGTCTGTCCGCCGGACAGCGCCCGTACCGAGGCCCACTCCGTCGGGGCGATCCGTTCGCCCGTGTCATGCCAGAAGCCAATGCTCTGGGCCCAGCGTTCGCGGCCTGAGACGATCATGGCCTTGCCCCAGATGCGCTTCGACGCTTCGTTGGCCAGAACGATGTCGCCCGCCCGATCGGTTACCGCTACACCCACGGGGAGAGTTGCAAGCACCAGGTCCAGGAGCTGACGACTGTCTCGCACCGCCTCTTCCGCGCGCTTGCGCTCGGTGATGTCGATGTTCGTCCCGTAAGCGCGCACGGGCTGGCCCGAGCGATCGCGCACGATGGTGGCCAATCCGAAGAGAACATGGACGCTGCCGTCGGGCCAGATCACCCGGAACTCGATGTCGCGCGGGCCACCCTCGGCGAGCAGCTTCTCACGCCGTGCGGTCAGGTACGCGCGATCATCGGGATGCACGGCATCGACGTAGTCCTCGAGGCGCGCGCCCTTGCTGTCGTCGTCGCCGAAAAACAGACGATGGTTCTCCGGGGTGTTGACGATCCGGCCGCTGACCAGATCGTGCTCCCAGCTGCCGGTGTGACCGAGCTCCTCGGCCTCGCGCAAGAGTCGCTCGCTCTTGCGCAACGCCTCTTCGGCTCGCTGGCGTTCCGTGATGTCGAAGGCGATGCTTACCACGGCGGGCGTGCCCTCGAACTCGAATACCCCTTCCGTGAAGCCGAGCCAGCGCTCCTCGCCGGCCTTGGTCACGATCTTCAGCTCGTAGCGCACCGGAACCAGCTCCCCCTTCTGCCGTGCGAGCGCGCGCGCTCGGAGCAGGTTCTGGAAATCGGGATGGCCGGTGTCGGAGAAGCTCATGGCTCTGAGCTCTTCGAAGCTGTAGCCGGTGATGGCCGAGGCCGCAGGGTTAGCGTAGGAAATCCTGTCTCCGTGGCGAATGAAGATCGCCGCAGACGCGCTCTCCGTCAGGGCGCGAAATTTCGCCTCGCTCAGGCGCAATTGCTCTTCGGTCCGGCGGCGCTCCATGTTTTCCAGGCGGAGCGCCTCGTTGGTCCGCTGCAAGCCATCGTGTGCGCGCCGCAAGGACTCGGCGGCGCCCCGTTCGGTTGCCGTGATCCACACGACGTAACAGGCGAGGGTGGTGAAGGAGAGCAGCCGTATGGCTTGTATCGGCGCGTTGCCCGACAAACCGGTCAGCCCGACGTAATAATAAGTGAAGGCCAGGATGGCCAGCGCCGTCGCGAGCGCCCCCGGTTTCGTTCCGGCGAGCCAGGTCGTGACGATGACCGCCGCGAGGAGCAGGGAAACGGGAGCGGAGGCCTGCCAGCGGGTCTGCATCAGGAGCAGAGCCGCGAATGCGGCAGCCACCGTCAGAACGGCTACGGCGTAGCCGACCAGCACGGACCGCTCGGAGGCTTCGAGCGGATTGAGAATCAGCATGCCTCCGTTTCCAGGCTCGGTGTCATGGGTGCGATACGAGGCGTTGAACCGCGCGCCGAGCTCCTTGCTCGAGCGCTTGGTGAGGGGATAGTCTATACAGACTATTCTGTATACCGCGCGCGCTGATAAGCTGTCAACGTCTCCCCGGGCAGCGCTCGGGGAGGCCGTCACCGGGTACGCTTTCCGGTCAGCCGCGAGGGGGCCGAATCATGACCGCAGTGAGACATCCCGTTTCGGGAGCATCCGCTTCCCGGGTCGGCGCGCGCGAGCGTGTGCTCGCGGCGGCGTACGAGCTCTTCAGTCGGCGCGGCACGCGCGACGTGGGAATCGACACGATTGTCCGGCGCTCGGGCGTCGCCAAGATGTCCCTCTATCATCACTTCCACTCGAAGCAGGACCTCGTTGCCGCGTTCCTCGAGCGGCGGGAGAGGCTGTGGACCGTCGAGTGGCTGAAGTCAGAGGTCTACCGACGGGCGCGGTCGCCGGGAAAGAGGCTGCTCGCCGCGCTCGATCTCCTCTCCGATTGGTTTCGTTCCGAGGAGTTTGACGGCTGCCCGTTCATCAAAGTCCTGCTGGAATATCCGCCCGGCCACCCTTCGCGGCGCGCAGCGGCGCAACACATCGCCAATGTCCGGGAATTTCTCAAGGAGCTGGCCGCGGACGCGGGGATCAGGAATCCGGCGCTCTTCGCCAGCACGTGGCAGACCATGATGAAGGGCGCAGTGGTCACCGCTTGCGAGGGGAATCTCAATGCGGCACGCGAGGTCAAGGTCGCGGCCGGTTTGTACCTGAGGTCCTGTCTGCCGGTCGGCGCCCACTGAGCGCGCCACTGGGCGGAGGTCCGCGGCGGGACCCTGACTCTGTCAGCGACCCCTGTGGTCCGAAAAAATCCGCTTTGCGGGCGTATTGTCCAATTATACAGACGACGCACGAAGGGCGCCGCCCGATTCAGGGCACGGGCGGGTTGCGCAAGGCTGATATCTCTTGGGCTCTGTTGAGCGGCCGAGGCGTTGGGGCCGCGTGCGGAAGAAATCGGGGAATCAGCGTCCGAGTTGGACACCACCGACGATCAGCCGCGCCCAGTCTGTGCACTCATTCGGTCGGCAGCCCGGAAATACCGGCGCGCGTGGGCGACGAATGCACCATCGGTGGGATGGTCGACGGTCTCAACCGCCGCGATCCGCTCGATGAGCTGGGGGTTGTGGCGGTGGATGTGCTTGATCAATTCGGTCTTCGCATTGGCCGGACCGGTGACCAGTATTGCGCTGGCGGTACCGATTGCACTGATCACGTCCTGAAAGAAGGCGTGATCTTCGGAGGTGTGCCCGCTGCCGATCGAGTTGGCTTTGTGATGAATGTGTCGAGTGGGATGCTCCGGATGCACGACGATCTCGTCAACATCCGTCGCGTTGAAATGAAACACCCGCGCTTCATGGTGATCGATCCAAACGGCAGCGTGATAGTGGTTCGTCACGATGTTTCTCCGCAACGGCAATTTCTGAGGGAAGGAGTCAAAGCTACGAAGACCAACAGTGCGCGGACAAAGTATGCGCTCCGAAACGCTACATAGGTAGTATCGCGCCGTTTTATGGATCGAGGAGCGGTACACACCAGGATGTGGCCCGACTCCCGATCCCGTCGCGTTAACTAAGGAGTCTCCTCGTGAGGTTGCGGAGGACGAGTGGGGCGCGGGTCCGGCGCATGAACTGCAATCGGATCGCTCGCCGGGAAGGTCATTTCGAGTGCCTCGTCAAGACGCGACTCGAGAGACTGTTCGGATTTAGCTACCTCGGTCATGGCGCGCGCCCTCTCTAGGCTGCGACGATCGCGGACTCGTTCCCCGCGTCGGCGAACTCGCGCAGCACCCGATGCACGAACTGAACGCAGATCGATCCCTCGCCCACGGCCGAAGCAATGCGCTTGACGCTGCCGGCGCGCACGTCGCCCGCGGCGAATACCCCCGGTACGCTGCTCTCCAGCAGGTACGGCGGACGTGGCAGGCTCCAGCGTGCATCCGCCAGCTGTTCCTTGCCAAGGTCGGGCCCAGTCTTCACGAAGCCATGATCATCCAGCACTACGCAGCCCTGCAACCAAGCCGTATTCGGCTGCGCGCCCGTCATCAGGAATACGTGCCTGAGATCAGACGCTTCGAGTTCTCCATTACGGTGCGTCCAGGAGACGCGCTCCAGTCGATCGGAGCCGTCGAGCGCCGTCAGCTGCGTGTGCGTATGCAGGCTGATGTTCGGGGTCTCCTCGATGCGGCGAATGAGATATCGCGACATGCTCTCGGCCAGCCCGTCGGAACGGACCAGCATGTGCACGTGACGACAAGAGCTGGCGAGGAAGACCGCCGCCTGGCCCGCAGAATTACCACCCCCGACGACCACGGTATCCTCGTCGGCGCAGAGCTTGGCCTCCAGATGAGTGGCGGCATAGTAGATGCCGCGGCCAAGAAAACGCGAAAGGTTGGCAATATCGGGCATCCGGTACTGCGCGCCGCTGGCGATGAGGATGGCTCTGCCGCGCATCGACGGGCCATCGGCGATGTTGACCGTGTACGGCCAACGTTCACAATCGAGCCTAGCCGCGACCCAAGCCACGCTCAGCTGCGCCCCGAACTTCTGTGCCTGAGAGAACGCCCGACCGGCGAGGGCGGCTCCGGAAATGCCGGTCGGAAATCCCAGATAGTTTTCGATCCGGGAGCTCGTTCCGGCCTGGCCGCCGGGAGCGAAGGTCTCCACGAGGCGCACGTCCAGGCCCTCGGAGGCTGCATACACGGCGGCGGCAAGACCCGCAGGACCCGCGCCGATGATGAGCAGATCGTGCACCCGATCGTCGGCGGCGGGCGCATTGATGCCGAGGCACTTGGCGACTTCGGCATTGCTCGGGTTCTTCAGAAGTTCGCCGCCGCGGCAGACTACCACGGGAACGTCTTCGCTCCGGACGTGAAAACGGTCGAGCAACGCGTGGGCGTCGGCATCGTGCTCGACGTCGATATTGACGTAGGGGCGGGCGTTACGCGTCAGGAATTCCCGTAAGCGCAAGGTGTCGGCGGAGTGATTCGAACCCAGAAGCAGCACCTCGCTGTGGCCCGACTCGATGACGCTCATGCGGCGCAGGATGAAAGCGCGCATGAAGAGCTCGCTGAGCTCGGCATCGTTCTGCACGATGCGTCGCAGCTGCTCCGCCTCGATTAATAGAACGACGCCGGCCTCGCGCACGCGAATGCGTACCATGGCGGGGGTGCCGCGCAAGGTGCTCATCTCGCCGGTAAAGTCCCCCGGGCCCAGTAGGAAGAGCAACTCGTCGCCCGAAGTGTCTTGAGTAACTGACGGCGGCGCCAGCACTTCGAGACTTCCCGCCGCCACCACGAAGACGCCGCGCGGTGAGTCGCCCAGTTCCAGGAGAATTTCGCCCGCGCGCGTCTGCATGCGCGTGCCCTGGCGCTCCAGGCGCGCGAGCTGTGCGGCGGTGAGCTTGGGGAACATCTGCGCGCGCCGCTGTTCCAGCAGAGTGGTCGCCACCGTCGCTCCTACAGATCGAGTCGAATCACGGCGGCAGCTCCATCGCCAGCTCGTCGATGTAGCACCAGCTCCAATTCTCGCCGGGCTCGATCGACGTCATGATGGGATGCTGCGTGGCTTGGAAGTGCCTAGTCGCGTGCCGATTCTTCGAGTCGTCGCAGCAACCGACATGCCCGCAGGTCCTGCAGAGTCGCAGATGGACCCAGGTATCGCCGAGCTTGAGGCACTCCTCGCAACCGCGACTACGCGGCCGATCGGTCCGCACGAAATCCAGATGACGGCACTGCTCAGCCATGAGTACTTAGGGTGCGCGTGCACTCGCCGATGGGGAATCCGGGGTCAGCCCCGTGGTATCGGGCGTCGGATCCGGCGCGCTTTTGCCGGATTGTTCGGTCTGCCACCCGCCGCCCACGGCCCGATAAAGCTGCACCAGCGACAGCAGCGTATTCAAGTGCGCCGCGGAGAGCGACAGCTCCGCGGTGAACAGGTCGCGGTCGGCGTTGATCACATCGAAGTAGGATGCAGAGCCGACGCGGTAGCGGGCCAGGG
>Ga0209804_1002454_pt1 | contig 11164 bp, 10 predicted proteins | sample GraSoiAngelo_139_FD_185896 | JGI IMG/M metagenome (GOLD analysis project Ga0209804, IMG submission 185896) | Grasslands soil microbial communities from the Angelo Coastal Reserve, California, USA - 14_0929_12_20cm (SPAdes) (version 2) | ecosystem: Environmental > Terrestrial > Soil > Grasslands ... | reverse complement strand
AAACAGGACGCGTGCCGCGCGGAGGCGCGGCTGACCAAGGCCGTCGCGGATTTGAACGCGATCATTCGCGACGTGAGAAATTTCATTGTCGGGCTGGAACCGCAGGCATTGCAAGGGCGTGAGTTCAACACAGCTTTGCAATCACTCGTGGCAACCATGAGCCAGTCGCACGCCGCACAGTTTTCCTTCGACGTCGATCCGCAGGCGGCCGACCAGTTGGATGCGCGCGAGGCGACTCACCTGCTTCAGATCGCGCGCGAAGCCATGAGCAACAGTCTGCGGCATGCCCGGGCGCAACGCACGGTCGTTTCATTGAAAAGGCAGAACGGGCGCGTGCGGCTGGAAGTCCAGGACAATGGAGTGGGTTTTGAACAAGAGGCCCCGGCAAACCGCGGCCACGGGCTGCGGAACATCGCCGCGCGGGCGGACGAAATCGGCGCGCGCAGTGAGGTTGTCTCCACACCGGGCAAAGGCACACTTGTTTTTGTCGAAATCCCCGCCCGCCCGCTTTATGAGCCAGCCTGAATCCAGACCGATCCGATTGCTGATTGTGGACGACCACAAAGTGGTCCGCCTTGGACTGCACACGTTGTTGAGCCGCCACGCGGGGATCGAAGTTGTGGGCGAAGCGGACACCATGGCGGCGGCGGTGGAAGAAACGGCCCGCTTGCAGCCGGACGTTGTGCTGATGGACGTCCGGCTGCCCGACGGCAACGGATTCGAGGCGTGCCGGCGGATCCGCAAATCGCAGCTTGAGACGCGCGTCCTGTTTCTCACGTCTTTTGCCGACGAAGAAATCGTTTTGGAATCCATCGACGCCGGCGGCGACGGTTATTTGCTCAAAGAAATTGACGAGGAAAATTTGGTCCACGCCGTCAGAAACGTCGCTGCCGGCCAATCGATCCTTGATCCGGCGGTGACCCGGCGTGTGTTGGAACGCGTCAAGAACCCGGACACTCCCTCCACCACCAAACTGGATTCACTCTCGCCACAGGAGCGGCGTGTCCTGGCTTTGGTCGCGGAAGGCAAGACCAACAAGGAAATCGGAGTGGCACTCGGCTTAAGCGACAAGACGGTTAAGAATTACCTGAGCAACACGCTGGACAAACTTCAGCTCACCCGCCGCTCTCAAGCAGCCGCCTATTTTGTTCAGCATTCGAGCAAGTAAGTCCATTCGGCCCTAGTGACTAGGGCCATAAATCCTTTTGGGTATCATTTGATTGCTCGATTTGCGCTTAAGAGTCTTGTAATGAACATAGTGTGTGGCATTCAACCATGAAGAGGCGCTTTTTCTCAAATCGAACTAGGCAGGCCGGTTGCTAAACTTCGCCTGAGAATTAGGCAGAGAAAGTCAGAGAACGAGACAAGATTCAAATGAAAGTAAAAACTTCAAGCCGACCGAGCACAGAGCTGCTGAAACAAGGCCGCGCGCGCGCACAGCGGGCGTTCACGCTCGCCGAAGTTGCCGTCGCCATGGCCATCACCGCCATGTCAATGGCCGGCGTGGTTGCTGGGTACATCTTTGCCACCCGACAGGCGGAATGGTCGGCCTTCTCGTTGGCCGCCCAGGCTCTGGCCACTCAGCGCCTCGAACAAACCCGGGCGGCACAATGGGAGCCGCGCCAGCCCTTGGATGAATTGGTTGCCACTAATTTTCCGACGGTTCCCACGAACCGTCTCGATATGCCGATCTCGGGCACGAACATCGCCTACGCCACCAACTTCACCACGATCACCGATCTTAAAGCCGTCGTCGGGTACCCGCTGAAAATGATTCAAGTCGATTGCGTTTGGTCCTTCAGACAACGGCTCTATACGAACACCATTGCCACTTATCGCGCTCCTGACCGATGAAAATAACACCATTCAACTTTTCGGGCTTCGACCGGAGCCAAAAGACCCGGCCATCCGCCTTCACGCTGGTGGAGGTGATGATCGCCATTACAGTCATGATCATGACCCTGGCCGGGGTGCTCGCGGTCCAATTCTACGGCATGAAGCTGTTCGAATTGACCAAGTCGAAACTGGGCGCCAGCGACGACGCGCGCAAAGCGATCGACCTTCTATGCACTGAAATTCGATCGGCGAAAATTATTAAAATCGGCAACGGCGGTCTCGGTCCTACCAACTTCACGGAGTGCACCGACAACACGCCGCAGCAGGGCAGCGCCATTCAGATTTACGCCAGCACGAACACCAACACGTTCGTTCGATACTACTGGGACTCGAGCACCAACCAGTTGCAGCGGACATTCAACGGAATCACCACCAAAACGGTAGTGGCCAGCTACATCACCAACAGCGGCGTCTTTACCGCCGAGGACGCCTTTGGAAACACCAACACCCTCAAAACAGCCAATCACGTGATCTCTATGAAGCTGCAGTTTTTTCAGATCCAGTATCCAATCATTCGAATCGGACCCGGGAATTACTACGATTTCTACCAGCTTTCCACCAAAATAACCAAACGAACCTAGCAACCATTTATGAACACAATCCTGGCCCGCACCCGAAAGACCGAAGAGGGGTCTTCCCTCTTTCTGGTGATGACGCTGATCGTGATCGCGTTTTTGATGCTCGCGAGCGCGCTGTCCTGGAGTCAAAACAACGCCCTGACGATCGCTCGAAACAACCAGTACTGGCGCACCATCGCGGCGGCGGAAGCGGCGACCGAAAAGGTGTTTGCCCGCCTCCACGAGGACTTTCAAAGCACCGGTGAAAACACCATCTATAATAACAGTCAAGGCACGGCTTACTGCACCACGGTTCCCACGGCCGCTGACAGCAGCTACTGGAGTTCTTATGTGTTCAGCGATGGGCAAGGCCGCAACAACCAGACTTACGTCGCGCTGGTTCCAGGCACCCGGACCAACTGGACTGTGCTGAACTCACAGTACGCAGGACTCTCTGCCATCGCCGACACGTATCAGATTGTGTCCTACGCCCGCGATAGCCAGGGGCGGTTCAACGTGTCCGCAGGCGTTCAACAGAACATTCAACCCTCCTCGATCCCGGCCTTTCAAAGCGCCATTTTCTACAATGTTGACCTGGAAATTGAGCCGGGACCGAACATGATCGTCACGGGCCGGGTCCATAGCAACGCTAACATTTATGAAATGCCCGACGCCAATCTCACCTTTCAAAGCGACGTCACGGCCTCCGGCCTAATCCTTATCCAACATGCGCCCGGTGATCCGCAGACGGACCCCGGTGGCGGCACGATCCTGTACCAGGCAGAGCATGATTCCAAGGCGCCAACCTTGACCCTCCCCATCGCCGGCGGCAACGATCCCACTACCGCTTACGAGATTATCAAACCGCCGCCCGTCGGCGGCGACACTGACCCGGCGCTTGCCAACGAGCGCTACTACAACAAGGCCGACGTTCTCATTACGGTCACCGATACCAATGTTACCGCCAAGAGCGGTTCTTTGAATCTTGGCGCCACCTTGCTTAGTCTGCCTGCCGGTACGGTCACCAGTTACACCAACAAGTTTTACAACGGACGCGAGCTCAAGGGGGTCAACGTCGTTGACATCGACGTGAGTAAATTCAAGACCTGGGCAGACGACTCCAGCGTCGTTACGGGCGCAGGCAATTTGTGGGCGCTTTACGGGCGCCAGCCCAGTTCGATTTACGTCCTCGACCAGCGAAAGGTCCCGGCCAACACGGAAAAGGGCGTTCGTTTGATCAATGGCTCGCAACTCCCGAATGCCGGATTAACCGTGGCCACTCAGGACCCGCTTTACGTCAAGGGCGATTTCAACATCAAGGATTCGACCGGCACCTCGAGCGGCTCGGACACGACGCACACCAAACCCGCTTCCCTGGTCGCCGATGCCGTCACCGTGCTGTCCACCGGCTGGACGGACGCCGCCAACGCCACCAGCGCCTTGGGCAACCTCCATGCCGCCACCAGCACGACCGTCAACGCCGCGTTCCTGGCGGGCATCGTGAAGACCACCCCCAGCTCCTACAGCGGCGGCGTGGAAAACTTCCCGCGTTTTCTGGAGAACTGGAGCGGGTACAGCCTGACCTACAACGGCTCGATGGTGGTGATGTTTTACAGCCAGATTGCCACCGGCCTTTGGAAGGGGACCGGTACTTATTACAATCCGCCCGTGCGCAACTGGACTTTCGACAACAATTTTATGAATCCTCTGAAACTGCCTCCTGGCACGCCATCGTTTCGCTTCGTGCTGCGGGGCGACTGGCTGACTGTAGGCAGAAATCCTGCCGGTTAAAAACCGGCCTGGGAAACCAGAGTCCCTGCGGTTCAGTTACGCAATTGCTCTTGCCAGGGACGCTCGTCTTCGGAACGAACTTCGCTTGAACTGTCGCGTCGGCTGTCTCAGCTGACGAGTGACACGTAGGGCAGACATCCTTGTCTGCCCGTTCGCGCGACTTCCCAGTCGCGTGTGCGAGCGCGCACACAGTTTGGCAGTTCCTTACTTCCTTCTGCCGGATCGGGCAACGTGCATCCACCCGCGAGGCTCAACCCCTCGGCAACGCGGCGGGCCCTGGAGCGTGTCAAAAACGCGGACACGCTGTCCACGAAAGACGAATTCGCCCGGTTGTCCGAAGAGGACTGACGAGTCCTTGCGCCAGTCGTGCAAGGCAAGACGAACAAGGAGATCGGCTTGCGCTCGGGCTGGCACAGCCGTTAAGACCTGCCCGAGCAACAACTTGGACAAGCTACAGCTCAGTCATCGCTCCCAGGTTGCCGCCTTTTTCGTTCAGCATTTCCGCGAGCAAGTCCATTCGGCCCTAGTGGCTAGGGCCATAATCCTTTCTGCGCAACTTTTGATTCCTCTATTCTGGCTTAACGCTCTTGTAATGAACATAGTGTGTGGCATTCAATCAGGAAGAGGCGCTTTTTCTCAAATCGAACTCGGCAAGTCGATTGCTATTCACCTTGGCTGAGAACGAGACAGGTTCAAAATGAAAATAAGAATTTCAAGTCAACGAAGAGCGGAAGCCGGGTCGAAGGCCTTCACACTGATGGAAGTGTTGGTGGCGGTGGCGATCATCGGCGTCCAGTTTGTCACCCTGTATGTGGGCATGACGCAGGGCTTCGGCATCGTGCAGGTGTCGCGTGAGAATCTCCGGGCCACGCAAATTCTGCAGGAGAAGATGGAAACCATCCGGCTCTACACCTGGGACCAGATCACCAACGCCGGATTTATTCCCCCCACTTTCACGGCCACGTTTTACCCGGCGGCGCAAACCAATCAAGGCCTCAACTATCAAGGGACGATGACGATTTCCGACGTGCCCGCTCCCCTGAGCAGTACCAGTTATGCCAGTGATCTGAAGCTGGTCGTGGTTCAGGTCAACTGGACGTCCGGCAACGTACAACGTCAGCGCGACATGAGAACATTGGTCTCGCATTATGGACTGCACAATTACATCTACACCCAATAAGGCTCGTTGCCAGGCCATGACGCTAGTCGAGCTGATGGTTGCCACCGGCGTGGGCAGCATCGTGCTGGCCGCGGTGTTGGCCCTCTTCCTGTTCAGCGCGCGCAGCTTCGCAGCGCTGGCCAATTATGTCGATCTGGACAATAAAAGCCGCAACGCGCTCGATACGATGTCCTCGGACATCCGGCAGGCCGACTTCTTGTCCAGCTACGACACAAACAAGCTTGTTTTCCAGACGACCGATCCGACGACCACTAATACGCTGAACCTCACCTACTTTTATGACGCAGGCGCGACAACCTTGACCCGCACGTTGGGCGTCCGAAGCACGGTCTTGCTGACGAACTGCACGTCTCTGAATTTCGGCATTTTCGCCCGCAACCCGATTGGAGGGCAATGGGATACTTACTCCAACGGAGTTCCGTCGAACTGCAAGCTGGTTCAGTTGACCTGGGTTTGCCAACGAGGCATTTTGGGCGGTCGCATCGCCAACACTGAAAGCGTGCAGTCCGCCAAGGTCGTCATGCGCAAACCCTGAGTCATTTCATTTAACCTCCTAACCGCTAAGAATTATGAAAATCAAAATCAACAAACAACCGCAAGGCAACGTTCTGCTGGCGACCATGCTCTTCACGTTCATCGTCGGCGTGGCGTTATCCAGCTACCTCACCCTGGTCTCCGTCCAAAATCAGTCCACTCTGCGCTCGCAAGCGTGGAACACCTCCACCCCCGTCATGGAAGCAGGCATCGAAGAGGCGCTGACCGCACTCCAATACTACCGCTCCGCCAACATGGACAAAAGCGGCTGGACCTTTAACGCTGCCGACGGGTTTTATCACACCAGCGCCACTCTGCGAAACGGCTCTACGCAAAACGCGCGCAACGCCTATTCGTACGACGTGGGCATCAAGCTGCCGCCGCCCGGTCAACCAGATCAGCCGATCATCGAGTGCTTTGGCTACACGCCGTCGCCGGCCAACCTCGCCACTGCGCCGGATAACCGACTGAGCAGTCCCTATGGAATGATCCTGGGCGCGGTGGGGTTGGCCCCTTTATTCACGCCTGATATCTCGACGACCAAGCGCAAAGTGCGCGTGATAACCAAAAGCGATCCCCTTTTCAGCAAGGCCATGGCGGCCCAAGGCCTCATCGACATGAACGGAAAGTGGATTGTCACCGACAGTTTTGATTCATCCGATCTGACCGGCACCTACAACACTGGCGGCAAATACGACAGCAGTAAGAAGAAGGCCGGTGGGAATGTGGCAACTAACGGTCAACTCGTCAATGTCAACAATGCCTGGGTCTATGGCAGTGTCGCGACCGGTCCTGGTGGCACCGTCCAGGTTAAGCAATGGGCCTCGGTCGGTGATACGTCCTGGGTGCCGACAATAGGCATCCAAGCCGGCCACGCTACCGATGATATGAATGTCGAATTCGGGACCGTGAGTGTCCCTACAGCGGCCTTAAACAGCATCAACACGGCCTACAGCAGCACCAAAGGCGGAAACGTTCTGACCGGCGGCTTATTGGGAACTACAAATTATTTCAAGCTCAATACCCTCTCCGGCAACATCACCGTGACAGGTAATGCCGTGGTTTATGTCCCGGCCGGCGGCACCGTCAGCTTCTCAGGCAGCAAAGACGGCATCACCCTTGCCAACGGCGCGACGCTCACAATGTATGTTGGGGCGGCATCAGTAACGATTGCCGGCAACGGTATAGTCAATCCAGGCAGCGCGCTCAACTTCCAGTATTACGGCCTGCCGACCAATACCAGCATCTCCGTTTCCGGCAACGGCGACTTTAGCGGAGCCATCGATGCTCCCTCCGCCGCACTCGCTATGAATGGCTTCGGAAATAACGGAAGTTTCATTGGTTCCTGCATCGTGAACACAGTGACGATGAACGGCGGCGTCCAATTCCATTACGACGAAGCCCTGGCCAAACTCGGCCCGATCCGCGGTTACATCGTCACGTCGTGGAACGAAGTTAATCCGAACAATTAAGTCCGAAATATCTATCCCTTCGGAAGCGGCGGTCATGTGACCGCCGCTGTTTTGTTTTCAACCCACAGGTTTGTCCGCCCGACCGCAATCCCGGCGTGTCCCGGAGCACGTCAAAAAAACGGACACGCCGTCTGCGAAAGACGAGCTTGAGATGTTCTGCAAAGAGGAGTAACGAGTCTTCCTCTGGTCACGCAGGAGAAGGCCACCCGGGGAATAGGCTTTGCATCGGCTTGAGCGGCAAGACAGCTAAGAATCACCTGAACAACAGGTTGGATATACTTCCGCTCCCGCGCTGAGCGCCGGTAATTGCGCTTTTCGTTCGACACTTCGGTGGGTAAGGCCATTCAGCCCTAGTGGCTAGGGCCATAATAGGTTTCGGTCGCAATTCCACTCCCTGATCCTGAATAAAGCTCTTGGATCAAACAGGATATACGGTCTTGAACCTCCAACAGATTGACTCTTAAATTGAACCCGGCAAGCTGGCTGCTGAACTTGAATTGAGAACTGTTGAGTTTCGAATGCGCGTAAAAACTTCAAGTCAATGGAGCACGGAGGCGCCGAACCGAGTCCGCGTCCGGTCGCAGCGGGCGTTCACGCTCGCGGAGGTTGTCATCGCCATGGCCATCACCGTGATGTCGCTGGGCGGCGTGATCACAGGATACATTATTGCCACCCGACAGGCGGAGTGGTCGGCCTGCTCGCTGGCCGCGCAGTCGCTGGCCACCCAGCGCCTGGAACAAACCCGGGCGGCAAAGTGGGACCCGCGCGCTTCACCGCCCGTCGATGAAGTGATTACCAATAATTTCCCGATCGTTCCTACCAACATTCTCGATATGCCGGTCTCCGGCACCAATATCGCCTACGCCACCAACTTCACGACCATCAGCGATGTAACCAACGGCGGGTATCCGCTGAAACTGATCCGCGTCGATTGCGTTTGGTCGTTCAGACAACAGGTCTACTCCAACACCATCGCCACTTATCGCGCTCCGGACCAATGAACATCACCCCATTCAGATTATCGGGCGTCGGCAGGAGCAAAAAGAGTCGGCCATCCGCCTTCACGCTGGTGGAAGTGCTGGTCGCCATGTCCATCATGGTCCTGGTATTGATCGGCGTGCTCGCGGTCCAATTCTTCGGCATGAAGCTGTTCCAATTGACGAAGTCAAAACTGGGTGCCAGTGACGACGCGCGCAAAGCGATCGACCTCCTGGTCACCGAAATTCGGGTCGCGAAAATGATTCGAATTGGCAACGGCGGTCTCGGTTCTCCCAACTTCACGGATTGCGGCCCCAACACGCCACAGCAGGGCGGCGCCATTCAGATTTACGCCACGACGAACACCAACTCTTTCGTTCGATATTACTTCAATTCAAGCAGCAACCGGCTGGAGCGGACGCCGAACGGCATTGCCGCGTCCACCGTCGTGGCCAATTTCATCACCAATCGTTACCCCATCTTTACTTCCGAGGACGCCTTTGGAAACACCAACTACGACAACGCAAAAAATCACGTGATCTCGATGAGGTTGGAGTTTTATCAGACGCAGTATCCGATCATTCCGATCGGTCCAGGGAGCTACTACGACTACTACAGAATTTCCACGAAAACAGCTCAACGCGTATTCTAGCAACCCTTATGAACACAACCCTTGCCCGCGACCGGAAGACCAAGGAGGGCTCCGTCCTCTTTATGGTGCTGATGCTCATTGTGATCGCCTTTTTGATGCTGTCCAGCGCGCTCTCCTGGAGTTCAAACAACGCCATCACGATCGCTCGGAACAGCCAGTATTGGCGAACCGTCGGGGCGGCGGAAGCGGCGACCGAAAAGGTGCTGACCCGCCTCTCCCGGGACTTTCAGAGCGTCAATGGCGAGGACACAGTTTATCGAACCCTTACCTTGGGGTCCTACGCCAGTCAGGTCCCCACCGCCGCCGAAAACAGCTATTGGAGTACTTACGCTTTCAGTGACGGGCAGGGCAACAAAGACCAGACTTACGTCAACCTGGTTCCAGGCACCCGAACCAACTGGTCTGCGCTCAATTCGCAATATGCAGGACTCTTTGGCGTCACCGACGCGTATCAGGTCAGGTCCTACGCCCGCGACACGCAGGGACGTTTCGATGTGTCGGCCGGCGTTCAACAAAACGTGCAGCTCGCCACAATCCCCGTTTTTCAATTTGCCATTTTCTATAATGTGGACCTGGAAGTTGAGCCAGGGCCGAACATGACCGTCACTGGTCGGGTCCACAGCAATTCTGACCTTTATCAGAATCCTGGCGCCACCCTTACCTATCAAAGCGCCGTCACGGTCGCCGGAGACATCAAACTTGGACCGGTCCCTGGTGATCCCTCCCATATCGGAATCGATAACGGCAAGGTCGTTTATAAGACGCCGGGGCCGGACGGTACCGGGACCAAGATCGACCAGTTGACACTGCCGATCAGCCAGGGGGGCAGCGATCCGAACAAGGTTTATGAAATTTTGAATCCGCCTCCCGTCGGAGGCGACACGGATGCGGCCGTTGGGGTCCAGCGCTACTACAACAAGGCCGACATCATCATCACAGTGACCGACTCCGGCGTTCTCGCCTCGAGCGGCGCATTAAATCTTGGCGCCACCAAGCTGACTCTGCCCAGCGGTGTTGTTACCGCTTATACCAACAAGTTTTACAACGGGCGCGAGGGCAGAGGAGTCAACGCGATCGACATCAACGTCGGGGCCCTCAAGACCTGGGCAGACAACAAGAGCTCGACCGGTGGGGGAAGCGATTTGTGGACACTTTATGGGCGCGAGCCCAATTCAATTTACGTCATCGACCAGCGAAAAAATGTTCCGGCCGGCACGGAAGCTGGCGTTCGCGTGGTCAATGGCTCGCAACTCCCGAATGGTGGATTAACCGTGGCCACCCAGGATCCCATTTACGTTCAAGGCGATTTCAACACCAAGGATTCGACCGGCACCTCCAGCGGCTCGGATACCGCCCACACAAAACCGTCCTCGCTGGTTGCCGACGCCGTTACCGTGCTATCCAACAACTGGAAGGACGGCGACAACACCACCAAAAACCTCCACGATGCGACCAGCACGACCGTCAACGCCGCGTTCCTGGCCGGCATCGTGAAGACCACCTCCAGTTCCTACAGCGGCGGCGTGGAAAACTTCCCGCGTTTTCTGGAAAGCTGGAGCGGCGACACCTTGACCTACAACGGCTCCATGGTCGTGATGTTTTACAGCAAGATCGCCACCGGCCTTTGGAAGGGCACTGGTACTTATTACAATCCGCCCGTGCGCAATTGGACTTTCGACGTCAATTTTTTGGATCCGCGCAAAATGCCGCCATGCACCCCTGCGTTTCGCGTTCTGCAGCGGGGTGAATGGCTCGCTCTGGGCAGAGATCCCGCAGCCTGAGGAAAATCAGGCCGCGATCTCCTGCGGGCCTTTGCCCCCGTTAACCAGAAAGAGCACGGCCATGCGCACCGCCAAACCGTTCGTGACCTGCTCCAGGATCACCGAGCGCCCGCTGTCGGCAATCTCGCTGTCGATTTCCACGCCGCGGTTGATGGGGCCTGGATGCATGATCAGCACCTCGGATTTCGTTCCACGCAGGCGCTCCTTGTTCAATCCGAACAGGCTGGTGTATTCGTGGATGCTCGGGAACATCGTCTGGCGCTGCCGCTCATGCTGAATGCGCAGCAGGTTGATGATGTCGGCATCGGCAATGGCTTCATCAA
>Ga0209804_1002451_pt1 | contig 11166 bp, 11 predicted proteins | sample GraSoiAngelo_139_FD_185896 | JGI IMG/M metagenome (GOLD analysis project Ga0209804, IMG submission 185896) | Grasslands soil microbial communities from the Angelo Coastal Reserve, California, USA - 14_0929_12_20cm (SPAdes) (version 2) | ecosystem: Environmental > Terrestrial > Soil > Grasslands ... | reverse complement strand
TACAGAGTTCGAGCTGCTGGCGACGCTGGCGCGCCAACCCGGCCGGATTTTTACGCGAAGCCAGCTGCTCACCGCCGTCCGGGGTGTGGCGATCGAATCATACGAGCGGGCGATCGACGCCCACATCAAGAACATCCGGCGCAAGATCGAGGCCGACCCGCGCGAGCCACGCTACGTGCTGACCGCGTACGGGGTCGGCTATCGGTTCGCGGAGGCGCAGCCGTGAGCCAGGGGCGCGGCCGCGGACCCTGGATGCGTGGCGGACCGTGGATGCGAGGCGGTCCGCCCTGGGCCGGCCCCTCCGGCAAACGCCCGCCCTGGTGGCCGGAGGGAGAGCCCTGGCCGCCGCCCCGACCTCCGTGGATGCGGCATCGCGGCCGCTTCGTGCGCCGCCTGGCGCTGATGCTGACCGGCGTGTTCATCCTCGTTGCCGGAATGATCACGTTGGGGGTCTGGCTGGCGGCAGCAGCCCTGGGCGTGGTGCAGGTCGCCGGGCCGGTCCGCCTGATCGCGGTTGGCGACCTGGTCGAGGGCGCAACCCGGATCCAGTCCGGAGACTATGGCTTCAGGGTCGTGGAGCGCGGACCGCCTGAGCTGCGTTCGGTCGCGCATGCCTTCAATGCGATGTCCGAGCGGTTGCAGGCGACCGAGAACCAGCGACGCTCTTTCCTGGCCGACGTCACCCACGAGCTGCGCACGCCGCTGGCCATCATCCGTGGACAGGCGGAGGGCATCAGCGACGGCCTCTATCCAGGCGATGCACCTCACCTGACCCCCATCCTGGAAGCCGCACACACGATGGAGCGGCTGGTCGACGACCTGCGCACGCTGGCGCTCTCGGAGACGGGCAGCCTCAACCTGGCGCTCGAGCGCATCGACGTCGCAGCGCTGGTCGTAGAGTCGCTGGCCTCATTCAGGCCTCAGGCCGAAGCCCGCCAAATCGTGCTCCGCCAGGAGATGCTCGGTGATCTGCCGAGCGCGCTCGCCGATCCGGTTCGGATCCGCAGCGTCCTCGGGAACCTGCTGGCCAACGCGATTGCGCACACGCCGGCGGGTGGATCGGTCCAGGTCCGGGCGCAACGTTCGGGCGATTACCTGACGGTGACGGTCTCGGACAGTGGCGAGGGGATCCCCGCCGACCTGCTGCCCTCGATTTTCGAGCGATTTGTCAGGGGACCCGGCTCCAACGGGTCAGGGCTGGGGCTGGCCATCGCCCGCGACCTCGTCCAGGTTCATGGCGGCGCGATCACGGCGGAGAGCCAGCCGGGGGCGGGGACCACCATACGGTTTACGCTTCCGCTGGAGCCGCTCGAGCAGCCGCACTGAGCCGGCAACAAAAGGCGGGCGGCTGTTCGCCACCCGCCTTTCAGTGGGACGCCGCGATCAGTCGACGACGGTCGTGGAGTGCCGGTTGCGGGACACAACCCTGACCAGCGAAACGATTCCCCAGCCGACCAGCGTATAGATGATGATGGCGACGATCGACTCCGGCTCGAAGATCGAGCGGCCCTCGGCGGTCGTGTTGAAGATACCGTGGAAGGGGGCGACCAGCGGAGCCGTCAGGTCGTACATGAATCGCACGAAGGGCGCCGTCAGGTTGGCGCCAAACAGCTTCAGCACGAAGCGGATCGCGATCAGCGTGTCGAGCAAACCGACAACCCACCAGACGATGGCGATCACCGGGTTGGTATAGGACGGGTACGAGTACGATGCCACCGACGTCCGTGACGACGTAACCGGGCTCACCGGGCGCACCGGCTCGCCGCTGGTGGTCTCCTGTCGGACGATCTCTCGGTCGTAGGAATCTCCCATGTTTTTCCTCTTTTGCTCCTTGCCATCCGTCGGGCGAGTTCCGTTTCGCGTTGCCCCTGGATCGCACATTGATACTAACAGATTTTGCATAAATGTCAACGTAGAACTTGTGGCATGCCCAACAGCGATTTAGCTACAGTCGACGCCCGAACCCGGCGGACCGCGCTCGCAAGCTTTCAATCTGCCGCCAAGTTACGGCCGGTATGGCCGCCTGCCCCAGCTGCGGTTCTTTCCTGATGGGGCCAACCTGCGAGTTTTGCGCCCGGTACGGCGTCGGTGGCCGGCAGTCCGCCGCTCAGCCCTGGCAACCGCCGGCCTGGCAGCCGCCACAGTACTCCGCTGCGCCCGCCTACCCAGGGGGCAACGGCAACGCGCCGGTGGACACCGGCATCAACCCGCTCGAGCTTGCCTGGGCCCGGACCCGGGTGACCTGGGTGTGGGTCCTGATCGCGGCCATCGGCCTTCTCACCATCGCTCTGCGGTGGGTGATTGCCACCAACCCGCAGGTGGTCCTTGCGATGGGCATCAGCCTGCTGCTCGACCCGGCCAGGGGGAGTTCCAGCGAGCAAACGACGGTCGCGATCTGGCAGGTGGTGACCTATTTCGTCCTCTCCTGGGTCCCGCTGACGGGGCTCGTCCTGCACTCATTCACGAGTCAAGCGCAAAGCGGCATCGCCGCGCTTGCCTCGGCCGCCGACCTCAGCCCCATGCTCTTTCAGGGAATCGCCTACGTCATGCTGGCGGTTCTGATCTGGCGGCGGTCGATGATCGCGTTGACGCTTGCCACGTTGCTCTTCCTCGCCGACAGCGGCATCTACGCGTACGCCATCTTCAACGTGTTCCAGGGCTTGTGGACCCTCAGCCAGAAGTTTGTCGAGATGACCCAGCAGTATCCGTCTCTGGGAACGGTAAGCAACCCCTATGACCTCTTCCACTGGCCCTGGGGTCTGGTTGTGCCGATCGTCGTGCGAGGGGCCATCCTCTGGTTTCTGGCCACCAGCTTCAGCGGTATGCGCGTGGTCAGGCTGGATCGCGCCCGCCGCAAGGCGGCTCGGGAAGAAGCAGAAGCCCAGGGTCTGGCCGCCTGAATCTCGACTGACGTCCTCTTAGACTTAACCTGATGGCACCCGTGCTCGCTGAATTTTCCGTGCCCGCGCGCGCCTGGTTCAATGCCACGTTCGCCAACCCAACCGAGGTCCAGGAGCGCGGCTGGCGGGCGGTGGCAGGCGGCCGGCACACGTTGATGTGCGCGCCCACCGGGAGCGGGAAGACACTTGCGGCGTTTCTCTGGGCTATCGACCGTTTGACCGGCGAACCGACGCCCGCGGAGCTGGAGCGCTGCCGGGTCCTGTACGTCTCCCCGCTAAAGGCCCTGACCGTCGACATCGAGCGCAACCTGCAGGCGCCGCTTCGCGGGATATCGCTGCAAGCGGAGCTCCTCGGTAGGAGGCTCCCCGCCATCGACGTGGCGATCCGCACGGGAGACACCCCTGCCCCGGACCGTCGCCGGATGGAGCGCCATCCCCCTGACATCCTGATCACCACCCCGGAGTCACTCTTTCTGCTGCTGACCAGCGCCGCTCGCCAGATCCTGACCTGCGTGCGCTGGGTGATCGTGGATGAGATCCACTCCATGGCCGACACGAAAAGGGGCGCCCACCTGGCGTTGAGCCTCGAGCGGCTTTCTGCGATCACCCGGCAGGAGCCGCAGCGGATCGGGCTTTCAGCGACGCAGCGGCCGCTGACCGAGACTGCACTGTTTTTGGGTGGACCCGGGCGTGAGGTGAAAATCGTCGATGCGGGCCGGATCAAGCCGATGGAGATCACGGTCGAGGTGCCAGTCGAGGACATGGCCAACCTGGAGCGAGGCACCGACTCCCTCAGCGGCCCCGCAGCCGTGATCGGCGCCCTGGACGAGGGCCCCCGCCGGAGCATCTGGCCAGCGATCCATCCGCGGATTCTGGAGTTGATCCGCCAGCACCGATCGACCATCATTTTTGTCAACTCTCGACGGCTGGCCGAGCGGCTGGCCGCAAGGCTCAACGAGATGGCGGGTGAAGAGCTGGTCCGCGCCCACCATGGCTCCATCGCCAAGGAGCAACGGCTGCTGATCGAGGACGCGCTCAAGGCGGGCCGGCTCCCGGCGCTGGTGGCCACCTCGAGCCTGGAGCTCGGCATCGACATGGGTGCCGTCGACCTGGTGATCCAGGTGGAATCGCCGACCAGCGTGTCACGCGGAATCCAGCGGATTGGCCGGGCTGGACACTCGGTCGGCGAGCCCTCGAAGGGCACGATCTTTCCCAAATATCGCGGCGACCTGCTCGAGGCGGCGGTGGTAGTGGACCGGATGCTGCGCGGCGAGATCGAGACGACCAGGGTGCCGCGGAATCCCCTGGACGTCCTGGCCCAGCAGATTGTCGCAATGTGCGCGATGGAGGATTGGTCGGTGGAGGAGCTGGGCGCCCTGGTCCGGCGCGCCTACCCGTTCAGCGACCTTGGACCGCGGGCGCTGGAGTCGACCCTCGACATGCTCAGTGGCCGTTACCCGTCCGACGAGTTCGCCGAGCTCCGGCCCCGGATTGTCTGGGACCGGCTCACCGGGACGCTGCGCGGACGCCGGGGCGCTCAGCGGCTGGCCGTGGTCAGCGGAGGCACCATCCCTGATCGCGGTCTCTACTCGGTGAATCTGGTGGACGACGGGAAGCGGGTGGGTGAGCTCGACGAGGAGATGGTGTACGAGATGCGGCCGGGTGATACCTTCGTCCTGGGCGCGACCACCTGGCGAGTGTCGGACATCACGCCCTCCCAGGTGCTGGTGACTCCCGCGCCGGGAGAGCCGGGGCGAATTTCGTTCTGGCACGGGGACGCCCTTGGGCGCCCGGTCGAAGTGGGCCGGGCGATCGGCGAGACGGTCCGCGAGCTGGCGTCACTCGATCCCGATGAAGCTGTCCGGCGGCTGAGGGAACGATCCCGGTTCGACGAGCGAGCCGCCACCAACCTGCTCGCCTACCTCCACGACGAGGTCGAGGCGACCGGCAGTCTCCCGGATGACCGGACAATCGTGGTCGAGCGGTTCCGTGACCAGCTGGGAGACTGGCGGCTGGCCGTCCTGACGCCGTTCGGCGCCCGGGTCCATGCCCCGTGGGTGCTCGCGGTCAAGGCACGGATCCAGGACCGCCTAGGGGTGGAGGTGCAATCGATCTACACCGACGACGGGTTTGCCCTGCGCCTGCCGGAGGCTGACCAGCCGCCCTCCACCGAGGACCTCTTCATAGACCCGGACGAGGTGCGCGAGCTGGTCACCTCGCAACTGCACGGCTCGTCGCTCTTCGCATCCCGATTTCGTGAGAACGCCGCCCGTTCGTTGCTGCTGCCGCGACGCCGGCCGGGCGAGCGCACTCCGCTCTGGCAACAGCGCCAGCGCAGCCACGACCTGTTGCAGGTGGCGGGCCACCACCCGAGCTTTCCGGTGTTGATCGAGACCTACCGGGAGTGCCTGTCGGATGTCTTCGACATGGACGCCCTGACCGAATTGATGCGATCTATCCGCGCTCGCCACGTCCGCGCCGTGACCGTCGACACCGATAAAGCCTCGCCATTTGCCTCGTCCCTCCTGTTCGACTACATCGCGCAGTTCATGTACGAGGGCGATGCCCCACTGGGCGAGCGACGGGCCCAGGCACTTGCCCTGGACCGCGATCTGCTCGCGGAGTTGCTCGGCAGCGAGGAGCTGCGCGAGCTGCTGGACCCGGCTGCCATCGCCGAGCTGGAGGTCGAGCTGCAAGGTCTGCGTCCGCAACGCTGGCCACGGGACGCGGACGAGGCGGTTGATGTTCTCCGGCGCCTGGGCGACCTTTCAGCCATCGAGGCCGAGGCGCGCGGCCTTCGCGGCGACTGGCTCGAGCAGCTCCAGGCGACCCGGCGGGTGGCGCTGATCAGGCTGGTGGGCGAAGACCGCTGGATCGCGACCGAAGACGCGGCCCGCTATCGAGACGCGCTGGGCGCTGCTCTCCCGGTGGGATTGCCCCAGGCTTTCTTGGGCCGTGTCGACCAACCGCTGAGCTCGCTACTGTTGCGCTGGGCGCGGACGCATGTCCCGTTCTTCAGTCGTGAGCCGGCCCGGCGATGGGGACTGAGCGAGCGCGACGTGGAACAGGCTCTCAGGGAGCTGGCCGTGGATGGGGCGGTGGTTGCAGGCGAGTTCCGGCCCGGTCATCGGGGCCGCGAGTATTGCCACGTCCAGGTGCTGCGGGTGCTGAAGCGGCGCTCGCTGGCAGCTCTTCGCAAAGAAGTGGAGCCGGTCCCGGTCGACGTGCTCGCCCGCTTCCTGCCCGCCTGGCAGGGCGTGGGGATGCCGGCGTCGGGACCGGAACGGCTGGCCGAGGTGATATTCCAGCTGCAGGGCTCCCCGGTACCGGCTTCCGTGATCGAGCGTGACGTGTTGCCCGCCAGGGTCAGGAACTACGGACCGCAGCTCCTCGATCAGCTGATTGCGATGGGAGAGGTTGTCTGGGTGGGCCGGGGACCAATCGGCAGCACCGACGGGCGGGTTTCGCTGTACCTGAGGTCCGACGCGGCCCGGCTGATCCGTGAACCCCAGGAAGTGCCCGAGGGCGAGACCCACTCAAAGCTCCGCGAACATCTCCAAACCCGGGGCGCGTCCTTCTTCCGCGACCTCTTTTACGCGGCCGGAACCGGCGAAGAGCAGGCGGTGCTCGACGCCCTCTGGGACATGGTCTGGGCAGGCGAGGTGACCAACGATACGTTCCTTCCGCTGCGCCTGCTGGGACCGAAGGTCCGGCGCAGCCCGCGCCGGCCGCTCATGAGGCTGGGGCCGCCGGGCGCGGCTGGCCGATGGTCGCTGGTCTCGGACCTCCTGCGTCCTGCCGCATCACCGACCGAGCACCTGCACGCCCTGGCCGGATCACTCCTGCAGCGGTACGGGGTGCTGACCAGGGAGGCCGTCCTGAGTGAGGGGTTGACGGGCGGCTTTGCCGCCATCTACCCGGTCCTGCGAGCCATGGAGGAATCCGGCAAGATCCGGCGCGGGTACTTCATCGACGGCCTGGGTGGATTGCAGTTCGCTCTTCCCGGCGCGGTCGACAGGCTGCGGGGCGCAAAGGATGAGCGGGGCCGTACCCTGGTGCTCGCCGCCACCGACCCGGCCAGCCCGTTCGGCGCGACGATCGCCTGGCCATCCCGTGAATCGCGACTGGCGCGGGCCGCCGGAGCTTATGTCCTGCTCGACGGCGGTGAGCTGCGCCTCTACCTGGAGCGCGGTGGACGCTCACTGCTTACGTTCGGAGAAGTCACGCTGGAACATTTGCGGGCGCTGGCCGGAGTCGCGGCTCGCTCCGACAAGCTGGAGATACAGACGGTCGACGGAGCGGCGGTCAAGGGCTCACCGCTCGAGCCGCTGCTTCGCGAGGCGGGTTTCGGCGCCACCCCCAAGGGACTGGTCGTCTGGCCCGAGCGCCGGGCGGCCGTGCCGATTGCCTGAAGGGGACACCATCTGGCGGACAGCCGTCGCCCTCCGGCGGCGGTTGATCGGTAAGACCGTGACGGCGGCAGCACCCGACCTGGTAAAGCGTCTTGAAGGCCACCGCCTGGTCGCGGTCGAGCCGGTGGGCAAGCACCTGATCATGCGGTTCGACGGCCAGGTCGCCCTTCACTCACACATGCGGATGACCGGTTCCTGGCATCTTTACCGGCCCGGGGAGCGCTGGCGGCAACCCGAGCGCCGGGCGCGGGCCGTGCTCAACTTCGATGGTGCGGTGGCGGTCCTGTTCTCGGCTCCGGTCGTCGAGGTGGTGCGCGACGACCGCCAGCCGGTGCAACACCTGGGTCCGGACGTTCTCGCCGAGACGTTCGACATCGACGAGGTGATCCGGCGCGCCCGTCTTTCTCAAGCGCGGACGATCGGCGAGCTGCTGCTCGAGCAGCGAGTCTGCGCCGGCATCGGCAACATCTACAAGTGCGAGACACTCTGGACGCATAGGGTTAATCCCTGGTCTGCGCCATCATCCCTGGACCAAGCCGAGCTTCGCGGTCTTTACCTGACCGCCCGAGACCTGATGCGTCGCGCCCTGACCGGAAAGGGGTTTGCACCTCGCCACGCAGTGCACGGCCGCGGTGGCCGAAGCTGCCCACGCTGCGGTACCAGGATCAGCGTGCGTGCCCAGGGCGAGCAGGCCCGGATGACCTTCTTCTGTCCGAGATGCCAACGAAAAAAAGACCAGCCCACGGACTGGTCTTCTTTGTCGGACTAGCACCAGCCAAGATTTTCCCCACTTGCCCAGTAACTAAATCCGTTCGGTGTCGTCCAGAACCGTAGCCACACACATTCTGGTTCCCAAAACTTGCCGTAGGTCTGGGCATTCACCCAGTCGGTGTTCGCCCCCCTCGAAGAGTCCCAGAAACTTCCCTGTCGGATGTAGCTGCAACGACCCCAGCATTGTGCTGTAATCCCGACGTTTCCGGCGCGGCAACCGTCATACCAGTCGGTTACGCTTTCCTGCACGTAGGTCCCGGTGGCTGAATCGGTGTGGCCTACCCATCCGGAAGTGAAGTATCGGTAGCCGCAAGCCCCCGCAGCCGTCGCCCCCAGGTTCGCTAAGGCGCTGGCAGGCGAAACGTTGAAGTGCTCGACAGCCAACGCAGACCCCATCGGCACGGCGATCAACGCCCCGACCGAGATACCAGCCGCCAAAATGAGAGCGCGCACCAATCTCATCACCTGAGCCTCCCTTCGTGATCCAGACCTCGAAACACGCCCTCATGGTGATTGGAGCAGCGGACCGAAACAAGTCGCCATTACTAGCGACAACAGAACTGCTGCCGGCGCGGTAACTTTTCGATCGCTGTAGCCATTCCCAGCGACTTGTACTCGGCGCATGCCACTTCTACGGTGAGCCTGGAATTCCGGGAGAGGCGCAACCGCTCCGTCCAGGGTCAGAGGAGGTGACGAGATATGCGTGGGGTCGTTGTGGCAGCTTCGGTGGTGCTTACAGTCGTCGTGCTCGCCCTTTTGGTGGGGACATTCGGTTTTGCCTGGCTGCACGTCACCGCGCCATCGCACGTGGAAATAGGTCGCGCCAGCTAAAAGGAGTGAGAATGTGAAGTCGCTACTCTTGCGTCTTGCGATTTCGACCATGGTGGCGTCCGCCGGATGGATCGCAGTGGGTCCCGGGCAGGTGCTGGTCGCCGCGGCCAACACCACTCAAACGAAAGCGCTTGATGCGGCCTCGTGCGGAGGTTTGCTGGCGCTGGCGCGGGCCGACCGGCCGAGGCTAACGCCTGGCCAGCGGGCTATCGTCGACCACGCAACGGTCAATAGCTGCCGGCTGATCACGACCATGAACCACGCCCAGCCGACAAGCCAGGATGCACTGGCCGGATGCAGCGGTTTCTGGGTCACGTTCAGCTACACCATCTACTGGAACAACATCGGGTTCGACTACCTCAAGGACCGGGTGAACGGAGGGTTCTGCAGCGACGGCTACTGGGTCTCCAGGGACTGGGGCCCGGACTGCCAGACGACCCAATTCTGGCTGTGGGGAAGCGCAAACGATTGGTGCGGGAACTACCGTCCAAACGGCGGGGCAGCACCCTACCTCCAAATGGGCCACAACTTCCACATCTTTCCGTACTCCGCTCCCTGGATAAACAAGTACGGGTACTCCCGCGTCGAGGTATACAGCAACTTCGGCTACTCGGCCTGGGGGGCGTGCTGCTACTTCTAACCGTCTGGAGCTGAACGACGAAGCCGCCAGCGACACGTAGTAGCGAGCCGGTCCAAACAGGCCGGCTCGCTTCATTTTGAGCCGAGCTCATTTCAGCCCTCGGGCAACCGGCCCGACAGGAGCCAGACAGCCACGGCGGCGGCCCGGCTGTGAACACCGTGGCGCCGGTACAACCGGGAGAGGTGGGTTCGTAATGTATGGCCGGAGATGCCGAGGGCGCGGGCGACCTCCTTGTCCGAGTAGTCAGAAGCGATCAGGCGGACGATCTCGGACTCTCGGGGAGTGAATCGCAGGCCGCTCGGAACGGGCCAGGGATACGCGACGGATGCGCCCGCCGAGGCCGTTTGGATCATGAGACCAGTCTCGGGCCGATGGTCGGCGCCCGGTACACCCAAACGGAGGGAACTTGCGGGAGAGACGGCTCCAACCGGGGGGTCCGATCGGAGGGCCCGATCGGAGGGTCTAGATCACTGAGTCAGCGACTCCGGCGAGCGCCCGCCAGCGAAGGCGGCCCCGGTCGTACCGGCTGAAGGCGGCCGGAAGAACAGCTGAACCGGGTCGGGATACCGGCTGAGCGCCTCGTCCGGGACGCGCCAACTCACCTCTCCAACCTTCTGGGTGATGAAGTCCTCGAGCGAGGCATTCAGGAGCTCCACCACGGCCTCACCCGGCAGCTTGAGATCGGCCAGTTGCTTTGCGTGCTCTTTGAGGAACCCGTCGGTCTGGTCGATGAACTGACCGGCGAGCAGCTCCATCTGTCGGGTCACCGGCGCCGGGTCTTCGTTATTGAGCAACTCCCGCAGCTGCTGCCCCTTCAGCTCCCACAGCTGCCGGATCACGGAAGCGTTCATATCAGCCATCGCTTCGCGCAGAGCCGTGACTCTGCGCAACTTGACCGGGTCGATGGACGCCACCCACCGTAGTCGACTCGCCCCGTCACCGATCTCGCAGGAGGCATACCAGTGCGGGAAGGGATTTCGGGCGAGCTTCGTCCCCAGGTGGTGGCAGGTGTACACCACACCCAGGGGCTTGAACAGAGTGTCCAGCGGGATGAAGCGGGCAGGCTGATACGCCAGGCAATCGGCGAAATCCCGCGGAAACGGCCGGGTGTAGGGACACCGGTCGGCTGGCCTATTTGGCGTGGTGCGATTCCTCCTCGTGTGGCCGGACCATCAGAGTAGCCGAAGGCCGCAATCCGCCCAGCAGTCTCATTGATCGAGCCACCCCTCCAGGCGCCGGCGGGCTCGGGCGGCCTCCGCCACGTTCACGCCTCGAAAACGCACGGTCTCACCCGGTCGCGCCTGGGCCAGCAGCGACAGGTCGGCGGAGACGACCGTCGCCATCACCGGGTAACCGCCGGTCGTTGGGTGGTCGGCGAGGAGAACGATCACCTCACCGGACGGAGTGACCTGAACCGCACCGGCTGACACCGGCGTGGTCAGGATCTCGGCCCCGCTCGCCCGGAACGACGGCGCTGAAAGCCGCGTGCCCATCCGATCTGCCAGCGGCGTGATCACGAATGCCGTCTCAAAGAACCGCGTCACATCAGCATTCGCAAATCGATCGTGGTCCGGCCCGGGCATCGCGCGGATCTCCCAAGGTCCCGACGCCG
>Ga0209804_1002444_pt1 | contig 11185 bp, 12 predicted proteins | sample GraSoiAngelo_139_FD_185896 | JGI IMG/M metagenome (GOLD analysis project Ga0209804, IMG submission 185896) | Grasslands soil microbial communities from the Angelo Coastal Reserve, California, USA - 14_0929_12_20cm (SPAdes) (version 2) | ecosystem: Environmental > Terrestrial > Soil > Grasslands ... | reverse complement strand
AACGAAATCGACCGCCTGCGGCGGTGGCACCGCCAGGGCAAGCTCAGCCGGTCGCGCGGGATGGTGAGCAAACGCTTCCCAAAGACCCCGACGCCGCGCATGGTGGCCAAGCTCATTCGCCGGGGCATCCTGCAAAACGCGCGGTTCGCAGCGGCGGTACTGGTGAGAGGCGTAAAAAACGAGGAACCGCGCCTCATCCGCTGGGACTGCGAATTCCCCACTCTCTATCAGATTCGCTTGCGGGGGATGTTCACCTCACCCATTGCCTATGCGACCGCGCAGATGGCTGCGCTGTTTATCAAGCATTTTCCCCGCGAGATGGCCGGCGTTTATCCGCCCGAGGCCCTGGTGCCAGAGACGCGCCAAGCGATCCTCGCCGACGTGCGCTCCCGCAATATTCGTGTCACAATGAGAATGACCCGGTTGAAGAAAAACGAAGAGGATGAGCACTTATAGCCCGTCAGCCTCGTTGGATTGACGCTGCCAATAACGCGCTGGGAGGTCAGACACCAGATTCGTTTGCAAGGGAGGGTGGCGCATTTGCCTTCCAGGTACCTGGTGGCCCTCGCGGAACCAACATGGAAGATCAGGGACCCAAGTACACGCGCGCAAATCGCGCGTCCCTTCGCTCCGAGAAGACTCTGCCAGCGCGCCGTTAAGCGGCAAACCTCGTGGATAAAATTCATTACCTGTAAAAAAGCGCTCCAACGATTACGGCACTGTCGAGCAGGATCCAGCCTATGCACGGCAAGTAGATGTTCTTGTCATGTTTCTGCAAGCCGTACCAAAGCCAGACAACAGCAGAGACGAGGTATGCGCTCCATGACACGACAGATATCCCCGCCGCCTGATGCTTCACCCATATCGTGAGAGCCTGAGGAATCGTCATCAGCATGGTGAAGATCGATAGGCTTCCAAGAAGGCGATGGATCACCCCTGCCGGGCGAAATGTGGGATCAGGTGACGCCGTCGGATTGGGTGGCATATACTACCCTCACTCTGGACCTAGGACGATCGCGGTTTCAACTCACCGACAATAAACCAGTAGGCAAGCAGCCCCACAAGAAGAACCATCGAGCCGAGCGCGAAACCTGGAACATACGACCCGCTCCACTTGATCAAAAATCCGATTGCGAGTGGTGCGATGATGCCCGCGAGGTTGCCGGCGAAATTTTCAGCTCCGGTCCATGTCCCGATTTGTTCGGGTGGCGCACAGCATTGAAGAATTGCGAGCAGGTTCCCCGTGGAAAGCCCCACCAAGGAGGCTCCAATCAACAGCCCGATAGCCATCTGAGTATCGGAAACACGTGTGGCTCCGATGAGCAACAGGCCCATAAAGAAACCCACCGTCACGATTCCTTTCCGAGTTTGCGTTTCATCCCAGCCCCGGCTGATCAGCCGGTCGGTGATCCATCCTCCGATCGGCTCGATGATGCCGAAAGTGAAGAACGCGAGGCGCTGATTAAGCTCGGCCAGTATGCTAAAATTATACAAGCAAGCCGGGCGTGGCTGTGAAACTGTGGCGCTATGGTGCAATGGTTAGCACGCGGCCCTTTCAAGGCCGAAATACGGGTTCGACTCCCGTTAGCGCTACCATGATGTGCGATACAAGTTTGATACAAATGGCCCTGCCCTCGTCCTTCAATGCAAGTTGCTGATCCCCGGTGCGCTGCAAACTTAGCGAACCGCCCTTTCAAGGTGCGAATGCGGGTTCGATTCCCGCTGGCCCTACCAAACCTCTCCGCCGTAGAACCCTCTTGGAGAGGAGCCGATATTTACTTGGGTTCGTCTTTGCGCTGCGGATTTGCAGCGGGGGGTTGCGGCGCCCTGGCATCGGCAGGGCGTGGCTCGAGTCTGCCGGTTCGTTAGAGATTTCGCTCGCCTCGCGGCAATCACTCAAGGAAGCCATCCGCTGGTTCGGCCGCGCTTACGAGAAATCCACCCCCGCAGTCGTGCGAACGCCGGTGAAGGTCCGGCACCGTCAAAAGAGGAAAATGAGAGTAAGCTAGGCCTTCGGAGGCTGACTGCGGCAGCATTCTTTCTAGGCGTAACGCAGCTAACAGCATCTTGCAATCGTACTGAGGGAGGAAATCGCACATGGCCAGCCTGATGAGGACATCGAACCCGGCGCTGAATGCCAAGACATTTGAAAGGCAGGTCGCCCTTGGCGGCGAGGCGATGACGGTGCAGGGCACGGTGAACAAGACCGGCGTACTTTTGCTCTGCGTGGTGGCGACCGCGGCCTGGACCTGGAGCCAATTCCTTCAGGGCGGATTTTCCGACCGCGTGGGGCTGCTGGTCGGAGTCGGCGCCCTCGGCGGCTTCGTCGTCGCCCTGGCAACCATCTTCAAGAAGAATTGGGCGCCGATCACTGCGCCAATCTACGCGCTGCTGGAGGGATTCGTACTGGGCGGCGTATCCGCGGCGCTCGAGATGCGTTTCCCGGGAATCGCCATCCAGGCGGTGGGGCTGACGTTCGGTACCTTGGTCGCTCTGCTGCTGGCCTATCGCTCAGGAGTCATCCGAGCGACCGAAAACTTCAAGCTGGGAGTGGTGGCGGCAACGGGCGGGATCGCGCTGGTCTACCTGGTGACGATAGTGCTCGGATTCTTCGGCGTGCACATGCCCTACATCCATCAGAGCGGCGGCATCGGCATCGCGTTCAGCTGCTTTGTGGTGATCATCGCCGCGCTGAACCTGGTTCTGGACTTCGATTTCGTCGAGACCGGAGCGCGCGAGGGCGCGCCCAAGTACATGGAGTGGTACGCAGCCTTCGGGTTGATGGTCACGCTGATCTGGCTCTATCTGGAGATTCTGCGGCTGCTCAGCAAGCTGCGTAGCCGCAGATAAGGACGCGACGTAGGTCGCGATGCGCTTGGCACGCCCCAAAGAACGCCAGCTTACCCCACGATTTACGCGAGCGGTCGGCTACGCCGCGCGTCTGCACGCCAAACAGAAACGCAAGGGCACCGAGCGGCCGTACATCGGGCACCTGCTCGGCGTGGCCTCGATTGTGATCGAACACGGTGGCGACGAAGACGCGGTCATTGCCGCGCTGTTGCACGATGCGGTGGAAGACCAAGGCGGCCTGCCGCGCCTGCGCGAGATCCGCCGCAAGTTTGGTGCTCGCATTGCCCGCATCGTGGACGGTTGCACCGATTCGTACACTGATCCCAAGCCGCCTTGGCGCGAACGCAAGATAAAGTATCTGGCGCACCTACCGAACGCCCCGGCGGATGTGCGGCTGGTCTCTGCCGCCGATAAGCTGCACAACGCGCGGGAAATCCTCGCCGATTACCGCCAGGTCGGCGAGGCGGTGTGGAGCCGGTTCACGGGTGGCAAGGGTGGAATGCTCTGGTATTATCGCGCCTTGGTGGAGGCGTTTCGCGCCGCAGGCTCGAATGCGCTGGTCGAGGAGCTCGACCGCGTGGTCACCGAGCTCCAGCGCCTCGCAGGCATGAACTGATAAGCGTGCTTTCGCTTGCTGCCATATAACCTTCGTTCCAGAAACATAAGAGGCATTTCTTGCGGCCGTGCAGCAGGGCCCATTTTCCTTGCCGCGGTCGGACCAGGAATGCTTTGGGGCGGCGGCGTCCTCGATTGAAGCGGGAGCGGACGCACAATTCAATCGATGATCGACAACGACTTGATGCGACAACTGCTGCGGGAACTGGTGGCGATTGACTCCGTGAACCCGTCACTGGTGCCGGGCGCGCGGGGTGAAGCGACGGCGGCCGGGTTTCTGCGCGATTTTTTGCGGCGGCAGGGGATCGCGGCTGAGCTGCAGGAAGCTGCGCCCGGCCGGCCGAATGTGGTTGCGCAGATCGGGCCGGCCGCTGCGCCATCCGGCGCGGTCCAGCGACGCCACGCAGCGCTGGCCATCCTCGCCCACATTGATACCGTCGGCGCGGGCGACATGCCCAGTCCATTTACCCCGCAGGAACGCGACGGGCGGCTCCACGGGCGCGGCGCCCTTGACATCAAGAGCGGCGTGGCGGCGATGTGCGCCGCAGCGGTCGCGGTGGTGCGCAACGCCATTGCTCTGAAACGCCCGTTGCTAATCGCTGCGGTTGTGGATGAGGAGTGCAACAGCATCGGCACCGAGGCGCTGCTGCGCGCATACGCGGCAGACGCCGCAATCGTGCTTGAGCCCACCGATCTGCGGCTCTGCATCGCGCACAAGGGTTATGCGTGGTTCGAGGTGATCACCCATGGCCGCGCAGCTCACGGCAGCCTACCCGAGGAGGGCCGCGACGCCATTCGCATGATGGGCCGGGTGTTGGGCCTGCTGGATGCGCTCGATCGCAAATTGGCGCAGCAGGCTCCGCACCCTCGGCTGGGGTGTGCCTCCCTGCACGCCTCGCTGATCAGCGGCGGACAAGAGCTATCGAGCTACCCGGCTGAATGTCGATTGCAGATCGAGCGCCGCACGCTGCCCGGGGAGTCCGAGGCAGAAATCGAAGCTGAACTCCGCGGAGTGCTCGAAGGGCTCGAAAAGCGCGACCCGGCCTTCCGCGCCACGGCGCGGATGATCGCCTCCCGGCCGCCGTATGAGATTTCGCCGGAAGCGCCGATTGCCGCCGCGACAGCCAGTGCAATTCGAGACGTTACTGGCTCGGTCGGGTTGTCGGGGATGGCCGCCTGGACCGACACGGCGCTGTTGGCCGCGGCGGGAATTCCCGGAGTGGTCTTCGGTCCGCGCGGACGCGGGCTGCATGGCGCCGGCGAATACGTCGAGCTGGAATCGGTGCACGATTGCGCAGAGGTGCTTTGCTGTCTCATCGGGCGTCTCTGTGCCGGATAATCGCCATTTGTACGGTCGTTTCCCATGATTCCCTCGGTCCCAATCCGCCTCGCCTTAGAGCGCTATCTGCTCGCCGTTACATCTTGCCGAGCGTCATCTCAGCGGGACAGATGATTCCAGAAAGGCCACGAAAAGTTACATCGCACCTGGAGGCCGCTAGCTGGGTGTTGTAGCCTTCGCTCTCAAGCTATTTGTTATCAATGAGATGAGAGCGACGCCAGGGTGGATGCCTAACTGCCTGTTAAACTACGTAGTTTAACCTCAGGTCTGCACCCCTTGGCTACCGGCCAGCAGCCCCCTCGCGACCAGAAGGAATTTCAATGAAAGTGAGCAAGATTCGGCTGCGCGGCTTTTCGATGGTCGAGGTGGTCATTGTTGTTACCGTTGTCCTGATCCTAGGGGCGGTAGCGATCCCGAACATTGTCACGGCGACAGCGAACGTGCGGCTGCGGGGAGCGGCTTCCGATCTTTCCGGTCTGATGCAGAGTGCCCGTTTAGTGGCGGTGAAGAATAACGCCACTTATACAGTCCTATTCAACCCCACCAGCACACTCTCTGGCGCCTACGTCGATTTGAACAACAACGGTTCGTTTGACGCCGGTGAACCGATGATTCAGTTTGGCGGGAGCGTCGCTCAAGTCGCGGCGCCCAATGGGTCCGGCAACTCTCCCTCGGCACTGGACGGCGGCAGCGGTCCCTTGGGCTGGACAGCGACCAGCGGAAACCTGTCTTTCAATCCGCGGGGTCTTTCCTGCGATGTTACAAAGACTCCGTGTGGCACCAACGTCGGCTACGTGTTCTATCTCAGCGACAATCGGCCATCGGGCGGGGGTTGGGCAGCAGTTTCCATCACGGCGGCGGGGAGAATCAAAGCGTGGACGTGGTCCGGAAGCGCCTGGATAAATTAGTCTGGTAGGAAGAATATGCGCATCGAACATTCCTTGCCTGTCGGAAATATTCACAGCGAGCACGATGAGAGAGGGCTATCTCTGTTGGAGCTGATGTTTGCCAGCCTGGTGATGGTGATCGGGCTGATGGGCGGCATGGTTCTGATCACGACGACGATTGCCAATAACAACCGCAGCAAGTGGGACAGCACCGCCACACTGTTGTCTCAGATGACGCTGGAAAAGATCGCTTCCGTTCCGGCCAATGCCACTGGTGCCCTGACGATCACGGACTGCAACCCCTCTCCTTCCGCTGCAAGTCATTCTCTAAGTGTGGGAGCCGGAGGAGCGCCGCTGTCAAGCAATGGGGACATCGACTTCAGCGCCGCCACGGTTACAGGTTACTCCATGCAGTACTACAACTGTCAGGCCTCCACCGGCGACCGGCAGATGATCTATGACGTGCGGTGGAACATCAAAACGATCAGCCCAAACGCAAAACTGGTGACGGTTTCCACGCAAATAGCGGGTAACGTCAACCGCGGCGGCAACTTTTTCGTCCGGCCTGTTTCGTTGAAAATGATCGTGGGGTGTAGCCGGGAGAGTGGAGAGTTATGACTCAACGATTGAAAAAAGAAAGCTTCGCACGACTGGGTTTCTCTCTCCTGGAACTAATGATCGTCATGTTGATCCTGTCCGTGATTACGGGAGCCGTCTTCTCGCAAATCAGTATGATGCAGCAGAGGGCACGAACGGAGCAAAGCAAGCTGGATATTTTTCAGGAGTCGCGGGAGTTCATGGACCAGCTCGGGCGCGACTTGCATCAGACCGGCTATCCGAACATCCGCATGTTTGACACCAGTGGCTGGTCTCCTGCTCTCAATGCCACTCCCAGGAACGATTCTCGACTCGCCGCGGGGCTCCTCAAGATTGCTCCCGACGAAATCATCTTTGAAGGAGACGTAGACGGGGATGGGCAGGTGGACGTGCTCGATTACAAACTGATACCGGCCTCAGGCGGCAACAATTGTCCCTGCCTGCAGCGAAGCCAGGTCCTCAAGCCCGCGGGGGGAACAGTCTTCTCCACCGCAGTGCAGAATGTGCAAACCGCGGGCACGACTGCGGACCCGATGTTCGTGGCCTACACGTCCGATGGAACCGCCGTTTCTTCAGCCGATACCACCACCGCCGGTGGCCTGACCACCCTAGCCAACATCAAGACTATACAGATCACACTGAAGGTGAAGTCGAGTATTGTGGACCCAAAAACCCAACAGGCGCCGGAGACAAGTCTCGGAGCCATAGTTACCTTGGGGAATTGTTCGATTGCGGCGACGGGGCAGTCTATGAGCTGTCAGTAGTGGTGGAATTGCAGGCAAGGTTTTCGCAGAGGAGAAGGAGAAGATCTGTGCAGTCGAACTCATCAGGCGAACGTGGCATCGCGCTTTTTATCGCCCTCTTTGCCTTATTGATTGTTACCGCGATTGCTCTGGGGATGGTGTTTCAGACCGGCACTGAAACCAGCCTCAACGGGAATTACCGTGATGCCCAGTCCGCTTTCTACGCCGCCAGAGCTGGCTTGGAGGAGGCTCGCGACCGCATGCGACCCGACGCCGGCACAGGCATCACAATCAACTCCAGTCTTCCCACGGCCCTTCCGGGGGCGGCTAACGGAGTCGTGTACATAACGAATCCGGGGAGCGGCGAGACTGTCGCGCCATGGACGGCGCCCTCCCAGGGCAGTCCGAACAAGTATTTCGACGCCGAGATCTGCACAGAGGTGAACTGCTCGGGAGGCCCGGTGCCATCTACCGCGGGCTGGTACACCACCAACGCTCTGACTGCCAATTCCAACTATGCCGCCAACCCTGTGCTCCCCTATAAATGGGTGCGGATCACCCTGAAGACGAACCAGTCGGCTTCTGGCACGGCTAAGGTGATGTATGTGAATGGCAGCGGCAGCTCGACGTCGGCCAACTATCAGGTGTGCTGGAACGACACAAACGAGTTTGCATCTGCGACGGGATGCATTGCGCCCTACAAGCCGGTGTACATGCTGACCGCGCTTTCCCTGACACCCAGCGGGTCGCGACGCATGCTGCAGTATGAAGTCACTCAGAAGCGAATGATCCTGCCCGACGCTGCAATTCACACACTGCTGTCCGACGTCCTGGGTGATGCCTTGAACGTTACCGGCTACACCGACCCGGTCTGCGCAGCACCCAACACGTACGGTGTCAAGTCTGGCTCAAGCATTACTGTCCCCGGTCAAGGCAACGTGAAAGGATCACCCGGCGACATCCTTCCCAATACACCATTCCCCTACAACCTCTCTGCCCTCATCTCTAGCCTACAACCTAGCTCCAGCCCGATTGACTCGTCCGGAACCGGGGTCACCGGGAGCGGAACCCCGGTCAGTTACAGTGGCCCGCAGGCTGTCCTAGGAGTCACGCCCACAGTAACCTACGACAGCTCGGGAGCCATCACTGCAATCAGCAACCCGGGGACGCCGGCCGTCTATTACTCGCCCGGGAACCTCACCCTGGGTACTTCAACTCTGTCTCTGGGCAGCCCTCCGGTCAGCGGCCAAGGCGTCCTGGTCGTTAATGGTAATTTGACCATTGACATCACCAATGGTTTTAATTATTTCGGGCTCATCCTCGTTACCGGAGATATCATCATGACCGCTAACGCGAGTACAGCAACCTCCTCGAATATCCACGGAACCATCATTGGGGGCGGAAAATTCAATTCGAATCTTTCTAATTTGTCGGGCAGTATCTTCGTGCATCAAAATGCGTGCTTCGTTCAAAACGGGCTTGACCAATCGCTGGCCATTGTTGCGTTTCGCGAGCTAATGTACTGAGCTGCCAGTAGTGCTTGCATTGCAGACAAGGCTTTCGCAGCGGGGAAGGAGAGGATCAATTCAGTTGCATTCATCAGGCGCGCGTGGCATCGCGTTCTTTGTCACCTTCTTTGGCTTGTTGATCGTTACCGCGGCCTCTCTGGGGATAGTGTTTCAGGCCGAAATCAACAGCAATCACGGCGCTGACAAACTCGTTTTCTATGCCTCCAAAGCTGGCTTGGAGGAGGCTCGCGACCGCATGCGAACCAACGCCGGCACGGGCATCACCATCAGCGCGAATCTTCCCACGGCCCTTCCGGGGACCCCCAACGGAGTCCTCTACATTACGAATCCGGCGAGCAGCGAGACTGTGTCGCCCTGGTTGCCAACAGTGAATAACAGCCCGAACAAATATTTTGACAATGAGATTTGCCTTGAGGTGGGCTGTGTGGGAACGCAGGTGCCGGCTACTCCGGGCTGGTACATTACTCCCGCACTGACTGCCCATTCCAGCTACGCCGCCAACCCTGTGCTTCCCTACAAGTGGGTAAGAATCAATCTGAAGACGAACCGCTCGGCTTCCGGCACCAGCAACGTTCTATATGTGAATGGAAGCAACAGTCCGACCTCTGCCAACTATCAGGTGTGCTGGAACGGCACGAACGAGTTTGCATCCGCGACAGGATGCGTTGCGCCCAACAAGCCGGTTTACATGCTGACCGCGCTTGCTTTGACGGCCAGCGGTTCACGGCGGATGACGCAATATGAGGTGACGCAAGATCAGCTCAATCTGAGCTTCCCGGCAGCTTTGACATTTGACGGCTACGGCGATGCCCTCTACCCGCCCCACTCAAATGTCTATTACGTGGACGGAAACGATCATGCCGGTTGCAGTGGCGCGGCGGTGCAGCCTCCCAAGCCGGCCATCGGTGTTCCCGATAACGTGGACATCAATACCGTCATAGATGATCTCCCGAACAACCGGCTCAGCCACTACGTTGGTCGCAATCCAGCGCCTGACGTGGAGAACGTCAGCTCGCACATGGCTGCCAGTTTGCAGACCGTAAGTTCGCTCGAAGCTCTGCTTGCGACCATTAAGAACAATGCCACCCATGTGGTCCAGGGGCCGGCCTCTGGTTTGCCCAGTTATGGCAGCCCATGCTTGCCCATTATCGCCTATGTGAACGGCGATCTAACTCTGTCGGGAAGCATCACTGGTTACGGCCTCCTGGTCGTGACCGGGACCTACAACGCCGGCGGCAACGTCGGCTGGCGGGGCATCGTCCTGGTGGTTGGACAGGGCAGAATGGTCGTGAACGGCGGCGGCAACAACCAATATACCGGTGCCGTCCTGATCGCCAGAACCCGCGACACCAATGGGAAGTTACTCCCCTCGCTGGGCGGGACCAACCTGAACTGGTCCACCGGCGGTGGCAACGGCGTGTACTACAGCAGCGGCTGTATTGGCAGCGCCTCAACCTTGCCCACATATCGCGTGTTGGCCTCCCGCGAAACGGCTAGATAGTCCTGGGGCCTGACCAGAAGATGCGCAAACATTTCCCCTTGTTTACGGCCGGCAAATAAACGTCCGCGCCACGGCGCGGATGATCGCCTCCCGGCCGCCGTACGAGATTTCGCCGGAAGCGCCGATTGCCGCCGCGGCAGCCGCTGCAATTCGAGACGTTACCGGCTCGATCGAGTTGTCGGGGATGGCCGCCTGGACCGACACGGCGCTGTTAGTTAGCCCGCGGCCGGAATTCCCGGCGTGGTCTTCGGTCCGCGGGGACGCGGGCTGCATGGCGCTGGCGAATACGTGGAACTGGAATCGGTGCACGATAGCGCAGAGGTGCTTTGCTGTCTCATTGGTCGTCTCTGTGCCGGATAGCCGTCCTTTCACAGTCCCTCCCCCCTTGAGTCCCTCTGTTCCAATCCGGCTCGGGTTAGAGAGCTATCTCTTCGCCATTACACTTGGCACGACGGGCGTCACCTCAGCGGGGTAGGCGGTTCCAGAAAGGCCACGAAAAGTTACATTGCACTCTGAAGTCGTTAACTGAGGGTTGTAGTCGTTGTCCAGAAGTTCTTTGTTATCAAAGAGATGAGATCAGCCTCGGGGTGGATGTCTAACTGCCTAAAAGACTCCGCCAACTAGCCTCAGGTCCGCAAGTGCTGCGACCCAACAGCCGCACGCGATCATCATCCTGCCGCTTAAGCCTTATGTTGTGCCTGAAGTTCTTGATTCTATCTGGAAGATAGGTGCCTTCCTTCTCCAAGGCATGCTCATTGCGCTGGTAGCTTTTCTGACCTTAGAGTGGCGAAGTGAACGGTGGCAGACACGCGATCGTATATGGTGATTCCTGCCCTTGATTCCCGAGTTGTTTCCTTTTAACCCGCGCATCGATCATCCCTCGAAGACACTTCCGCTCGACACAACAGAGAACTGCCCTTTTTTCAAGGAGTTACAGGAAAACGGAGATTGGCACCCCATCTGCAACTTCAGTCCTGCGAAAGAGATCCCAAGAAGTTTGAACCAAAATGGCAGGCGCAATGACAAAATCCGGCAACCCCGCAAATGGAACCTCCAGTGGTGGCTTTACCATTGTGGAGCTAGTGGTCTCCATTGCTGTAATTCTTATCATCACAGGGGTGGCT
>Ga0209804_1002443_pt1 | contig 11186 bp, 16 predicted proteins | sample GraSoiAngelo_139_FD_185896 | JGI IMG/M metagenome (GOLD analysis project Ga0209804, IMG submission 185896) | Grasslands soil microbial communities from the Angelo Coastal Reserve, California, USA - 14_0929_12_20cm (SPAdes) (version 2) | ecosystem: Environmental > Terrestrial > Soil > Grasslands ... | reverse complement strand
AGCAGGTCCCTCCCAAAGTCGTTCTCTCGCTCCGCGGCCCACACTCGAACCATTTCTGCCCGGCGGTTACACCGAAACCACACTGATTCTCGCCCCTCTGGCCAAAAACTGAGCAACAATCAAAAAATCGCTCAATTTAGGTACTACTTGCCTATCATCAGAAGTGTAAACGAACCCGGCACCGGGGGACCGAGTGCAATGCGACCTGGTACTGGTGATGGCGCGTTAGCCGGCACAGGCCCGTACTCGAACGCCATGGTCAGCACGTGATTCGTCTTTGTGTCGAGTACCATGGTCCTGGCGCCCAGCATCGTTTGCAGCCTCTGCTCTACCACGAAGCTGGTGGGACTGTTTTCCTTGATGAACACGATCGAGCCGCCGCCTGCCGTGCTTATGGCTTCCATCGTGGCAGGATTGAACGCGACGGTATCCACATTCATGGCAGTCGGAAGGGTGGTAATGATGTCGCCGTTGTCGGCGTTCAGAATCACCGCTACAGGTGACGGCAGGCGGTAATACGCAAAGAGGATGTGATTCTTCGCGTCCAATGACAGCCCGCTTCCGTTGTCGACATTCTTCGAGCTAAAGTCGTAGTGCGCTGTAACGGTCAGCTTCTTCGCGTCCACCACGGCAACGTTGGCCTTATCCATGATATTCACGTAGACCGTGCCTTTGCCGTCGCTCACCGCCTGCTCCGGTTGTCCGCCCAAATCAACCGTCCCAACCACGGTACCTTCCTTGCCGTCAATTACCGTGGCATACGGCGGCATGTGGCTCAGCACCCAAACACGCTCGTTGTAGGGGTCAAACATGATCCCGTCGGGGCGCCCGTCCACGTCAATGGTCTTGATCGTTTGCAAGGTGTTCGAGTCCCACATGGTGATCGGCTTTGTCGTGGAAAATCCGTGGTGCGATTTGGGATCGACGATAGCGCCACCCGCTCTGACATTTGGAATCGTGCCGGCCGGTTCGAGCGTATCTAGATTGAAGACAGTCAACTGCCCCATCGGACCACTCCGCGGGACATACAAACGACGGCCTTCTACATCAGCGGAAATATAGTCAAAGCCGCCCTCGCCGCCAACTTTGGCTGTCTTGAGCACCTTATAAGGACCTGCAGTTGGGGCATGCTGAGCCACTCCTGTGGACGACGACATCGCGATCCCTGCTGCAATTACAACTGCCAGGCAAAATGGTCGCATGAAATATTTCCTCCAACGGCCCGGACTTTCTATTTGGGCCCCCCCGACCTGCGACCGAATATACACCACATTCAGGACGGATCGTCGGCGACACGGAAGCAAATGGTTGTTTCTGAATACTCGCGTGACTCGGGCGCGATCGCCAATGTGTCAGGAATCGATTCATCTCCGTATGCCGAGTTTACAACCAAGTGGGTCCGAGCCCTTCCGACGGTCCCTCCGCCCACCTTCGTGGACACCCATTTATCGGGCCCCATTCCGTGAATCGCGATGCATAAGATTGAGCGATAGGCTATTGCTCACCATCTTCTTCCCAGGGAGCAAGTTCTTCCGTCACGAATCCGGGAGACGTGTAAAGGAAAGGGATGGTGAGGAGGGGCGTAACCACTTAAATACGCCACGTGCAGATCGTCTCACGGAGTCTGCCGCGTGTGACCTCGGAAAGCAGAGCGTGGATCGTCCCGGCTATCCACGAGGCGGCCGCCTTCCGTCTCCATGATGATTCGACTCGGTTCAAAGACCGTGCGCATGCCTTGACCATTGAAGTGGGTGATCAATCGTTCCTTATGCAGCTCGGCTTCGATACTGACGTGTTCGAGCAGGTCGGGCTTTCTTCACTTGCCAAATTGCACCCGTGATCGAAAGGCTTGCCTTCACCGTTTTTGATTCCACCGGGACAGCCCCCCGTGGGCATCGACAGCAACAGTCAAAAGGCTATTCATACCCCTCGCCTGCGAATCCCAGCGAATGGTCTGCTGGTAACGACTCCACAACGTCGTGGAATGACTTAGAGGAGATGATTTGCTTCTTCGTCATCTGACCGCGGTTCCCTCAACCAAATTCCGACTAAGTCCAAACAAACCCGGCGTTTAGCTTTGCCGCTCTTTGACAATCCAATCGCGGATGTAGGGTGAACAATGAAGGAGCTGGACTCCTTCTCTTTGACAAACCCGGAGAAAGCGCACTACATCCACATCCACGAACCCAACATCGTTCAAGTCCAGCGTGACTATCGAGTGGCCGTAATCCGTATCAACAATGCGATCAAGTTTCGAGTGGCACCTGAGGAGGAGGAGTACGTAAGAATTACAGACCGGGGATCCGTTCGCGCGAGATCCGTCCTTGACGCTCACTCACCTCGATTTCCGTGCGATCACCGTCGGCGACGAGAAGCACGTACCTGCTGCGCACATCCGGGCGAATCTCTTTCACACGCTTCAGATTTACAAGTGTTGAACGGTGGGCACGAAAGAAGCCCGTTTCCGATAGAGCCTCTTCCAGCTTACCCAACTGGTAAGAGACCCAGAAGGTTTCAGATGTCGTTTTAGCCCGTACGATTCCATTGTCCATCTGAAAGAAGACAACATCGGACGGATCAACAAGCCAGTACTTGTCGAGTTTACGCGCCACTATCCGTTCCAACCGGCGGGTGGCCTCTTTGACAAGGCTCTTGACCTTCCCCTGAGCTGAATTCGAATTTCCTTAGTTATTGATTCGCTGCGAACGGACGGGTTGCATTCGGACGCTCCGTAGCCGGAGTTACCGTCAGAGGTTCTTGCAGGTAAAGTTCAAGACGCTTTCGCTAGGCAATTTGATCTGCTGCCCCTTTGTGGCCGCCTGCACACTGCCGCCCAAACCGCCGCCTGCTGCCGCGCCGATCGCAGCACCTTTGCCACCACCGCGACTCCGCCGATAAACGGCGAAGGATCAGATGTAACGATTCGTAGCCAGAAGTGTTGTGACCAGAGGGATCTTGTTTCTTCTGATGGGACTTTGGCTGCCGGGGAAATCACTAGGACAACAACGCCAGGCAAGCCGTCCTTCGGCAGGGATTCCACCGCTGGCCCCTTCTTCTCAGGCGCAGGACGCGTGTGCCGCGTCATGTTCGATTCCAACGAGCCCCGCGAAGCCGGCCGAAGCGCGGGCGGCGGCGTGGAGGTGCTTGCGGGAAGGATTGAGTAATAAGGACGCCGATCACCGCATACAGGCCGTTTATGCGCTGGGGACGCTCGGCGTTCAGTCCGTTCCACGGATCGAGTCGGAGCTGGAAGACAAAGACAGTTTGGTGCGTCAGGCGGCCGCAAAGACATTGGGCGACATGCAGGCCTCCCAATCGATTCCAAGCCTACAAGCGGCTCTTGACGACCAGTCTGCGCCAGTCAGCTTCGCCGCGGCGCAAGCTCTTTGGCGCATGGGCGATAAGAGCGGCACGAGCATCCTGGTGCAAGTGCTGGCCGGAGACCGCGGCCGTTTCACCCCGGCCTGATTCATTCGGAATCGCATGACTTTCACGAGAAGCTGCACGGCCCAGCTTCCATGGCGGCGTTTGGCGCAACGACACCAGGTGCTTTCTTCGGTCCCGTGGGATTCGGCGTGGCAGCGGTGAAGGAACTGGCAAGCGACAAGAACGCGAGCGCGCGGGCCGTTTCGGCAGGCTTGCTCAGCAGTGGCACCGACTCGGATGATCGAGCAATTTTGGAACGGGCCCTTAACGACAAGAACTGGGTCGTACGGGCAGCCGCGGCGGAAGCTCTGGGCCATGCAGGCGACTCGAGCGACATCGATAAGCTTATGCCTATGCTGGACAATGGATAATCTATTCTTGGATTGTGCTCCCGACGATGATGTACGGCGGCTATGCGCTCCTCCGAGTAATCACTCCGTCGAAAATCACGCCACAGATGGATTTAGGGGAGTGATTTGGGCGTTGTAACCGAGCTTGCGAAGTGCTCGTGCCAAACTCCGCGCGCGGTGCTTCCGCAGTTTGGGGTCGCACTCGATACCTTGTTCGATGAATTGAACTCCCTCATGCAAGATCTTCCAAACTACGCGGCAGAGCCGATGGGCGATGGCGCAAGTGAAGAAAGAAAAATGCGAGAACGGCCAGAGCCCGCGTGCTCGGTTGCGGATCTTGCTCATCTGCAGCAAGCATTTTTGCTCCGGAAAGTAGCTAGGAAGCGAGAAACAGACAGCCGCTTATTTGTCCCAGGTCCCGATAAGTCGGCTCCTCAATAAGGAATGTGGGACCGCGCCGAGGGGCACTTTCCGAAAATCCCGTCTTCTCGGCACGATTGGCCGGGAGACCGAAGGACGAAAAGAATTTGGTTCACGCGTAAGGGCGGCAGGTGTATAAGCGTGTGCACGCACAGAGGATTTCTACGTTAGCTCGCTCGAATTAAACGTGCTGTCGTTGAAGCTCCGGCCGGAGTCGTTCCCCAGCGTCGGATCGGGCGGCGCAGATTTTCGGAGGCATCATGCGCGCTGCAAAAGCACTTTTCGCCGTGTTGGCCTTGGAAGCGCTGCGGCTAGCGGCGCAGCACCCCCCGACGGCGACTCTGAATCAAGTTGTCGACAAGATCTTGCTGCAAGAGCAGGCGGAAATGGAGTCCCTGCAGCAATACTCACCGCTTGTAGAAGCATACATTCAATATCTGCGTCCCGATAAGGACCTCGGCACTGTGCCCGATCGCGACAAATATTTTCTGGGCCACGCCAAGTTGGGGAAAGCCGTTAAGCTAGAACCTTTCATCGATGTTTCGTCCGGCGGCCTGCGGGAATTCTTGCAAATGATCTATATCGACACGAACGGATTCGACCTCCAGCATTACAAATTCGATTATGTGCGGCGCGAATTCCTAGGCGAAGTACGCTGCCTGGTTTTCGACGTAACCCCTCAGGAAAAGGCCGTTAAAGGACGCTTTGTGGGCCGCCTCTGGGCGGAGGACCACGACTATCACATTGTGCGATTCAATGGCGCCTTTATGGGCTCGGCAAGGACGAACCACTATTTCCATTTTGACAGCTGGCGCGTCAATGCGGGCAAGAATGAGTGGCTTCCAGCCTTTATCTATAGCGAGCAAGGCGATTTGCACGATGCTATCACCGAGAAGCTCACGTTCAAGGCACAAACGCGCCTGTGGGGCTACAACCTCGGCCAGGGCTATCAAGAGCAGGAGTTGAGCAAGATCCTCGTGGAGTCGTCCACGCCCGTAGACGATCAGACCACCGGTTCGAATGACCTTTCGCCAGTCCAGGTTCAGCGCAACTGGGACCACCATGCTGAAGAGAACGTGACCGACCGCATGGAGCGGCTCGGATTGCTGGCCCCGCCGGGCGAGGTTGACAAGGTGCTGGAGACGGTGGTCAACAATCTCGAAGTCACCAATGACCTTGACATCGAGCCAGAGATTCGCTGCCGGGTGCTCCTGACGTCGACGTTTGAATCGTTCACTATAGGCCACACGATCGTCCTGAGCCGCGGACTGTTGGACGTGCTCCCGGACGCAGCCAGTCTGGCGGCCATTCTCGCGACCGAGCTCGGACACGTCGTACTCGGTCACCGGATCGATGCCCAGTACGCCTTCTTTGATCGGCTGTTGTTCGACGACAAGGAAACCTTTCGCCACTTCGGCTTCTCGCGCACGCTGGAGGAAGAGCAGGCGGCCCACCAAAAGGCGATCGATCTCCTGAGGAATTCACCGTACAAGGATCAACTGGCAACGGCGCAGATGTTCATAAGAGCACTTCAGAGCCGGTCTCAGGAGATTCCCAACCTCGTCAGCCCGCGCTTGGGCGATCGTGTGCTAACGGACTGGACGGTGTCGCCCAGCACGGCTCCGGTTCGGACCCCCGACGCGAAGGCGCAGCGCACCCTTATCGTCGCGCTACCATTCGGTGGGCGGATCAAACTCGACCCTTGGAGCGATGAGTTGCAAATGATGAGGACCCAGCCAGTGGGTTCGGTGGTGGAACGCGAAAAGATGCCGTTCGAAGTTACCCCGTTTCTCCCTTATCTGACGCGCCAGGGAGAAATAAGGCCGATCAGGAGCCAAACCGCGGGAGCCTTATCGCAAGGACCACGAGAGCGGTGACCACGAAGCGGCTACGCATCACGCTAAGACTCTCGAACATGGGAAACGATACACTTGGCCGGCAACATCTACGATGGCTCTGTTCATTGCTGGGCGCTTGCCTTTGGTTCTCCCAATTGCCTCCCGTGGAAGGGGCCGGAGCAAACCACAACAGCGATAATCAAGTGCGAGAGGCCGTTAAACAAGCGGTCGAGCTAGCGCATCCTGACGCCAACGTCGACCACCTAAAAATGTCGGATAGGAATGATCTGGACGAGGAACTCTCGCAGATCGCCGAAAAAACCACGCGGCCGGTCTCCTTCTATTCCTTCTACGACATCGATTCATCTTTGGACGACGGCTCGCTGTGGGCCGTCGTTTCGGGTAATTCACCTGTGGGATCCGATGAGCTGTACAGCTTTGAGAGTTCAGATGGCGTCGAGCAATCATCGCAGAAGTTCAATCGGCTGCTGTCTCATCTGGCGCTGTCCATCCCCCAAGAAAAAGCGACAAGCATCGCCCGATTCTTCCTTGGTTGCTGCGTTCGGGGGGCGCCCGGGGAAACCATAACCGACGACGTCGGCCTGCGCCATTCGGTAGAGCGCTACTACATCCGGATATACGGGGATGTCTGGAGAGCCTTGGAAGCGTCTACCCAATGGTGGCAAGGTTATGAAAAAACCGCAGTCCACTTAACGCCAACGGTCGTGGTCGAAGGCGGCGTTCGGCGAATCAATTTGGAAAGACTGATATTGAGTTTTGGAATGCATCCACAGTTGCAACAATGGGACGTTGCAGTTTCCCGTGACGGCAGCGTACGTGTGTTAGCCGTGGAATCGATTTTCCCGAAGCAAAGCCGGTGGCTTTCCTACGCCTTCCGATCAACTGTGGACCCGCAAATCCACTAACCGGAGGTGATTCGTTCGGACAGCGCTTCAGCCGACCGAGAGAAATCGGCTCTGTACCGGATGGGAACGGAATCCAGAGGTATCAAGGTCCCATTTGCAAATTTCAGCGAAAGAGGCGTCTCTCGAGAACAATTTAATTCAGAGTAGGCGAAACCGAAAATGGGCAATGTAGTGACACAACTCACTCGAGGGGATCTGTGCCTCGCGTTTAGGCCGCCCGGAACGACGTCCGATCTCGAGGCCTGCCCTTTGCAAATCCCGCAAAGCTCAGTGTCATCTGGGCGGTCAGATACGCAACGGGAACACCGGCAGCCGAAAGATCCTCGATGTTGTCGGGAATCAAGCAAAGGTTCTCTTTGCGGACAGCAAGCCACTCACTCACTGTAGGTTCCATTCTCTGAAACGCCATACGGCCCCGTAAACATCACACGTAAACCGACAGGGAAGGCCGTTCCCCCCTCCACCACGCCGGCTCCCTCTCCTCCCAAGACCAGCGGTGCTTTGGCTCGTGGGTATCCCCCCGACAGAATGGTGTGCTCTTGATTGTTTTTCCGCGCAATTCACACGGTTGCTTCCTGGAGGACAATCACGACGCAACCGTGCGAGTTTTCGATCGCTTCTTATCCCAGTTTTGACGGATAAAGAGGTCAAAAACCAGTGAACCTTAGTAAGGCCCGGTTCCCAGGCATTACCGCCTTGGGCTCCGGGCCGCTCTCTTTTCTCAGCCCAAAGGTTCGACGTTATTTGCGTACGCTGAATAAGGAATCGAGTCCATGTTGGGGTTTCGCGCTGTAGCTGGCGGTGTAAAGCGCATGAAGCATTTGCCACGTGGGGTGACGCTGGATGTTTTTTGGGCAAGCTCCTCAGAAAATCTTGCCATGCTGGTTGTTGGTGATCGAAAAGGTGTAATTGGCGTACATGGCTCTCCTCCCTCGGCCATATCTACGCGCTGCCGCGTAGGATGTCGCTATCATCGCGTCGCGGCATCGCGCACGCGCGTCGCCATGTTCCTCGATACTGTACGTCTCAAAGGTTCCGTGGCAAAATCATCTGACCCCTACGCTGGAACGGGCCGCTCACAATCTTATCGGGAACCTTAACGTCAAATTCACTCTCGCAGTTAATGCAGAACATGTATTGGATCCCCATCTGGGCGAATTCCGGACGCACGGCAACGTGAATTTTCTGCCTCACTTTACAGCGTGGGCATTCGACGGTCATCTCGTTAGCCGTGGTTCCAGCGACGCGCTGCAGCGTGGGAATTAGATCGGTACCGGCTGCGGATTTGGGCACGAACCCGTGCCCCCACACCCTCGCCTCGACCTTGAAGCCCGGAGCATCGTGGACCGTCAAGAACACAATCTTTGTGGAGGGCGAGACTCGCCGGATTTCTTGGGCGGCTGCGATGCCGTTCATCCCCGGCATATTGATGTCCAGCAGGACGATATCGGGCTTCAACTCGATAACCTTTGCGATGGCTTCCGTGCCGTCCTTGGCGTCGCCGCAAACCTGGAAGGAGTGCCAATCGAGAAGTTCGCGAATGGTTACCCTTGCGGCTTGCTGATCGTCCACGATCAGGATTTTGGCGGACAATTTTAGGCGTCCGACTTGGGATCGGCTGCGTAACCTAGGTGGCAGGAGCGTCGTGTAGGCCCCATCGCACCAGATTCGATCCATTTTTCCGCAGGAGCGCGAGGGAGAGCCAGCGGCGCGAGGTACAGGCGTGCCTTAATCGTCAGCTATTCTTTGGGGCTGGCCCGGGGGCTGTGCGACCTTAAGAACCGTGCGGCGAATGTGCTAACGCCCTCACGTTGCTCTTGGACAACGAACTCCTCTTGCGCTTCCCATACCATCCCATTCCATTCCAATCGCTGCGGGTAACTTCCAGTGCCCGCGTGTGTGTCGGGGGAGGGGGAGTCGTGGAACGTCGCGCGAACCGACGCTTCCGAATAAAGCTGCCGATGAGGGTCCGCTGGACCACCAAATCGGGAAACGGGGAAGCTCAGACGGAGTCCGAGGACATCACGTCTCGAGGCGTTTACTTCTTCCTGCCGACAGAAATTGAGAACGGTTCATGGGTCGAGCTGGTCATTGTTCTGTCACACGAAATTACCTCAGCCGAGCCTGTTCGCGCCCGCTGTCAGGGACACGTGCGGCGGACGGAAATCAAGGAGATGGAACGGGTAGGAGTGGCGGCCGAGATTGAATGTTGCCAGTTTTTGCGTGAAGGTGAGAAATAGCAACGCTTCAAATTCCAAGCGACAAGAGAGCACAGAGAGTAAGTGTGAAACGCTGGTTGATGGCCTTGGCCCTCAACCGCGCTCAGCATGAATGCGACTTACCCGGACGCGCTCCGGACGCCGGACCCTCTCTTTTCGGCCCCGACCGATCGCAGGACCACACCAGAAGTGGTCGTTCTCGATATCGTGATGGATGGCATGGGTGGTGTAGCAGCGGCCTGCGAAATTCAAGCAATCGCCCCGGAAACAACGATCGTTTTCGTTAGCACTCATTACAAAGCAGGAGAAGCTTCCGTAATCACCCGCTTCCTCGGTGCCGGAGCATTTGTCCAAAAGGCGGAAACGGGCAGGTAACGATCAAGCGTCTTCTAAAGGAAGCAGGTCAGCCAGCCTAAAGCCTTGAAAGGTTCTCTAGAAGTTTGTCTGGAATTGCGTGTATGCTGTCCCTGGTATGGTGGACGAATTGACGATTCAGCGGCGCTTCAAACTGATCGAGAGATATCTCGACGAACGGTTCTCAGGCTTACTCGCGCCTTAGCTTGATCGTTCGCCATGAATCTCCTCCACTTTTCTGAGAAGGCTTACTTACCGCGAAGGGCTGAGTTCCGACATGGGAGTTGGCACTCATAAGTCACGAACTGTACGAGATCACACTATTCCCTTTTCCTAAAGTAATAAATTCCTCCAATCACGAGTGCCACTAGCAATAGCACTTCCCATATATTCATTATTCCTCCTGCTCGTGTGGTGGCCGCACGTCGCGGCAAGGAAGAAAGTTGCGATCCTAGAGGAGGCGGCTGCCAGTTATGCCGGATCGTTCTCCGGCATTAGCCCTTCGATGAACACGCATCTCAGAAGCCATGGTGGTATGTCTACAGCAACCTCGTCGTACGTCCATTTGATAGAAAGGATGATCGCGGGGCTAGAATGCTTGGAATGGAACGGAAAGTCTTCTGGACCGTTTTCACGATCTTGGGCGTCGTCGCGGATTTCAGCCTGCCACTGTGGTGGGCAGTGGTCGCAACGATTCCGATCGGCGTGGTGAGTTGGTGGCTGGCATATCGCAGCGGCTGGTTCTAGACTACAATCTCCCCGGAAGCTAGCTCGCAGCGAGTGGAATCGCGGTCGCAGATCCCGAAAACTAGCTTTTGACACTCGGGCCACCTTCCGGTAAGAAAGCCTCTCAGAGGGTGGCGCCCAGGATACGGGATTATGGGGATCGGTGAAATTGACGTACGACTACGATTCGAGTAATGTGCGGCCATGCCTAAGAAAAAGAACAGCAAGAAATTTGGGAAGAACGCGTTCCTCGGAAGCTTGGATCGTCTCGGTGGAAAGAAATTGATGCAGCACGGTGCCGAAGAATCCTCGAGAGGAAAGGAATCACGTAAGCACTCCGTCGGTGGCCGCGGAGAGACCGGCTGAGGTCACAGCTTAGCATGTCGGCTGTCCGTCCTTCCCAGAAGGCTCCCACCTTTAAGCCGAATAACCAGCGGGCTCCCATCAACTGGCCAGTCCGCACCCGCCGCCGGGCGTGAAATTTTCCTCCCCCGGTCGCCTGTAGACCGGTTCCAAAACCGCCCTTGGACGGACCGCTATGTCAGCACGGAATACGCACCCAGGCCGATATTGAGAAGAATGAAAACAATCGGAATCCATTGCTCGATGTGCGCCACTGGCTTGTAGATCTTGCCCTTTCCTTGCTCAAGCAGTTTCCACTCATATGCGTAAAGGCTCACCGGAAGCTGCTTTTCGAACACCCCTATATTCCTCAAGGGCTTACGCCCTACAGTGATTTTTACTGAATTTGGGAATATCACGCCTTACTTTACCGACCCTTTTACTCTGAGCACCCGGAACCCTGAGAAAACCAACGGAAGGACGAGTTAAGCCAGAAAGGAGCAGTGATGTTCTATAGGGGGCAGCAAAATCAACACCATTCAGCCGCCCAGCGGCCAATTGGAGGTAACTACACGAAGGTACAAA
>Ga0209804_1002440_pt1 | contig 11192 bp, 14 predicted proteins | sample GraSoiAngelo_139_FD_185896 | JGI IMG/M metagenome (GOLD analysis project Ga0209804, IMG submission 185896) | Grasslands soil microbial communities from the Angelo Coastal Reserve, California, USA - 14_0929_12_20cm (SPAdes) (version 2) | ecosystem: Environmental > Terrestrial > Soil > Grasslands ... | reverse complement strand
GAAGGTTGAGTAATGTTGAGGGCGCGGCGAATTAGTCCGCGGCCGTTCGCTGAAGTTGTCCGATTCGATTGTTCCAGAGGCTCTGTTAAGTGACGGTCAAGAATTCGTCCGGGTGTCTCGATCATCTGTCCTCATCCAGATGATCGCGCGACTGGACGAAGTCTTGACCAGTTCTTAACGCGGTAAGAGGAACCAGGCAGCACTCGGCCCGGGACCCGCTGCTTGCTAATCAGGCGGCAATTGAATTCAACGCTGGATTTTCTCTTTCCATGTCAAGGACGTCCATTGAGTACAAGGAATTCCATTCTGGTGGCTACAGAAAACAGAGCACAAATTAGCGACAGACGCGCCGCTACTTTTTGGTAGAGCCCTCAAGAAACTTGCGCAGCGCGACCGCTTCGTTGTGCTCCTCGTCCCGGGCACCGTAAAGCAATGTGACGGGACCCTTCCGTGCCAGGGCAAGCAGTTCATGAAGCTGCTCCTGACGCTCGGGTCGTCGAAGCTCGGAGTAGTAACGGCGCTCGAATTCCTCCCAGCGCCTTGGATCATGCCCGAACCACTTGCGCAGCTCATTGGAGGGAGCCAGCTCGCGGAGCCAGAGGTCAAGCTTGAGAGCGTCCTTCCTGACTCCGCGCGGCCAGAGTCGGTCAACCAAGATACGCTTTCCGCGAGCGTTGGTTCTGGCCCTGTAGACGCGTTCGAGCTGGATCTTCAACACTCACCTGATTAGCGCGAAACTGCCTGGTCCATTCGTTCCCGTGCCTTGCGCTGGCCGTCAGCCGGCAAATCGTTGATCTGTTTGCCTGGCGGCTGGCAGCACCAGCCCTTGCTCGTATCCAACTGCTCTGCCATAAGACATCTCCGATATCAGCTCTAAAGCTAACCGAAATTGGAGATCTGACGGGTACCACCCAACCGAGAAAGTCGAAGGAGCAATCGGTCGCCGACGAGTCGCCGGCAAGTCAGGCAGCAATTGACTCGGCGTGAGAGCGTTCCACGCATGACTGGCATTATGGCTGCGACAGCACAAGGACTTTGCCTGAGTGGCTTGGAGCACGAGACACGGGTGCCGGCCGGCGAGAGCTTACGATCTCTGGAAAGCGCAGGACCTCGAGCTCACCGGCGGGTGAACCGGCGATCGGGTACGAACCACATCAGCGCTACCGCGACGAAAATGCCGTATGAGATCCAGGGGCTCACGAAGGCGAGGCCGACGGCCGCGGCGTAGAGCACGAGCGATAGGTATCCCTTGATGTCGGACCCGATGGCCCTGGCCAGCCGCGACTCACGGCCGTTCGCCTGAATGAGCGCTCGAACGAGGATCGTGTACGCAACACCTGCAGCGAGCGCTACGGCTCCATAACTCGCCGCTGGAAGCGCGTGGCGATACTCGTCTCGAACCCACTCCGTGAGCACCGGAATCAGTGATAACCAGAACAAGAGGAACAGGTTTGCCCACATCGCCGCCCCACTGATCCGATCGGCAGCGCGGAGCAGGTGATGGTGATTGTTCCAGTAGATGCCCACGAAGACGAAGCTCAGCATGTACACAAGCACGCCCGGCAGCTGGTCGCGCATCGCGTCCAGGCCGGCGCCCTGTGGAGGCCGCAACTCGAACGCCATGATCGTGATGATCACCGCCATAACCGAGTCGCTGAACGCCTCGACCCGGGTTGTGCCCACCTCGGGCGATAGAGCCGAACGCCCCTCAACCTCTGTCATGGGGCTGATCATATGAGGTAGCGGCGTACAGTCCGGGGCGCTCGCCATCCGAGAATGGCGACTGTCGCCGTTCTACCGCCGCCGGGTAATCAGCCCTCTTGTGATTCGAGGGTGCCGCGTTGATCCAGATAGACGAGCAAGCCGAGGCTCGGAAGGACGAGCACCACGACAAGCAGCGTCACGATCGACAAGAGAACCTGGGCTCCAGGGGGCGCGGCCGACTGGGCGATCGTTAGCTGGCCGGGTAACAAGTACGGCGATTGCCCAAAACCCCAGGCGAAGACAAGGGAGCCCACGACCACGACGCTCAGCACGCGATACCAATGGAAGATCCCGCGCCAGAGCAGGACCCCGACAACCGGGGTCGCAATCACGGCGGCCACCGCGAACGGTGTACCCAGCCCAATCAACATCGCGCTGAGCAACCGCGAATTCTCGAGTCCGAGGGCAGCGAGCGCAATCGTTCCCGTGATGATCAGCACCGCGGTGGCAATCACGGCCCGCAGCCGGAAGTAGTCCGTCATATCCGGCATGCCAAACCGACGCGCGTCACCGACCAGGAAGGACGCGCCGATGAAGGCGGTTGCGGCCAGCGAAACGAGACCAAATGCTATCGATGTCGGATTGAAGCAGGCCTGCCAGACCGGAGTGTTGGGCCCATTAACGGCCACTCGGCCAGAGGCGATCGCGCCCAGGGCGGCGGCAAAGAAGAAGGGGGCAAGGACTGACGAGATGCCGAACACGACGCCCGTCCTGCGTCGTCCGCTCGGCCCCGTCCAGACATGGCGGAAGGCGAAGAAAGCTCCCCGCAGGATGAGGGCGAGCAGGGCGAAGGCAAAAAGCGGATAGAGGCTGGCGAATACCGACTGAAACAGCAGGGGGAACCCGGTCCAGCAGACCACGATTGCCAGGACCAGCCAGACGTTGTTGGCCTCCCACACCGGCGCCATGGCCTGTTCGATTAGCGCGCGGGCCCTATCGGCCCGCGCGCCACGACCGGCGAGAAGATCCCAGATACCGGCGCCATAGTCGACTCCGCCGGCCACGCTGTAGGCGGTGATGGTGAGCAGAAGAACGAACGCCGTGGAACTAGCGAGGACCGCCGTCACGGCGACGACCTCACAGAACCGTCGGCCGCGAGTTCGCGCCTCGGGCCGTATGGAGCACCCGCCTCGGGAGCCCGCACCAGTTGACGCTCGTCCTCGTGGCGCCAGCGCGTGACCAGCCCCAGCAGCACGGTGACGAAGATGATGGCGATCACTGCATACACGACGAGCAACACAGCCAACATGGCCCACACGAACGACCCTGGGGCAGTGGTCACCGCGTCGTCGACTCGCATCAGGTTATAGACGATCCACGGTTGTCGCCCGACTTCTGTCGTGATCCATCCACTCTCGATAGCGACATATGACCCGATACCGGCGAGGGATGCCGTCCGATAAAACCAGCGCGATTGGGGGAGGCGTCGACGTCCGAGCAGCACGACGAAGTACCAGACCATGAGGACCACACCTGCACTGCCGAGTCCGACCATCAGATCGAACGCAAGGTGAGTGATGTTGGCTTCGGCGATCGACGGCCGCGCATCGGCGGCCGCGGCGGTCAGCCCCGGTGCGACGCTGTCCGGATTCAGGCCGATCAGAATGGAATCGAAGGACGGGATCGCGATGCCGAAATTGACCTGGCCAGCGCCATTGATCAGGCCGCCGATGTACTCCGGGTTGTGGGATCGAGTTTTCCAGGTGATCTCCATGGCCGCGAACTTGGCGGGCTGGTCGACGACAAGAGCGCGCGCTGAAAGATCGCCCACCACCAGCTGGAGGGGCGTCAGCAGCGCCGCGACGGTAAAAGGAACCGCAAAGGCGAGCCGCTGATACCGGTCGCGCCGTCCGCGAAGCCAGGACACGGCATAGATGGAGGCCACCACGAACCCGGCCGCGATGTAGGCCGCGATCAAAAAGTGCCAGAACTCATAGCCCAGGGAGCGCGTGAACAACACGCCAAGCACGTCGACGTTAAGCAACTGCCCCGTCGAACTCAAGGTGATGCCGCCGGGCGTCTGCATGAAGGAATTCGACGCGAGCACGCTGAACGTCCCCAGCACACCGGCTGGTGGGAGTGACAGCCCGAGCAGGAAATGCGTTTTTGGTCGGAGGCGCGTCCATCCGTACAGGTAGATGCCGATAAAGATCGCCTCGAGAAAAAAAGCCAGCCCTTCGATAGCAAAGCCCAAGCCGAGCGCGGCGCCGTAGCGGCCCATCAACCTGGGCCAGAGGATCCCGAACTCGAAGGACAGGATCGTACCGGTAACGGCACCGACCGCGAACTGGACGGCCATCACAACGGACCACCGGCGGGCGATCCGCAGGGCGACCGGGTCGTTCTTGAAGATGCCGATGCCATTCATCAGCAGGGCATACGTGGGGAGCGCGACGCCGAGGGGCACCATGATGACGTGGTAGGCAAGCGTGAACGCCATCTGAATCCGACTTGGAAGGAGGGCATCGGCGGCGAGGTAGGTGTGGAATCGCATCATCAGCAGGATGGGGAATGGCCGCCGTTAAGTATCTCCTATGCGTCTTGAAAGATTCAGCTCAGCGTCGCTGAACCGTGTCATCGAACCTTGTCCAAGTACGACCGCCGTCAGTCCGAATAAGGCAATGTCCCCTGGGTCCACGAAGCCGAAGAGGCGACCCATTCGCTCCGGACATCGCGCCCAGCCGTCTCGTATCGCTGCTGAAAGCCGCGAACTCTGGGAACGGCCATAGTCATCGTCCGACGGTATGGCGTGGCGCTTCGTAAAGCTCGTCCGGAAAGACGCTGACCCCAACCGGAATCTTGACGCCCTGGACCTTGAAGAATCCGAACTTGTTTTCCCGGTAGAGCTGAGCCGAAGAAATCCCGGTGTTCGTCAACCAGTAGAACGTGACGTTGTCGAGGACATCGTCACGTCCCATCGAGGTTGTCAAACATCGAATATGCCGGCCGCAATAGCTTCAACCCCAGCGCTTGCTGGAGGTTGAAGGATATTCACGCCAAGGTCAAATGCGCTAACGCATTGAGCGGAATGCCGTTCCGCGCTCGCTCGCTAATAGATAATTTGTCCGAGGCAGGGAAGAAGCATCCCTCTATAGCGCATTTGACGCCACTGTTCTCTTCACACGTAGCCGGTCCATGAATATGGTCTCGGATCGCCACGATCCAATTCTCCACGGTTTCCGTCGGGCAGGGGCATGCTCTCGTTGCGAGAGCCAGTGCCGATCTCACACACTCAACGCTGCCCTGCCAGTCTCCTTACTATTGCTCTAAAAGGTACATCGAGCCACAAAGTGAGGAGCGCCATGAGCACGATGAAGGCAGTTCGAGCACACAAGCGTGGAGGGCCCGAAGTTCTCCGCTACGAGGACGCCCCCGTGCCAGAGGTGGGGGCAAATGAGGTGCTCGTCGAGGTGAATGCAGCGGCGGTCACCCCGGGTGAGCTTGCGTGGGACGAGACCTGGCAATCAGCGGACGGGGCCGATCGCACGCCCATCATCCCATCGCACGAATTCTCGGGCGTGATCGCTCAGGTCGGCGGAGACGTGAGGTCCCTGACGCCTGGCACCCAGGTATACGGGCTCATCGACTTCAACCATGATGGCGCAGCGGCCGAGTACGTGTCGTTACCCCAAGAAGGGGTGGTCCCCCGGCCCCTACGTCTCTCCCATGTCGAATCGGCCGCATTGCCGCTGGCGGCCCTGACCGCGTGGCAGGCGCTCGCGGATCGTGCCCGCGTGCAGCCCGGCGAACGAGTGTTCATCCAGGGTGGCGCAGGGGGGGTCGGTTCTCTGGCGGTTCAGTTTGCGAAGGCGCTGGGAGCAGAAGTGACGGCTACCGCGATCGACGACGATGAGCCCCTGGTCAAGACACTGGGTGCCGCCGGGGTCGTGCCCTCGGTGTCGGCTGCACGCTCCCGAGGTGAACCACTCTTCGACGTCCTCTTGAACACGTTCGGTGGACCAGTACCCGTGGAGTCGTACGGACTGGTACGGCCGGAAGGACGGCTCGTGACCTTGGCGCAACCGCTGGACCAATCAATGGCAGAGCGCCACGGAATCCAGGGAATCTTCTTCGTGGTGGCGTCTGATCCTGGCGAGCTGCGGCGCATCACCGACCTTGCCGAGCAGGGTAAGCTCCGCCCGGTCATCGCCCGGACGCTGCCACTCGCCGACGCGTCCATCGCCTATGGGCCGCCCCCCGCCCCTCGGCGACCCGGAAAGACCGTGTTGGTGGTCCGGCCGTGACTGCCCGCGAGGTGAGCGAACCAAACGCCCGGCCCGATCTCCGGCAGCGGTTCGGCAGGTTCCTCCGCCTGAGCAACCCGGTCGTCCGCCGGATGATCTCCGCAGGGCTCCCAACCGGTGCCCCCAATATTCTCCGGGCGGTGAGGGGTCGGCGGTCGCTTAACCGCCGTCCCTCCTAATAATGCAAGCCCAACAGGAGATCGCATGGTCTCCGTCGCGGTGATGAAGGACCCGGACGGAGGGGCTATGCAAGGCAGCCGCGCCTACGTATATAAGGATGTTTCCTGCGTCACGTTGTACACGCTCGGCAACGGGTGTCTCGTTGCCGCGTTGCCCTCGCTGGCGGAGAGCAGCACCTAACGTCTGGGATCGATCACGACGACTCCCGGACTTCCTGCCACCGCTTCGGCTAACGCCGCCGATGCCTGACCAAGTCCGAACATGGCGGCGATTGGCAGGGTAAGGCCACGATTCGCAAAATCCGCAGCCAGTCGCTCGAGCGCAGCCCCGTCTGGCTTGACGTAGACATTGCTGATTCGAATACCGCGCTCACTTGGCGGCGGGTCACCTGTTATCGTCGCCAGCCGTCCATTGTCGGCCACTAGAGGTAGGACACTGGCCGTTGCGCCTCTGACGGCATTAACCACGGCAGGGAAGCTACCGCCCGCCAGTCGTCTGGCTGATTGCGGCCAAGGCGAGGCGCGGTCGAGGACAGTCGTTGCGCCGAAATGCTTAAGCCTTTCTTCACTCCGGGCGCTGGCAATCGCTATGACGTTAGCACCCATCGCCGCCGCCACGGCCGTCAACAAGCTACCGGTTACACCTCCGCCGCCGTTTATGAGAACCGATTCGCCAGCCTGTACATCAAGCGTCGCACCAAGAACCTGATGAGCTGTGAGGGCGGGCACACAGAAGGCACCGGCAACCCCCATCTCCATTGTTAGCGGCTTGCGGGCAACGTGCCCTTCGGGAGCAACGAAACTCTCGGCCCAAGCGCCCTGGTTGCGCAGCGGTGCCGAATGGGTCAGGACCTCATCGCCGGGTTTGAATCGGGATCCTGCAGCGCCAACCTGGCGTATGGTGCCGGCCGCCTCCACGCCGAGAGCCATAGGAGGCGTGATTCCGACATCCCAGCCACCGGTGCGAATGAGGTCATCCCAGTTGGCGACGCCGGCTGCGTGAACCTCCATCAGTACCTCGTCCGACTTCAAGCTCGCCAGCTCCGGCAGGTCAACAAGCTGGACCCGGCCTCCAATCTCAAGGATCCCCGCCCCTTTCACCCAGAGCCCTCCTCCTCTGACATTAGCAATCGCTAAGTCCGCGAGGCGTGGCGGAATTCATGGAGCGCGTCCCGTTCGAGGAGTCTCCGGGAACTCCAGGAATTTGCCATTTTCGCCGCTCCGAGGTTTGACAACAATTTTGACAACAACGCCGGAAGACGTCTGTGACTCCGGCGACACGCAGAGGACGATTCGGCGAATACAATTACCGGTGCGCCTGCATAGCTCAGTTGGTGGAGCAGCCTGACCGCCCATACTTGGCAGGCCGGGCCACCAACACTGCCATGGGAGCGTTCAGGATTCGCATCCTGCTTTCCTCGGACTCGTCAGGCCGGCGCGGCGTGGACGGCGGATTGAGCAAGCCAATCCTCGAAGCGAATGTCGCCCAGCGTTGCGTCGGCACCAGGCACCAGCGTCCGCTCGCCCAGCTCGGTGCCGAAGTAGCGCGCTTGCGGGTCGGCGGCCACCACCCGTGGATCCTGGCGGGCACGGAGACCGAGTCTGATGAATTCGTCAAAGCGGAACTGTTGTGGCCCCGCGATCTCTACGATGCCGTTCACCGGAGCCGACACGGCGACCCGACTTACCGCCTTAGCGACGTCGTCCGCCGCTATGGGTTGGAACAGCACGGGAGCGATTCGCACCGTATTCCCGTCGGTGGCCTCGTCTGCGATGCTCTTGAAGAACTCGAAGAACTGCGTGGCGCGGACGATCGAGTACGGGATCGAGGAGTTTCGGATCAGCGTCTCCTGGGCGACTTTGGCGCGGAAATACCCGCTGTCCGGCGCCCCGTCGATGCCGACGATCGACAACGCGACGTGATGACTTACACCCGCTGCCGCTTCGGCGGCAAGGAGATTGGTCGTCGACGTCTCGAAGAACTTCAGAACCGCCGCGTCTTCGAAGGAGGGAGAGTTCGACACGTCGACGACTACGGCCGCGCCGGCGAGGACTTCGGCTAGGCCCTGGCCCGTGAGCGTGTTGACGCCCGACTCCGGTGATGCGGGCACGGCCTGATGGCGTCGCTCACGCAGGAGTGTGACGACCTTCGACCCGATGCGCCCGGTTCCGCCGATGATGACGATCTTCATGGTGTGCGTCCCTGCTGCCGTGCCCGCTACGATCCGCCCCTGGCCCTCATCGTAGGCCGCACCTCGATGTTGTCAAGAAAAGAAATTGGTTCACCATGCTTGCTCTCTACGCCACACGCGCTCACCCTGAGTGAATGGCTAGAGAGCCTGCGTCCGTTCGCAGGGTCATGGATATCGCGGAGGAAGTTCTCACGAAGTACCCCCTTAGAGGGCCGCGACTGCATCGGCGCTTGCATGCTTGAGGGTATACCGACCGGGGGCGAAGCAGTTCTGTGGCCATTTGCCGGCCCGGTCACGCGCCAGTTCGTGCAACCTTTCCTTGAATAGGCTCCGTGCGCAGGCGATCCGTAGCCTGAACTGGCGCGGCCCATTGCACCCGGCGCGACAACCTCAGCGCCACGTCCGCCGTTCGCGGCGCCCTTGGCGTTCTCGCACGCGCCGGTGGTATCCAAGGTTGGGGGCGGAGGCTCCTGACCCCTCGCGGTTGCATTACCGTCGTCGGATGAGGACTCTGCACCCGGCGTACCGCGTCACGGACCTTGGCGCCTCCGTGGTTTTCTACACGGCTCTCGGGTACGGCCAGATCGGTCGCGTTGACCTCGGCGAGGGGGCCAGCCTAACCATGCTCAAGTTCCCCAGCGATGAGTTCGTTGCGCTCGAACTCGTGCATCGGCCAGGCGACGGCCCGGTGGACATCGGCACCGGCTTCAGCCACCTCGCCGTCCAGATCGACAACCTCAAGGCCACCGTCGAGGCGTTAACGCAAGCGGGACTGAGGCCCGGTCCAATCGAGCTTCCTGGCGGACCGGATGGGGCTCAAACTTCATGGCTCACCGACCCCGACGGCTATCGGATCGAGTTGGTCCAATGGCCACCCGGGCATCCCGATGGCATCACCGCGGCCGACTTCCCTCAGCCAGCAGGCCTATAGACCGCGAGGACGACGCCCGTCGTGGTGGTTCTGCTCTCCGGCTAACCCGCCAGAGAGCCATATCCGAATTCAGATGGAGTTCGAAACTTGTCCGGTCGGGGTCGCCCGCGATTCGAGTTTTTGGACCTCGTTAAGCGAAATCAAGACTTCGTCCAGATAGCTCGATCATCAGGCCTCATCCAGATGGTCGCGTCACTGGACGAAGGCTTGATCGTTTCTTAACGCTCGGCGCGGCTCGCTTGGCCGCGACCAACGAACCTAATTAGTTGGAGTAAAGGATCGGCGGTTCGAATCCAGTTGGGGCCGTTGACCTCCGTCCATGCGCCCCCACCCCGTCAAGAAGCCGAACCTGGCCCGCAAACCATCGATCGTTTGCGCGACGGGCACGCCGCGGGCCACGCGCCCCGTCCCACAACGGATCACCCCGCCGGGTTTCGGGCTCAGTGTCCGGCCAACGCAGCAACGACCGGGGCGAGCGTGTCGGCAGAGCCGGCGCCGAAGACGAAGTAGGAGTAGCCGATCTCCTCCCGTCGCCGCTGGATTTCCTCGGTTGCCGCCGCCGGGTCAGCGGGGAGTATGGCCAGTGAGTCTATGGCGCGCAGTGCGACCGGGTCGGTGTCGGGCGGGGCCATGAACGGCGCGACCGCGTCGCCGACAACCGGCACATGGAGCGCGAGCTCGACGTCCCGGAGAGCGCGGAAGTTACGGGCGAGCTGGGCGATCTCGACGCCAGGGTCATCCGGCATCGCCACGAAGGTAACCGTGTCCGCCAGCTCGGCAGCAAGTGCTTGACCCTTCGGTCCGCGCACTGCCATCACCACCGGTGTATGCAGGTCGGGGCCGTCGAGCTGTCGTAGCGCCGCGACGGTGTCACGTACCTGGGCGAGCCGCTCGCCTTGTGGGACAACGGGCAGGCCGAGTTCGCGGAGCTGGTCCTCGATCCCTGGCCGTCCGGTGCCGATGCCCATCTCGAAGCGACCCTCGCTGAGCACCGACAGCGAGTGCGCTTCCCACGCCGTGGTCCAAGCAGGGCGTACGGGCGAGGCGTACACCCAGGTGCCGACCCGCATTTCGGCGAGCTCCGCTGCGAGGGCCAGCGTCGGGCCTGGCGCCGGTTGCCATCCGGGGACGTCGGGCATCAGCAGCGTCGAATAGCCGCTGTCTGCGATGCGACGGACTCGATCTCGCCAGGCCCGCAGGTCAGTGGCGAGCGGGCAAACGACCCCGAATCGGAACGGCCTGGTCACGTACTTGGAGACCTCTCCTCCTTAGATTGCCGAAGCGGCGCGCTCATCGCGAACTCGGCGATGCACAACACATCGCCAGTCGTCTCTAAAGTATGAGACCGCCGGGCGGCGCGAAATTCATCGCCGACGAGCGCCTGGAGGAAGTCGACGGCGCGTCGGTGGAGTAGCGCGCCTCGCCGCCGGTCGACGAAGAGCTCGGCGTTGGGCACGGTGGCTGCGAGGGTCTGGGCGATCTCGTGATCCTCGTCGTCTTCGGTGATGTGCAGTTGCAGGGCGACACCGGTCGGCCAGCTGGCTGGCCAGGCCCCGGAAAAGCCCATATGCGGAGCTGTTGTAGTGCCCTCTGACGGCCTCGAACCGTCGACCCCTCTCTACGAAGACCCGTCCCTCGATGGCATTCATCCAAGGATCGGTTGTTTGTCTACGCAAGACGATGAGGGCAAGTTTCCAGACGGCAACCTTTGTTACCTCGACCATCGTCCAGATGAACGCGCGACTGGACGAAGTCGTGATCGCTTCTTAACAGCCGCTGGCGCTTAAGGCCGTGTCTACCCTGTCAGTGAGATCGATCGGCGGTTCGAATCCGCTCGGGGTCGTTGACCTCCGCCCTTTTGTAGCGAAGGCAGCTCCAGAGC
>Ga0209804_1002438_pt1 | contig 11200 bp, 8 predicted proteins | sample GraSoiAngelo_139_FD_185896 | JGI IMG/M metagenome (GOLD analysis project Ga0209804, IMG submission 185896) | Grasslands soil microbial communities from the Angelo Coastal Reserve, California, USA - 14_0929_12_20cm (SPAdes) (version 2) | ecosystem: Environmental > Terrestrial > Soil > Grasslands ... | reverse complement strand
TGCGCTCGGTGACGCTCATCAGCATGATGTTCATGATCACGATACCGCCCACCACGATGCCGATGCCCACCACGGCGGGCACGACCGTGAAAATCACCCGGGTGAGCTTGCCCCAGAACGCGATCAGGCCTTCACCGGTGTCGACGGTGAAGTCGTCCTCCTGCGAAGGCCGCAGGTGGTGCGCGATGCGCATCGCCTCCTCGGCGCGGAGCATGCCGTCGGCCACGCGCGCGGCCGCCGGCATCTTGACCGAGATCACCGTGGTCTGGCGGCGTCCGTACAGCGCCTCGAACGTCGTGAGCGGCAGCATGACGAACCCGTCCCAGGACTGCCCCAGCACGGTACCCTTCTTGGCGACGACGCCCGTGATCGTGAGTTGCGCACCGCGGACGCGAATCGCCCTGCCGACGGCGCGCTCTGGAGCGCCGAACAGCTTCTCCGCCACGTCGAAACCCAGCACCGCCACGAGCCGCCGCTGCCGCTCGTCCACGTCGCTAAACGGCGCCCCGGCCGCGAACGCGTAGTCCTGCACCACGACGAACGGCGGCGTGACACCGAACACGAGCACGTCGCCCACCGTGCGGTTGCGCCACTGCACGTCCGCCATCGGGGTCGGCCATCCGGACTGGAGCGAGATGGCCTGCGCGTCGGGCAGCGCGCGTTCGACGTAGGCGGCGTCCTCCTGGCCGATGATGGGCCGGCGCTGGATCCGCTTCAGCTCTTCGTCGTCGATGAACCCGACTTGGATCGGGTCGCGACGGATCTGAAACGCGTTGACCCCGACGATCGCGCCCGCGATGCGCTCGCGCACGTACGCGTTCATGCCCTGGATCACCGCGACGACGGCCACGAGGAACCCGACCGACACGATGATGCCGAGCAGCGTGAAGAACGAGCGCAGCTTGTGGCTCCACGCGGTCTGGAGCGCCTGGAGAATCGCTTCGGAGAGGGGCATGGCGCTAGAACTTAACGGGAAACGGGACACGGGAAACGGGAAACGTGGGTGTTGACGATACCCGTTTCCCGTTTCCCGTTTCCCGTTTCCCGTCTATTCGTACCTCAGCGCCTCGACGGGATCGAGTCTCGCCGCCTTGCTGGCGGGATACAGGCCGAATCCGATCCCGGTGAGGGCGGAGGCGGCGAGGGCCGCGACGACCGACCACAGGGGCACGTGCGCGGGGATCGGCGTCAGGCTGGCGACCCCGAACGCGACCACGCCGCCGGCGAGCATCCCGACGGCGCCACCCACGAGCGTGAGGGTCGAGGCCTCGACGAGGAACTGCCACTGGATGGCGCGCCGGGTCGCTCCGAGCGCCTTGCGCACTCCGATCTCCCGCGTGCGCTCGGTGACCGAGATCATCATGATCGCGACCACCCCGACCCCGCCGACCATCAACGCGATGGACGAGAGCACCAGCATCACGAGAAAGAACATGCCGGTGACCTTGTTCCAGGAGTCCAGCAGCTTATCCTGCGTGACGATCGAGAAGTTGTTCTCCTGCCCTGGCTTGAGCCCGCGCAGCGAGCGCAGCGTGGCCACCACCTCGTCCATGGCCTGCTGCTGGGTGTAGGCCGGCGCGGGCGCGACGGCGAGCCGCATCCATCCCTTGCGGTACGGCACGTGTTTGACGAACGCGCCGTGCGGGATGCCGACGAACGGCGGCGTCGAACCGCTGAACAGACTGGGCGGCGGCACATAGACGCCGATCACCTTGAACGGCGCGCCGGCGACGTGGATCGTCTGGCCGATCGGGTCGCGCCCGCGGAACAGCTGTTCCTCGAGCTTCGTGTTGATGACCGCCACGGCATCGTTGGCTATGTCTTCCAGCCGCGTAAACGTCCGTCCCGGATGGAGGTCGCCGCCGTTCACCTCCACCCACTGCGCGGACAGCCCTGAGACGTTGACTGATTCGAGCCGCCGGTCGCCGTACTCCACCGTGGCGGCGCTCTCGTCGCGCCGGGTGACGTAGCGCACCGAGGGCAGCACGGCGATCCGGTCCGCCTCGATCTCCACGATCTCCGGGTTGCGCCGCCAGGGGCTCGATTCGTCGGAGCCGTCCGAGACGTTCACCCCCGCCTGGAAGAAGCGCCACACGAGAAACGTGCGCGGCGCGATGGATTCGATCACGCTCGAAACGCTCTGGTTGATCCCGCCGATCATCGCGGCGATCACCATGACGACGGTCACGCCGATGGCGACGCCGAGGATCGTCAACGCCGCCCGCCGCTTGTTGCTGCGCAACGAATCGAGCGCGATGCCGACGCCTTCGAACAGGGCCCCCCCGGTCATGTCTCGTGCCGCAGGGCCGCGATCGGATCGAGTCGGGCGGCGCGGCTCGCCGGATACACACCGGCGATGACCCCGACGCCGCCGCCCAACACCACGCCGACCAGGATCGACCAGGGCGCGACCGCGGCGGGGAGCGGGGTGAGGGCGGCCACCGCGCCCGCCAGGCCGATGCCCAGGACGACGCCTCCCGTGGCCCCCGCCGTGGCGAGCGTCGTGGCCTCGACCAGAAACTGGCGCAGGATGTCGCGTCGCCGGGCGCCCAGCGACTTGCGGATGCCGATCTCGCGCGTCCGCTCGGCCACCGCCATCAGCATGATGTTCATGATGACGATCCCCCCCACCACGAGCGACACGGCCACGAGGCCCGGGAGCGCCACGAACAGCACCCGGCTGATCTTGCCCCAGAAATCCAGCACCTCATCCGCCGTTTCGAGCGTGAAGTCGTCGGCCTGGCGCGGCCGCAGGTGGCGCCGGTTACGCATGATCGCCTCGGCCTGCCCCAGCGCCTCGCGCATGTCGGACTGGGTGCGCGCCTTCATGGCCACCGCGTCCACCATGCGCGGTTCGCTGACATAACGCTTGACCGGGGCGCTCGCCGGCGCCACCGCGAACTTGTCGAGCGACAGGCCGAACAGGTTGCCCTGTTTCTCGACCACGCCGATCACCCGGTAGGGGAGGTCGAAGATCTTCACCTCACGGCCGAGCGGATCTTGACCCTCGAACAGCTTCTCAGCCAGCTCGTACCCGAGCACGAGCACGGGCACGCCGGCCTGCACTTCCTGTCCCGTGAAGGGGCGGCCGCGCTCGACCGCGAGGGAGCGGATGTCGAAGTAGAGCTCCGTCGCTGCCGTGACCTCCACGTCCTTCGCGTGCTTGTGCCCGGCCACCAGCGTGGTGCGGGTGCTCGACTCCCACGCCGCGAGTACCGGGACCGTCACGCCGTGCATGACCGCCTGGGCGTCGTCGTAGCTGACGCGCGGCCGCCGGCGCCACACCCGCCACATGGAGTCGGTCACATTGCCGAGCTGGACGTCGGGAAACTGTCGCAGCCGGAACGTATTCACGCCGAGCAGCGTGCCGGCGAACTTGTCGGTCATGTAGCGGTTCATCCCCTGCACGACCGAGACGACGGCGATGAGAAACATCACCCCGATGAACACGCCGATGATCGAGAAGGCGCTCTTGAGCTTCTGTGCCCGGATGGTCTGCAGGGCGAGACGGACGGCCTCCCAGAAGGCCATCTATTCGTAGCGCAGCGCTTCGACGGGGTCGAGACGCGACGCTTTGCTCGCGGGATAGATACCGAACAGCAGCCCCGTGACCGCGGCAGCGCCCAGGGCGAGGACGACGGAGCCGAGCGGCACGTAGGCGGGAACCGGCGTCGCATTGGCGAGCACCAGCGAAATGAGCCAGCCCACGACCATGCCGACGATGCCGCCCACCAGCGTGAGCGTCGCGGCTTCGACCAGGAACTGCCACAGGATCTCGCGCCGCGTCGCGCCGAGCGCCTTGCGCACGCCGATCTCCCGAGTGCGCTCCGTGACCGAAATCATCATGATCGCTACGACGCCGATGCCGCCGACCATCAGACCCACCATCGAGAGCGCGATCATCAGGACCCGGGCCACCAGCGTGAAGCTGTTGATGGCCTTCACGTAGACTTCCTGCGTGACCGCATCGAAGTTGTTGCGCTGCCCCGGCCGTAAGCCCCGCATCGTGCGCAGCGCCATGGTGACGTCGTCCATCGCGCGCTCCAGCGACACCGAGTCCTGGGGCACGACGAACATGTCCATCCAGCCGCGCCAGTACTGCAGCTCCTTGGCGAAGGTCCCATGCGGGATCATGGCCTGGGGCTGCTCCTCGCCGCCGAACAGGTGGGGCGGCGGGTCGTACACGCCGATCACGTCGTACGGCACGCCGCTGATCTTGATGCGCCGCGCGACCGGGTCGCGTCGGCCGAACAGGTTCTCCGCGAGCTTCGTGTTGACCACGGCCACGTGACTGTTGGCCGCGTCCTCGACGTGGCTGAACGAGCGGCCCGGGTGGATGGCACCGCCCTCGATCTTGGGCCAGTCGGCGTTGCGGCCCCGGATGCTGATGGCCGCCATGCGGTGGCCCTCGAAGTCGATGTCCGCGGACGTGTTCTCGTCCACGACCACGAAGGCGATGGAGGGCAGCTGCCCCAGACGCGTGGCCTCGTCCATCGTCATGGGAGGACGCCGCCGCCACGGGTCCGGGTCTTCCGGGTCCACGTCGCCCTGGCCCCCCCAATAGCGCCCGACCCAGAATGTCTTGGGGCCGAGGGAGGAGAGCATGTCGGAGATGCCCTTGTTGAATCCGCTGATCAACGCCCCGATGACCATGACGACCGTGACCCCGATGGCGACGCCCAGGATGGTGAGCGCGGCGCGCATCTTGTGGGCGCGCAGCGACGCGAGGGCGATGCCGACGCCTTCGAACAGGGCGGTCACGGCTATTCCTGGCGCAGCGCGGCGATGGGGTCGAGCCGCGCCGCGCGGCTCGCGGGATAGACGCCCGCGACGACGCCGACGCCCGCGCCCATGACCACGCCCAACAGGATCGACACGGGCGACACGCTGGCCGGCAGGGGAGAGGCGGCGGCGATGAGGAACGTCAGCCCGATGCCGGCCACGACGCCTACGCCCGCGCCCACGGTGGCGATCGCGACCGATTCGGCGAGAAACTGCCGCAGCACGTCGCGGCGCCGCGCGCCCAGCGATTTCCGCAGGCCGATCTCGCGCGTCCGCTCCGCCACCGCCATGAGCATGATGTTCATGATCACGATGCCGCCGATCACGAGCGAGACGAGCACCACGCCGGGCAGGACCACGACGAGAATCCGACTGATGCCCGCCCAGAACCGCTGCACGCCTTCGGACGTATCGAGCGCGAAATTGTCATCCTGCCGCGGCCGCAGATGGCGGCGGCTGCGCATGATACCCTCGGCCTGGTCCATGGCCAGGCGCATCTCGGGTTCGCTCTGCGCCTTCACGAGAAAGGCGTCGAGGATGCCGGGAGGATTGACGAGATTCTGCGCGGGCGACAGCGCCGGCACGACGACGAAGCGATCGAGCGGGAAGCCGAGCACGCTCCCCTGCTTCTCTACCACCCCGATCACGCGATAGGCGTTGCCGCCGATCCGCACGCTGCGGTCCAGCGGGGAGCGATCGACGAACAACCGCTGTGCCACCGCGTCGCCCAGCACGACCACGGGCGCTCCGGAGCGGTTCTCCTGCGCGGTAAACGCCCGCCCGAGGGCGAGCCGCAGGTTCTTGATTTCGAAGTAGCGCTCGCTCGCGGCGGTGAGCTCGATGTCCCGGGCCTGCTTGTCGCGGTAGAAGACGGTTTGGTTATCGCTCGACTGCCAGGCCGTGATCACCGGCACGGTGAAGGCGGCGTTCAGCGCCTCCGCGTCGCTGAAGCGGATGCGGGGCCGTCGTGCCCACGCCCGCCACACCGAGTCGGGCACGTTGGGCGTGAACATCGGGCGGCGCCGCAGCTGGAAGGTGTTCACACCGAACAGCGTCTGGGCGAACTTCTCGGTCATGTACCGGTTCACGCCGTTCACGATCGACCACGCGCCGATGAGCGAGGCGACGCCGATGAACACGCCGAGCAGGGAAAAGCCGCTCTTCAGCTTCTGGGTCCGGATCGTCTGGAGGGCGAGGCGCAGCGCCTCGAACAGCGGCATCTAGGCGGCCTGCAGCTGGTCGCTGGCGATGAGCCCATCGCGCAGCGTCACCACGCGCGCCGCGTGCGCCGCGATGTCGTGCTCGTGCGTCACCATCACGACCGTCTGCCCCTGGCCGTGCAGGTCCCGGAACACCGCCATGATCTCGGCGCTGGTGGTGGAATCGAGGTTGCCCGTGGGCTCGTCCGCCAGCAGAATGGACGGGTCGTTCACGAGCGCGCGCGCGATCGCCACGCGCTGGCGCTGCCCGCCGGAGAGCTCGTTGGGCCGGTGCTCCATGCGGTCGCCCAGTCCCACGCGCTCGAGCGCCCGTGCCGCCCGGCCCCGGCGCTCCCGGGCGCCGGCACCGGCGTAGATGAGCGGCAGCTCCACGTTGTGGAGCGCGCTGGCGCGGGGCAACAGATTGAAGGTCTGGAACACGAACCCGATCTCCTTGTTCCGGATCCGCGCCAGCTCGTCGTCGTCCAGGTCGGACACCTTCTGGCCGTTGAGCCAGTACTCGCCGGACGTGGGCGTGTCGAGACAGCCGATCAGGTTCATGAGCGTCGACTTGCCCGACCCCGACGGTCCCATGACCGCGACGTACTCGTTCTTGCGGATCTGCAGGCTCACGCCCTGTAGCGCCCGCACGACCTCACCCCCCATGTCGTACGCGCGGGTGAGCTTGTGTGTGAGGATGATGACGTCGGGGAGCGGCGTGTCCCCGGTCCGGAACATCTGCGGGAGCGTCACGCCGCGGGCTTCTTCTTGGTCGAGTCGGCCGGCTGCTTCATCGCGCGCACCCGGGCCCCGTCCTTGAGATCGCGAATTGCCTGATACGGTCCGGCGACGAGCGTCTCGCCCTGTTTCAGGCCGTCGGTCACCTCGAAATACTCGTCTCCCGCGATACCGACCTTGACCGCGTGGAAGGTTGCGACGCCATCCTTCACTGTGAATACGCCCTCGGTCTCTTTCTTCTTGTGGGCGCCCGTCGTGTCCACCGGGCGGTTCTCGGTCGACACCGGCTTGTTCTCCCGCACCGTGAGGGCGATGATCGGAATCGACAGCACCTGCTTGCGCGTATCGGTGACGATCCGCGCGGTGGCGGACAGGTCCGGGCGCGTGTCGACGGGCGGCTTGTCGAGCGTGACCTCGACCTCGTAGTCGACGGCGCGGTCGGTCTGGCCCGTCGCCGCCTGACCGGCGTTCAAGACGCTCGAGTTCGAGACCTTGGTCACGTGGCCCGTGAACGTAGTGTCGGGGAACGCGTCGATCGACACCTCGACCGAGTCGCCGAGGTGGACCCGCACCACGTCGGTCTCGTCCACCCTCACCTTCGCCTGGATCACCGACAGGTCCGAGATCGTCATCAGCAGGCCGATGTCTTTCGAGAAGGTGCTCGGCACGGCCACCTCCCCCTCCTCCACGGCGAGGCGCGTGACCCGCCCGGCCATGGGCGCGACGAGCGTGGTCTTGCGGAGGTTGTCGCGCGCCGACTGCATGGCCGCGCGCGCCTGATCGACCTGGTGCTGCGCCGCGGTCAGGTTCGCCTCGGCGATGTCGAACGCCGTCTGCGCCTGCTCCAGCTGCTCCTGCGACACGAGATTGGGGCTCTGGGTGTGCAGCTCCTTGGTGCGCCGCAGCGCGCGCTCGGCCTGATCCTGGTTCGCCTTCGCCTGCACCGCGGCCGCCTGCGACCCCGCCAGCGTGGCCGCCGCCGCCTGCAGGTTGGCCTCGTAGATGGTCGGGTCGATCTGCAGCAGGAACTGTCCTTGTTTGACGATGTCACCCTCGCGCACGGCGATCTTGGTGATTCGTCCGGTGATGTCGGCCGAGATGTCGACTTTTTTCTTGGGCTGGATCTTGCCGCTCGCCGTCACGGCCGCGACCAGGTCGCGCCGGTCGACCTTTTCGAAGCGGACTTCCTGACCGCGGTCGCGGCGCGCACCGGCGCTGATCGCCACCAGCCCGACGATCAGCACCGCGGCCCCCGCTCCCACGAGCACCTTGTTCCGTTTGGACATCGCCGTCGCTTCCTCCCGTTACCGCAGCGGCCGGCCGACTGCCGCTTCGAGTATGGCCAGCGCCTTGTGATAATCATAGATCGCATTGACGTAGTCGGTCTCGGCGCGCAGCGCCGCCACCTGAGCGTCGAGCAGCTCGAAGAAGGTACCCGAGCCGACGCGGTAGCGCTCCGTGGCGAGCTGCAGCTGCTCCCGCGCCGCGGTGCGGCTCGTGTCCTGAATGGCGATCGCCTGATGCGTCGTCTGCAGCGTCAGGAACGCCCCGTTCACGTCGGTCTCGAGCTGGAGGCCGCGCGCCCGCACCGACTCCTGCAGGTCCTCCTGCTGCGCCTTGGCCTGCGACACCTCGAGGGTCTGCTGGAAGTTGCCCCACAACGGGATCCGCACCGTGAGCCTGGCCTGAAACGGCTCCGGCGTGAAGTGGAACGGATAGGCGTTGTTGGCGTTGCGGATCGCCTGCTCGGCCGTGGGCGTAAGGGCGTATTGCGTGCAGTCGAGTGGCGGCTGCCCCGAGCCCGTGTTGAACCACGCGCTGTTGGCGTAGGCACACGTGGCCGAGTCCGCCGTCGCGCTCGCGCGCGCGCTCGCGATCGTCGGGTTGATGTCCGACAGCTTCTGCGTGAACCCCGACCAGCCGGCCGAGAGCGACAGCGAGGGGCCGTAGCTGGCAGTGGCGGCCCGGACGCCCCAGGCGGCGGCGTGCTCCCGCTCGCGCAGGGCTTTGAGCGCCGGGTTCTGCTGCTCGGCCATCGTGAGCAGGTCGTTCAGCTGCCAGGTGGGCGCCTGCACCGTGAAGGTGTCGGTGAGCTGGACGGCCGCGAGGTCCACCGGGGCAGTCACGCCCAGCTGCTGAAACAGCCGGAGTTTTTCGACCTGGACCGCCGTCCGCGCCCGCAGCAGGACCACCTCCGCCTGGCCCCGGGCCACCTGTGCCTGGCGCACGTCGATCAGCGACGCGCGCCCCACGTCGTAGCGCGCCTGGGCGAGCTTCTGGAACTCCTCGTCGTGTTGCAGCTGCTGGCGCGCGACTTCGGCATTGTCCCGCGCCTGCAGCACCGTCAGGTACTGCTGGGTGACGCTCGTGACGAGGTTCGTCTCCGCGCCCGCGACGTCGGCGTCCGCCGCCGAGAGCTGCGCCTTGCGGAGCCCCGGCTGCGTGAGCGTCTGGCCGCTCAAGGACCAGTCCAGACCGACGCTGTAACTGGACGACACCGTGGAGACGCTCTGCGAAAAGTTCGACGTGAGAAACGTCTGCTGGCCGGGGCCGGCGTACCCGATCCCGCCCGAGGCGCTCACGCTCGGCACCAGCATGGTCGACCACGCGCTCCGCACGCCCCAGGCGGCGGGGGCGCGGTCGTTGATCGCCTGGCGGTACAGGGGGTTGTTGGCGCGAGCGAGTGTGACGGCATCGGCGAGAGACAGGTTCGCGGGGACCGTGCGCTGGCACACCGCGAGAACCGGGCAGACGGCGAGCCCGACGGAGCACAACAGAAGCCTCATGGCGATCCTTGGACCGGTCGTTGGGACGACACCTCGTACGCGGCGCGAGCGCCGCAGGTTTCGACGCGCGACAATCTAACCCGGATCGTGGGCGGCGACGACCCGCTCAATGCGCCGGCTGCCGCGCCGCCACCACTCCGCGGGAGGGAATCTCGACTTTGGCCAGGCGCCCTTCGGCCCCCAGCCACACGTGCACCAGCCGATTCTCCCCACCCGTCACCGTGATGTGCCGCAGCTCTGCGGGGTCGCGGTTGAGCGTCGTGGGCTCGATGCCCAGGTCCTGGACCGCCAGCAGTTCGCGCCGGCCGGCCCGCGGGAACACGGCGGTCACCTGCGCGGGCTGCGCCCGGCCCAGCCACGCGACGGGGAGATAGAGGGCGAACACCGAGTCGTCCAACACGGCCGCGGGCCGGGGCGTGGGGTACTCCCGCGCGCGCTCGGTGCGGCGCCCCAGCATCCGCACCACGAACCGGCCGCGCGTGAACTGGCCCAGGATGCGCATCGGGTCGCGCGGGTCGGCCACCGTGTATTCGAGCGTGGTGGCGACGGAATCGGGGCCCAGCTCGAGGATGGGGTCGAGCACGACCACTGGTCGGGTGCGATCGTAGCGGACCGTGGTCGCCAGGGTCCAGCCGCGCGCGGCGCGGGCCGGTGTGACCCGGAACGCTTCGCGCGCGATCTCGACGGTGTCCTGTCGCACCAGCAGCGTTCCCTCGTCGATCGACCCCTGGGCCTGGCTGTAGACCACGGCGAGCGCGAGCAGGAGCGTGCTCATGGGACCGGTGCTCCCAGCACTCGCGTGGCGATGCGCTCGCGGATCATCTTATACAGCCGTTCGCCCTTCTCCCGCGTCGCGAGCGACGGCCGGCCCAGCGAGCCGGGGGATCCCTTCGGGAGCGCGCCCAGCCGGGTCCGCTGGTAGCGCGTGACCTTCCGTTCGGGCAGCAGGAAATCCTGGGCGCGCTCCATGTGGACGAGCTCCGGCGCGAGGTAGAGGAGCAGGGACGTGTCGAGCTCGCTCCCGTGCATGGGGCCGTCGCCATCCTCGAGCAGGCCGCTGAAATCGAGGTCGAACACGTCGACCGTGAAGATCCGTGCCTGGTGCGTACGCAGCGTGGACAGGGCTTCCTGGTGCGGATCGTAGCCGTGGGCGGTCAAGATGATGAATGTGTCGACGCCCGCCTGCTCCCACGAGCCGAGCAGGTCGTTCATCCAACGGTGCAGCGTCTTGCGGCGGACTGAGGCGTTCCCGGGAAACGGCCGCTGCGTGGACGTGTTGACGCCATATTCGATGGTGGGCGCCCGCAGGATCTCGAGCGCCCCGGACAAATCGTCGGCCAGGCACTCGACGATGATGGTGTCGCAGCCGAGCGGCAAGTGCGGGCCGTGCTGCTCACACGTCCCCACGGGAACGAGGAGGCGCGCATCGCGCTCGAGAATGAAACGGACCTCATCGGGGACCAGGGCCTTCAGGTGGAGCGGCGGGCTCACGTAGCGCTCGCGGGCTGCGCCGTCGCCGTGGCCGCGGCGGAGTGGCTCCACGGGACGGGTGCGGCGTGGGCCTGGGCGGCGGGCGCGGCGGCGCTCGTGACGGCGGCCCTCGCCTCCCGGACGCCGCGGGCCGCGCTGCCGGGTGCCGCCGCCCTCGCGTGTCTCGCGCTGGGCGCCGTGGTCGTGACCGGGATGCTGCGCGTG
>Ga0209804_1002435_pt1 | contig 11206 bp, 6 predicted proteins | sample GraSoiAngelo_139_FD_185896 | JGI IMG/M metagenome (GOLD analysis project Ga0209804, IMG submission 185896) | Grasslands soil microbial communities from the Angelo Coastal Reserve, California, USA - 14_0929_12_20cm (SPAdes) (version 2) | ecosystem: Environmental > Terrestrial > Soil > Grasslands ... | reverse complement strand
CCCTGCGAGTGGGCGCGCGCGAGCAGCAAACTCGACAGAACGATCGCCGCCGAATTTGCGACAGTTCGTTTGATGCTCCTCGGGCAAGCCCGAGGATTCTGTTTGCTTAAGCACATTGCTGTGCCTCCGTTCCCAGAGACGGCATCACCAATAATGCCGAACCACGGCTCTCTGACTCCGTGGCTAATCCACCAATAGGCATCACCCGCTCCGAGAGTGAGAATGCCGCGTTAGCATCTCGGTGGTCATGGTGTCCACAATAACCGCAGCGGAACGATTTTCCGTTGGGCTTGGATATCTGATGGCATCGAGAACATTCCTGGCTGCTGTAAGCCGCGTCGGCCTCCATCACCATTACGCCACGCAAAGCGGCTTTATACTGGATGAATCGGAAAAGTTGGTAGAAAGACCACTGCGACTTCTCCACGTAGTGGCGCATTCTACCGCGACGAACCTTTTCCAGTTTCTCCAATACAATGGCTCGACGATGTTTTGCAGCGTAGTCCACAATCTGTTTGGACACTAAATGATTCTCGTACTTGGTACGTCTCGATTGTTTGTTCCGAATCTTGTGAAGGAGACGACGCTTCCCAAGACTCTGCAAATTGGCCTTTCGTCTACGCCACACTTCTTTGGTGTGCGCGGGATTGAAGCCCAAATGCAAGACTTTTCCTGTTTGCGGGTCTGCCAATGTCGCTACCGCCCCTACTGAATTACGATCCACGCCAACTGTTCCGATGGGTGTGAAGTTGAATTCTGCTTGCGTGTTATAGCAAATGCAGGCGAACCAATCCCCACCCTTACGAAGAAATTCGATGCTGCGAATGAATCCCAAGGGCTTACGAAGCCACACGACGGGAAGAACTTGTTTCTTCAATACTGCTGGTATCCGAATGCCGTTTCCTTCGAGTTTTATCTGCTTGCCTTTGTCTCCGCAGATAGGCAGCACTAGGTTCTTAACGACTTTACACTTCTGGTTTCTTTGATACTTGGCAATCAAACTTTTAGCGATTACACACGGAATTTCGGGGTAAAAAACACTGGAGGCTCGTTCTCTATGCTCCATCATCCTGTCAACGCAAATACGGGCGAACGGCTCAATGGTTTCCAGCGCCCACTTAAACGAATCGGGAACCTTGACTTGGAGACAGCAAGTCACTACGTCTACCACCTTGCCGTCCACGTCGTGTTTGGCACGAATTTCTGCAGGAAAATTCGCTTTCTTCGGCAGACTCTTTCGGGCATTGCTGCCAATATTAGCTGCACTGTTATTGAGTTTGGTGGGGAAGCAAACCACATCCACTTTCTGCTTCGCTGTCCGCCCACGGCTAATCTGAGTACCGTTGTTGGAACGCTCAAGAGCCGCAGTGCTTCGGCTATGTTTGGCTCTTTCTACTGGGGTCGTCATCGTCGTACCATTTGGTCTAGCGGATTCTTCCTTTGCTTCGTTGGTGGAGCCACTCTAGAAATTTTGCAACGCTATATTGAGCAACAAGGCACTCGCTAACCCACCGCAAGCGGCGCGCTCGGCCAAAAGCCGTTCATGGTCTCTCCTTCGGCAGGCGGTTCTCAGGTAAACGCTACTTCCCATCGGGCTGGGCATCCGGTTCCCGTGAAATGTTGATCACCCGTCCGTCCGCAAATTCAATCTTATGCGCCCAACCGAGTGTCCTGGTTCCATCCTTCGCGACATAAGATTGGATGGTGACGGTATCGCCAATTTTCATCATCTCTCTGGTCATTCCTGCTTTGCGCAGGGCGGCAGGCGGAAAGCTTTCAATAGTCCAAGCGGTTACTTGGCCGTTGCGATCCTTTGCTTCGAGGTAGAAATAAACGTGCGGATTTATCCACTCAACTTTCGTGATTACGCCTGTGAATGTTACTGTCTTGTTGTAATCAAACTCGGATGTAAAAGCGTGATGCGATGATGCTGGCAAGGCCGACAGCAAAACTCCCATGGCCGCCCACAGCATAGCGCCGGCTCTTCTCATAGGTAGAAACCTCCACTAAGCAGTTCTGAGCCTACTGATACGGGACCATAGCGGCTAAAGTGTACACTCAAGAACCTTCAGCCGTAAGCTCAACGGCAGCTTGCCAGCGACTCGGTGGCGTCAGGATGAACGTGCTGGCGATTCGCGAGGGGATAAGGGCATTGTTGGGGCGGCGATGACACCTGGGCGTAGGATTGGAAGTTCACCACATCACCCCGCGAAGTAAGTTGGGCGCTGACATTCAAGAGAACCCCTCATCACTCTTTGTTGGAATCCCCGCCCAGCGGTCACGCTTCATCAACGTTCGTGTCTGATTCATCCTGATCGGGCTTTCGCTCCGGATGAATCTCCGGCAGATTCGCATCGCGCAGCTGCCGATTTATTGTCGGTAGATCGGTTGTCTTTAGTTCGTCCCATTGCTCCATCACGACGGCGAGGTCATGCTCGGCTTCCACTGATGCTTCGGCTTGGGCCCGAGTGGGTTTTGCGTCGGCGCCAGCTACGCTTTTGTACAGCACATTGATGTTGCCGTTCACGTTGTTGAGAGAAGGCTTCGCTGAGCTGCCGTCTGGCAGATTTTCCGAGCCATCCAAAATCGCCGAAACTTTCTTGTCCAGCTCTTTGATTGAACCGTTCAGCGCTCCACTGGTTTGTCCTGAGAGCTTCTGCAATTGTTCGTGAACGGAACGCGCTTGCCGAACTGCCATCGAACTGCGCGTCATGTTTGAAGACAGGCGGGTCTCCAGGTGGAACTGCTCTTCGAGATCGGCAGGCGAGGCTTTCACACGCGGATCAATCTTGACTGCGAAGGTCGCCGTGTAGCTGCGGCCGTCCACCGTCAGGCGCGCGGTGTATCGAGCAGAATGATGTTGGGATTATCTGGGTTGATCCACAGGTTCTGGTAGTCATCCCCGCCGGGCGCCCCGCGGATGCCGGTCCACGTCTTGCAAACATAGACGCAGGCACGCAGCTCAAAGGAGCTGCAGGAGGCTGTGCAGGTCTTTTTCTCCTGCAATTCGGCTCGACGTGCACTCAACCTAGTGGGTGGGCGTTAAGTCGCACCCGGGTTCAGGCGCGCCACTGGCCCCGGGAGTTTGTGTCCCTCGTTGCTGTTCAGGAAACCAAAGGATTAAGGAAGGGATTGTTGATCTTTAGACCGGAAAAGCGGGTAAAGTCGCGATCGGCTGTAAGCAGCTCCGTGACTCCGTGTTCGAGACACAGAGCCACAATGTGCGCATCGTGAATCAAGTTGCCTGTCGCGCCGGATTGCCGCACGACTCGCTCGAGGATAGCCGGATGCGATCCGGTTTCAGCGAGCATGGAAAGGGAAGGAGACGCCAGAATACTATTCAGATCCTGTAGCGCAACCTCAATGCTCACCGGCGGATGGTAGACCTTTGAATGTGTAAGGATCCTCAGGAACTCGTAGGCGCAGGGCCAGGGAATGGCCCACGGAGCAGAACCCTGAGCCAATTCGATCAGCAGCTTGTTAGCGCGTGAGTGATGCAGGCTATTTTTGATCTCCGCATAAACCAGGACGTTGGTATCGACGGCCTTCATTCCCGGTCCATAGCCTCGAAGAGGCTATTACGGTCCAGAAGGTCGATTCCCGGCTGCAATTCTGCCTTCCATCCCTGGAGCTTCAGGTGGTAGCTCTGACGTGGAGGGGTGGCCAGACCGCGCCGAATCAACTCGTTGGCAACTGCCTGCAAACTACGTCCTTCGTCGGCAGCCTTCTTCTTCATTTGCCTGAGAAGATGATCGTCGAGCACTAATGTGGTGCGAGCCATACGTGAATATGCTATATCGACTGCATATTTGTGTCAATATGTCTGCCGCGTGTCTCGTGTGTCTCACGTGTCTGCCGCGGTCTTGCCCCGTTTGGGGTGAGAATGGTCGGCCCTATTAGACGATTTTCGGACTATCATATTCGCGCGATCTGATATCACCAACAATATGAGATTGGTGCTCGATACCAGCGCCGTCCTGGCGCCATGCGGAGTCTGACGGGCGCCTCGGCGACACTGTTGATGCAAGGCGCGCAAAGGCAAGGTGACGGTTGTTGGCGAATGTAGCGTTGGCGCTTGAATACGTTCTCATCGGCGCGAATTGAAAGCGCGTCTCCCGTACAGAAATCTCCTTACCAGAAGTCCTTTGTCGAGCTACCGACCTCGGCGTATGGGCCGTCGGTACCGACAGGCTAATCAATCAAACCTGTGTAGGCCTTCAGGGTATGCCCACGACGAACCCGGACCTTGAGCACCGGAAATCGACGACCCATCGTAAGGCCTTTAGGTCCACCGCACTGGGATGGACAGGCCAACGCGTGCCCTAGATCAATCCGTATTAGACAGAGCCCCGACACGGCGGTTGTCGTCGAGCGCCTATTGCTTGAAGCCGTAACGAGCGAGAGTTAGGATTGGCGGCTGAACTTGTCTTGGCCAAATTGTTGAGTAGTTTCGGACGATTCAAGTGGCGGCGGGAGGAATATTTGTGGGCACGCGAGACGACAAACAAATCGAGGTTCCCTATAATCGCGATCTGAAGGCGTTGGAAGATGCCCTGGCGGCAGTGCGGCGGCCGGGCGATTTTTTTGTGCGTGGCGTACTGGAAACGCCAATGCCTCGCTTCGAAATCGAGGGCGTAGGCGTGATTTCCTTTCCTATACCGGATTCACAAATCCAGGACATCATCAAGCACGCAGAGCGCGCTCCCTACGGTCGCGGCGGTGAAACGATCCTGGATACTTCGGTTCGAAACGCTTGGCAGTTAGCACCCACAAAGGTCCGCATCGGGGGCAAATCGTGGGAGCGTTCATTTCAACACATCCTCGCGACCGTTACCGATGGACTCGGTTGCGCCGGAATGAATACGTCGGCCGAATTCTACAAGCTGCTCATTTATGAAGAGGGCGGTTTTTTCCTTCCGCATCGCGACACGGAAAAGACGGACGGCATGTTTGGCACATTGACAATCGTCCTTCCGTCGGTTCATTGCGGCGGCGAACTGGTCATCCGCCATACCGGGCGCGAAGTCACGGTGGACCTGAGCAACGCGGAAGCTTCCGAACTGACCTTTGCTGCTTTCTACGCAGACTGCGAGCACGCGATCAAACCGATCACGCAAGGCAGCCGTGTGTGCTTGACCTACAACCTCCTGCAGCGCAGAACCGGAAAGAAAAATAAACCGATTACAGCGCCTCTCTACGACCGAGAGGCGGGTCGAGCGGGGGCGACTCTGGAACAGACGTTCGAGAAACCTGACGCACCCGCGAAGCTGGCCTGGCTGCTCGAACATCGCTACACCCCGGCGGGACTTTCGTTTTCCGGACTAAAAGCTCGGGACGCTGCACTGGCCAAGGTGGTGCGGGAGGCTGCGCGGCGAGCGAGGTGCGCCCTGCACCTCGGTATCGTGCATATCGAAGAATCGGGTGCGGCCGAACCTTATTTCGATATGGATTATGGGCGCGGTCGCCGACGGAAACGGAGTTACGACGATCACGAAATGGCCGAGGACGCTGAGACCGATGACGGGAAATTTGAAGTGATTGAAGTTTTCGATAGTTGGCGACGCATCGATCAATGGATGGACACGAATGACCACGCGGTGGAATTCGGATCACTGCCGATTGAAGACCGTGAAATCCTGCCCGCCGGTGCGCTGGATGGCGAGGCACCTGATCAACAGCGGCTGACGGAAGCCAGTGGTAACGAAGGGGCGAGTTTCGAGCGTTCCTACCATCGCGCTGCACTGGTCATTTGGCCGCAAGATCGTTTTGTGGACGTACTGCTTCAAGCGGGCCCCGCTGCTGCCTTGCCGTACTTCAAAGATCGTGTCCAGGCCTCGAATGCTCCGTCGGCACCAGCTGCGGATCGACAAACCGTGCATTCCATAGCGGAGCGGATTATTACTGCGTGGGAAGCCACCGGAAATGACGGTCATCGCAAAAGGGACAAAGAGTCGGACCGGAGCGACATGATCGCGCTCCTTGGGCAACTGGCCGACGCGCCGCTGCTCGAACGGTTCATCGCCGGGGTTGTGACGCGAGAATACGATGGTAGCGAAAACGAGGCCATCGCTGCCAATGTTCGATGGCTAGGCCCAATTCAGGGGGGCCGGCTCCTGTCGCACCTGGCGATTGAAAATATGCGCTCCTTTCCTGCGGCTTGTGTGGACCTTCTCTCGCGGTTAACCCGCGAATTAGGATTGGAACCAACCACAGGTTGGATTGCGGCACTGCGGGAAATTGGCGCGGCCATTGTGGGAGCATTACCGGACCTTGAAAAGCGCAAGCCGGACCCCCCGGATCGGGATTGGTGGCGCACTCAAAAGGCCAAGCCTGTGCACAGCACTACGGTCGTGGATCTCCTGGAAGCCCTTGCAGCGTTGAACGCAAGCACTCTTCGTGATGCCGCTTGCAAGTCGATTGCCGCAAATCCCAAGGTGTTTAACCCCGCCACGCTGATTGTGCCGGCTCTTCAACTCCTGCGCGAGCGCAACGGCGATGCCGTCCTCCGCGATAAGGAGTTCCGGCGCTTATGGGCTCATTCCGCCGAGTTCCTGCTGGCACGCAGCGAGCAGCCTCCCGAATCTCCCAAGGACTGGCGGCTAGATGTGAAGATTGCCTGCCGATGTGATGATTGTTGTGAACTGCAGGCCTTCGCTCTTGATCCCGCCAGCCAAACGCATCGCTTCCGCGTAAAGCAGGAGCGCCGTCAGCACTTGCACCAACAGATCGACCGTCATCACCTGGACATGACGCACGTGACTGAACGCACGGGGTCGCCTCAAACGCTGGTCTGCTCGAAGACTCGCGCCACGTATGAACGCCAATGCCGTCAATACAACGAGGATCTCGTTTCCATGGCGGCACTCTGCCCACTCATCGGCGAAACGGATGGGGATATGCAGATGATTCGAACGCGCATGGAGGTCGCCAGACAACGGCGCGCCCGGGCACGATTCGCGGCCACGTAGCTCGAATTTTTATAGATAAAGACCACGATCACGTTGAAGGCGCGGTCTGCCACCCGATTGCTGTTGCATCCGCCTTTGGGGAAGATTGCGATTGCGGCCGCTTCGGCTCTGTCAGCCAAGCAGCGATGGCCCGCTCAGCGAGGTTGATCAATGGGCACAGGGCCGCGCCGCATGCGGACCCTAAGTGAAGCCCAGATTCGTGAAATTGCTCGCTGGCCGGTTTTGAAGTGACCCCCGAGGCTGCGTCGTCAAAGCGTTGGGTTTCCTTCCTGACGGATTATGATCTCTTCCACTCTTCCCTGCCTCCTTCAAAGTTTCGGAGGCCGAGCGAAACGCCAGAACGACATATGCGCTTATTAGCTGCCACAACCTTACCGCCTATGATGGAGCCTATATAGCTCTGGCTGAACTTCTTAACGCTCCTTTGATCACCCGTGACCGAACCAAGGCCCAGAAGCTACGCCCCCAGTCCACGCTGGTGTCATTTGAATTTGTGCGCGGAAAAGGAGGGCGGCTGGCGCGCTGTGCTTGGTTCAAAGGATCGCGTAAAAAAGGGGAAGGCCGGGCCGGCCTTCCCCTTTGCTATAGCGAGTTACTGAAAACTCGTCGGAAGAAACTAGAAGCTGACCCGAATTCCAAATTCCAATGTCCGCGGCAAAGTTCCTTCCGTGGAAAGCTGGCCAAAACTCGCTGGGCTTTGCAACGAGAGTATTGGATCCAAAAGTTGGTTGTGGTTCAGAACATTCACAAAGTTGGCCGAGGCATCCGCGCTGAACCGCTCCCTGACCCGGAAGTTCTTCTTGATGCCAAGGTTCATGTTCCAGTATGGCAGTCCACGGAATTGGCCTAACCCGCCGGTTCTGTTGTCGATACCTAAAATGGGCGGGCGAAGCGTGTTAAACACGGCCGAGGGATTTGCGAAAATGTTGGCGGTGCCGTCAGCAAGGTAATGAACTGAGGCTCCTCCCGTGTACTTGGTGGTCTGCAAGCAGTTCGCATCCGTGTTAATGAATATGTTATCTGCGGCACCGAACTCCTGTGCGCCGCTGTATCCCTCGAAAGGAACACCCGAGTTGTCGACACAGAATAGCGGAGCCCCGCTACCCGCGGTAAAGACGGGGGAGAAGGTCCAGCCCCCCAAAACGTGTCCCAGGAGACCTCGCTGGCTCTGATAAAATGGCAGTTGGTAAACCAGGAACATGGTATCAACGAACTTGCGATCGAAGACCTGGGGACCGTACTGTCTGTCGATGTCGAAAGGATCAACAGCGGTTAGGCCGCTGGTGGCTTGAACGTAAGATCCCGTCCCGAGCGCCTTGCTCCATGTGAAGTTATTCTGCAGGGTAACGCCGTGCCAATCGTTCATCCTGAACGTGACAAAGGCACCGTTGTAATTGCCGTGCCCGAAACTGGTACTCGGGGTGACATTGCTTGAGATTTGAGCGTTAGGGCCAGTGTTCATCATGCTGAAGGGGAAATTGAAACCGGGTGCCGTGCTGCCGTTGTCCAGGTCAGACCACAGGGTCCAAACGTTTTGGCTCTGGAAATTGACAAATTCTTTGCTGACAACCGTGGCGGTGCAATTCCCCGGGGTGCAATAGCCGGTGCCAGCAAGGGCCGTCTCGAAGAACGGTTGGGGAGCAACCATCGTTGTGGCAGCGGTGGCGGCTTGGCACATGGCCTGCGAAGTCGCACAGCCCATTGCTCTCTCGACAGCCGCATAGGCCGATGCGAACGTCTGCCCGCCCAGTGTCATCATGTAGGGCACTGTATCAATATTGATGTTCAGCAATTCATTGTGAATCCAGCGGCTGATGACGCCCACTTCCGCAGACATCTTGCCTGAGATCTGGTGCTGAATGGTGAAGTCGAACGAATCGACCGAGCTCGGCCGGAAATGCGGATCAAGGGGTGAAGCGCCGTTCGCCTCAGCGTTTCCGCCGATGCCAGGGAAAAACGGCTGAGGCAAAGTGGGCTGGGCAGCGGGAAGTGGGACCGTCGTGCCGTCAGTACCAATGCGAAAGGCGGTATTCGCGTTAGGTTTGGCCGTGGGGTCGCAAGAAGGGGTGTTTAAGATATTCGAGCAACTTACGGCCTGGATAATCCCGGGGCTTAAAAGCGGCGTAAGCACCAGGTTGACACCATTTACCCTGCCATAGATGCGACCATAGCCGCCGCGGAACACCGTGCGCTTGCCCCCAAGGGCAGGACCCAAGTCAGGGTTCCAGGCGACCGCTATGCGTGGGCTAAACCCATGGTAGAAGGGGTCGAAGGGATATTTCGGGTGTCCGGCGACATTGGGTAAAAGCGCAAAGCCAATCTGCGGATTGAACACCTGTCCTTTGAGTGCTGCGCCTTGGCGCTGCGCCAGGTACGAGGCGGTATCGATCGACTGTCCTTTTGCATCGACGAGCACGACTTGCTTGCCGGTGGCCTCCACGGGCGGCATCTCCAGCGTCCATCCCAACCCGTACGTCACCGTGAGAGACGGCTTCATGTGCCAGGTATCGTTGAAGTAAAGGTTGTAGTAGGGGATAGTGGTCTTGTCGAATGCTGCTGTGAGCGGCGGATTCAGCGTCAAGTTGTTCCCCGAGCGAATGTATGCCTGTTGGGCGTCGGTTACGATTCCGAGCACCGCAGCGGCTTCGCGGGCAAGGGTCGGATTGGCCTGTATTGTGGGGCTGATGAGGCTCAGGTTTACGTTGCCTGAGCCGGAGGAATCTCCGAGTTGGTACACGGGGTAATAATTGATGCCTACGCCGTTGTCCGTACGCTGGTGGTAGTTCCAGTTGTGCTGATACTGGCCTCCGAACTGCACCAGGTGGCTGCCCTTCAGCATGGAAACGTCGTCGCGGAAGAAATGATCTTTCCCATCCCAGAAGCGCGTGCGTGTCTGCTGGGTGTTCACGTTATATGGCGTGAGTGCCTCGAGGTGCCCTGCCGACTCACCAAAGGGCTCGAGCGCGCCGGCCGGGGCAGGGAGGCCAGAAAACGGTTGCGCCGGGTCCCCACTCGACGCCCACTGCCACCAGTTGCGGAGAAAGCTGTAACGGAAGTCGTTTGTAACGTGGGCGCTGATGCTGGTGGTCATTCCTACCACTAAATACCACGGCACTTGCGGACGGTTGCTGGTGGACTTGGGCGTGCCTAAGGTGTCGCCGCTCAGAGCACCCCCAATGTCAACTTGGGAATCGGTAGCGTTTTCCGAGTGGTAGTAGCGGTAGCTGGACATAAAGTGCCATTTGGGGCCAAAGTCGTGGTCAATGCGCGCTACTCCAAAGTTGTCATTCCGTGGAATAGACAGATTCGCTCTGTACAAGAGTGTGTTAACGCCATCGCAATACCCGTCGCCAGAAAAAGGGCCGCATTGCCCGGGTATCCCCGCCGGCATGTACGTGTTCCACATCTGCTGCACATAGGGATTAATCCCGATATGGCGCGGATCCATAGCTTTGAGGTCGCAGCGCCCGTTGGCATCGCAGCCGGGCTGGCCTGCGAGACTGGGGTCTGTTAGGAACCCATTGCGCATGTCAGCGCTCGGGACCAATCTGTTAAATGTCTCTGAATTGGGATAACGCGCGCCCTGGTAGTTTGCAAAAATGTAGGTCTTTCCGCCAAGGATGTCTTTGGGAATAAGTGGTCCGCCCGCCGCAGCGCCGAACCAGCTTCGATGCCAATCCGGAACGGGTGTTCCCGTCTGGTTGTTCTCCCAAGTGTTTCCAGAGAAGTTGTTGTCCAGATAGTATTCATAGACCGAGCCATGCCAGGAGTTAGTGCCGCGCTTGGTGACAAGCGACACCTCCATTCCGGAAGAGTTATTGAAGTCAGCGGTCTGGTTGGCAGTAGCAACCTTAAACTCTTCCACGCTGTCGACCGGCGTCGGCATCACGCCGGAGGGCTGGCCGCCGTTCAACCCCACGCTTCGGCTTGTTATTGGATTGTTCTGGTTAGAGAACAAGCCGCCGGCGGGATCATCACCAAAAGCCGCATTATAAACACCCCCACTGCCGTCCATATCATTGCTATTGTTACCCCCATCGAGCATGAAAACGGCTTGATCTACTACCGTGCCGGCCACACTGCCGTCAGGGCTCACCCCTGGTTGCATGGTCACGAACGAGCTGACGTCGCGCCCAAGACTGGGCAGAGACTGCAACATGTCACCGCTGACCGTGTTGCCTATCGTGGAATTCGTCACCTGCAATTCGGAGGTTGTGGCAATGACTTCCACCGTCTGA
>Ga0209804_1002432_pt1 | contig 11209 bp, 9 predicted proteins | sample GraSoiAngelo_139_FD_185896 | JGI IMG/M metagenome (GOLD analysis project Ga0209804, IMG submission 185896) | Grasslands soil microbial communities from the Angelo Coastal Reserve, California, USA - 14_0929_12_20cm (SPAdes) (version 2) | ecosystem: Environmental > Terrestrial > Soil > Grasslands ... | reverse complement strand
TGCTCGCCGATCAAGTCCGCCAATTGATGGCGGACACCTGCAGTCAAGAAGAACTTCAGGCGCACTTCGCGACCTTGCCGCCGCGTTATTATCAGATTCACTCCGCGAAAGACATTCTGGCCGACCTCACTCTGGTGCATCGGTTCATGCGCCACCAGCTCGTGGATGAGGACAAGGCGCTGGAGCCGGCCGTTGACTGGCACAACGAACCGGACCGCGGGTACACGGCTGTCAAGGTCTGCACCTGGGACCGGCACGGCCTGTTCAGCAAGATCGCCGGCTCGCTCACCGCTACCGGGTTGAACATTCTCAGCGCGCAGATTTTCACCCGCAACGACGGCATCATTCTGGACACGCTTTTCGTCACCGACGCAAGGAACGGTCTGCTCGCGAACAAGGAGGAGCATGAGCGGTTCGAAAAATATTTGAGCCAGGCGCTGACGGGTGACATTGACCTGCACGCGCTCATCGGCCGGCAAAAGGTGGCCCGGCCGCTTTACGAATCGCTCCAAGGCGAGCGCATCCCTACCCTCATCCGCTTTGACAACGAAACTTCCGACACGCGCACGGTCATCGATGTGGAGACCGAAGACAACCTTGGTCTGCTCTACACGATTTCGCAGGCGCTGGCCGAACTCGACCTGGACATCTATGTGGCCAAAATCAGCACCGAAAAAGGGGCGGCCATCGACAGCTTCTACGTGAGCGAAAGCGACGGCGCAAAAATCCGCGACACCGACCGCCAGAAGGAAATTGAACGGAGGCTGCGAACAGCCATTGCCCGGCTGGAGGGGAATTGAAGCGGGAGAGTGCGAGAGAGGGTCTGCGGCAACACAGCCTTCGGCTGGCGCCAGCTATTTACGCTTCACGAAACCCGCATCACGCCGGACGGTTCATCGCCCTCGCGCTTGAGGTTCTCCTTCCCAAATCGCCACCGCGCACGCGTAATTCTCCGTATGACTCAAGCTAAGATGAAACTTTGCGCCGCCGCGCTGCTCGAAAAGTTTTTGCCCCCGGTCGTGAAGGATGACGAACGGCTCGCCTGATTCCTTGCGGCCCACTTCCATGTCCTGCCAGCCGAGGTGCTTGCCGATGCCGGTGCCAAAAGCTTTGGAAATTGCTTCCTTCGCCGCAAATCGGGCGGCCAAAAACGGCGCCGGGTCGCGATGTGAAAGGGAGTACGCGATTTCCGCCGCCCGCAGTATCCGGTTCAAAAACCTTTCGCCGAATTTCTCGTGGGAAGCGCGAATGCGCGCCACTTCGATGATGTCAATGCCGACGCCCAAAATCATTTTTCAATCCTGGTTTTTCTTCTGTCGTGTGAAGAACTCGGAAACCCACGCCGAAATCGCGACGCAGGACGATTCACGCACGGGAGATGAACGGGCTGTCTCCGGACGCCGTGATTGAATTCGACCCACCGGCTTCACGCGATGTTCGCGACAAAAAAGAACCTTCACTCCGGATAATTTTCCATCAAGCGCAGCATTTCTTTGACCGCGGCTTCGAGGCCGACCGTCACCGCGCGGCTGACGATGCTGTGGCCGATGTTTAGCTCCACCAAATGCGGGACGTGGCGGAGCGCGGGCAGGTTCGCGTAACTCAATCCGTGTCCGGCGTTCACCCGCAGGCCAAGCGCGTGCGCCTGCGTCGCACCTGAAATCAATCGGAGCAATTCCGGCGATCCGGTGGGGGGAGCGTCCTCGCGGGCCGGCTCGTTTGCGCTTCGTTTCGGCTCGTGAGCAGCCTCTCCCCAACGTTTGGAAAACCCTTCCGCAAACGAGCCGGTGTGCAATTCGATGAACTGGCTGCCGACGCGCCCCGCCGCTTCGATTTGAGCGGGATCGGGCGCGATGAACAGGCTGACTTCGATGCCGGCGTCGTTCAGCCTTTTGCGCGCGTCCGCCAGCGCGGCTTGTTGTCCGACCACGTCCAACCCGGCTTCGGTCGTGATTTCCTGACGCCGTTCCGGAACGACACAGACGATGTCCGGCTTGAGCTTCAGCGCGATGCCGAGGATTTCCGGGGTATTTGCCATTTCGAGGTTGAGCCGCGTCTTGATGACTTTGCGCAACTTCCAAACGTCGCGGTCCTGGATGTGGCGGCGGTCTTCGCGCAGGTGCGCGGTGATGCCATGCGCGCCGGCCGATTCGCAGATTAAAGCGGCTTCGACCGGGTCCGGCTCGCCGTGACCTCGCCCGCGATAGCGCGCTTCGCGCAGCGTGGCGACATGGTCGATGTTAACGCCCAGTTTGAGCATGTGACTGAGCGACCAGGCGTTATGGTCCCGGCGGCTTTTGGGCGGGCGCGGTCGGCGCGCCGACGGCTGGTGGCGGCAGTCTCGAGGCAGGTTTCAACGTCCGATCCTGTGGCAATTCAAAACTGAGCTTCGGAAAGTCGGTGCTCTCCAGCCAGCGTGCCAGCGCGACCAGCTCCGCGCCCGTGAAACCGATGTGTGACTTGCGCACGAGCGACCATTCTTTCGGCGAATCGGTCGTGACCTCTGTCACGGTGTTGCCCAGTTTCGGCCCGATCGCCATCAGCCACGGCAGCCCGGCGGTGTTGGTGGTGAACTGCGCTTTGTTCGCGATTACCGCGAAGAGTTGCGCCATGATGCGCCATTGATACAGTCTTGCCTCGGTGATTTCCCAATCGTAATAGACCAGTTTGGGGTGTTCGCTCAGTTGGGACAGCAATTCGTGGGGCGGCGGGTTGGTGATCGGCATTGGCGGAAACAGTCCACCGACGACCAACTGTGTCTCCTGGAACTCCGCAGCTCGCAGAAAGGGCGTGATGGCGAGCAAGCTTTTCCAAAAAACCTGGTGCTCGTTGGTCTGCCAACTGATTTTGGCGAGACCGCGGTTTTGCCAGTCCGCGTTGAACAGCGAGGGCGCGCGGCTGGCTGCCCGTTCGAGTTTAGTGACCGCATCGTTCAGCGGAAAGGCGACAAACGTCTGGAAGGGCATATACTGCTCAAGGGGTTGACGTCCCTGTGCCCAAAGGAAAAGTTCGTTTGGCGCCGGAGCCAGTTCCAAGTGTTGTAGCGTCGAGCAGTTTTTGAGCCACGGCGAAACTCCGCGAGCCGCCGTAAAGCTGACCAATGGCTCGTTGATAATGTTCGTGGGAACCTGCCACGGGTCGAGCGGACCGGTTACCGCCTCCGGGAAAACCATCCGCAGGTTCGACCGCAGGTTCTCAGCATGGCCGATGACGGTCAGTTTCGCGCGCGGCCATTTGATCGCGGGCGACAACCCAAGCGCCGCGCTCAGGCGCGGCAAGTTCAACTCTGTCTGGAGCCAATAATTGGAAGCGAGCGCGATGGGACGACCGCCGGTTTTGATTCGCCGCGCGGCTTCACTCACTCCCGGCAGACTATTTTGACCGATCCCAAGCACCAGCCATTGCCCGGCCTCCGCGCAGCGAATTAGATCGGGCGCGTCGGTCCGTTTGACCTGCCATGCGGCGAATCCTTGAATCGCGTTTGTCGAAGGAACACCTGCCTTCCACAGTTGCATCAACTCCATCAAACCGGCGCGCCATGCCTTAAGCCGGTCGGCGGGCAATTGCACCAGCAGCGTCCATTCCGTCGTTTTGTCGGACGGTCCGCGCGCTTGGAGGAAGGATTCGTGTCGAAGCAAATCGTCGAGCAACGGTCGCAGCAGAACCGCGCTGCGTTCGTCCTCGGCGGGCGTGACCTGTTCGCCGTAGAAGGTCCGGGACGCATGGGCCAGCTTCCGCAAAGTCTGTTCCGCCAAGTGCTGTGTTTCCGGTAAGCTCCACAGTTCCTTGAGCTTGGCGGCGTTGGTGTTGTTAGACAAAGACGCCGTCCCGACGAAATGGCAACGGACAAGCAAGTCGGTTTCGGCCGGTTGACCGGCTCTCTCTCCGGCCTCTTTCTTGCGGCAACCGACGCCGCAGGCGAGAGCGGCCGCTATGAAAATCACAGTGAAATGTCTCATAGGCAGCCACTCATTGCCAAAGAACCACCGATTTAGCAAATCGAATAAAATGAAAAGAGCGGCTTGTTCCGGGCCATCAGGCTGGACTTTGAACTCGACGGCGGCGAGCCGCCCTTGTTTCATCCCGCCGTGTCTGGGAAGGGTTCGTTCTGCATATTCTGGCTGCCGGTCGTGCTTTGGATGGGGCTGATTTTCGGAGGCTCAACCGACGTGCTCTCATCGCAACGCACCTCCCGCATCATTGGCCCGCTGTTGCGTTGGCTCAACCCGAACGTCTCGGATGAAACCATCCGCGCCGTGCAAGCCGTCGTTCGCAAAGGCAGCCATATAACCGAATATTCCGTGCTGGCCTTGCTGCTCTGGCGGGCGCGCCGCAAACCGATGAAAAACGATCCGCGGCCGTGGTCGTGGCGCGAGGCGGCATGGGCCATTTTCCTTGCCGGGGCGTATGCGGCCACAGACGAATTCCATCAATTGTTCGTCCCTTCGCGCGGCGCTTCCGTCTGGGACGTTTTCCTCGACACATTCGGAGCCGCTGTCGGCCTCCTCGGTCTTTGGAAGTTTGGGCGTTGGCGAAAACGCTGGTGAGCCGCCATGAAACGTCCGCTGGTGATCGTGGCTTTGCTCTACACCGGCGGTGTGTTGTTGGGAAACTTTTGGCCGCTGCCGTTGCTGTGGCTGTTCGCGTTCTCGTTTGCGCTTTCGCTCACTTCTCTCATTTGTGCTGCGGCGCGGACATATCTGATTTGGCCGCTGGTCGTGTTCGCCGGTTGGACCAATCTGTCAACGCGCACAGCCGTCGTATCCCCTTTCGACCTTCGAACGCTGGTTGGAACCAACGTCGAACTGGTCACCCTGCGCGGCGCGCTCAGTGAAACGCCCAGCCAGCGGGTTTACGAATTTCACGAAAAGGAATCGTGGCACACGCTTGCCCGCGTGGACGTGACTGCTTTGCAGCGAGGTGCCAACTGGCAGCCTGCTTTCGGCCGCGTGGCTGTCGCCATGCCCGGCGTGTTGGGAACGAATTACTTCGGCGGGCAAACCATTGAAGTCAGTGGGGTGGTCCAACCGCCAAAAGGTCCGGCTGCCGAAGGTTTGTTCGACTATCGGTCTTACCTGCGCCGGCAAAGCATCTATCACCAACTTCGCGCCGAGAACACGAATGATTGGCGAATCGTTCGGACGAATCACAGTCCGGCCACGCCGCCGCCGGCGGACCGTTTCTGCAACTGGGCGCAGAAAACTCTACAGCGCGGTTTGCCGGAGCAGGACGAATCATTGCGCCTGACCTGGGCCATGGCCCTCGGCTGGACGACCGCGCTTACGGGCGAAGTTTCGCAGCCGTTCATGCGCACCGGCACGATGCACATCTTCGCCATCAGCGGGCTGCACATCGCGCTCATTGCCGGCATTCTCGTGGCCCTGCTGCGCCTCCTGCAAGTCCCTCGGGGCGCCTGCGGCTGGCTGGTCATCCCGCTCATCTGGTTTTACACCGCAGCCACCGGCTGGCAGCCGTCGGCGATCCGCTCCACCATCATGATGACCGTCATCATTGTCGGCTGGGCGCTCAAGCGTCCGAGCGACCTCCTCAATTCACTCGCCGCCGCGGGCTTCATCATTCTGCTCTGGGACCCGCAACAGCTCTTTCAAGCGAGCTTTCAACTCTCCTTCTTCGTCGTGCTGAGCATCGCGCTGCTGCTGCCGCCGATTGAAAAAATCCGTCAACGCCTGCTGCAAACCGATCCGCTGCTGCCGCCGGAACTGCGGCCGCGCTGGCGTCGCTGGCTGGACAGCCCGATTCGTTTCGTGACGGCCAGCTTCGCCACTTCGTTCGCGGCCTGGCTCGGCTCGCTGCCGCTCATCGCGTATTATTTTCATTTGTTCACGCCGGTCAGTTTGATTGCCAATCTCGTCATCGTTCCGTTGAGCAGTCTCGCGCTGGCGTGCAATCTCGGCAGCCTGCTGAGCGCCTGGTGGCCGTGGCTCAGTGAATTGTTCAACTTCAGCGGCTGGTTTTGGATGGAAGCGATGATCCAGCTCAGCGATTGGTTCGCGACGCTGTCAGGCGCTTACTTCTACGTCAAGGCGCCGGGAGTGGCCGGTTTCATCATCTATTACACGCTTCTGTTTGGCACAGTCACGGGTTGGTTGCTCGCGCCAAAGCGACGGCTTTGGACGGCTGCGGGAGCAGGGTTGCTTGCCGTCGCCGGCCTGGTTCAGTGGAACCAGCATCGGAGTGACACACGCATCACCGTGCTTCCATTGAGCGGCGGCGATGCGATTTTTGCGGACGCGCCTGGACGCGCGAACGATTTGCTGATCGATTGCGGCAACGAATCCGCCGCGCGCTTTGTGGTGACGCCCTTCCTGCACGGACAAGGCCTGAATCGCCTGCCGCATTTGCTGCTGACGCACGGCGACCTCCGTCACATCGGCGGCACGGGGTTGATTGAGAAGGAATTTTCCGTCGGAGAAGTCTTGACGAGCAACGCAAGGTTTCGCTCAGTCACGTATCGCCAAATCGTCGGAGAACTCGAGTTGGCGCCGCGACGCTGGCGGCAAGTCAATCGTGGCGACCGATTCGGCAACTGGACCATTCTCCATCCCGCAACCGACAACCGTTTCCCCGAAGCGGACGACAACGCCCTCGTGTTGCGCGGTGAATTTCACGGCGCGCGCGTTTTGCTTTGCTCGGATTTGGGCCGGCCCGGGCAAAGGAGCTTGCTCGAAGGCAAACACGACTTGCGCGCCGACGTGGTGGTCTGCGGGATTCCCGCCCGCGGCGAACCGCTCGGTGACGCGCTGCTCGAAGCTGTGCAACCGCGCGTCATCATCGTGAGCGCCAGTGAAGTGCCGGCGCAGGAACGCGCGACTAAGGAACTGCGCGAGCGATTGGAACGTCGCGGGATTCCGGTGTTCTACACCAGCGACGACCAAGCGGTAACCATCACCGTGCGCCCGAGCGGCTGGGAAGTGGGGGCGATGAGCGGAAAGCAGTTTTCGACCCGCACAAAATAAGCGAAAGAAATTTCCGTGATCAACTAGCGCACTTCCCATCCCACCTCGACGAGGTGAGGATTCTGCGCCATGTTCTGAAAGGTTGCAGACAGATGTCATGCAATCACTGACTCATAACTTAATTAAGTCCAAACGTGGTCGGTTGACGGAGTCCTCAGTCATGCTAGCATTGTCTAATATGCAAACCTACTTACTTCCCGACGACAAAATCAATCGCACCAGAACCCAAATTGTGACGCACCGAACACTCGACGAGACTGACATTCTCTGGGCACTAAAATGCCTTGAAGTGAAAATCGGTGAAAAGGAAATTCCTAACGCTGAAGCAAATGGGATAAACAAAATTATTCAAATAGAGCTTCCTGAGATCTGGTAAGACTTACATCTGGTCACAGACGAAAGAAGAGGTGTGTTTAATTTTCTGAAAAGTACCGAGAGACTCGAACACGATCTTCGGCAATGGGCGGTACAAGGTTGGGTTCTCACGCAAGGAGAGAGCCAGAGACATGAAGGGGAAGAATACGTCTTTAGCTTAGCTATCAAACAACTCGCACAAGAAGTAGCGGAGAAATCATATTCGAGCGTGCAACACGCAAAGATGCTGAGGAAGATGGAAGGAACTATTTCAAACATCGGAGATCAATTCTTCTTTTTGAGAGGCATAAAACTCGTGCAAGATTTAGCTAAAAGAAAGGGTTGGAAAGTCATGATGAATGGAAGCCCGGCCTCCGGATACCAGTGTGAGATTTGTTAGCGATTATCTTTTGAAACGTCCTCGGCTTCCGAAAGTTTCCTTGAGTGGTGGCACTGCCGAGTTGTTTTTCTTTTTACTCCTGAAGTGTAGAAATTCTTACCTCAAAAAAGTGCATATTTGTTCTAATCGGTTCTCTGGTTTAGGACGAGGCAGGAAATCATGTTCCCATTTCCAGCATCCAGACTTTGAAGTTGAAGGGAAGTGAAATTAAAAAATCATCCGAGGATTTTTTCCCGACGAACTCCGGCGTTCACTCTACAGCTTCTTTTCTAATAAGGCCTTAACAATCTGCGACATTCCAGCTAACGCTTCATTCAACTCCAAGTACTGCTCAGACTTGGACTTGGAATCTTCTTTGAGAATACGCACGCTCCCATTTAAGTTGTCCACCATGTCTTTCAGCGCATCCATTTTCTGATTTTGAAGATCCAAAGCCGTATCGAACTTGCTTAGTATTTCCGTGATGCGGAGAATACTCTTTTCGGTCGCTTGCAACCTTCGTTCTTGTTCTGAATCACTCCCCATAGCCCATGTTAGTTTAAAATGCTTGAAGCTGTTTCATTCGCGCTTGCGCTTCATCATGGGAACCATGGACTGAAAGCAGGAGCCATCCTTGGTCTGGCTTAGTTCTCTCGATGAAAAGTTTCATATCAGAGGCCAACCATGCTGAAAGAGGACCGATCGCAAATCTGTCGTGGGGGATGCTGTAGGTCACTGCGTAAACTTTCTGCGGATCAATCTTCATACTGACGCGGGTTTCGATGCGTTTATTGCTCGTTCCTTTGAGCATTGAACCACTGAGTTGCGACTCCCGCAAGTCCCAGAACTCAGAAAACTGAATTCTATTTTCCTCGACTTGAATTCAATCCCGTCCTCCTTTCTACTGGCAGGGTGGGCTACTGGCGAAACATCCCCGGCATGCCGCCGCCCATCTTCGTCATCATCTTCGAGAACTTGCCCATCTTCTTCATCATTTGCTGCATCTGGCCGAAGCGGTTGAGCAGCGTATTGAGCTCGGCGACGCTCACGCCGCTGCCTTTGGCAATGCGCTGGCGCCGGCGCGCGTTGAGGATTTGCGGATTGCGTCGTTCCTGCGGCGTCATCCCGCAAATCATTCCTTCCATGCGTCGAAATTCCTTTTCACTTTTGCTCATGTCCGCGCCCTTCATCATCTCCGAGCCGCCGGGCAACATGCCGACCAGGTTTTCGAGCGGGCCGAGCTTTTTCATCTGGCGCAGTTGTTCCAAAAAATCATCGAGCGTGAACTGCCCCTTGCGCATCTTTTCTTCCATGCGCTTCGCTTCATCAAGGTCCACGGCCTCGGCGGCCTTTTCCACCAGGCTTACGACGTCGCCCATGCCGAGGATGCGCTGGGCCATGCGTTCGGGATGGAACGGCTCGAAGTCCTCCAGCTTTTCGCCGGCGCCGGCGAATTTGATCGGCTTGCCCGTGACGGCCTTCAAACTCAGCGCCGCGCCGCCGCGCGCGTCGCCGTCCAGCCTGGTGAGGACCGCCCCGGTGATGTTGAGCGCCTGATCGAAATGCGCCGCGACGTTGACGGCTTCCTGGCCGGTGGCCGCGTCGAGCACGAGCAGGATTTCCTGCGGCTTGACCAGGTCGCGCAAACGGACGAGTTCCTGCACGAGTGGTTCGTCGATTTGCATGCGGCCGGCGGTGTCGAAGATGAGCGTGTTGCGGTTGTTCGCGCGGGCGAAGTCAAACGCTTCACGAGCGATTTTCAGTATGTCCGTTTCGCCGCGCTTGACGAAGACTGGAATCTCCAGTTTTTGGCCGAGCGTTTCGAGTTGGTCCATCGCGGCGGGCCGATAAACATCCGCCGCAACCAGCAACGGCTCGCGGCCTTGTTTTTTCAGCAGCCGGGCAAGTTTGCCGCTGGAGGTGGTTTTGCCGGAGCCGTGCAGGCCGACCATCATCAGGCTGGAAGGATTGCCGCTCAGTTGCAGGCCGGCATTTTGCGAACCGAGCAGCTCGACCAGTTCGTCGTGGATGATTTTGATGATTTGCTGGCCGGGCTGGATGCTTTGGATGACCTGCTGGCCGATCGCCTTCTCTTTGACGCGATCAACGAAATCGCGCGCCACTTTGAAATTCACGTCGGCGTCCAGCAACGCCAGGCGGACTTCACGCAGTGAATCGGCGACGTTGGAGTCAAATCTTGCCGAGTCCGCGCAGATTTTTGAAAACAGCCTGGAGCTTGCCGCTCAGCGAATCGAACATGGACTAAATGTAGGGTTCAAAGTTCAAAGTTCAAAGTTCAAAGTTCGACGACGGTCGGCGCAAAGGCTGGCATTTGAAGAACTGAACTTTGCGCTTGAGGGGGGCGACGGGGTTTGGCTTAAATCCCCGTCCCTGCAAAGCAGTCGGCGAGTGGTAGGATACCCAAGTGGCCAACGGGGGCAGACTGTAAATCTGCTGGCTTACGCCTTCGCTGGTTCGAATCCAGCTCCTACCACCACCCCAAAACCCTTAGCAAAAAGGCGATTATATCCAATGGTTTCAGTTGTTTTGTCACTTCGCTCGGTTTCGGGTTTCTGCGCTTCTGTGCTCTTGCTGTCTCTTGCCGACTTTTCCGAAACGATGCTCTAAAGTCATACATAAAGCGTACAAGGCACCCCGTAGCTTACCCGGTGGCCTTTTACCCGTCCGCACGTCTGAACGCCTCGCCAGGGGCACGGCAGGCGCAAATCCGGCCATTGTAGAGAGAGACAAGGTGATACCGGTGAGCGCGACGCAAGGCCGAGGGAAAAAGAACGCCCCGCCGAGAGACCGGGCGGGGCTTGTGTCGCTTCAATGGCTTTTCAGCGTGTGGTCTCGTGCGGCTGTTCAGAAAAGCAAAGGGTCAGCTTTCCCGGCTCGTCTAATCGGACTTCGACACGATGGCCGGGCTTGAACCCGGCCCGTTCCAGCCATTGGCCGACAAGTCGGATTCGGGGTTTGACCCTGCCGGCGGCAAAGTCGCCCGTCGCTTCGATCTTGAGATTGCGGGCGTTCATGGCGCTTCCTCGCTTTCGCCGTACTGCCGCCCAAGGATGAAGTCGGCGGCCTTCTGCGCTTGCGCTGCGGCCTGCACGACCAGCCGGGCGTCATCCTTGAGCCGTTGCAGCCATGACTTCACGTAGGCGGCGGAATTGTCGATTGTCCGCTCTACAATGCCCGCCTGACCGCTCAGGAAGGCCGCGCCCATTTCGGCGACCAATTCCTCTTTGCTGTAAGACTGGGAACCGAACCCGGCCCATTGCCCATCGCTGCCAGAGACACCCTTGCGGTTAAGCCGGGATTCATGGCCAGTTGAGTGCGTCAGTTCATGGAACAAGACGTTGTAGTAGTTCTCTGCCGTCTCGAACCGCTCCGGCGACGGCATTCCGACTGAATCTGTTGCCGGGTAGTAGATGGCCCGGTCCAGGCCGTGGCGGATGGCTGGACGCTTAGGCATTGCGGCAACGATTTGCTCCGCCGT
>Ga0209804_1002431_pt1 | contig 11214 bp, 8 predicted proteins | sample GraSoiAngelo_139_FD_185896 | JGI IMG/M metagenome (GOLD analysis project Ga0209804, IMG submission 185896) | Grasslands soil microbial communities from the Angelo Coastal Reserve, California, USA - 14_0929_12_20cm (SPAdes) (version 2) | ecosystem: Environmental > Terrestrial > Soil > Grasslands ... | reverse complement strand
GTGGCTCCAAGACATCCGCTGGCCTGGCCTCCTCGCCACGGTGATGAACGCTTTCTCAATGTTCGCCTACTGGGGACTGTTCTACTGGATCGCCACCTACCTTTCGAACCCAATCAGCCAGGGCGGCCGCGGCCTGAATATCGCAAAAACCACTGTGTGGCTGATCGTCATGGGCGTAGGAAAATGGTTTGGCTATACACTCTTCGGTTTTGTGGCTGACGTGCTCGGCCGCCGCAAGACCTACGCCACCTACCTGCTGTTGGCCGCAGTCCTCGTGGCCGCGTACGGTTTAACGACAAACCCCGCCTGGCTGCTGACCCTGGGACCGCTGGTGGCGTTCTTCGGCACGGGGTACTTTTCCGGCTACGGCGCCATCGCCTCGGAACTCTTTCCGACTGCAATCCGCGCCACGGCCATGGGCTTGAGCTACAACATCGGGCGCGGGCTTTCAGCTCTAGCGCCGTTTGCCGTGGGCGCCCTGGCGATCCACTATGGACTTGGAAGAGCATTCTTCCTTCCGGCCGCGGCCTTCTTCGTTGCCGCACTTCTGGCCCTCGCCCTGCCCGAAACCAAAGGCAAACACCTAGATTGAAGGCCTGCTCGTGGAGAGACTATCCGCAGAGCTGCTCGCCGCTGTTATCAGCCCAAGCACATGAGAGCGGCTAACTGTTGCCACTGCGCTCAGGCGGAGATACAAACTGAAGCATGTCGATGAAGCCAGTTGAGGAGCCGTTATGAACTTCCGTCGTTCGCTTCAGATTTCTCTGGCGGGGATTCTGCTCGTACTGGGCAGCCTTGCCGCTTGTTCTCACAGCCGCACCGACGTGCAGATTGCAAATGAGGTCCAGGGCAAAATCTATGCGGACCCCAATGTTCCCAGCAGGAAAATTGCAGTGCAGTCCAACAATGGCGTGGTGACACTTTCAGGCATCGTGGACAACGAAACAGAACGCACTGCGGCAGCGAGCGATGCCACGCAAGTCGACGGTGTCAAAACCGTGGTGAACAATCTGCAGGTCTTTTCCGCTGCGGCAGCCGGGCCGACTGAACCGTACTCTGCGCCTCACAAGAGGCCCAGCACATCTGGTTCCACCGGAGGCTTGGCTTCGCCGGCAGTGGCGATTCCGGAAGGAACGCGACTCTCCATTCGCATGATCGACTCGGTTGATTCGGAGAAGAACAAGCCCGGCGATGTGTTCCGCGCGACGCTGGAATCTCCCATTGTAGTGGACGACCAAGTTGTTGTGCCGAAGGATGCCGACGTCGAAGGTCGGGTGGTGGAGGTAAAGAGCGCGGGGCACTTTACCGGTCGCTCGGATCTGGGCTTGGAACTCACGAAGCTGATTGTGAACGGAAGATCGTATAAGTTGCAGACCGAGGAATACGTGCGTCAGGGATCCTCGCGAGGCAAGCGTACGGCTGAAACCGTTGGAGGCGGCGCGGCGGTCGGCGCCATCATCGGCGCAGTGGCCGGGGGCGGTAAAGGAGCAGCCATCGGTGCGGCAACGGGAGCCGGTGCAGGGACCGCCGTTCAGGCTGTGACCAAAGGCCAGCAGATTCGTGTGCCTTCGGAAGCGGTGCTGGAGTTCCAGCTCAGAGCCCCTGTGAAAGTCTCGCCCACGGCGACGAAGCGGAATCGCCGGAAACTTGAATAGGCGCCGCGCTGAATTGAAGTAACAGCCGACGATAGTGCTATGGCGGGATCGTGCGGCATCCGCCCGCTGGCACGCCTGCTCCACCCTTTTAAGAAGCAGGATCGCTGACAAACTCGAGATTGCGTGCGTGGTTGTAACGCACGAGAAAACAAAAAGGCTTCCGGTTGGCAGACCACGACGCTCCAAACGAGAACCGTTAACAAAGCTAACAGTTGTGAGCGGCTGCGCCATAGTTGACGTCCGTTGGCGACCGTCATGGCCATCCCTTCGCCTGAAGGCGTGAGGTGACAAGGTGCGGCTCTGCGTTCTTTCTCCGACCAGGTTCTTGTCGCCGCTCTGCTGGTGCCGTTTCAACCATTTGGAGCTATCCCCCAGAATGGGAGGCGCCATTTGGCGAAGTCGCCCGCTTAGCCACTCTAGAACCGCATCATCCTAATCAGCAAACCGGCGAGGCCCCCGCCAATGAGCGGACCAACCACAGGGACTGCGGCATAAGCCCAGTCGGATTTGCCTTTGCCCGCGACCGGCAGAATCGCATGGGCGATCCGAGGCGCCAGGTCGCGCGCGGGATTGATTGCATATCCAGTGGTCCCGCCAAGTGAAAGGCCGATTCCCCAGACCAGGCTGGCAACAAGATACGCGCCGAGTCCGGAAGGTAATCCGGCGGCGGAGGATACAGCCTTGGAGAAGATGGCGGCGACTACGAACACGAGAACGAGCGTTCCAATGATTTCGCTGACCAGATTCGCAATGCGATTGCGAATCGCGGGCGCCGTACAAAACACGGCCAACTTCAAAGAAGGCTCCGGGGTTTCCTTCCAATGAGGGAGAAAGTGCAGCCAGACAAGAACTGCTCCGAGGAATGCTCCCAGCATCTGAGCGGTGATGTAGGGAATTACCTTGGAGTAGTTTTCTGTCACGACGGCAAAGCCGATCGTGACGGCGGGATTGATATGTGCATCGTTGCTCCCGCACGCTACCGCCGTAAAGATGCCTGCCAGGACTGCGAAGCACCAGCCGCTCGTAATGACCATCCAGCCGGCGCCCTCCGCTTTCGAGCGTTTCAACAGAACGTTCGCAACGACGCCGTCTCCCAGAAGAATCAAAACCAAAGTGCCCATAAGCTCGCCGACAAATGGTGAATGCATTTGAGTATCCTTTCTTCGTTCGATCAATCCGCCCGAAGAGTTTAGCTTCCCGCAGGAATCGGATCCAACCAGTCAAATGAGCGGGTCACCGCTTTCCTCACATTCGATACGCTTCTTCTCGCACCGCCTCTTCCATAGTCCACTTCCAGGCACGATCACTGCCTAGTGCGTACGTAGTTCATCAGTGTCCTTGAAGAATCCAACTGCCAGGCCTGCCGAGTATGATGCACCCAGAGCCATGTGACCTTTGCACGCAAACCGAAGACAGCGGCGTTCGGAGTCTGGGGAATGGCCGTTTTGAAGCAACAGGGCCTAAACCCTCCGAGACGCTCCAAACAGGAACCGAGCTGGGTTTTATCGGCAAGTATTTGCATGCCCTTCTCCACAAAAAAACTGGAAACCAAAGTGATCAGAGATAGAAGCTAAGGCACGCCAAGCGAAGCGGCAGACTAGTGAACGGTAACAAAAATCCGATTCAAGACAAATTTGAGATGATTGGAGAGTTTTTCCGTGAGGCTGCCGTTCTTGTGCTCGTTTTCGTGCCCGTAGAGAAATTCATACCAGGCGGATTCAAAATCAAATGGGCTCTAGCAACTCTTGGAGTGTCTTTGATCTTCTTAGCAACTGGAATGTCTTTTGAGAGATGGAGGAAACAGTGAGCGAGTATTTGCCGTTTCTGATCTTGGCTTGCTTCGCCGGTATTTTCTACATTGGCGGGTTTGTTTCGAAACGGGTACGCGACTCCCGTAGTCAACCAACCGTCTCGTCGACACCGAGAAGGCGAAGTACTGACAGAGACAAGGGACTGGTTTCTGCTACACACGGTAGCCATTAAGCGCCGTTCTTGGAAGACAGTTACAAACGCCTCGCCGCGCTGAGCCTCAAGAGGATTGACTTTCTCCGCAAGAAGAAACTCTAAGCACCGCTGGGTGCTCGCGTATCCGACTCACCCCACGCAAATTGTCACCTGCTTCGCGCCGGTTTTGCGGGAACAGCGGGGAGAGAAAACTTCTCCGGTAGGGGCGTCTCTGCCTTCGGTGCTCTGCTGAAATTTTTCCCATTCCCATAAATTTAAGGGCAAACACTTGGATTAAGAGCCTCAGACCGGGGAGGCTAGCGCGATGGGCGATGGTGTTATACTCACCGCGCAGGCGGAAGTGGCGGAACTGGCAGACGCGCAGGACTTAGGATCCTGTGGCCGAAAGGCCGTGTGGGTTCAACTCCCTCCTTCCGCACCAGCTTCTACCGGACTCGTGTGACGCCAACCTCCCAGAGAGCACTTGTTCCTCTACGCCCGGTGCGCGTTCTGCCGACAGTTGGATTCACCGCGGCGTGGTCAACGCGCGTGTTGTGTGCTGCCACGATCGGTTTGCCCGCAGCCTTCGCCCGCCGCATCGATCGCGAGGCCAGCCTATGAAGCAGTCGAGCGCAAAGCTCCGCGCTGCTCGAGCGCAGCGCATGCCCCTCCGGGGAAAACAAAAAATGATCCTGCGCTCGCGCCGATACTTGAACCTGGAAATGCCGGTGCGTTTGCTCGACACCTGGCTCACGCCGGTCGAGCTGTTCTACGTGCGCAACCATCTCACGCAGCCCAGGGTGAACCTCCCTGAGTGGCGGCTGAGGGTGAGCGGCGAAGTCAATCCCTTCGAGCTGACATTTGCAGATCTTGAAAAACTCCCACAAGCAACGGTTACAAACACGCTCGAATGTGCGGGGAACGGGCGCACCTTTTACCGGCCCCGCGTTCGTGGTACCGAGTGGACCCGAGGGGCGGTGGGCACTGCCACGTTCACCGGTCCGCGGCTCGCCGACGTGCTGCACCGCGCTGGAGTCAAGGCCGGGGGTAAACATGTGGCGTTCGACGGCCTCGATGAGCCCTCACGCAAAGTGCCCGACTTCATCCGTAGCATTCCCATCGAAAAAGCAATGCACCCAGACACGCTGCTGGCAACCATGATGAACGGCGCTCCGCTCACCCCCGAACATGGCTTCCCGGTGCGGGCGCTCGTGCCGGGGTGGATCGGAGCGGCCTCCGTGAAGTGGCTTGCTGAGGTGCGTGTGCTCGACCGTGAGCTCGATGGCCACTTTATGAAGGCGTATCGGCTACCGAAGCGGCCGGTCGCTCCGGGTGAACCGGTAAGCCCGGAGGAGATGGCCGCGATGACTGCCCTTGACGTCAAGTCGATCATTGCGCGTCCGGGCGATGGCTCGCGCTGGAAGCTGGGACCGCTCCACATCACCGGGGCGGCGTGGGCCGGTGAAGCGGACATTGTCCGCGTGGATGTCTCCACCGACTTTGGTCGCACTTGGCAACCAGCGGACCTTCGGCGCGAGCAGGCCAAATACGCCTGGAGACTTTGGGACTTCACCTGGACCCCGCCCGCCACGGGCTGCTATGTGTTGTTGTCGCGCGCAACCGATTCGTCCGGCCGCAGGCAACCGCTGCTGCCCTCATGGAACCCCGGCGGGTACTTCTGGAACGTCATCGATCAGGTGCGAATCCACGTGGTGAAAGCGTAGCCTGCTGGTGTGGCAGCCCTTGCGGAGTTGGTGCGAAACGCCCGCGACAGCTCTCAAGATCCTCGCTTCCTCCAGAGCAAGGAGAGCGTGCCGGCGGACACGTTGCTGTCACGCGGGCGTGGCCCCATTGGAGCTTGGCAGGTCAGCAGTCGTTAAGTGAGCTGGAAGACTGAACGCGCGGCCGAGCGGGCATCGAGACGCCACAAACCAGCCGCGCGGGCGGCCGCGAGGGCTTCTTGAAATTCGTCGCCGGTGATGTGCCGATTGATGGCGACATATTCTTTGTCTGAGACTTTGCCCGCGGGGTAATACTGGGCCATGACGTTGACATAAGTGTTGCGGCCCAGCTCGCGCGCCACCCACTCCATAATTTCGCCAGTGCCTCCAATACCTCCAGGCATCACCAAGTGGCGAATGATCAGGCCGCGCAGCGCCAAGCTGTTTTCGTCCAGGAACAGGTCGCCCACCTGCTGGTGCATGGCTTTGATGACGCGCCGGGCGGCTTCGGGGTAGTTCGGGGCTTTGGAATATTGCCTGGCCATTTCGCGGTCCCAGAACTTGAAGTCAGGCATATAGATGTCCACAACGCCGTCCATCAACTCCATGGACTCGAGCGAGTCGTACGCGCTGGTGTTGTAGACCAAAGGAAGGCGCAGGCCACCCTCGATGGCCAGCGGCAAGGCTTCCAGGATCTGTGGCACCACATGCTCCGGGGTCACGAAATTGATGTTGTGGCAACCCTGCCCCTGCAGCCGCAACATCATGGCGGCTAGCTCCTCGGGTCGGACACCTTGGCCTCCGCCCTCCCAACTGATGTCGTAGTTCTGGCAGAAAACGCACCGCAGGTTGCACCAGGAGAAGAAAATCGTGCCAGAACCTTTCCTGCCGCGCAGGCAGTCCTCTTCGCCGAAGTGGGCGAAATGGCTGCCCACCACCGCGTAGCGACCCGTCTTGCATACAGCGAACTTGTCAGCCAGCCGGTTGACGTGGCAATCGCGCGGGCACAGGGTGCAGTCGGCGAGCGCCGCCAGCGCCCGCTCTACGCGCCGCGCCAGCTCTCCGGATTCGTGCAGACGTAAGTAGGCAGGCTGGAACTCGCTGCGTTTGAGGCGAAACATCGCGCTATCCTGCGGGCGCCCCCCTTATATCAATAAATTTAGGACGCGGCGCCCCGCAAGTCAACGCCGCAATCCTGCTACTTTCGTGCAGTTCCGGGCAGCGTAATTAGTAGCTCCCGGACCAGAGCTGGGGTAACCCTGTTCCCCTGCACCATAAGCGGCAGAATTCAATTAGAACGCAACCATGAAGGGGTCCGGCGACTCCTCCGAATGGCCAAGGCGATCAGCAGTGGTCCCATCCGTCGCCGGGGTGATCGAAGCTTGAGGCAGGTAGGCGACCGGCGTATGATCCTGCGCAAAGATACAACTGAAATTTGAAAATTTAGCCCAGATCGCATCCGGGAGGTTGCATGCCACGTTTCGCACTGCTGGTGTTCTTTTGCACGCTGGGCCTGATTGTGATGGCCGCTTCCATTGATGAAGTTCCCGCTATCGCCGGTTTCTCGAAGAACTCGGCACGAATCCAGCGGGAATGGGAGCAAAAATTCCGCGCGATTCCATCGACTGAGAACATGAGGGAGTACATGAAGCGGTTATCTGCGCGCCCGCATCATGTGGGCTCCCCGTACGACAAGGAAAACGCTGACTGGATTCTGTCGCGATTCAAAGAATGGGGTTTGGACGCGCACATTGAAACCTTTGAAGTTCTTTTCCCCGCGCCCCAAGAGCGTGGCGTCGAGCTGCTCGAGCCAACCAAATTCGTGGCTAAGCTCCAGGAGCCGCGCCTGCCGGAGGATCCGACCTCCGGCCAGTACAGCGAGCAATTGCCTACGTACAACGCCTATTCCATCGACGGTGATGTCACAGCGCCGCTGGTCTACGTCAACTACGGTGTTCCTGAAGATTACGAGCAATTGGAACGTTTGGGCGTCTCCGCCAAGGGTGCCATAGCGATCGCGCGCTACGGCAAGTCGTGGCGCGGGATTAAACCCAAGGTGGCCGCCGAACACGGAGCGGTCGGATGTCTGATCTATTCGGATCCCCGCGACGATGGATATTTCGAAGGAGACGTCTTCCCCAGCGGCGCTTGGCGGCCGAAAGACGGTGTGCAGCGGGGCAGTGTAATGGATATGCCCACCTATCCTGGAGATCCGCTGACACCGGGCGTGGGCGCGACACCTGGCGCAAGGCGTCTGGACCTAAAAAACGTTCAGACGCTCACCAAGATTCCCGTGCTTCCGCTTTCGTACGGAGATGCCCAGCCGCTTCTACAGGCGCTCAGCGGGCCGGTAGCTCCGGAGAGCTGGCGCGGCGCGCTGCCCATCACGTACCACCTTGGTCCTGGGCCAGGGAAGGTCCACCTGAAGCTGAAGTCGAACTGGGACCGCAAGGCGATTTACGACATCATCGCGAAAATTCCTGGCTCGGCCTATCCCAACGAGTGGGTCATCCGCGGCAACCATCACGATGCGTGGGTGAACGGCGCGCAGGACCCGATTTCCGGTCTGGTGGCGTTACTAGAGGAGGCCCGGGCGCTCGGTGAACTCTCAAAGGCGGGCTGGAAACCGAAACGCACCATCATCTATTGCGCGTGGGACGGTGAAGAACCCGGGCTGCTTGGCTCCACCGAGTGGGCAGAAGAGCATGCCGACGAGCTGCGCCAGCACGGCGTCGCCTACATCAACTCGGATTCCAACAGCAGGGGCTACTTGAGCGCCACGGGCTCGCACACGCTCGAAAAGATGATTAATGAAGTGGCGCGAGATATCCAGGACCCCGAAAAGCAGATTTCGGTTTGGAAACGATCCCAACTGTTGCAAATCGCCCGAGCCAAAGAGCCCGAGGAACGCGAGGAGCTACGCGAGCGAGCCGACTTGAGGATAGGTGCACTGGGTTCCGGATCAGACTACACCGCTTTCTTGGATCACCTGGGAATCGCTTCGCTCAACCTGGGATATGGGGGCGAGGCCGGGGGAGGCATCTATCACTCGATCTACGATGATTTCTACTGGTACAGCCACTTCGACGACCCCGACATGCTCTATGGGCGTGCGCTGGCTCAGACGGCGGGCACAGCCGTGCTGCGATTGGCAGATGCGGAGTTGCTGCCATATGACTTCGCTGGTCTGCGCGATGCGCTGCGGAAGTATATGAGCGAGTTAGAGAAGCTCGCCCATGACCAGAGGGAAGAGATCCGCGAGCGGAACAAGGAGGCCGAAGAGGGCGTTTTCACCGCCACCAGCGACCCCAAGAAGACCTTTGTTCCTCCGGCGCCCCAGGACGTTCCGCCCTACCTGAACTTCGCTCCGTTGCGGAATGCGCTCGATGCGCTGGAGCGCAGCGTCGAGCGCTTCCACAAAGCGCTGGCAACAACTCAGAAGGATGGCGGGGAGGTGCTGGCGCGGGCTTCGCTGGAGACTGTGAACCAGAAACTGTTGCTGAGCGAGCGCACTCTGACACGGCCGGAGGGGTTGCCGGGACGCCCCTGGTTCAAGCACCAGGTTTACGCTCCCGGCTTTTACACGGGCTACGGTGTTAAAACTATTCCCGCCGTCCGCGAAGCGATTGAACAGAAGCAGTGGAAAGAGGCTGATGCAGCAATCGTCCGCGTCGGCAAGGTCCTGCTGGACGAAGCCGCGGTGATCGATTCAGCTGGCGCGGAACTGGAGAGGGCAATCCACTAGTCCAGAAACTCGTAGCTCAAATCGGAGTTGGTCGCCCGAGCTCTTGCTTGACCTCGGCAGTCACGAACTCTACAAAGCGCATAGCATCCTCTTCCAGCTCAGGCGTCGTCGAGCCGCGATTCTTCAGCCGATTCTCTCTAGCGCCAAGAATAGTCGCGCGCCAAATGGGTGGGACCGTTTCCATCGCCCAGCCATAGGCTTGGTCTTTGGAAACTAGTGCCCTGTGACGGGCCGAATAAAGGATTCGGCAAGCGGTGAGGACCGCGTAGGCATTGTGGATGAAAGCCTTGTCGGACCGATCTCCGGTGTTGCAGGCCAGGTCTTCCTTCAGGTAGTTCAGTTCCAACAGCAGCGCATCATTGAAGCATTGGTCAGACACCTGCGGCGCGATGAGCTTCGCGTCCTTGCCCCACAGCGTTATGCCTGAACTTCCGATATTCATCCAAATAATCGGGTTTCCGTCCGATCCATGGCGGAGGAGTTTTCCCGTGTAGTGATAGAAGCCGCAGCATCGCGAACTTTTGTCGAGAAACTCCTGGTCAATGACGAAACGCATATCGATTCGTTTCACCCAGCGGTTGTGCTCGCCTTTGTTCTTGAACCAGTCATCCAGTTCAGAAAACTCGCGCTCGTCGAGGTCTCGCCGCGTGACGCCAATGCAATCCACATCGCTGCAAGCCTCATCGAAGGCCTGGTAGGTCAACGAGCCCCAGAGATAGATGCCAACGAGGTTCTCTCGGAGTATGGCGGAGAAATCGGTGGCCATCACCTCAAGAAGGTCGGACAGATCCTTCGGGATATTTTGGGGCAGGTTCATATCTCGCTGCAGAATATCAGCCATTGTTCGTGAGGCTGAAATAGGAATCGTGTGAGTCCACATCGGCGGCGTCGCGCGGCAGAGCCACTCCGATGGGCTCGATCTGGGAATCGGAAGCCGATCGACGAAGGGAGCAGTCTGACCCAGCACCGTAAGTCCTCGCTACGCGCAAATTAGCCAAAGGTCGAGTTCTCGTATCGAGCCATCTAAAATGTAACCGTAGGGGCTGTTATCGCGCCATTTAAGATGTAACCCAACTCAGAAGGTTTTTGAGGAGGGTTACCGTGGGCCGGTGGGCCATCAGGCAAAATGGGAATACTTCCGTGCGATCTATGAGCGCTACCGCAAAGCTGGCCGCAGGTTGAAACACGTGATCCCGGTCCGCTCCTTGCCGCGTTGCGGCTGCCCTGGCATACTTCAACCCACGACTGCCACACACGGATACCCACGAAACGACCGCGCATGGTCAGACAGCGAGCCCGGTAAAGGAGCGGAGGAAATCGTGAAGGAGTCATTGCGGCCTGGCATCGAGCACGAACTCCGGTTTCGGGTCCCCTCGTCGAAGACGGTACCGGCGCTCTACCCCGAGGCGCCGGAGTTTCAGCTCATGCCACAGGTCTTCGCCACCGGTTTCTTGGTTGGTCTTCTGGAATGGACCTGCATTCAGGCCGTGAATCCCCACATTGACTGGCCGCGGGAGCAGACCGTGGGCACGCGTGTAAATGTGAGCCACGAGGCGGCAACACCGCCCGGTCTTGAGGTAGCCGTCCGAGTGAAGCTCATCGAAGTAGACGGCCGGCGCCTCGTGTTCGACGTGGAGGCGAGCGACGGAGTGGACATCATCAGCCGCGGGACCCATGAGCGCTTCGTCATCGACGCCGAGCGCTTCACCCAAAAGGTAAAGCGCAAAGGCGAAGCGGCGCACGGCTAGCGAACCCATTTCCCCTTGCTCACGCCGCCCCTGGCCAATGGCGCGTCGACCTACTCCACGGTTACCTTCTTAAATGACTTGACGCGGTATATGTATGAAGGATGTTGCGGACAGAAGAGCCCAGGGGTGCCTTGCGGAGCTGCCGCTCTGCTGGGCGATGCGTTGGTTGCCAAAGAAGATGTAGTCCCCGGTGTTCTTGAAAACTGTCATTCGGTTCGCACCACGCAATAGCGCCACAAATTCCCACGCCTCGGCATTGCGCCCTACCATGACCTTAGCAGCCTGTGGTTAAAGTCAGCTTCTAATTGTTTTAACAAAGTACTTTACGTGGGCGAGCCTTCGCTCTAGAATGGGGCGGTCTTTTTGGAGAAGCTTCTATGTCGATGGGCACGCGCAGGCAG
>Ga0209804_1002429_pt1 | contig 11217 bp, 10 predicted proteins | sample GraSoiAngelo_139_FD_185896 | JGI IMG/M metagenome (GOLD analysis project Ga0209804, IMG submission 185896) | Grasslands soil microbial communities from the Angelo Coastal Reserve, California, USA - 14_0929_12_20cm (SPAdes) (version 2) | ecosystem: Environmental > Terrestrial > Soil > Grasslands ... | reverse complement strand
GGCTGGCTGCTGCCGCTCACGCGGCTCTCGGACAACGCGTCCTTCTGGGACGCGGGCTATGCGTCGCTCATGCTCACCGATACGGCGTTTCTCCGGAACCCGCACTACCACCAGCGAAGCGACACCAATGCGACACTCGACTACGAGTTCATGGCGCTGGTGACGGAGGCGACTGCGGGCGCCGCCGTCCGGCTGACCGATGCCACCTGACGCCCCGGTCACGCCGCCCAGGCGGGCCCGACGCCTCGGAGTGTTGCTCGCCGGCGCGACCGTCGCCCTCGGCGCCGCCGGCGCGGCGTGGTTCTTCCGATTCGCGGAGCAGGTGCGGCGCGATCCCGGCGTCGTGTATCGGGATCCGACGACCCTCGACAACCTCCTCCAGCGGGCGAGCGAAGCGGAACAGGCGGGCGACCGCGCCAGCGCGATCGCGACGTACCGATTCGTCGCGGCGGTGGGGACCGGGAAGCAGTGGGCGCCCTATGCCGCCGCCGCGCGGGCCGCCCTCAAGCGCCTAGGAGCCGCCGATACACTTCCAGGTCTCCCGCGCTGAAGCACACGAACCGCACGACCTCGAGTGGGCCCGGCGCGCCCAGCTCCGCACGTACTGTCTCCACCGCGACGGTCGCGGCCTGCTCGATGGGATAGCGATAGGCTCCGGTACTGATGGACGGGAACGCGACCGACCGGAGCCCGTGCTCGCGAGCGAGCCGGAGCGAGTTCACGTAGCACCCCCGGAGCAGCTCGGGCTCGCCGCGCCTGCCCCCGCTCCAAACCGGCCCCACGGTGTGGATCACGTGGCGCGCGAGCAGTCGGTAGCCCCGCGTGACGCGGGCCTCCCCGGTGGGGCAGCCACCGATCCGGCGGCATTCCTCCAGGAGCTCGGACCCCGCGGCGCGGTGAATCGCTCCGTCCACGCCCCCGCCGCCCAACAGTGTGGTGTTCGCGGCGTTGACGATCGCGTCCACCGCTTGCTGGGTGATGTCCCCCTGGACCACTTCGAGCCTCACGCGGGGGCAATCTAGCGCCCGCCAGCCCGCCCCGTATTGTTAGCTCATATCCACACCCGGCGCGTGCGGCGTCGGGGAGACGGGACGGTACGCCATGCCGGGACGCGATCTGATCGAGCGGGTCCGCAAGGCCCTGCGCGATCGCTACAGCGTGACCGCGGCGGTAGGCCGCGGCGGCAACGCGTGCATCTTCTCGGGCCGCGACGCGAGCGGCGCCGACGTGGCCATCAAGGTGCTGCATCCGGAGCTGGCCGTCTCGGTCGCCGCCGACCGCTTCCTGCGGGAAATCCGCTACGCGTCGCAGCTCAACCACCCGCACATCGCCCGCCTGATCGACAGCGGCGAGGCGGATTATCTCCTGTGGTACGTGATGCCCTACGTGCCGGGCGACAATCTGCGCCAGACGCTGCGCCGCGAGCCCCGGCTGCGTATCCCGGACGCCGCGCGAATGGCCGTCGAAACGCTGGATGCGCTCGAGCACGCGCACACGCACGGCATTGCGCACCGCGACATCAAGCCCGACAACATCGTGCTGTCCCCCGGGGGCGTGGTCCTCGTCGATCTGGGGATCGCCCGCGCGATCGCGAGCTCGGGCGACGACCGCGTGACCCGGAGCGGCTTCGTGGTCGGCACCGAGGAATACATGAGCCCGGAGCAGGTCGAGGGCGCTCCCGACGTGGACGGGCGCACTGACCTGTACTCGCTCGGCGTGGTGTTGTTCGAGTGCCTGGCGGGCCGGCCGCCCTTCTCTTCGGTCAGCGCCGCGGCCGTGCTGGACATGCATCAGCACCGGCCCGCGCCCGACGTGCGCAGCGTACGGCGCGACGTCCCGAAGGAACTCGCCGCCGTGTTGGCGCGCGCGCTCGTGAAGCCGCGTGCCGAGCGCTGGCAGCACGCTCGCGACATGCGCGACGCGCTCGCCCGCTTCGTTGCGGCCGGGTGACGGCTGGTCCGAGGGCGCCGCGCCCGCTACACTGACGAGATGCGACGCATCGGTCTCACCGCCGTGCTGCTGCTGTGCGCCTGCCAACCCCAGGCGCGGCGCCTGCTCGTGCTCGACCTCGCCCTGTCGGAGCCCGCCCTGCTGAACGGGACGGTCCAGCCATGGCGCGACGAGGGGTACAACATCGAATACCGCCGCTTCTATCCGCATCTGGCGCGTGCCGATCTCGACCGCTACCGGGTGCTCCTGTTCCTGCTCGGTCGCGAACCCGAGGCGCCGTCCGATGCGCTCACGGCCGGCGACCTCGCGCTGCTCACCGAGTGGGTGCTGCGCGGCGGCGTGGTCGTGCTGGGCTATGATGCCGACGGCGAGGGGTACCTCGACCGTTGGACCACCAATCGTTGGCTCGACTTCCTGGGGACCGGGATCTCGATCGGCGACCGTCTGCTGGAAGACACGACCACCCGGGCGCTGACGACCACCGGCCGGCCGCAGCCGTGGGCGGAAGCGCGCACGGTCGGTGACGAGCCGCTCGGCTCGCCGCTGGGCGAGGTGTACGAGCCGTTCCCGCTGGACCGGAACAACGTCATAACCGTGCGCGATCACTCCGCGCTGCTCGCGGTGACGTCGCGCCACGCGTTCGTGCGGGCGCCGCGGCCCCCCCGCGCCCCATCGCCCCGCGAGGGCGCGGGCGTCGTGGCGGCGGCGCGCGTCGGGGACGGGCTCGTCCTCGTCATCAGCCGCCACGCGCTCGGCGCCCTCGGGCCGCAGTTCCGGCCGACCACGGCCCCGCTGCAGCAGCCCGACGCGCTCGAGCGGACTCGAGGGTTCCTGACGGCGCTGGCCCGCTGGACGCGCCGCCCCGCGGAGTGGGCGCACGTCCCCCCCGCGGCGCGCGGCGTGCCGGTCGCGCTGCAACAGGCACCGGTTCCGGTGGAGCTCGTCCCCCCGCCGCTTGCGCCGCCCGCCGGTGTGGATACGATCGGACTGCCGCTCGTCCCCGATCCCAAGCTCGACCGCGCGACCAGCGTTCCCGAATGGCTGCGGCAGCAGGGAATGCGCGTCCTCTGGATGCCGCTCCTGCCGTCGCGGGACGGGCGCCACGTTGTGCGGCCCGGAGCCTCGCTCGATTCGCTCGTCACGCTGCTCGACGTCGGCGGGTTCAATCTGCTCGGAGGCGATGCCGACCCGGCGGGAGCGGACTCGGTGCACGCGCGCTGGGAGGAGCGGGACGCCGTGCGGCGCGCCTGGGCGGCCGCGGTGGGCCGGCTCGAGCCGACGAGCGTCGCGTGGATTCCAGTGCTCGACTATGATCACGTGCGCCGCAATCCCGCTGATTCGTCGCGCGGGGCACGCGGCGAGGGACTCGCCGCACCGTGCGCGCTCGATTCGGTATTGTGGGCCGAGGGACTCTCCGGCGCGTACGCCGCCCTCGGCCGCCTGGCCGCGGAGCAGCGTACTCTGGTCATCGCCCTCGGCTTGGACATCGACGGCCCACGCGGCTACTCGATGGGCCAGGAGTTCTGCGACGCCGCGTGGCGCCGCGGGATCGCCGGCTTCGGCAATCGGGCGGAGCTCGACTCGCTGCCGTCCAGGGCCCGCTACGCGGCGCTGCGGGACGCCGGGCTGCTGTCGCGCTATTACCACGCCCTGGAAGACGAGGTCGCCGGGCGGGCCGCAGCCTTGCGCGACCGGATCCTGAAGCAGCGGCGCGACGTCTATTTCGCGTTCCGCCTGCCCCAGGCGCCGGCCGACTGGTTTGCGCTGGGACTGCTGCGCGGGTTCGCCCTCCCCGACCGGCCGCTGCTCCTGTTCACGCCGGAGCTGCGCACGCGCCAGCTGCTGGCGCTGTACCGCAGCGGTGGCTTGAACCTCGCGCACGCCGTGGCCGTGCCGCCGGCCGCGCTGGCCGCCCGCGACTGGACCAGCCTGAAGCGCCTGGTATTCGAGGAGAACGACGGCTTTTGGCTCGCCCCGGACGAGGCACCCGGGCTTGGGAAGCGCGTGTCGCTCGACAGCTTGGGCCGCCTGCTGCGGCGGCTGGCGCGCTAGCCTTGCCCCGACCCTTCCGGAGCCCGTAGCTTTGGTATCGGGTGGCGGTAGGGCGTGATGGTCGCGGCATGTCGGTTGGAGTGGCGTGCCGAGGAAAGTCCGAGCTCCACAGGGCAGACTGCCAGGTAACTCCTGGGCGCCGCGAGGCGACGGAAAGGGCCACAGAGAACAGACCGCCCTTTATCCAAGGGTAAGGGTGAAACGGTGGGGTAAGAGCCCACCGCGCGCCTGGCAACAGGCGTGGCACGGTAACCCCCAGTCGGAGCAAGGCCAAGTAAGCAGCGAGACCCGGCCCGGGTCGCTTGAGCTGCGGGTAGGCCGCGTGAGGTGGCTGGCGACAGCTGCCCCAGAGAGATGACCATCTGCCCCGCTACGGCGGGCAAACAGAACTCGGCTTATGGCCCTACCGCCCTCCTCCCTATGACTTCGCTTTCGAAGCCCTACCCGGCGCAGTGGGAGCAGGTCGCGGACCTGCGGGTGTTCCGTACTACCGCGGAGGAGTGGGAGAAGCTCATTGGATGGCGTGCCGACATGCGCAAGCGCGGCTGGAAGCTGCTGCGCGTGGCAAGCGAAGGCAGCGAGATGGTGGCCGTGTTTGGCCGTACCAAAGGCGAGCGCGCCTCCCCATGACCCCTCGGCAGTTGCTCGTGGCGAGCGTGCTTGCCGGCGCGTGCGCCTCGGGGAGGGCGGGAACGGCGCCACCGGCCGCGGCGCCCCCGCCGGGCGCTGCTCCCACGACGTCGTCCGCGGCTCCGATCCAACCCACGCCACCAGCACCCCCGCCTGCCTCCGCGTCCGCGAGCGTGCGCTACGGGCCCGGCGCGCAGCGCTATCTCGTGCACCGGCAGCTCCACATCCAGCAGACCCTGGGGGACCACGTGCAGGCGCAGACCCTCGGCGCCCGCATCTTCGTCACCATGGCGATCACCGGCCCCGCGGACAGCATCGGCTACCCGACGACCTTCAGCGTCGATTCGATCGTCGCCGACTCGGGCACCCCCGCGCCCGTCGCTGACAACATCGTCAAGGTGCGCAAGCTGGTGTTCGCCGGTCGCGTGGCGCGGCGTGGTGAGTTCGTGAACGCCGTGCCGTCCGACAGCGCGCTCGCCCAGTCCGTAGCCCAGCTGCTCGGCAACTTCCGGGATTTCCTGCCACGCCTTCCGGCGGACGGGGTCAAGCCCGGCGGCACGTGGACCGATACAGTCGAGACCACGCAAAAGGGCGGCGACGCCACCAGCTCGCGGCACACGACCATTCACGCGAGCGCGTCGACGTGGGAAGACCGCGCCGGCGTGTCCGGTCTGCGGGTGGAGACCAGCCAGACCTATCACGTCACGGGGAGCGGCAAGAACGCGGGTCAACCCTACGAGCTGTCGGGCGAGGGGACTGCGACCGGGACCGCCTTCTTGAGCGCCGACGGCCGCTACATGGCAGGAGAGGTGCGGGACTCGACCGCCCTCACCGTCCGTCTGCCGGTGCAGGGAGTCTCCGTGCCGGTGGTCCAGGTCGCCCACACCGCGGTCTCGGCCCTGCCGTAGTGCACAGATCGACGGTCCCGAAACGACGTCCGTGCCCTCGGCGGATGGGCGGGTGGTCGCTCCTGTGGCTCGTGGTTCCTGCCGTCGCGGGAGCCCAGGCGGTGCCGAATCGCACCACGCTCTACCTGTACCCGAGCGACGTGACCGACGCGCGGGCGGTGTGGGTGAACCCCGCGGGGTCCGGTCGCGTCGAGGAAGCATCGGTCCATCTCGACCTCACGATGGGGGACCCCGGGGCGGCCGGCCGGCTGCGCCAGCTCACGCTCGGGCTCAGCTCGCGCGGGCTGTCGTTCGGTTACCAGCGCGACGTGTTCGACGCGGGGGCGCGGGGCCATACCTATCGCATCGGCTACGCCGCGGGACGCGCGGGACTCGCGGCCGGCGTGGCCGCCGCGCTGTACCGCGGCGACGGTGCGTCGGGCAGCGGCTGGGATCTCGGGGTGGTGTACGACTGGATGGCCTCACTCACGGTAGGCGGGGTGATCGCGAACGTCGGGCGCCCGAGCGTGCGGGGCACCACGCTCCCCATCACCTACGTGCCGAGCGCGACGCTGCGGCTATGGGATGCGCGCGCCGCACTCTCGGCCGATGGCCGCTTCACGTCGGGGGGCGTGCTTGGCTACGCGTTCGGGCTGCGGGCCACGCTGGCAGCGGCGACGCGCCACCCGATCGGCGTGCTTGCCCGCCTCGACACCGACCGCACGCTGGCACGCGCTGGACTGGCGTTCGGCGTCTCGCTCGGCTCCCAGGACCTCGCGGGCCTCGTGGCGACCGCGCCCGGCGACGCCGGCCGCATCGACGCCGTGGGCCTGTACGGCGTCTCCACGCGCCGCTTCACCCACTCCCGGGGCGTCAGGGACTGACGCGGAGCTGCCGCAGCCGTGCCGTCATCTCGTAGACGTCCCGCACCGACAGGCTTCGAAACGCCGTATCCTCGCGCGCCCGCCGCACGCTGAGGATCATCCGGAGCGTGAGTCCGCCGCGCAGGTTCAGCCGGTAGCGCGCGCGCACGCTGTCCCGGGGATACACCCGCGCACCGTGCGGGGTGACGACGCTCACCACCCGGCGCGCCACCAGCAGCAGCGTCGAGTCCTCCGCGCCGCGCGGCGCGAACACGTACAGGGCCACGTCGCCCGGCGGGAGGGCCCGCTGGCGCCGCAGCATCTGTAGCACGCTGTCGGGCACCGGGGCGCTCACCGAGAGGCGGGGCCCGCGCGAGAAGACGGTGAACCCGATGAGCCCGAGCACGGCCAGCGCGCCCAGACCCATGAGCACGCGGAGCATTCCGGCCGCCCGCCCGCGTCCCGGGTGCAGCCCGTCGCGCGCGGCGCCGGGCAGCGCAGCCACCAGCGCCTGGCTCACATCCTCGGCCATCTGGTAGCGGTCGGCGGGATCCTTCGCGAGCATCCGCTCGATCACAGCGGCGACGGCCGCCGGCACATCACCGCGCAGCTGGCGGATCGGCACCGGGTCGACGGTGGCCTGCTTCATGAGCACCGACTGGGCCGACTCGCCCTCGAACGGGGGCGTGCCGGCGAGCATCTGGTACAGCACGACGCCGAGGGCGTAGATGTCGGAGCGGTTGTCCACCCGCTCGCCCGTCGCCTGCTCGGGGCTCATGTAGTGCGGCGTCCCGACGACCATGCCCTCCGTCGTGAGCTGGCTGGCCGACGCCTCCTGCGCGGCCTTGGCGATTCCGAAGTCGGTGACGAGCACGTGGCCGGAGCCGTCGAGCAGGACGTTGTCGGGCTTGACGTCGCGGTGCACGATGCCCCGGCCGTGCGCGTAGCCGAGCGCGTCCGCCACCTGGCGCGCGATCCGGGCGGCGTCGACGATGGAAAGCCGCTGATCCCGCTCGAGCAGCTGCCGCACCGACGGGCCGTCGACGCAGCGCATGACGATGTAGAGGACCTCGTTCTTGTAGCCGCCGACCTTGTAGATCGGCACGATGTGGGGATGCTCGAGCTGCCCGCTGGTGCGCGCCTCACGCACGAAGCGCTCCGCCAGCCCGGGCGACGGGGTCAGACCCAGGTCGAGCACCTTCACCGCGACGTCGCGGTTCTGCGCATGGTCACGCACGCGGAACACGGCGGCGAAGCCGCCTTCGCCCAGCAGATCCCCGACGGTAAATTGCTTGCCGAGTGCTTTTTGGAGGCGGCGACGCAGCGTGACGAGATCGAGCGACATGGCGGACGCGAAACCTAGGAACGCACGTCGCTGGGCGCTAGGGACCGCAGGCCTCGCCCTCGCGTGGCTGCTCGGCGTGTGGCCCCCACCGCTGTGGTGGCGCGATCACTGGCCCCGGGCCACGGCGATGATGCGGGAGCGCGGCCCCGCGCCGGTGTGGCACCCCACGCGTCTGAAGGACATCTCGCCGGTGCTCCAGCGCATGGTCATCATCGGCGAGGACTCGCGGTTTCGGACGCATCATGGCATCGATCCCAGCGAGATCGCCGACGCGCTCGGGACGGATCGAGAGGGAGGTCGCGGCTTCCCGCGAGCGCTCGTGGCGGCGTGGCGCCAGCGCGACAGGCTGCGGGGCGCGAGCACGATCACCCAACAGCTCGCGAAGAACTTGTACCTCTCATCCTCGCGCAATCCGCTCCGCAAGCTGAAGGAGGCCGTGACCGCCCTGCGGCTCGAGCTGCCGCTGCCGAAGGATCGGATTCTCGAGCTGTATCTGGACGTCGCCGAGTGGGGTCCGGGGATCTGGGGAGCGGACGCGGCGAGCCGCGCCTACTTCGGCGTACCGGCGTCGCGCCTCTCCGACGAGCAGGCGGCCGAGCTGGTGGCGACGCTACCGCACCCCCGCACCTCGAACCCGACGTTTCGCCCGGAGCGCACGCTCGAGCGGCGCAACCTGATACTGGCGAGGTACCACGGAGTAGACGTGTACATTCCGCCGGAAGAGGAAACAGATACGATCCCGGTGCCCTCCGTCGTCTTGCCGTCCGTGGACTCCCTGCGGATCGACAGTCTCTATCCAGTAGACAGCGCGCAGGACAGTCTTACTACTAGACGCACAGACGCGCAGGGGAAAACAGCGGACAGCGTTCGGGACAGTCTGCCTTAACTGCTACTCTCTGTTCACCGCTGCGCGTCTGTGCGTCTAGTAGTGTAGTTCCCCGCTTTAGTCCACCAGTCGCAGCGGCATGACGAGCGCCATATAGCTCGCCGGATCGTCCCAGCCCACCGGCTCGACCGTGGCCGCGCGCTCGGGAGCCTTGAAGGTGATCCGCACTTCGTCGGTCGGCATGTACTTGAGGATCTCGAGCAGGTACGTCGCGTTGAACCCGATTTCGAGCGGCTCGCCCTCGTAGGTGACGGCGAGCTCGTCCTGCGCTTCGCCCAGGTCGGGCGTCTGCACCGAGAACTTGACGGCTCCGCCGGCGAACGCCAGGCGGATGCGGTGCGTCTGGTCGCTCGCGACCACGCTCATGCGGCGCAGCGCGGCCGCCATGGCCGCTTTGTCCACGGTGGCGACCTTGTCGTTCTCGCGTGGGATCACCTGCTCGTAGTTGGGATACGGCCCTTCGATCAGCCGCGAGAAGACCAAGGTGCCGCCCGCGCGGAATCCGATGTGGTTGTCGCTGCGAGCAATCTCGAGCGCCTCGTCGGCCGCGAACAGGCGACGGATCTGCTCCAGCGCCTTGGGCGGCACGATCAAGTCCGCCGTTGATCCGCCCTTGGCCGGCACGTCCATCTTGGCGAGGCGGTGCCCGTTGGTCGCCACCATGCGCATGTGGTCGGGCCGGAGCTCCCACAGCACGCCGTTCAGGATCGGGCGGCTCTCCTCCGTCGACGCCGCAAACGCGACATGCCCCACCAGCTTGTGCACCACGCCCGCCGCGGCTTTCCAGGCGCCGTCGAACTTGACCGCGGGGAACGATGGGAATTCCTCGCGCGGCAGCCCCAGCAGCTTGAACTTGGACCGACCGCACTCGATGCCCACACGGGACTCGCCGGCCGCGGTGATGCGCACCGGACCCGACGGCAGCTCGCGCGCGATGTCCACCAGCTTCTTGGCGGGGAGGGTCACCGCACCCTCGGCGTCCACGTCCGCGGGCACCGTGGTCGTGACCGCGATGTCGAGATCGGTGCCCGACAGACGCAGGCCCTGCTTGGTGACTTCCACCAGGACGTTGGCGAGGACCGGCAACGTGGTCTTCGCGGGAATCGCCGCCGCGACTGCGCTCAGCCCTTCCTGCAGCTGCTCTCGAGTGATCGTGAACTTCATCCGCCGCGCCGCCTCATCGGTGTGGAGATTGTGAACTTAAGAATCTACTACCTATACCTAATAGAACTACTAGTAGTAGTAGTAGAGAGCGGGGAAATGTGGGTGATGCGGGCTAACGTCCGTGTGGCGCACCGCGCTGCCCGTTCGCCGCCTTGTGGGCGCGCTGTTGGGACTGTTGGCAATCCGGCCCACTTTCCCACGGTGCCGCGGCGCGTCCACACCGGCCCACATATCCCCGCCCACATGTTGGCTACAGTGCGGACAACTCTTGACGCGCCATTTCGACGCGCTCCTTGAACGTCCGGTCGCGCACCATCTGCCGCTCCACCTTGTCTACCGAGTGAATCACCGTCGAGTGGTCCCGCCCTCCGAACGCCTGCCCGATTTCGACGAGCTGCATGGCCAGCATGTTGCGCGCGAGGTACATCGCCACCTGACGCGGGATGGTGAGCGTCTTGGTGCGCGCCTTGGACCGCAGGCCCTCCGGCGTGACGCCCCAGCGGCGCGCCACGACCTCCTGCACGCGATCGATGCTCGGCGTCGCCTGGCTGGCGAAGCCGCCCGCCTCCTCGCCCTGGCGGATCTTGTCCGAGAGCGCTTCGCGCGCGAGCTCGATGGTGACCTCGCGATTCTTGAGCGACGCGAATAGCAGCAGCTTGATGATGCAGCCTTCGAGCTCGCGCACGCTCGAACGGATGTGCTCGGCGATGAAGCGCAGCACGTCGTCGGGAATGGTGAGCTCGAGGTGGTCCTGCTCCGCCTTCTTGCGCAGGATGGCGATCCGGTGCTCGAGATCGGGGTGCCCGATGTCGGCCACGAGCCCCCACTCGAACCGCGAGATCAGCCGGTCCTCGAGGCCCGGGATCTCCTTGGGCGGGCGGTCCGAGGTGAGCACGATCTGCTTGTGCCCTTCGAACAGCGCGTTGAAGGTGTGGAAGAACTCTTCCTGCGTCATTTCCTTGCCCTCGAGGAAATGCACGTCGTCGACGAGGAAGAGGTCCACATCGTTGCGGTAGCGACGCCGGAACTCGGACATCGTGCGCGCGTGAATCGATTCGATCACCTCGTTGATGAACTGCTCGGCCCCGAAGTAGTGGACCCGCGTCCCGGGGTACTTGGTCAGCACGGCATGGGCGACGGCCTGCATCAGATGCGTCTTGCCGAGGCCGGTGGCGCCGTAGATGAAGAGCGGGTTGTACGTCTTGCCGGGCGCTTCCGCGACGGCATGCGCGGCGGCCGCCGCCAGCTCGTTCGACTTGCCGATGACGAAGGTCTGGAACGTGTAGCGCTCGTTGAGCGGCGTCGTGGGGACGCCGGTCTTATCGAGCGCGACCGCCTCGCGTGGCGCCACGAAAAAATCCATCTGGGGGCGCTGCTGACGATCCTCCTGCACGCGGAACACCACGGCCGTCGGACGGCCGAACACGCGCTCCGCGGCGC
>Ga0209804_1002428_pt1 | contig 11219 bp, 13 predicted proteins | sample GraSoiAngelo_139_FD_185896 | JGI IMG/M metagenome (GOLD analysis project Ga0209804, IMG submission 185896) | Grasslands soil microbial communities from the Angelo Coastal Reserve, California, USA - 14_0929_12_20cm (SPAdes) (version 2) | ecosystem: Environmental > Terrestrial > Soil > Grasslands ... | reverse complement strand
TTTCATCGCCCGCTCCATCGCGGCCTTCGGGTAAGAGAACATGCCTGCCATGTTCTCCTACCCTCACCGCCAGAAAAGCGGACAGATCACGTGCTATCTCAACCGGACATATCATGTGCTAACGACAGCTGTCGTTTTTTGGCTTGACAAGCTTTCAGAGTTGGAATAGGCTGTGGGCCCGACGAGCTAATCCGACTGGAACTTCGGGCTAATGCACCCCTAAGCATTGCTCGACGATACTCCCCGAAGCATTGAACCTCGAACAGTAGAGAACCTCGAACAGTAGAGAACCTCGAACAGTAGAGAACCTCGAACAGTAGAGAACCTCGAGCAGTAGAGAACCAGGAAACAGCGTCGGTACGAGCGCATCGTGGGCAATGATCCACGATGCTGAGTCGCGCAACTTTCCGCGTGCAAAGGAGCCGCGATGAAAAGACCCATGCCACTCTCAACTGTAGTCGCCACCGGCAAGGTGCAATTGAAAGGCATTCTGCGCAGAGCAGACATCAGGGCCGCCGCCTTGGGCGTGGCGGCATTCGCTACCAGCATCATCATCGCCGTATGTGCCGCCGGGATTGCGGTGATTGCCGCGCCTTCAGACTCGGAAGACAGCATCGGGATCTTCCGGCTCTTCCCTGACGACACCGGCTTCATCCAGAGCGCTGCGTCGGATGTGAAGGTCACGACAGTGACCGGGACCGTGGTCCCGGTTCCCAACGCTCCGCTCAATGGTAGCAACAAGTTCTTCGATGTGAGGCTTGGTGCTACTGGCCAGTCATGCGCGACCTGCCACCAACCGGACCAGGGCTTTAGTATTCAGGTGGCGGACATAAGACGAAGGTTCGTCGAATCTGGCGGGACGGACCCACTGTTCCACTTCCGAAACACTGCCAACAACCCAGCGGTGGGCGCGCCAAACGCGAAGAACTACAGCGTCTTACTGCTGCTGGGCGCGACGCGCATCGCCAAGCGCTATGCGCCCGAATCCAATTTCACGATCGCGGCCGCCAATCAGAGGACAATCAACGAGTTCGGCGTGTTTCCGTTGACCAATGATCCCGAGATGGAGCTTTTTCCGGGAGGTTCGGCCGGAAATCCGACAATCTCGGCATTCCGCCGCCCGATCGTGCCGACCAACCTGCATGAGGAGAGCGCAGTGCTGTTTGACGGGGCGGTCAACATCGAGAACATTCTGGGGCAGGTGACGGGCGGTACCATGCTGCTGGCCGGACGGGCCCCGACTGTGGACGAAGCCAAAGAGGTAGGGGCGTTTGAGTTCGGGGTATATACCGACCAGGTCTTCGACCGGGAGGCGGCGCTTCCTAACGGAGCCGGGCGGCTTTCGGCAAAGGGGGCAAAGGGTGGCGTGGAAAACCTGCCGGAGTTCTCGCTGGGTCCCACGGTGCCCTGTAACGTGCCCGAGCTTGCAAACGTGGCGCAGGCCTCGAACCTGTCGGGTGCGGGCACATGCGTACCCAACGTCCCAGGTTTCGACATTTTTGATGCCTGGGCGAACCTTCACAACGCGGGAAATGCAGCCCGGCTCTCAGTGGCACGTGGCCAGGAGATCTTCAACAACAAGGAGCTCCATGTCCCCCCCGATCTGCAGGCGCAGTTGGGGAGAACCACCACGAACTGCAAAGGATGTCATTCGAAACACAATGTAGGCAACAACGTGGACCGAGCCTTCTTTGTCAGGCTCGGCACCGACTCGATTGCCATGTTGAAGGACCTAATCAGGGGTGGCGGGATCTGCGCAACCGACACCTCGCCCCATCCGGAGCTCCGGGAGATGCTTGAGCGTGTCCGGTTGCTGCCTCTATATCGGGTAACGGCTAAAGCCGGTTCGCTTGCGGCGGGCTGCGGCGTCAGCGACGCCGGCGACATTATCACAACCGACCCGGGCCGCGCGATGGTGAGCGGCGACATCGCCGACGCGGGGAAGTTCAGGCCAACAATCCTGCGGAACCTGGCGGTGCGTTCCCCGTACTTCCACGCGGGGGTGGCGAACGATATCGGAGCTTTGATCGACTTCTATAATGCCCGTTTCAGCATCGGGCTAACTAATCAGGAGAAACTCGATTTGGCCGCCTTCCTGGAGAGCTTGTAGAACACGGATTCAATGAAGGTCCTGCAGCGCGGAGCGCCGCCGCGCTGCAGGATGCCTTAACCGCTGCGGCCCGTCCAGCATCACAGCCGGAACTAAACCAGAATCGCGCGAGGATGATTCATCCTCGGCTTCACCGAATGCGACAAGAATCGCAATTGCGTCGGCGGTGGCTACGGCGGCGGCGGAAGTGTCGGTGACGGAGCGCCTGACCGTCGCGATGTTAACTTGTACTGTCGTCCGCCGATGTGATATTTGCGGCAGCTTCAAAAAACTGCCCACCCCTCGGTTGAGCTAAGCAATAAAAGCGAACGCAGTCAGAGCGACAGTCAAGCGCCGATGGGATACGCCACGACGCGGACCTTGGAGCGGGTGGCGGCGGCGATCGGAGTACTGGAGTCGGCGCCGATTGAGTTTGAAAGCACCCGCGATGTCGCTGCCGGCGGTGTGTTGCTGGCCGTACCGGCCTTATTGGCGCAGGGTCTGCTGCGCCACCGTCCACAGAGCTACCAATTACCCAAAGGATTCTACGGCATCGACAGCATTTTTCTGTTGCTGGCGCTGATGGCGCTGACCTGCATTGGCTCGGTGGAACAACTGCGTTATCAAGCCCCGGGCGAGTGGGGCAAAGTGTTGGGTCTGGACCGCATTCCGGAAGTGCGCACGCTGCGGGAAAAAATCGAACGGCTATGTCAGGACTTGGGACGCGCCCTGGAATGCCCAACTGGCCAAGGAATGGTCTGATCACCACGCTGGGCAAGGAGGTGATTCCGTGGGTCGGAGAAGACCGCGCAGAAGACGGAGATCGAGCAGCGCTTAGCGCAAGATCCCCGCGCCCATTGGTTCACCGTAGTCTTTGATGGCGAAGGCTACAGCCCGGAATTCTTTGCGCAGTTGTTCGAAAAGCGTATTGCCGTTTTGACCTACCACAAATTTCCCAAAGAAGATTGGCCGGTGGAGCAGTTCACCGCCCATCGAGTCCAACTGGCGGGCGGCCAGGCCGTGACCCTGAAACTGTCCGAGCGCGGCACGCAGTTATCCAACCAGTTCTGGGTACGGGAAATTCGCAAGCTCACCGCCAGCGGGCATCAGACGGCGCTTGTCGACCACCAACTTTCAGGCCTCGATCGGGGCGCTGGCTGTGTCGCTCTTTGCCCGATGGTCGCAGGAAAATTTCTTTCGCTATGAGAGAGAACACTATGGTTTGGATCGGCTTGTGGAGTACGGAACCGAACTGATTCCTGAAACGGAAGTGGTCAATCCGCAGTGGCGCCAGCTCGACAGCCAGATCCGATCCAGGGCCGGACAATGCTATCGTCTGCGGGCCGAATTCGGCGCCTTGGCCTTATCCGAGGGTCTTTCGGAACCGGAAGTGCGGAGCTACGAACAACGCCAGGGACAACTGCAGGAAGAAATTCAGCAACTGGAGGTGGAGATCGATAACCTCAAACAGCAGCGCAAGCAGACCGCGCATCATATTCCGATCCAATCCCTACCCCAAGAAGAACGCTTCACCTGCCTGCGCACCGAGCGCAAGCACTTCCTCGACACCATCAAAATGATCGCCTATCGAGCCGAGACCAGTTTGGTTTCTTTGCTCCGGGAACACCTGGCGCGTTCTCACGATGCCATGAGAAGGAGGTCTGACATGTTTGCGATCTTCAAACCATCCGTCAGGACTGGCCCGACCTGCGAACGCAGTTTTCAGTGAAGAACCGCTTGACCGCACGGAAGAACCGCTTGACCGCACGCCGCCGCCGTCGTTCCAGCTGCCCGGGGCTTCCCTGCGGTCTCATGCTTCGAATCATCCCGAAGAAGAGGAGCTGATATGTCTATTATTTCTGCATCAACTGTTTATTACTTATGTACACGTCAATAAAGCTGAGGATCGTAAATGAAGAAGCGAACCACTTTCTGTTTACGCGGTGCATTGAACACATTGAAGGATGTGGAGTCCTTTCTCCTGTCCAGAGCCAGTCAAAGCTTCAGAACTTCGGTTGGCGGCGGGGATGATTGACGCGGCTGAATTTCAGCTGCAATGGCCACTCGAACAACGGAAAAAGGCGCTAGCTACAATTGATAAGTATGGGCCGAGGCTTCGATTGATCGGAGGTAGTATTGCCGCCTAACCTGTTTCACAAACCCAGTTCGAGAGCGGCAACACCGGAAATCGATCTTACGATCAAGAAGTTCCGGTTGATCGTCGGGATTCTTGCGTAGCCATGGTCGCTTCAGTCGCATACCTCTTCCTGCGACCCGCCACAGCCTGGGGCGATGCGTCATGCCATAGATAGCGGGCTACGTGCTTGCAGTCAGAACATTGATGCTGCAGCCGTTGTACTTTGGCGCGCGGACGCCCGCGTCGGGGTCAGTCGTGGAAGAAACCATACCAGTGCAGACATGGGGCGGCAGAAGGCGTGTACCCGATTGGGGAGAAGCGCTCATCCGCTGCGGCAGCACCTGTCACTCTGTCACAGCGACGGGTGCTGAAGGTGGCGTGCTCCCTGCGGAGAATCGCGCGGGTTGCGGCCGGTACCCGGTTCGAGTCCGAACGTGGAATTTCTTCAGGCGTTCCCCTAGCAGTTTCACGTGGATCGTGCGCCAGCCACGATTCGGATTCTGCTGGGGATAATAACTGAGCAAGTAAAGGTGGGCCAGATCGTCCCGAATGGATGCAAATGCCTTTTGCTGATCCCTCCAGTTTTTGGCGAAATAGGCTTTGCCTCCGGTGGCGGCGGTCATTCGCTCAAAGACAGCGGTCGACACAGGATCCAACCTCGCTTGCTGGGTACTGATCATGTAGACAGACGTCCCGGTGGACTGGGCTAACTCAGCCACATCTTCGGGGGGCACCGCGCTGGCGTTGTCTGGCCCGTTGGAGAAGACCACAATGACTTTCTTTCCCGTATGCAGGCTGGCATCCTTCACCGTCATGAGGAGGGCGTTGTAGAGCGCCGCGTCATCTCCAGCGACCGTGGCGCGCACCCCGTGCAAAACCTGAGAACGATCCCGCGTAAGAAGTGCGGAGCGAGAGAGATCACGGCTGTAGGAGTAGAAAGCAATCTGATCCGCGGTTTCCAGAGATCGGACAAAGTCGACAATTGCGTCTTGTGCAAAGACAAACTGCCGGTACATGTAATTGCTGGTGTCAAACAGGACGAATACATTGGCGCCCGCAACCAGTGAGCCGAGTGTTTCAGGCGGGTCCTTTGCCGACGCACCAGCTACCGAGCCTTCTTGCGTATTGGGGGATTTACTCTCCGGCCGCGCCGTGTCCACGAGACTGCGAGTAGGTTCGTTTCCCTCGGCGAAGGTGGCGATTCTTTCGGGAATACCATCCTCGGTAATCGCGAAGTCCTGAGGACGTAGGCCGGTGACATAATTGCCCTTACTGTCCGTCACCGCCACATTCAACTGAACGAGGTTCACAACCACCTGAATGTGGGACTCAGTTTCCTGGGCCGCCGTCCGAGTTTCAGGAGCAACGGACAGAACCAGCAAGGAGCAGCAGAATGAAAGAAGTAGATGCCGTTTTAGCATAACTTTTACACGCGGTCCTGCTCACGAGCTGCTCAGAATCTCGCGTCCTTCCTCAATGGGATTTCTCCGTCAGGGACGCCGTGTCACTAACTTGTAGAGGTGCAATTTTGCCCAGACGAAATTCCTCCCCGGTTTCTCGCATGGCGCGAAGGACTGCCGGCCAATCCTCCAAGTCGGTGGCGAAGATCCTTGCGATCATGCGATGGGTAAGTTCGGGTACGAGACGGTTCAGCACCACCGGCGGGTAACCCTTTTCATCGATTAAACGAGCCCAGTATAAATTGGTGGAATCCCAGGACTCAGCCAACAAACGGCTGGAGTAGCCCGAGAAGGAGGGGAAAGGTTTTAAATTCAGCAATTCCGGTTTGTAGCTCCGCGCTAGCACAGGATGCGGCACACCGAAATCCTGCGACAAACGCTGCCAGGTCACCTCTGCGGGGTGGTGCACGGACAAGTCTTGCAGTTCTTTGCCGGCTGCGCCCCAGAATTCCATATTTCCGGGGAATCTCTGGCTGAATTCAGCGGTGAGAAAAACCGTTTCTGACGGCATGATGCCAGGAAGCATATCTTTCAGATGCCCCGTGCTCAAGGCTGTCTCCAGGCGTGAAAGCCTTTGGGGGGCCATACGCTCGGATAGAATATCAAGCAAGTTGTGTCGCAGCTTCTCATCCTGCTGGGCGGCGGCTAGAAGGTCCTCTCCGGCCTGCTGGTAAAGCGCAACCGCGTGAAGCTCGGTCCCAGTGACATTCCACCATCGGGGCAAGATGGCGCTGGTCAGAAGCCAGGGTACCATTTCTTTCCAGATAAGGGCCTGCACATTTTCCGGAGCGATAAAGTCCTCCTCCGCAACCGCAAGAACGTAAGGCAGATCGGAAAGAGAACCTACTAGATGGACACCACCCCCCGCCGCGGCGCCGGCCCCAAACAACTCCGGCGCCTGCCACACTAGCTTGTACCCGAGAACGGTCTCGCCCGAGAAATCATGAGACCGGACGAACAGAGGGTTATTGTGAAGAATCTCAGAACCCGGCGGCTCATAGTAGGCATAGTTGAGGCCCACCAACGTGTCTCGCACGAAGGGGACGAGCTGGCCACGGGCCTCCGCCAATCTGGCAGGGGAGAACTGGGATTTGATCAACTTCGTCAAATCGGTCCGCATCTGCAATTCCGTATGGCGGTTGTTGTAAATCCCTGGCGCCCATTCCGACCGTTCCCTGCTTTTGAAAATCGGCTGTGGCATTTCGAATTCCTGCAACTCGGCCGCCAATGGAAGCAGACTGCTATCCTCCGCCTTCCCCTGTGCCACTGCATTCAAGCCCTCACCGAGAGCCAATAAGGTGTCGAGGGAAACCAGGCGTTGCCCATCCAGGACGGAACCTATTTTGTTGGCCACGTCGCGGTGCACCTGCTGTCCCGCGGGAGTCGTTTGAGGTGGACCTGCCAGGAGATCTATGATTTCGTCCTGCGAGCCATCAGGTTTGCCGGTCGCAGCCTTCAGAACTTCGCGGAGTGAATCACGGCTTGTGTCGAAGAGCTGAGCGGCCGACAGATTCTTGCCAAAGGGGCTAATGAGACGCTGCCAGGACTCATTCAGCATTGGATTCGGAATCTGTCCCTGCCGCGCCAGGATTTGCCACAGACCGACAGTGCTTTCAAGGATCCCCATTGCGTTTCCGCGCATGGTGAGATTGGGAATTCGGTCCACGGCCTCGAGTACCTCAACAAACCGCTGGATGGAAGCATCGTTTAAGTCGGGGAATTCGGAAAAAATCAGAAATTGATTGCTGAATTGCTCGAACTTGCTGGCCAGCAGGCGGACAGTCTGGGGAGTGAGCCGTTGCGAGGCGGAACGCTCGGCGTCGAGCTCGCTCAACGAGAGATAGAGTTCCAGGGGCCCATGTTCAGTATCCAGACGGGAAAGACCAAACATGGTTGCGACCAACTGGTCAGGGCTGTTGCAGCAATCTGTTCTTTTAGCCCAATAGCGAACGATTTTCGCATAGCCCTTCTGGCGAAGGATTTGTTTCCACAGCTCCAGATTCCCGGGAACAGTGGGTTCGCCATTCGGTTCCCAGTGGAGGCTGGTGACCAGCAGCAACAGCCCGGGATTGGGCCTGAATATGGGTCGGTAAGCGTTCGGTTCCTGGCTCTGCCCGCGGAGCGCTGAGTAAAAAAGCGGCAGCCGGCGAGGGTCAGTGAAGTAAGCCTGCTGCGTGCGGCCCGCGCGGGAAAGGGCGTCAAAATAGGCGGCCAGCCAGCCCTGATCCTTGGCCAGTAAGCGCGCTACAAACTCTGTGGGCACATCTGGACTCCCGCCCACCAGGTTCCTCCAGGCGGGTTCTGCCGTCGGTCCTCCGGGAACCACGATTCGTCCCGATCGCATATAAATGTAGCTGCCGTAAAAATCCAGCACGGCTGCAAACGGTATGAGCTTTTTCAATCCCGACGATTTTTCTAAGGCGATTCTGGTGTCGGGATCCATCCGTGACGCTGCCCAATAAAAGCGCGCCAGAGCGGGATCATGCAGCAGCAAGTCAATGGGATCTTTGCTTTTTGTGCTGCTTGCCTTTGTAGCCAACTGGCTGAGGTTCTTGAAAAGAAGAGGCACCCGCGACTGAGGAAACGAGTAGGTGAAGGGCTGGCCTCGCCGAAGGCTGTCCTCCAGGTCAACCAGCGGGAATCCCGAGTCGATTGTCAGAAAGGCCCTTTCAGCGTCGGCAGTATCCAAGATGGTGTCTTGTCCACAGTCTCGCCGAAAACGATAGCCTAGTACCTTGAGCAGGACCCCGGCGTCGGCGCAACCAGAGACACGAATGACGGCCTCTGGACCGGCCAGCACCTGCAATGCTCTTGCCTGCTGGACATATCGCCTCAACAGCACCAGAAATTCAGTCACGCCCTGAGGATTTTGATGCCAGCCCGCATAACCCTGCATGGCTGCGTTGCGCGCCAAAAGCGGCAGCACTTCCTCAGGCGATACCTTCTGACTGATAGCCGCCATACGCAGGAAGGAGGCCAAGGGGCCTGGTATGGTCGCGGTTGCCACCGGGGACTCCGCTTCCGACGCCTGTGACGCAATAGCGGGAGGCATTCCCCACAACGGGCGGGGGAAAGAGGAGCTGATACAGAGGAACGCCACAAGGACATTTGCCGTCACGTATAGAGGAGATTTCATGGCTGGAACCCCACGATCTTAGAGGCGGCTGCCAGGACAAATCTGTGCACTGTTAAAGCACCGAAAGGTTTCCCGTTCGTCTGGTTCGAGTTATCGAACCCGGAGAATCGGATTCCACCTCATCGGCTGGCAGAATCCATTGTCATCTGTTCGCCTATCTCTAGCCCGAACACTCATGGTTGGTCAAGATACCCCATCCCGCACATTAATCCAAGACCTATTCACGGCAAAAAAGCCCGTTCATGGTCTTTAGAATCCCCGCTACGCCCTGGGAATGTTGATGCTCTAAGGACCAGGGCGTAATCAAGAATCGCCGTATTCGATTCTGACTCATGCCCATGAGTCAGATAGCCTCATAGCGCGGCTAAAAGGTTACAACTGATTCTGCAGGACCCATAATATCGGGAGATTCAACGAATGGCGCGCTCGCGCCACATGTCCATCGCAGAATGGGTCCGGCGAGCACTCGATTTCGCAAAACGCCGAGAACCCCTGGGCAGCATCGGGAAAAAGCTGGAAGTCATCCGTGCCGCGTCTCAGCATGACTACCCTGTCGGCGACCTTGACGGCATGCTTGCCGAAACCGGGTCCGGGTACGGCCTAGTGCGCGCCCATGATTCTGGTCGACTCGAATATTCCGATGTACCTCGTCGGCGCACCCCATCAGCACAAGGCTAATGCCCAGCGCCTGCTGAACGACTGGTAACCGAGCGCCAACGTCTCGTTACTGCTGCCGAAGCCTTGCAGCAAATCCTTGATCGGCTATGTCGCAATCGATCGCAGGGACGCAATCCAACCGGCTTTCGATGCCCTGCTCGGCATATGTAGATGAGGTTTGGCGGTCGATCGCACAGTGGTGGAGCGCGCAAAGCAGATCGTGCTGGAGTATCGACAACTCTCTGTTCGCGACGCAGTGAATTCTGGCGAGGGGAGTGCTCGCTTTCATCGTGTATGAGGCAACTCCCCGAGATCCGCTGGTATTAGGTGGTGGTGGTGGTGTAGCTATGGCGTGGGCCTATTGGCTACCTGGATTCCAGCGCAACGCGCGCTGTCGATTGATCCGATTGATATTGCTTCGCGAGGAGTGAATGTGAATTGCCCGGTACAGAATCAAATAGGTTCTTAGACTGCGAAGATGAAGCCGCGCGTCTACAACTACGTCCTCCTGTCATGCCGAGAACTTTCTTGGGATGCTTCAGCTCGCCTCATCTCTGATTCTGCTGAGGTATTAATGCGACGAGTTGTAGGCTTCTTGAACCGCTCCGCATGTCATAACCGCTGGTCTTAGTACTTTGGTCACTTTCGATATCCCCCTTTCGTCTCTAGCATCTTCTTCAGCCAGATTACCGGGGGTTTGAGGATCTACCGAATCTGGAGAAAAAAGTCCCGGGAGACACTATGACCAACTTAATTCGCGATTTGTGGAGAGACGAACAGGGCCAAGATATCGCCGAGTACGCCGTGATGCTCGCCGTAATCCTCGTGATCGTTGTCGGCACGGTCCGACTGATTGGCTCCAAATCGAACACTGTCTTCTCGAACGTAGCGAGTTCGATCCAATAGGGGCGAGTGAGTTCGTTGCAGGGCGGTCAGGGATGACCGCCGAATATGAGCCGGATCGGGCGGGAATAGCTCCCCGCCAAAGTCGGGGAGCCTGCGAGTGCCCTGCGCTCGGTCCGAAACAGCCCACCCCACTCCCTTCGGGCATTCGTCCGCTGAATGTACTCTAGGAGCCGGCGTGCGGCCGTGTGCCTTCGCTTCGACTGGGTTGCTGCTCAGACTTCGCTCGCATGTGCCAGCGGCGGTAAGAATCGAGCAACCTACGAAGTTCTTTCCGTGGCATGTACCAATGGGCGCCCGTGGAGTCCCACACGTAAATCTTCTCGGTGTTGAGTGGCAGCCAGCCAGTTCGATCGAGCGCTTCTTCGAAGAACTTGCGTCTCGCGAGCATTTTCGGGGTATCACAAGGGAAAAAGTAGTGGCTGGGATCGGAACCTTTCGTCCGTTGGACGGCAACACCTTGCACCAGGACAGGTTTTGATCCGACGTTGGTCACACGGACAGCGAGTACAGGGGGTAAGTGAGGCTGCCTGGAATCCCCTCGGTAAATCGCCTCGACCTTCAGGCGTCCCTTCAAACGAACGGCGCGAAGGAGATTCCAGATGAGAACCATGGTGGCGGCGATCGCACCCCACCAAGCCGCGACATCGCTCGGCGAGACATGGCGGATCGAATCGGTCAGCCTTCCAAGCCAGGATGGAATCATACCTAGTGTCTAGGTTGCGCCCTTTGACGCCCGTCCTCCGAGCTCTCTGTAGCTGGCGCAACGTAACAAATCCTAAATGTAGCACTTGGCTCTTCCATGCCTGCATCCTTTATCCTACGTAGGGATAGGAC
>Ga0209804_1002426_pt1 | contig 11220 bp, 14 predicted proteins | sample GraSoiAngelo_139_FD_185896 | JGI IMG/M metagenome (GOLD analysis project Ga0209804, IMG submission 185896) | Grasslands soil microbial communities from the Angelo Coastal Reserve, California, USA - 14_0929_12_20cm (SPAdes) (version 2) | ecosystem: Environmental > Terrestrial > Soil > Grasslands ... | reverse complement strand
GTCGCGTTCTTGACGGGGTATCCCCCGTACCGTAAAATCGCGTTGCCGGGCGGGCGCGTAGCTCAGGGGTCAGAGCGCTTCCTTGACACGGAAGAGGTCCGAGGTTCAAGTCCTCGCGCGCCCACCATGCTCCCAGTTGCACCGGACTGCACGAGGTTGCTCCCGTCCTTGTTTTCCAAGGGTTCTGCGGCTTCGGCCGACTGCACCGGACTGCACCCCCCGGCATACCCGATATAGAGAAGGAGATCACCATGAGGGAATCGGACCTGGTTGTACTGACTAGAGACCTGATGGATCGCGGCCTACGAGCAGGGGATATCGGGACAGTAGTGTTAGTTCACCGGGGAAGCGCCGGATACGAGGTCGAGTTCTCTACTCTAGCCGGCCAGACTCTAGCAGTCGTGACCCTGCGTGCCGGAGATGTCCGATCGGTAGGCGACCGTGAGATTGCTCATGCACGGCAAGTGGCATAGATCCGTGTGTGATGTGTTGTGGTTGGAAACGCTCAATATCGTGGAGTATAGGCTCGAAAATGAAGGGCACCAGCAGAAAGGAACGGATGACGTCTGTTAGCTCTCCTTTCCTGGTTGGCGCCCTCTGGCTATTTAATCTACCCCTATCCGGCACTTTGAACAGCGTCTTGAAGCAGGCGCATTAACGAGGAGGTCAATTAAAAGGTGTATCGTTTTCTAGTGGTCATTGAAAGGGCAGACAAGAACTTTTCAGCTTATTTGCCAGATCTGCCTGGTTGTGTTGCGACTGGCGAGACTCGCGAGGAAGTTGAGCAAAACATTCGTGAGGCAATTCAAATGCACGTACAGGGATTGCAGGAAGACCACTTGCCGATTCCGAACGCTGAATCCATCGCTGAGTACATTGTCGTACACTAAGCCCGTTAGGCATCCGCGCACATCTGTAGAAGATCGTAAGCTCCGAGCGTGACGAGATCGCGGCATCTTGCGGGACCTCTTGATACTATTACCACTCCAAGGATGAACGCTCTTTGCCCCGAGGAGGCTTGAGACAATGCCGCGGCGCACCGAGCCAGAGACCCCGTCGCTGAAGTGGATCCATCGCATTAGGGAGCGACAGTACAAGAAGACGAAAGGATTGCCGCTTGAGGCTTGGCTGAGGGCCGTTGATGTAGATAAGGCGGTTCAGTCTCTGCGACGACTGGGCTTGAAGGTAAATAGGCCCACGAGGAAGCGGTCGGTTCGTTCGCGAGACTAGCTCCCGCGTTCACGCTCGAGATGCTGGATGGAAAAACCTTAAACCTCGTCGGGTACAAGGCTCCCCTGTCACCCTGTTCTAGACTCCCTGGTGACCGATCTGCAAAGGGGGCTTCAGTTCCCGGTCAACGCGGCAGGAATCATGGGGCGCGATGTATTCTGGCTTGCCAGTAGCCGGGTCGGCGCTTGCCATGGGCCACCGCAAGTACCTCGACCTCGCCATCTCGCAACCGGTAGACCAGGCTGAAGGGAAACAGGGGGAAAAGGTAGCGCCGAGCGCGAGCGCCGTATCGTGGCCACCGGTCCGGGGCTGTGGCTACGGCTTCAACGGCATGCCGCAGTTCTTCGCGGAAACCGCGCGCTGCAACCAGGCTGCGCTGCGTGTACCATTCGTAGGCTGCTGCTGCTTCCTCGGCGGCCGCCGGGTGGAACTTAACGGCTGTTGGGGGCACTCGAGCCGCGGTACAGTCGCGTTCTCAGTTCACTCCAAGGGATGGGTTTGACTGCGCCAGAGTCGAGTTCGGCCATGCGATGCTCGATTTCGGCGACCCACGCTTGTTCGACACCTTCCTCTGATTCGGGGTCGAGACTCTCGATCAACAGGCCCGTGAGGGCGACGCGCTCGTTCGGGTCGAGCCTCATGGCTTCTTTAAAGAGGTCTCGTGCTGATCTCGTCATATCTCGATGCTCCCACCTCAATAGGTGTTATCCTTAAAACTTACGGGTCCGACAATGTGCTTGACCCTCCGGACTCTGGATACATCCTACAGCCGGCGGCATCGGAACACAAGGTCTAACCCCCGTACGTTCACCGAACACCACCTCGAATCCGATGGGCACACCGAAGAGGTCCGAGGTTCAAGTCCTCGCGCGCCCACCAATCCTCTATTGGGCCAGTGCGCTTCGCTTAGTGTTTGCAAAGTGACCATCAGCGAAGGCGCCGGCACGAGCCGTGATGCCCCCTAAGTTCGGCAACACAGTTTTGAGGCATCAGTTCGTCGCTCGGTGACACTATTTGTGCACAGATCGGAGACTTGCATCCATCATGAGAGATAGTGTACACTTGTTGTGTACAGTTTAACTCTGCTGGGGTGCGTCGTGAGGAAAGTCAATGCGAGGGATGCCCGGGCCGGCCTCCCGGCTCTTTTGAATAGAGTGGCGAGGGGAGAGGCGATCGTGATTCAGCGGCGGGGGAAGGCGGTGGCTCGGCTCGTGCCTCCTGTCCGGTCGCGCATGCCTTTGCCGGACCTCACCGCTTTCAGGGCTTCGATCCGAGTTAAAGGCGAGCCCATGAGCACGACCGTAGTAAAGGCAAGACGTGAGGAGCGCTATTGATTTACGCCGACACAAGCGTCCTCGTCCCATACTATTTTCCTGAGCCTATCAGCAGTCGTGTTCAGCGATTCTTGCAGGAAACATCCGGGATCGCGCTGAGTGACCTTGGGGAAGTGGAGTTCTTCTCTGCTCTGGCCCGCAAGGTCAGAGAGCGAGAACTCCCGCGTGAAGACGCTCGTCGAATCGCGGCCGTTTTCATTGGACATCTCGAGGGTGGAGCATATACCCGACTTGAGCTGGATAGAGCCACGTACCAGATTGCGCGGGGCTGGATCAGCGGATTTGATGTCCCGCTCCGCACCCTTGATGCATTGCACCTTGCCGTTGCAGCTACGGGCGCGCTGCCTATCGCCACAGCCGATGCCGGACAGGCTCGTTCGGCGGCATCGCTGGGCCTACGTGTCACCTACATCGGTCCTGGGCGCCGTGCCCCAAAGAAGTGAGGGTATTCGGCGAGGGGTGGTCTCTGATAGCTGTTTGCAGGGCATAGTATCGGGGAAGTCTTATCACGGAGGTGTTGGGATGTATCAACAAGGACAGCCCGCGATCAAAAAGGATACGTGGCTCATTCTCGTCACTGCGGCAAGCCTGGTGATCGCAATCGCGTCTCTCCTGCTCGTCGCGCGGACCCGCGCGGAGCTCCGGCAGGGTATCACGACCCATGCCCTCGTGCTGATCACGCCCGAAGGCCGGATGCGACTCGGCGTGCTACCGGGCAATGCCGTGGGGCTCCGCATCTACAGCCCCGCCGGACGGGAACGCCTCGGGTTAGGCGTCACCCCCAAGAAGAACGCCGGATTCTCCGTGTACGATGCGAACGGCAGGCAGCGCTTCCACCTCACATTTTCCGATAAGTCCGGACGTTCCGAGTTCAAAGTCGTGCAGTGAGGCAAGACCCGGCCGGCGGTCGGGCGGGCTCGGAAACTGCTCCATGTGGGTCAATGACGACCGCGAGGAGCTCGATGCGCCCTCCGGGGGTCTGCTGACCGTTATCCGGCGCGCTCCACCTCCACCGTCGCATCGAAGGCGGCCTGGCCCGCCGAGAAGTCGAAGATGTCCACGGCGTCGTCGGGGATCGACGGTTCCCCAGAGGTGAGGCGGTTCAGCCCTGTCCAACCGTCGCGCATCCACACGGTCCCGGACGGGATGCGGCCGGTGACGTGCGCGCGCGCCCGGAACTCGCCCCGATCGTTGAAGATGCGGATCGGTGCGCCATCCTCCAGGCCGCGTGCCGCGGCATCCGCCGGCGAGACCCACAGCTTCGGCTCCGGATCGGCCCGCGCGAGCGTGGGGAGCGCCTGACCGTGGTCGTAGAAACCGTGAAACTGGGTCAGCGTTCTGCCCTGGCGGAAGCTTAACGGGTAACGGTCGGACCCGGGCAGCGGCACGTACACCGGCAGGGCTGGAAGCCCGAGGGACCTCGCCCGCTCAGAGTAGAACTCGACCTTGCCCGAGGGCGTGGGGAAGACGCGGTCCGGGTGGGCGACGTGGGAGATGCGCAGGGCGCGAATCCCGCCCTCGGCGCGCAGCGCGGCGACGGTCGCGCGGCCTGTGGCCGGATGATCGAGGATCGCGTCGATCGGCCCCTCGTCGGTCTCCCACGGGAAGAAGTCTACGAGGTTCAGGCGGCGTGCCAACTCCCGGAGCATCCACGTGAGCGACCTCGCTTCGCCGGGCGCGTCGAGGATCTTCGGCATCAGGTAGAGGTGGGTGTTCGTGCTTTTGCAGCCCAGCTCTTCGAGCCACGAGGTCGCGGGGAGGACCACGTCGGCAAAACGGCGGGCCGTGTCGTTCATGAAGAGGTCGTGCGTAACGACGAGGTCGGTCCGGACCAGGCCCGCGGCCACGTGCTCAGCGTCGGCGAAGGATGAGAGCATGTCCGTTCCGAGGAGGAAGAGGACGCGGACGCGGCCATCCAGCAGGGCACCGGTGATCCGGGGCATCTGGTTTGGGAGGTAGCGGCCCGGCGGCCGGCGCGTCACGGCAGCGATGTTCCCCAGCGCCTGGCCGTGACTCGCGCCCCCATGGCGCGGGCCGAGGCCCCCACCCGGGACGCCGAGGTTCCCCGTGAGCGCAGGCAGGCACGCGACGGCCCGGGCGCCCTGCCAGCCGTTCGCGCCCTTGTGCATCGAGCTGCCCCCGAGCAGGATCATGGCGGGCCGCGTCGTCGCGTAGCGGCGGGCGAGCGCCACGATCCGATCGGCCGCGAGCCCGGTCTCACGCGCCGCCTGCTCGAGGGAATACGTCCTCACGTGCTCGGCCAGCCGATCGAAGCCGACCGTGTGCGCGTCGACGAACCGGCGGTCATAGAGCCCCTCGCCGACGATCACATGCATGAACGCGAGGGCGAGCGCGGCGTCCGTCCCGGGCCGGATCACGAATACCTCGTCCGACTGCGCCGCCGCCTCGGTGTGCCGTACATCGATCGTGACGACCCAGGCGCCGCGCCGCTTTGCCGCCGAGAGATAGCGGCCGGTGTTTGGCTGGCTTGCCAGGTTCGCCCCCCAGAGCAGGATCAGGTTGGCGTGCGCGCCCATGTCCTCCTTGGTGTTCGTCTCGAGGGGACCCGTCAGCCCGATCCCGAAGCCTCCGAGGCCCCAGCAGATCATCGCCGGGTGCCACCACTGACAGCCGTAGAAGTTGGCAAAGCGGCGCAAGAGCTGAGAGGCGATGCGCGTCCCGTAGTTATTGGCGAAGTGACCGTGGCCCTGCCAGAATCCCACCGCTTCCCGTCCAGCCGTCTGCATCCGCGCCACGACGAGGTCGAGCGCCTCATCCCAGCTCGCCCGCCGCCAGGCGTCGTCCGTTCTCCGGTCACGGACCAGCGGGAAGAGCACCCGCTTCGGATTCCCGATGATCTCCTGCGAGGCCTGCCCCCGGATGCAGAGGAAGCCTTGGCTGTCCGGGTTCTCGGGATCGCCCTTCACGCCGACGAGATGCCCGTCCTCCACGTCCACCAGCATCCCGCAGAGCGTCGGGTGGCAGTTCATGGGGCACATCGTCCGGATCGTGCGGCGCGCGGAGGCCATGGCGTTTCTCCTTTCAGGAGGCCCCCTTCCCGGCTTCGCTCAGAATGGTGAGCGCTGTTTCGGCTTCGCCTTCGACGGTCGCCCAATCTCTTCCATCGCTGATGTCGTGTCCCCCGTGTTGGGTCGTCTCGTAGATCAACTTCAGCGCAGACTGCACCCGCGCGACCTCGTCCTTCGGGAGGAGGTTGGATCTCACGTCAGCGGGACCACCGGCGCCGGGTCTGATCTCGCTGAGGGCCTTGAGGGCGTCCTGATAGGCGCGCCGGCGCTCGGTGTAGACCTCAATTCGGGTCGTGGCCTGCCGCACATTGCCGCGCGCTTTCTTTGCGAGCACTTTCCGCGCCGTGGCGATCTGGGCGCCGCACCGGGTGATCTGGTTCTCGAGGTGCCGTCTGACGCCGTCCACGTCACTGAACGTCGGTTTCATCGCGTCTCCCCCCCGATTCGCAAGATGACCGCCCGGTGGCAAAGTCGACGCGATCGAGCGCGACCACCCCGGGGAAGTCACCTGAGAGTTCCGGTTTGGCGCGCGCACTCCTCCCATGAAGGGCGCGCAGGCTCTGTGATCGTTCCAGCCGTACCCGGCGGACCGGCGCCGGCGGAATGAGCAGAAAAGGGAGCACGGAGCCTCGGGAAGTCCAGGAACGCGGTGAACCGGCGCCGAAAGGGCGGTCCATGGGAGAGCCACCGGCCGACAGCGCCTACGTTGGAGCGCTCTGGGAGCATCCAACCCTCTGCGTCGCCCTGTTCGGCGTTCAGTTCCTGAGCGAAGAGGGCCGGCGTCTGTACGAGGAGTCCGGCATCGAGCGCGAGATGTGGCAGGCCCTGGAGGCGGCCCGCAGCGACGGATTGCTGCTGAATCGCCCGCTGATGAGTCCGGAAGGACCGGTCCTCATGCAGTACTGGCAGTCGTACGAGGCTCTCGACCGGTGGGCCAGGCAACAGCCGCACTCGCGGTGGTGGCGGTGGCTCCTGGAACACGAGGGGAGGATTGGCTTCTACCACGAGATCTATCAGGCGAAGACTGCCGAGGCCATCTACGAGCGCGGCACCCGCCCGGTGGGTCCGGCGCTATTTACCGCCCTCCAGCGCGTCAAGGCCGGGGAAGGCCATTCCCGAGCGCGCCAACAGCGTTTCCTCGAAGCGCCTCCCGGGTCCTGACCGGCCGTCCGTCCGGGGCTCCGGGTCCAGGAACATGCGTCCTCCTGAAGCGGTATTATACGCGTAATTTCCCTGGCAGAAACCCCGGCCAGCCCTTGCTTTTCAAGCGGTTCCTAGGATATTATCATCTTCGGCCGGCTCGTGGACGGGGACGGATCCGAGGCTCAGATCCTCGTGCACCCCACGAGGCGTTAGATTCTCAGAGGAGGTCCGTGATGCGCGGGGAGGATCTGCTCGACGAACAGGTGTACGGTCAGGCCAGGACAGACCAGTTCGTCCACGCGCAGGCCAGGGCCGCCGGGGTCTCGCGGCGGCGCTTCCTTGAGCTCGCAGCCGCCGGCGCAGGCGCGGCGGCGATCGGAGGGCTCCGCCCGCGGGCGGCCTCCGCTCAGGCCCCCAGCGATCTTATCGTCAAGCCGACTCCCCCGGAGTTCTTCAACGAACTCGGCAGCAACAGGGAGATGCGCTGGGAAGTCATGTATTCGCGGGGGTACGTCGTCCCGAACGAGTTGTTCTTTGTCCGCAACCACAGCCGGACGGCGCGCCTCGACGCGGCAACCTGGCGGCTGCGGGTCGAGGGATCCGGGGTGGAGGAGCCCCGGGAGTTCACCTACGATGAAATCCTCGGCCTCCCGTCGGTGTCGGTGATGCGGTTCATCGAGTGCGCCGGAAATGGCCGGAGCTTCTTCGAAGCGTCGTACGGGAACAAGGCGCAGGGCGGGCAGTGGAAGCTGGGGGCGATTGGGGTGGCGGAGTGGACCGGTGTCCCTCTGCGCGAAGTGCTGGATCGGGCAGGGCTGCGGCGCTCGGCCCAGGACGTGATGCCCGAAGGCCTGGACGAGTTGAAGGTGCGCCGGCCGATGCCCATCGCAAAGGCGCTGGCCGACGATACGCTCCTCGTGTACGCCATGAACGGGCAGACCCTGCCGATGGACCACGGCTTCCCCCTCCGCGTCCTGGTTCCCGGGTGGATCGGCGTGGCGAATATCAAGTGGGTCGGACGGATCGAGGTCTCCGAGCAGCCCCTGTTCTCCGCGTGGAATACCGAATCGTACATTCTGGTCGGCCCTCAGTACAAGCGGAACCCTCCGGCCAAAGGCCCGGCACTCACGCATCAGAATGTGAAGAGCGCGTTTGAGCTGCCGTGGAATGGCGAGGTGCTGGCAGGGCGGACCCTCCTGCGGGGGAGGTCCTGGTCCGGCGAGGGGAAGATTTCGAAAGTGGAAGTCAGCCTGGATCGCGAGATCACGTGGCAGACGGCGCGTCTCAGGGAGCCCAACATCCCGCGCGCCTGGGTCCGATGGGACCTGGACTGGGATGCGCAGCCCGGTGATTACAGCCTGCGGGCGCGGGCGACCGACGAACGGGGGACCAGGCAGCCGGTCATCGTCCCGTGGAACGACCAGGGCTACTTGTACGGCGCGGTCGTCAAACACCCCGTGACGGTGCGATGACTCGAAGGATCGCGGTCACGGTGCCGATCGTCGCCTTCCTGGCGGCCGGCGCGCTCTTCGCTCTTGCGCGTTCGGGGGCCGGCGCTCCGCGTTCGGTGGGGTTGATCGAAAAGGAGTTCCTCTTCACCCCCAAAGACATTGTGGTAGGGATGGGCGGGATCGCGTTCGTCGTCGACAATCAAGGCGAGATCGACCACAACTTCGTGCTCGAGGCCCCCGGAGGGAAGACGGTCGCGCAGATCGACACCATCGCTCCCGGCCAGACAGGCAGGGTCACAGCCACGCTGCCTCCCGGGACCTATACCATGTACTGCAGCCTGCCCGGCCACAGGGATGCCGGGATGGTGGCGACGCTTCGCGTTGGCCCCTAGCCTAGACTCGCTTAAGGGGCGGGGTCGACCGTCACGGTCGCATCTGCAGCGCCGGACTTGAGGATGCCGGTAATCGCCTCGACCGAAGATTGAGGATACGGGCCGAGCTGGAGCATGTAGGCAGGCCCTCCCCGAACGACCCACACATCGTATCCTTGGGCTGTGATGCGCTGCGAGAGGGCTTCCGCGTCTTTCTGGGAGATGAAGGCGCCGAAGAGCAACTGGGCCGTGCCGCCGGCCAGCGGCTCGAGCTGGCCGCGGAAGCCGCGGCCGGCCAGGGCGGCGCCGAGATCCTCGGCGACGTTCCGGGGCAGGGGTTCGGACACCACCCGGAAGACCGGGCCTGTTTGAGTGCTGATCGTCGGCGAGAATCCCCCGGCTGTAAGTTGCTTGGCGATGGCCGACGCGCGATCGCGATCGAAGACCGGGCCGACCCGAACCGCGTAGAGAGGGGTAGTGATGACGGGTGCGGGTTTGGCGGGTGGGGGCGTCGAGGCCTGCGGCGCTGGGGCGGGCGGCGGCGCGGTCGGGCGCGCTGGGGCCGCCGGCGGTAGCGCAGCCTGTGGGGCTGGCGCCGGCGGGGGGGGCGCGGCCTGCGAGGCTGAAGTCGCGTCCACTGTCACGGTCGCAGTTGGGGCGCCGGACTTGAGGATACCGGTAATCGTCTCGACCGAAGATTGAGGATACGGGCCGAGCTGGAGCATGTAGGCAGGCCCTCCCCGAACGACCCACACATCGTATCCTTGGGCTGTGATGCGCTGCGAGAGGGCTTCCGCGTCTTTCTGGGAGATGAAGGCGCCGAAGAGCAACTGGGCCGTGCCGCCGGCCAGCAGCTCGAGCTGGCCGCGGAAGCCGCGGCCGGCCAAGGTGGCGCCGAGATCCTCGGCGACGTTCCGGGGCAGGGGTTCGGACACCACCCGGAAGACCGGGCCTGACTGAGTGCTGATCGTCGGCGAGAATCCCCCGGCCGCGAGTTGCTTGGCGATAGCCGATGCGCGATCGCGATCGAAGACCGGGCCGACCCGGACCGTGTAGAGAGGGGTAATGGTGACGGGTGCGGGTTTGGCGGGTGGGGGCGTTGAGGCCTGCGGCACTGGGGCGGGCGGCGGCGCGGTCGGACGCGCTGGCGCCGGCGCCGGTAGCGCGGCCTGTGGGGCTGGCGCCGGTGCGGGGGGCGCGGCCTGGCGCACCGCAGCCGGTGGGGGCGGCGGGGCCTGTGGGGCTGGCGCCGGCCGCGGTGGCGCAGTCTGGCGCTTTGAGACCGGCGGCGCGGCCTGACGCTTTGCGGCCGGGGTTGGCGGAGGTGTCTGCGGCCCGCTGGGTTTGACCGGGTGCGCTGCGGGCGGCGGGAGTTTCCCGCTGGGAGAGACGGCATCTACCGGCTGAGGGACTGCCGGTGGTGTACTCGCCTGGATGGACTTCCGGAGCGGCAGCGGAGGAGAGGCCGCCTCGCTGGGAGCCTCGATCTCCTGAGCCGCCCGCTCGCTTGCAGCGACCAGCATGATCATCGCCAATCGCGTATAGTGCTCCTTTGTGTCTGTTCCTCGCCTGATGGCATCCTCGTATACCGCTACCTGCCGGCGTAGTTCGCTTGGGTCGTCACCGGCCATCCCCCTTCGTGCCGCCACCAATCCTCGCATGGCATCCTGGTCCTCCGGGTCGGTAGACAGGATTCCCAGGAAGACGTCTTGGGCTTCATGGGCGCGGCCCTCGTGCAGCAACTGCCAGGCCTCCACATTCTGGGCTGAAAGCGTCGTCCCCGGGTTCCCCGGAGGAGGTAGAGGAGCGGGGGCGGTGGTTTCCTTGGGCACGGCGGGGGCCACCGCGCGTTCCTTGACGGCGGATCCCCGGATGATAAAGGTGATCGTGATCCCCAGGAGAAAGGCAAGCGCCGGTACAATGATTTTTCGCACGGTTAACTCACGGGGAGGGAGGGAAGATGGTTCTCCTGCGCAACGAACCACAGCATGTCTGATCCCCCCCGGCGAGAACCTGCTGATGCCAAAAGACTTCCGGACAGGGTCTCTGTTCCCGCCGCCCTGATCTCCAGACCCGACTTCCACCATGGACTCGTGAACACCTTCCGTTGATGAGCCTCTTTGGGGCTGTAGTTGTCTCGCATCCAGTCAAATGGGCAGGGCGACCGACTCCTTCACCTGATAACGGGACATCCTCCTTTTGGAGGGGGCCGTCCGGAGGCCGTCCCAGGGCACTCTCCGAAGGCTCTCGTGGGGAAAGGAGAGGGAAGATGCACGTCGTCCGCTGCGAGTCGCCCCAGGCCTTCCTGGGCCGCGCTGAGGCCTTCCTGCTCGCGGACGAGGCCTGCCACAACCTGCTCCTGGGCGTCCCGGCGATCCTGATGGCGCGGGGCGCGAAGCCGGCTCCACCGCCCTACTTCGCGGTGGTCGTGGATGCCGGTGAAGTCGTGGCCGCTGCCATGATGACCCCGCCACACCAGTTGGTCCTATCTCGGACGGAGCGCCCGCGGGCTTTGGGATTGATCGCCCAAGACCTACTCACCGCCAAGATGATGCCGCCCGGTGTCCACGGGCCGGTGCCGGTTAGCGAGCCGTTCGCCGGGGTCTGGCAGACGCTGACAGGCCAGCGCTGCGAGCAGATCCGCGACTCGCGAATCTATCGG